>Ga0307379_10003391_pt1 | contig 23213 bp, 23 predicted proteins | sample UN2MG_FD_202237 | JGI IMG/M metagenome (GOLD analysis project Ga0307379, IMG submission 202237) | Soil microbial communities from Risofladan, Vaasa, Finland - UN-2 | ecosystem: Environmental > Terrestrial > Soil > Coastal area > Acid sulfate soil | place: Finland: Risofladan, Vaasa | collected... | reverse complement strand
GGCGCGTCTCGCGTCGGCGTCTCGGCACAACACTCGGAGGCGATCGATGTGGACCGGGCCGGTGTCGTACAGAAACACCGGCCGCCAGAGCCCGCCAGGATTGCGATTCGGGCCGATCCCGGCCGGACTCTGGAACACACCGGTGATGTTGCGGCGGCCGGCCGCGCCTGTTTGCGGTGAGCAGGTGACCTCGATCGCCAGGACGTGGTCGTCGCCGAATCGCGACAGCGACGTCACGTCGAAGCTGTGACTGACGAAGTAGCCCTCCGGGTCGCCCAGGTAGGCGCCGTCGAGCCAGACGTCGGCTTGGTAGAAGATTCCGTCGAGGGTGACCCATCGTCGCCGACCGTCGGGCGGCGGGGCGGCGGTGAACGAGTGCCGGTACATCAGCGGCCCGTCGCTCGTCGCGAACTCTGGTTGATCCTGCCAGTGGCCCGGGACGGCCACACGTGACCAACGGGTGTCGTCGGTGCCGAGGCCGATGCCGTTGCGACGAACGTCGTCGTCGGCCTCAGCCGCGAGCCAGACACCGCCCAATTGCATGCGCCGATCGTACGCCGGGACTGGATCGGCTGCCGCCTCCTCGGTCCGACGAGCGGTGTCGGCGACTCTCGCGCTCGCATGCTCACCGTCGCGTCGACCGCGGTAGGTTCGTCTCATGGCTGATACCGATCGACCGCAGGTGACGACGTTGGGGGAGCTTCGGGCCTCGGGCTGGGAGTCGCGGCCTGTGAAGCAGGAAGTGCGCGAACACGCCATCGAGAAGGTGGCCGCCGGTCAACCGCTGTTCGCTGGGGTGTCGGGTTACGAAGACACCGTGATGCCGCAGCTCGAGAACGCACTGCTCGCCGGCCACGACGTGATCTTTCTGGGAGAACGCGGGCAGGCCAAGACCCGGATGATCCGGTCGCTCACCGGGCTGCTCGACGAGTGGATGCCGATCGTGGCGGGCAGTGAGATCAACGACGATCCGTACGACCCCGTGTCGAAGCATGCCCGCGACCTCGTCGAGGAGCTGGGTGACGACACGCCGATCCACTGGGTGCACCGAAGTGAGCGGTTCGGCGAGAAGCTGGCCACCCCCGACACATCGATCGCCGACCTGATCGGCGAGGTCGACCCGATCAAGGTCGCCGAAGGCAGATACCTGTCCGACGAACTGACACTTCACTACGGCCTCGTGCCCAGAACGAACCGGGGCATCTTCGCCATCAACGAGTTGCCCGACCTCGCCGAGCGAATTCAGGTCGGCATGCTCAACGTGCTCGAAGAACGTGACATTCAGATCCGCGGGTACAAGATCCGCCTGCCGCTCGACGTGATGCTGTTGGCATCGGCCAATCCCGAGGACTACACCAACCGTGGTCGGATCATCACGCCGCTCAAGGATCGGTTCGGCAGTCAGATCCGCACGCACTATCCGCTCGAGGTCGAGACCGAGGTCGCGATCATGCGGCAGGAGGCGGTGGCACTCGACATCACCACCGCCCAGGGGCGGGTCACCGTCGACGTGCCCGAGTACCTGGCCGACGTCGTCGCAACATTCAGCCACCTCGCCCGGGCGAGCAATCACGTCAACCAACGGTCCGGCGTGAGTGTGCGCCTGAGCGTGGCGAACTACGAGGCGCTTGCTGCGAATGCACTCCGGCGGGGGCTTCGCGCCGGTGAACGTCACATCGTCGCCCGGGTCGACGACCTCGATGCGCTCGCGGCCAGCTCGATGGGCAAGATCGAGATCGAGTCGATCGAGGACGGCCGCGAGGGCGCGATCATGGAGAACCTGATCAAGGGCGCCGTACTCAGCGTCTTCAAGGACGTCGTACCGCCCGAGCAGACCCGAGCGGTCGTCGATGCCTTCGAGGAGGGCGCGGTGGCGCACACGGGCGAGGGCGTGACCAGCGAGGAACTCGCTCGACTCGTCGAGGAGGTCGACGCGCTGCGAGCACCCGTTGCGGCCCTGACCGGTGGCGATGAGTCCCCGGCCGCTGTCGGCGGCGCCGTCGAGTTCGTGCTCGAAGGTCTCCACCTCAGCAAGCGCCTCAACAAGGACGCCGCAGGCGCGAGCGCCACCTACCGCGGCCGTACCTGAGCGTTCAGGCTGCCACGCTCGGCCAGACCGAGCGCCGGCGCGCACGGATCACCGGTGCCCGGTATGCGGTGGACGTCAGTCGAGAAACGCTGCGCTCGAGGGCGTGGGAGCACGGTCGGCGTCGAGGAGACCCGGTGGGGAGTCGGGGCCGGCGATGCCGGGCTCGATGAAGGCGACCTCGATCGGAACGCCGTCGTCGACAGCATCGTCGAGCACCGATCGCAAGGCCCCGACGACCTCGCCGGCGATGTCGTCGTCGCCGTGGCCGGCGCTGAAGCCGCTGATCATCAACGCCGAGTCCGTGGCGTCGGCAGCCTCGCGCAGTTCGCCGCCCCATCGGTCAGCCGCTCGGGCGAGCGCAGTTGCATCGATGGCATCGTCAGCGGTCCAGTCGCCGCTGAGGACTGCGCCGAGCAGGTCGGTCGTGTCTGCATAGCGGCTCACCGTGCCGGCTCGTTCGCGCAGGTCGACCGCGGCCGCCACCGGCGGTCCTCCCGCCAGGATGCCCCACGTGTCGAGCCATGGTTGGTCGGGCGCGCCGGCCGGGATGCAGGCGAACGGCACCCAGCCCCCGACGAGGTCACCGAAGCGTTCTGCCGCTCGCTCGACCCAACGCGGCCACCAGGTGGTGAAGGTCTCGTCGTTGCCGAATCCGCCGTCGTTGTCGAACCAACGGGGGATCGAGGACTCGTGGAGGCATGCCCACGGACGCACTCCGATCGCGTCAGCGGCCTGGAGAATCTGTTCGAATCGCTCGGCCCAGTCGGCATCGAACGTTCCCGGTTTCGGCTGCAGCCGCGCCCAGTCGAGCGCGATGCGGACATCGGTGAGCCCGAGGTCTTGCAGCGCCGCGAGGTCTTCGGGCCAGCGGGTGCGAAAGCCGTTGCCGGCAGTCGGACCGCCGTCGGCAGTGTCGGCATTGCCGAGCGTCGCTGACGTGGTGAGGGCGGCTCCCTTGCGGAATGTCATCGGTGGTGTGTGCTGACGGTTTCGCGGTCGGTCAGATGAACGGCGTACGCGTCCACAGCTCGGACGAGTCGAGGTTCGCCGAATGCGGAGTTCCGGTCAAGCTGACCACGTCGATCGGGCCGGGAAACCCGCGGAGTTCGACCTCGCCGTACGGTTCTGCGGTGACCCCTTCGGGAAGGCGCTGGAGCTGCATGGTGGGCATCAGCACCTGCACGCCGCGGGCGTAGTCGCAGAGGCGGGCCGCCATGTTGACTGCCGACCCGATGTAGTCGTCACCCTCGAACAGCAGGGCGTGGCCGGTCGCCAGCCCGGCCCGAATCGTCAGCGGTGCGCACACATCGGTGGCGCGTTGTTCGAGATCGAGTACGAAATCGATGGCGTCGCGCTGGTCGACGGCCACGACCATGCACCCGTCACCGAGCCACTTGGCGATGCGGACGCCGCGATCGGACGCCACGGTTCGCACGATCCCGCGGAACGTGCTGAGAATGCGGCCGGCAGCATCGTCGCCGAAGGCGGCCGTGTAGTTCGTGAAGCCGGACAGGTCGACGAAAACGAACGTGCGGGGGACACGCATGGAGCCATGTTACGGGCTCCGAGCAGCGAAGCGTGGGACGACCCGTTAAGTTCCAGACATGGCGAAGCGGTTCGAGTACTCGCGCTGGGATGGCACCCAGACCGGCTTCGAGTTCGATGCGGACGCAGCGTTCGACGAACTCACGGATGAACTGCTGTATCACGGTGACGTCAATGCCGCGTTGCGTCGGATGATGCAAGAGGGCCTACGCGACCGAAACGGCGAGCAACTCCAGGGGCTTCGTGAGTTGCTCGAGCAGCTCCGGGCCGAACGCCAGCAGCGGCTCGAGAACTCCGATCTGGGCGGCGTGTACGACGAGATCAAGGCGCAGCTCGACGACATCATCGACGAAGAACGTCACGCGGTCGACAACGCGCGGCGCGACGCCGAGAACTCGGGTGATGAGCGCCGAGCCGAGAACGCACGAGCGGCGGCCGAGGAGCGCAACATGCGCCTCGACCTGATGCCCGACGACCTCGCAGGCAAGGTTCGAGAACTCGATGCGTACAACTTCGAATCGAAGGAGGCCAAGCAGCGTTTCGACCAACTGATGGAGCAGCTCAAGGAGCAGCTGATGCAGCAGATGGTCGACCAGATGTCCGGCGCCATGCAGAACATGACCCCGGAGGACATGGCCCGCATGAAGGACATGATGGCGGCGCTCAACGAGATGCTCGAGAAGCATCAACGCGGCGACGACCCCGGCTTCGAGCAGTTCATGCAGGAGTACGGCGACTTCTTCCCCGAGAACCCCGAGACCGTCGAGGAATTGCTCGAGCAGATGGCCAAACGGATGGCTGCCATGCAGGCGATGATGAACTCGATGAGCCCCGAGCAACGGGCGCAGCTGCAGCAGCTGTCCGACCAGCTGATGGAGGACATGGATCTGCAGTGGCAGATGCAGCAGCTGTCGGGAAACCTCCAGCAGATGTTTCCGCAGCTCAACTGGAACGAGAGCTACGACTTCGAGGGCCAGGATCCCATGGGATTCCAGCAGGCGATGCAGGCCATGCAGGACATGGGCGACCTCGACCAGTTGGAGAACCTCCTGCGAAACGCCTCGAGCCCGGGTGCGCTCGCGGAGGCCGACATGGATCGAGTGCGCGACCTGATGGGTGACGACGCCGCCAAGTCACTCGAGCGTCTCGCCGAGCTCACCAAGATGCTCGAGGAGGCCGGGCTGATCGAGCAGAAGGAGGGGCGTCTGGAAATGACGCCCAAGGGTCTGCGAAAGATCGGTGCCAATGCGCTGCGCGATCTGTTCTCGAAGCTCGCCAAGGACACGCTGGGACAGCACGAGACCAGCAACCTCGGGCAGGGCCACGAACGCACTTACGACACCAAGCCCTACGAGTACGGCGATCCGTTCCAGCTCGACTTGAACCGCACCATTCGCAATGCCCTGCGACGCAGCGGAGGCGGCACACCGATTCAGCTCGATCCATCGGACTTCGAAATCGAGCGCATGGAGCACCTGACGCGCTCGTCGACGGTGCTGATGCTCGACCTGTCGCTGTCGATGCCGATGCGCGACAACTTCCTGCCTGCCAAGAAGGTCGCGATGGCGCTGCACAGCCTGATCACCTCGCAGTTCCCGCGGGACTACTTGGGCATCGTCGGCTTCTCCGAGACGGCGCGGGTCCTCACCGCCGAGCAGCTCCCCGAAGTGTCATGGGACTTCGTGTACGGCACGAACATGCATCATGGGTTCACCTTGGCGCGCAAGCTCCTGGCCCGCGAATCGGGCACCAAGCAGATCATCATGATCACCGATGGTGAGCCGACCGCGCACATCATGGACAACGGGATGCCGTTCTTCAACTACCCGCCGGTGCGTGAGACCGTCGAGGCCACGCTGCGTGAGGTCGTTCGCTGCACCAAGGAACAGATCCGGATCAACACATTCGGACTGGGCGCCGACGGGTCGTTGCGTCACTTCATCGAGCAGATGACGCAGATCAATCGGGGACGTGCATTCTTCACGACGCCCGAAGATCTCGGCGACTACGTGCTGGTCGACTTCATGCAGGGCAAGCGTGAGCTCGCCCGCCGCGGTCGCCGCGCCGGCTGATTCGCGCGGACCGCGCGAATCTCTTCAAATCCGCCCTTGCGAAATCCCTGTGTGCTATGGCAGAATGACGCCACTGTAATTACGTCGCTGTCGATCATTCGTTTGGGGGCGGGTGATTGCGGACACATTCGACGCCTTCGGGCCCGCAGGGAGATCCTCCACATGCAGTTCATCACCACATCCAGCATCACGGTCAGCGCAGTCCCGGTCGAACCCGATCCCGACTGGCACGACTATGCGAACTGCTTGGGTGTCGATCCCGATCTGTTCTTCCCCGAGCGCGGTGCCTCGACTCGGGAGGCCAAAGAGGTGTGTCGCGGGTGTGAGGTGCGCCACGACTGTCTCGAGTTCGCGTTGCAGAACGGTGAGAAGTTCGGAATCTGGGGCGGGCTGTCCGAGCGGGAACGTCGCCGGATTCGCCGTCAGCGCGCGCAGGTCGCCCGCAGCACGATCACCGCCTGAGCCGTCGCGTCGGTGCACAAACCTGGCTGGGTGCGCGGCGCGCACCCGTGTCGATGGGCTAGCGTGTCGGCATGCCCGGTGGCCCCGAACTGATCATCATCCTGGTTGTTGTTCTCGTGCTCTTCGGCGGCTCACAGCTGCCGAAGCTCGCCAAGAATCTCGGCAAGGCGCAGAAGGAATTCAAGGACGGAATGGCCGACGCCGACAAGCCCGACGACGCAGGCTCAGCCGCGTCGAGCTCGACGTCCGACGATTCGAAGTAGTCACGTCCGCAACGGCGTCCGCGCGCCGCGACCTGCGCAGCGATGAGTGAAGCGACCGGATACGGACACGTCGATCATCGCTCGCAGTGAATCACGCGCCGCGATGAGTGAACCGACCGCATGCGGTCGCCCGGCTCATCGCTGGGAGTGAGAACCGTTCGGGTCAGACCGTGGCGTCGACTCGGCGGCGCTTGAGGATCCGGCGACGTTCGCGCTCGCTGCATCCACCCCAGACTCCGTGGTCGATGCGCTCCTCGAGCGCGAAGTCGAGACACGTCGAGATGACGGGGCAGTCCTTGCAGATCTTGCGGGCGCGGTCGACGCCGACACCATCACTCGGGAAGAACGTGGCCGGTGGGTGCAGTCGGCAGTTGCCGTCGGCCATCCATGCCGTTGCCGAGTCGGGGTCGTGTGGAATGTGGGCAGTCTCGACGGGGATCTGCTTGGAGCGACTGGTGAGCTTGGCCATGATGACCCTTCCTGCGGGAGGTTGTTCGTGTGGAGTACTGACTTGGACGTTCGGCACGTCGGTTTGGTTCCCGGAATTCTCTGTGGACCCGCTCAGTGTGGACGGCCGAGGTAAGAGGAGGTTGGGGACGCATCGTTGCGCGCTTGATGGCAAACCGTAACCTATCCGTAATGTAACTGGCAAACGGTCACTCCTGACCAGACGCTGCTCGGGCCGATAGAGTCGGCAGCCATGACCGACCTCGCCGAGACCCAGGCCCCGCGTGCCCATGCCCGCATCGTGTACCACGGTCCGGTCGCTCCGCACTGGGAGGTCTACGGCGACTGGGGCGACCGTCAGGCGCTCGACGAGTTCCGCGCTCGTGTGCTCGCTCGGCTCGTCCTGCTGCCTCGCGACGACCCACAGTTCCGTCGCAATCGTGAGCGAATCGTGCGCGATGCCGAGCGTGAGTTGATCACGATCGAATGGGACCTCGGCTACGCCGAGGACGACAGCTGATCGACGCGGGTGATTCCGAGCCGGCCGAGGTGGGAACGAGCCAGCTGCGATGACCGATGAACGGTTCACCAACCGGGAACTCAGCTGGATGCAGTTCAACGACCGCGTGCTGGAACTCGCGAGCGAGTCGGGTATCCCATTGCTCGAGCGGGCAAAGTTCTGTGCGATCGCAGCGACCAATCTCGACGAGTTCTTCCAGGTCCGTGTTGCTGCGCTCAAAGATCAGATCATCGCCGGTATCGACCGGCTCTCGCCCGACGGCAGGACGCCAGCGCACACGCTCGCCGAGATCGGACACAGCGTGCTCGAGTTCGTCGACCGCGTCGACGCCACGTTCGTCGACCGGTTGGTGCCCGAGTTGCGCGATGAAGGGATCGACATCATTTCGTGGGATGACGTCACCGATGACGAACGCGTCGAACTCGACGAGTGGTTCGACGAGCGCGTCTTTCCGGTGCTCACGCCGCTGGCGGTCGACCCTGGGCATCCCTTCCCCTACATCTCGGACCTCGCCCTCTCGTTGGCGGTCAACGTCGCCGACCCCGAGACCGGTGACCGTCGATTCGCTCGGCTGAAGGTCCCACAGCTCTTCCCGCGATTGGTGCCGGTCGCACCTGGTCGGTACCTCCCCGTCGAGCAGCTGATCGCCGCGAAGCTCGACCGGCTCTTCGTGGGAATGATCGTCGAGGACTGGGCGCCGTTCAGGGTGAGTCGAAACGCCGACCTGACGCTGGAGGAGGAGGAGGCTGACGATCTGCTCGAAGCGGTCGAGATGGAGTTGCGTCGCCGGCGTTTCAACAAGGCAGTGCGTCTCGAAGTGTCGCACGACATCGGCGCCGAGGTGCTCGAACTGCTGGTGCGTGAACTCGAACTCACGATGGACGACGTCACCTTCCATCGGGCCCCGCTCGACCTGAGCTTCCTGTGGCAACTGCTCGAACTCGAGCGTCCAGACCTGAAGGACGAGCCGTGGCCACCCGTCACGTCGGGCCGGATCCTTGCAGCAGACGAAACCGATCGCCCGATCTTCGACGTGATGCGCCACCGAGCCGTGATGGTGCACCACCCGTACGAGAGCTTCTCTGCGAGCGTCGAAGCGTTCATCTCGCAGGCGGCGGTCGACCCGAAGGTCCAGTCGATCAAGATGACGCTGTATCGCGCCGGGGGCGACAGCGCGGTCATTCGCAGCCTGATTCGCGCCGCCGAGCGTGGTGTCCAGGTTGCGGTCCTCGTCGAGCTGAAGGCCCGCTTCGACGAGGCGAACAACGTGCAGTGGGCGCGTCAGCTCGAACGGTCAGGGGTGCACGTCGTCTACGGCATGGTCGGACTGAAGACCCACAGCAAGGTTGCGCTGGTCGTGCGCAACGATGGCGATCAGCTGCGTCGCTACGTCCACATCGGCACCGGGAACTACAACGCCAAGACCTCCAGGATCTACGAGGACATCGGCGTGCTCACCTGCTCGCCCGACATCGGCGACGACGCAACGCAACTGTTCAACCACCTCACCGGCTACAGCCGATCCGAGGACTACCGCAACTTGCTCGTCGCACCACGCGACCTCCGGCGACAACTGGTCGACCTGATCGAGCACGAGGCATCGTTCGGCCCTGACGGCCACATCATCCTCAAGTGCAACTCGGTGGCCGACGACGAGCTCATCGAGACCCTGTACGCCGCAAGCGCGCAGGGCACGCGAATCGACATGATCGTGCGCGGCATCTGCTGTGTGCGCGCCGGCGTTCCAGGTCTCTCCGAGACCATCCGCGTCCGGAGCATTCTCGGCCGCTATCTCGAGCACAGCCGCATCTATCGGTTTGCACATGGCAACGTGGTGCACGGCGGGCGACTCCCGACGGCGACGTCCGATGCGGTCTTCCTGATCGGCTCGGCCGACTTGATGCCACGAAACCTGATCCGTCGAGTCGAGGTGATGGTGCCGATCGAACACCCCCGCCACACCGCGGCGCTCGATCAGGCGCTGGAGTTCGCGCTCGCCGACGACGTCGTCGCCTGGGAGCTGCAGCCCAGCAACACGTGGGAGCGAATCGGCCCGACGAACGCGTTCGAGCCGCACAGCCAGGAGCGGATGTACCGCTGGATGGTCGAACAGCAGCTCGTCGGCCGTACTTGAGCGGTTCTGGTCGGAGTTCGCAGACGCGACAGCTGCTGTTCATCTGTGGTTCACCTCGACCTGGGTTCGGGTTCATGTGCGGTGTCTACGGTGCCCGACGACGCCGACGATCGGCGCCGACGATGAACACCACATGACCAATCAACCACCCCGAACGGAGTTGGAAACGTGAACACTCCCAAGCGCCGCTTTCTTGCCGGTGCCATCGCACTCGCCCTCGTCGCCGCCGCATGCGGCAGCGACGACGACACCACCGACGGCGCGTCGACCGCCACCGAGGCGCCCGAATCGACTGACGACATGACCGAGACCACTGACGACATGGCCGAGACCACCGATGCTCCCGCCGAAGGCGGCGACCTCTCGGGCAGCATCTTCGTGTCCGGCTCGTCGACGGTCGAGCCGATCTCGATTGCGGCCGGCAACGCGTTCGCCGACGCCAACCCCGGCGTCGCGATCACCGTCGAAGGCCCCGGTACGGGCGACGGATTCGCCAAGTTCTGCAACGGCGAAACCGACGTCTCCGACGCATCCCGCGCGATCAAGGCCGAAGAGGCCGAGAACTGCGAGGCGAACGGCATCGAGTTCATCGAGCTGCAGGTCGCCGTCGACGGACTCTCGGTCATCACCTCGGTCGAGAACGACGCGGTCGAGTGCCTCTCGTTCGTCGATCTCTACGCACTGCTCGGACCCGATGCCACCGGCGTCAACAACTGGTCCGGGGCCGCGGATTCAGCCGACGAGATCGCCACCACGGTGACCGACCTCGGCGCGGTCAACACGCCGTACCCGGACGCCTCGCTGACGGTCACCGCTCCCGGTGAGGAGTCCGGAACGTTCGACAGCTTCGTCGAAATCGTCATCGAATCCGTCGGAGAGGAGCTCGGCGTCGAGGACGCCAACGTTCGTCCCGACTACACCGCGAGCCCCAACGACAACGTGATCATCGAAGGCATCGCCGCGAACCCGACATCGCTCGGATGGGTCGGCTTCGCCTTCGTCGAGGAGAACCTCGACACGATCAAGCCGCTGCAGGTCGACGGTGGCGAAGGATGCATCGAGCCGACGCCCGAGTCGATTGCGTCGGGTGAGTTCCCGATCGCCCGTCCGCTGTTCATCTACGTCAGCGTTCCGGCGCTCGAGGAGAACGCGGCGCTCGAAGGATTCGTCGACTTCTACGTCAACGAGGCGCTCACCACACTCGTCGGCACCGAGGAGGGCCAGGTGCCGTACGTGCCGCTGAACGACGAATTGCTCGCCGCGACCCAGGGCGCCTGGGAAGCCCGCGAGACCGGTACCCGCGAAGGCTGAGTTCCCCCCGAAGCTGCTCGGCGCCGACCTCCTCCCCGAGGTCGGCGCTGCAGCTTGTCGCCGCGAATCCGGGTAGGTTCGCGACGAACGATCCTGTCCGTCCCGCCGAGGCCTGAACACGAGGACCGTATGGCTGTCTCCAACGTCGAGATCCGCTCCGCAGCTGATCTCCAGATCAACCCGCGGCGCAAGCGGGTCGATCGATTCGTCAAGTACTTCTTCATCGCGTCCGCCGTCACGACATTCGCCGTGACGATCGCCATCATTGCGACACTCGTCGTCGACGCGATCCAGTTTCTCCAGGGCCTGAACGACACCGAGGAAGGGCTCGGCGCCCTGTTCTCGATCGGCTGGTTCCCCCGACGAGGCATCTTCGACATCGGCACACTCGTCGTCGGGACGTTCATCGTCACCGGAATCGCCATGCTGGTCGCGATCCCGCTCGGGCTCGGTGCGTCCGTATACCTGGCGGAGTACGCACGGCCCAAGGTCCGCAAGACCGTCAAGCCCATCTTGGAGATACTCGCCGGTGTTCCCAGTGTCGTGCTCGGCTACTTCGCCATCGCCTACATCAACCCGAACATCATCGCGAAACTGTTCTCCGGCGCGAACGCTGCCTTCACGCTGGCCGCGGCGGGCATCGGTGTCGGGATCCTGACCATCCCGATTATCGCCTCGGTGGCAGAGGACGCCCTGTCGTCGGTGCCGCTCGCCCTGCGCGAAGCGTCGTACGGACTCGGCGCCAATCGATGGCAGTCGACGTTCAAGGTCGTCTTTCCCGCAGCGATCTCCGGAATCATCGCAGCGCTCATCCTCGGAGTGTCACGAGCGGTCGGCGAGACCATGGTCGTCGCGATCGCCGCCGGGGCGACCGGCGGTGGCCTGTTCAGTACCGATCCGCTTCAACCCGGCCAGACGATGACCGCGGCCATGGCTGCGCTGGGTTTCGGCAGTGATCAGGTCGCCGGCGACAACAACGCCTTCCAGAGCCTCTACTTCATCGGCCTCCTGCTGTTCTTCATGACACTCTTCCTGAACTTCGTCAGTGACCGTCTGGTCAACCGGCTGCGAGAGGAGTACTGATGCCGCTGTCGAACCCCCAAACCGTCGGCGGCGTCGCAGCGTCGTCGGTGACCCACGACATCACCTCGGGCAAACGCGACATCAAGGGGAAGGTGCTCGAGGGCATGCTGATCATCGCGCTGGCCGGGTCGTTGCTGATCCTCGCCATCTTGATCATCGATCTCCTTCGACGGAGTTGGCCGGTCTGGACCGATCGGCCCGGCGAGTTCCTGCGGGGCCCGCTCAACTCGGCGAATGCAGCCGACGCTGGTGTCGGTCAAGCGATCCGTGGCACGATCGAACTCGCACTGGTCGTCGCCGTCGTGGCCATCCCGTTGGGCACCGCGTGTGCGGTGTACCTCGAGGAGTACGCAAGCAAGTCGAAGCTGGCCTCGTTCACCCGACTCAACGTTCGAAACCTGGCCGGCGTGCCGTCGATCGTCTACGGCCTGCTCGGCTTGGCGATCTTCGTGCAGTTCTTCGGGCTCGGTCGATCGATCTGGGCCGGTGGCCTCGCCTTGTCGGCACTGGTGCTTCCGATCGTCGTGATCACGGCCTCCGAGGCATTGCGAGCCGTGCCGCAGAGCATCCGTGAAGGTGCCTACGGTGTGGGAGCGACACGCTGGGAGACGACGAGCCGCCACGTACTCCCGGCCGCCGGACCCGGAATCCTGACCGGTGTCGTGCTCTCGTTGGCTCGAGCAGCGGGCGAAGCCGCCCCGATCCTGCTCGTCGGCGCTGCTACAGGCCTGCTGCGGACCGGATCGCAGGGCTTCTTCGAGCAGCTCGGCGCAGCGTTCACCGCGCTGCCGGTTGCGATCTTTTCCTATGCCCGCCAACCTGGCGAGGCGTTCCGTGAAGTCACCGCAGCGGCATCGCTCGTGTTGCTGGTTCTGGTGCTCCTCATGAACGGCGTGGCCATCTGGCTCCGCAACCGATACGAGCGGAAGTGGTGAACTGAGCATGCAGCAGCACTCGCACGACACCTCGCAGACGACCCGGAATCCGGCGACAAAGGAAGCGGCCATGGACATCGAAACCGAAGCGGCAACGCACAACGAGGTGTCGGAGTCTCCAGCTGCGACCGAGAACGTGTTCGTCACCAGGGATCTTCACGTCTTCTACGGCGATTTCCTAGCGGTGCGCCAGGTCGATCTCGACATCGCCAAGAACGAGATCACGGCATTCATCGGACCTTCGGGGTGTGGCAAGTCGACGGTGTTGCGATGCTTCAACCGGATGAACGACCTGATCGACTCGGCGCGAGTCGAGGGCTCGGTCGACTACCACGGCATCGATTTGTACGGTCCGGGGGTCGACGCGGTCGAGGTACGTCGTCGTATCGGGATGGTGTTCCAGAAGCCGAATCCGTTCCCTAAGTCGATTTATGACAACCTCGCTTTCGGGCCGAAGATCAGTGGCGTCAAGAAAAGGTCAGAGCTCGACGACATCGTCGAGTCGTCACTCCGCCGCGCTGCGTTGTGGGACGAGGTCAAGGACCGCCTCAAGTCGTCTGCGATGGGGATGTCCGGCGGTCAGCAACAACGCCTGTGCATCGCCCGTGCGATCGCGGTCGAACCCGACGTGATCCTTATGGATGAGCCCTGCTCTGCGCTCGACCCGATTGCGACAGGCAAGATCGAAGAACTGATGGACGAGATCAAGACCGAGTACACGATCATCATCGTGACCCACAACATGCAGCAGGCAGCTCGGGTGAGCGACATGACGGCGTTCTACTCGGTCGAGGTCAACGAGACCTCCGACACTCGGACCGGCATCCTCGTCGAGTACGACCGGACCGACAAGATGTTCTCCAACCCGGCGGACGAACGGACCGAGCGCTACGTCACGGGAAGGTTCGGCTGATGCCCGAGGCACTGCGCGCCGAGTTCCACGAGCACCTCGAGGAGATCCGTGGCGGGATCGCCCGGCTCTCGGCCGGGGTCACCGAACTCGTCCCACGGGCGACCGAGATCCTGCTCTCGTCCGATCTCGAGGGCGCCGAGTACCTGGTGCTCGGTGATGTTGAGTATGACCGCCGCTCGCGCGATCTCGAGGAAGCCTGTTTTCGGCTGATAGCGCTCCAGCAGCCGGTGGCGAGCGACCTGCGCCAGCTGGTGGCAGCGATCAAGATCGTGGCGGACGTCGAGCGCTCGGCCGACCTCTGCGCCAACATCGCCAAGGCGGCGCGTCGGATCTACAGCCACGAGCTCGACAGCCATCTGCGAGGCCTGATCCAGAAGATGGGCAATCAGGCACAGCTGCTGTTCAAGGAGACGACCGAGGCGTACTTGCTCGGTGACGAGACGCGCGCAGCAGCGTTGTACGACATGGATGGATATCTCGACGATCTGCATCGCCAGTTCATCCAGTCCATCTTCGAGAGCCACTCGTCGAGTCAGATCGATCTGCAGGTCGGCGTGCAGCTCGGCCTCGTCGCCCGGTTCTACGAGCGCATCGGCGACCATGCGGTGAACGTCGCGGGCCACACTCGCTACATCGCGAGCGGCTGGCTCCCGACGCATCCGTACGCTGAGAGCGGGAACGAGATCTCGGCCGGGCCCGGGGAATCGGGCTGACGGGTGGTGCCCATGGCGGTTGCCCTGCTGGTCGGCGTCGGTGTGGGATTGCTGATCGGGCTGGCTGTTGGCGCTCGGCGTGAGCATTCGACGTCGGGCCCCAGACCTGAACCTGCAGTCGGCGACGACGGCATCGCCGGCAGGCTGGGTGAAGCGGTGGAGCACCTGGAGATCGGCGTGGTGATCTCGTCGCCGTCCGGCGCAGTCGTGTATCGCAATGCGGCGGCGCGGTCGAGTCAAGGAACCCATGTCGGACTGTTGATCGACGAGCATCTTGCGTCGATCATCGATGAGACCCGGGCGGGGACTCAGGTACGTCGTCTAATCGATCTCCATGGCCCACCCCGTTCGTGGTCGGAGGTCACCGCCGATCCGATGCCGGACGGCGGCGCGGTCGCGACGATCCGCGACGTGAGCGAACGAGTGCGCACCGACGCGATGCGCACCGACTTCGTCACGAATATTTCACACGAACTCAAGACCCCAGTGGGCGCAGTGGCCGTGCTCGCCGAGGCGCTGATCGACGAGGACGATTCGGAGATCGTCCACCGCTTAGCCGATCACCTGGTCGAAGAGTCGCATCGCGCCGTCAAGACGATCGATGATCTCCTCGCGCTCTCGCAGATCGAGTCGACCCGATCAGGAGACACCCCCGTCGACTTAGTCGCAGTGATTCGCAATGCCATCGGTCGCGGGCGCGTCGTGGATGCCGGACGCGGCGTCGAAACCACCGCCCTCGACATGCCCGATGAGCTCTGGATCCGCGGCGACGAACGTCAGCTCATGTCGGCGGTGGGGAATCTGGTGGAGAACGCCGTCAAGTTCAGCGCCCCTGGCGACGCTGTCCAGGTGAGGACGCGGGTCGATGCGGTCGTCGTCGAGGTGATGGTCGCCGACCAGGGAGTCGGCATACCGGCCCGCGATCTCGACCGCATCTTCGAGCGGTTCTACCGGGTCGACAAGGCCCGCAGTCGAGAAACCGGTGGGACGGGACTGGGCCTGTCCATCGTCAGGCACGTCGCGACGAATCATGGAGGTGAGGTGCTCGTTTCCTCTCAAGAGGGCGAAGGTTCGACGTTCGTTCTGAGGCTTCCGTCGTCGCTCGCTCTGAGCACTACCGACGCGGCGTCCGTTCAGCGCCAACCAGACAGCGGCAACGGAAGTCCGAATGAGTGAGGCAACGGTCCTCGTCGTCGAGGACGAGGCGAGTTTCGTCGAGGCGTTGACCATCGGGCTCCGCCGAGAGGGATTCGACGTGGTCGTCGCAGTCGATGGCGCCGAGGCACTCGAGCTATTCGACGACGCACAGCCCGACATCGTGCTCCTCGACGTGATGTTGCCGAAGATCAGCGGTATCGACGTGTGCAGGCAACTGCGCAAGCGGACACAGATCCCGATCATCATGGTGACCGCCAAGGGTGCCGAGATCGACACGGTCGTCGGCCTCGAGGTGGGTGCCGACGACTACGTGACCAAGCCGTACCGACTGCGCGAGCTTGTGGCGCGTATGCGTGCCGTGCTCCGTCGCTCGGAGTTGAACGGTCCCGGTGGTGCGACGGCGGATGCGGTGACGTCGGGAGTGGTCCAGGTCGGCGACGTGTGCCTCGACCCCGCGGAGCATCGCGTCTCGGTCAGCGGGCACGATCTCTCGTTGCCGTTGAAGGAATTCGAGTTGCTGCACCTGTTGCTCGCGAACGCCGGCCGGGTGCTCCCACGAGAGACGCTGATCGATCGGGTCTGGGGGAGCGACTACGTGGGCGACACCAAGACCCTCGACGTGCACGTGAAGCGACTGCGCAGCAAGATCGAGGTCGACCCCGCGGCGCCGACTCGGATCGTCACGATCCGCGGGCTCGGCTACAAGTTCGAGCGCGCCTGATCACGCCCGGGCGGCCTTGGCCCGCCGCTCGGGGCGACGTCACATAGGATCGGCTCGGTGGAACGGGTCAATGCTGCGCAGCGACCGAGCGCCTCGAAATTCCGTCGGCTCGCGATCACCCACGCCCTGATGATGGGCGGTGACGCCGCCATGGTCGTTGCGCTCGCCGACTCGTTGTTCTTCGACATCGATCTCGATGCGGCCCGTTCGCGTGTGTTGCTGTTCCTGGTGGTCGGCTTCGCGCCGTTCCTGGTGGTGGCGCCGTTGATCGGCCCGCTGATCGACCGCGTGGCGGGCGGTCGGAGGTTCGTCATCCAAGTCGTCGCCCTGTCGCGGGTGGTCCTCACCTTGCTGATGGCGCAGTATCTCGACGCCCTGGCCCTTTTTCCGCTGGTGTTCGCGTCGCTCGTGCTGCAGAAGACCTATGCGGTGTCGAAGTCAGCGATCGTTCCCTCCACCGTGCGCTCCGAGACCGAACTCGTCGAGGCGAACTCGAAACTCGGCCTGATCGCGGGCATCACGGGCGCGATTGCGGTGATTCCGGCCGGAATCCTGCTCAAGGTGGTCGGGGCACCGGCGACGCTGGTCTACGGCGCCGTGCTGTTCGCCGGCGCTCTCGTGGCGGCGACACGGCTGTCGCCTGACGTGGTCGCCGCCGACGCCGCCGACGACGCCGAGACCACGGAGCTGCATTCGTCGAACGTCCAACTCGGAGCGATCGCGATGACTGTGCTGCGAGGTCTCGTCGGCTTCACGTTCTTCCATCTCGCCTTCTGGCTTCGTTCGCAGGATCAGGGGACGCTGTGGTTCGCTGCGGTCGTGGGCGTGTCGGCGATCGCCGCCATGTTCGGCAATGCCGTGGCGTCACTGCTGCGCGAGCGAGTGCGCGAAGAGACCATGCTGACCACCGCCCTGCTCGTTTGCGCAGGAGCTGGGCTCGGCGTCTCCGTACTGGGCGGGCCACTCGGTGCCGTCGTGCTCGCCGGCGTGTTGAACTTGATGGCGGCGCTCGGGCGACTCAACTTCGAGAGCATCGTGCAGCGCGACGCACCCGACGCGAACCAAGGGCGCGCCTTCGCGGTCTTCGAAACTCGCTTTCAGCTCGCCTGGGCGGTCGGTGCGTTCATCGCCGTGGCGCTCCAGGTGTCCGGATCGATCGGGTTCCTGCTCGTTGGATCCGTGGCGGTCGCGGCAAGCATCCACCTGTTCAGCCGGGGACGTGCGGCCGGCGGCGGCCGATCGGCGGTCAGTCGGCGGCGACCCGGGCGAGCCAGAGGCCAGGCGCCTCGATCTCGTTCGGGGTCGGCACGGCCGTCGGATCGGTGAACAACGGCTCGAGACCGTGCTCTCCGGCACGATCGACGACGCCCTGCACGAACGCCTTGCCTCGGGCGGTCTGCTCGGCGCCGAGGCGGATGCCCAGCAACCGTTCGACGAAGATCTCGTCGGGTGATGCCTCGGCGCGACGTCGGCGGGCGGCCTCGGCGATCTGGAGTGCGCTGCCGCCGATGATCCGCACGGCAACGGCATCCACGACCCAATCGATGACACCGATCGTGACGGCGACGGCTGCATCGAGCTCCGGTTCGAGTGCGAGCTGCTCGGGAGAACGGACAGCGCCGAGCAGTACCTCAGGGTCGCCGAACGCCTGTTGCATCGCGGCCATCGGATCGCTCTGATCGATGTCGAGCGACGTGAGCTTGTCGGACAACGCCGAGGGGTCGGGTCGGAATCCGCCGACGTGACGTTGCACGAGCGACCGCAGATGGTCGGCGATGTGGTCGACGGAGAACAAGGCCAGGCCCGCCAACTCGTGTGCGAGCACCCAGAGTCGCATCTCGTCGAGCTCGATCGACCAGTCGGCGGCGAACGAATCGATGTTGGTCGGCACGACCACGAGTGCCGGCGTGGCGCGCGGGATCGGCAGGTCGTACACGCCGAAGGCCCGCCGGGCAAGGTTGCCGACCATCGAGCCGACGCTCATCCCCATCATCGCCGGAGCCATCATCTTTCCGAGCCCTGCCATCATCTGGGCCATCGGGTCGGCCGCCATGTCCGCCGGCAGGTCGTCGGTGCCGCCCAGCGACGTGGCGAGATCGGTGAACAAGGGTCGATAGGCGTCGAGGGTCTGCTGGGCCCACTGCTCGGGTGTGGCGACGTCTGGTTCGGTCGGCGGGACTTCGATCGCCATCACGTCGCCGACGTGGAGTCGGGCGATCTCGGCGAGCTCGCGGTACTTGATCCGCACCGTCGGGTCGACGTTGCCCGACGTGGACACACCGGTGCCCGACAACAGTCCGCCCCCGTTGGCGGCGAGCACGGCGAACTGGCGAGCGGCATCCCAGTTGAGTGGTCCCTGCCCCGACAGCGCCCTCGACAGGTCTCCGAACAGCGGCATGCCGGCGAACGGGTCGATCGATTCGCCGGGATCGTCCTGGTCGGCCATACCCCGATGCTACGGGGTCCGCCGGTGCCCGGCACCGCGTCACATGCGACGCGATGCCGGCGGTCATCGGATCGGCCGGCCGCGGTCGACGATTCGGGGTGCTCCGGTCGGTGGTCGGCGACGCCCGCGTGGCTGACGCTCATCGACGTCACCGGTTGGAACCGGCGATGGCTATCGTGCGGGCGATGGATGGCCCCGCCGACCGCGCCGTGGTCGTGCTCACCGGCGCGGGGGGTTCGCTCGGCCACCGAGTAGACGACCTGCTCGGCGGACACGAGGTCGTGCTCGCCGACGCCCTCGACGCCCTCGACGTGCCAGCGCTCTGCGGGTCCGGCGCCGGCGTCCGGATTCCGGCCGTGGTCGACCTGGGTAGCAGCGACTACGACAACCGAGCCGCGCGGCGCGAGAGCGCCACCGAGTCGGCGGCGACCACGTTGGCGATCGCGGACCGAGTCGGGGCGCAACATGTCGTCTTCGTGTCCTCGGCGCTCGTGTACGGCGCCGCTGCGAACAACCCCGTTCCGCTGACCGAGGATGCAACGTTGCGACCCGACGTCGAGTTCGTGTTCGCTCGGCAACTCGCGTCCGCCGAGGAGCTGGTCGAGCAGTGGCGCACGGCACGGCCGGGGCGCACGACGTGCGTGCTGCGGCCCGCCGTCTCGCTGGCCGCCGGCGACAGCCCGCGGTTGGCGACCGCCCTCGTGTACGGGTTCGGTCGTCGACTCGCTCAAGCCGATCCACCGTCGCAGTTCCTCCACCTCGACGACCTCGCCGCCGCGGTTGCGGTTGGCGTCGACCGCCGCCTCGACGGAGTGTTCAACGTCGCACCCGACGGATGGGTACCTGGCGAGCGCGTACGCCTGCTGTCGGGCGAGCGGCCGCGGCTGCCACTGCCAGAACGGATGGGTGAGCTCGTCGCCGGGTTGCGCTGGCGGTTCCTTCGAGGCCCGATCCCACCCGGCCTGTTGCCGTACACCGTCGAGCCGTGGGTGGTCTCCAACGGGCGGCTTCGCGCAGCCGGGTGGGCGCCGACGGTCACGAACGAGCAGACCTACGTCGAAAGCACCGAGGCGCCGTGGTGGACCATGGTGTCACCCAAGCGGCGCCAGGAGCTGGCACTGGGGGGAGGCATTGTTGCGTTCGCGGCGGCGATGGCGATCGGAGCGATCCTCGGTCGACGATGGCTCATTCGTCGACGAGGCTGAGGAGGCTTCCGTCGCTCACGCGGGCGACCAGGTCGCCGCTGTCGTCGAACACGACAGAACCGTCGGGGACGGGCATGTGCTGCGCATCGTCCCAGGTGAGTTGATAGGTGACCGACTCGGTTCGCACAAACACGGTTTCGTCGGCGTCCGGCGTCTCCGCTGCGACCGCAGTGCCATCGACGTCGAGCTGCGGCCCAGGGGTCACCGTATGCGGGAACGCCGCGAACGATGCCGTCAGCGCTGGGCGGATCGCAGTCGGCTGAGCTGCCGGGGACGTCGTGGACGGGGGCTCGACAACGGCCCGTGCCGTGATCGGTGTGGTGGTCGCGCTCAGGGCGACCGGACCGCTCGACGTTCGGGGGGTCATCGCCACGACCAGTGCGGCGACAGCGAGGACGGCCAGGGTCCCCCCGCCGAGTGCGAGTGCGTTCACGCTGGACCGTCGAGGCGAATCGTCGACGTCGAGACGCGTTGGTCCGAGTTCCGAGGGGTGCCGCCACGATCGCTCGTGCGGGGGCAGGGGACCATGCTCCACGAGCACGAGATCGTACAACGCCGCGAGGGGCCGCTGGACGCGGGCCGCCGTGCGGCGTTCAGCGTCGCTACGCTGCGAAACGTGCATCAACCTCTCGATGGTGACGACTGGTTCGGTCTCAGCGAGACGGAACTGCCGATTGGCGCGGCGTACGACTGGGCGATCCGGCCCCAGTGTGGTGCCGTCGTGTTGTTCAGCGGCACGATCCGTGATCACGCCGATGGGCGCACCGGCGTCGAACACCTCACCTACGAGGCCTACGCCGAGCAGGTGGTGCCTCGATTCGCCGAGATCGGGGCCGAGCTGCGCCGCCGATGGCCCGCCACCGGCCGCGTCGCCTTGCTTCATCGAGTCGGCCGCCTCGAGATCGGCGAGTCGTCGGTGATCGCCGTGGTGTCGGCGCCGCACCGGGCCGAGGCGTTCGAAGCGGCGCGCTTCGCCATCGATGCGCTCAAGGAGTCAGCTCCGATCTGGAAGCATGAAGTGTGGGCCGACGGTGCCGACTGGGGTACGGGCGCGCACGATGTTCGTCACGCCCGTTCGGTTGGGTCGCAGGAATGACCATCGCCGTCATCGTCGGCTTCGTCGTGCTCGGCGTGGTGGTCGCTCTCGTTGCGACTGCCGCCGGGCGCAGCAGGCAGCCGCCGGACGACATCGCGTCGTTTCGCCGTCAGATCGATGCGTTGTCTCCCGAGGCTCGACGCCAGACGTCGGATCGGATGAAACCATCCGAACGTGCGGTCAGCGGCGATGATGGTGTCGATGACACGTGACGTCACCGCGCTCGGCGCGGCATCCCGCCTCCGGCGAGCCCAGGTGAGCGCACATGGCGCGTGACCTCGCCATCGACCTCGGTACGGCGAACACGCTCGTCTACATGAAGGGCCGCGGCATCGTGCTCAACGAACCGTCGGTCATCGCCCTCAACCGCCAGACGGGCGAAGTCCTCGCCACGGGCCGTGAGGCGTGGCAGATGATCGGGCGCACACCCGGCTACATCGTGGCAGTGCGTCCCCTGCGGGGTGGCGCGATCACCGACTTCGAGATCACCGAACGCATGATCCGTCTGCTCCTGCAACGCGTCGGCGTCAGTCGCTTCACTCGACCGAAGGTCGTCATCTGCGTGCCCTCGGCGATCACCGAGGTCGAACGTCGGGCGGTCACCGATGCCGCGCGACGTGCCGGTGCCGCCGACGCAAACCTGATCGAACAGCCGATGGCGGCGGCGATCGGTGCCGACTTGCCCATCGATGAACCGGTCGGCAACATGGTGATCGACATCGGAGGTGGCACCAGCGAAACCGCGGTGATCAGCCTCGGAGGCATCGTGGCGCTCGAGGCGGTCCGCGTCGGCTCGTTCGACATCGACGCTGCGATCCAGAACTACGTGCGGCGTGAGCACGGCATCGCGATCGGCGAGCGCACGGCCGAGGAGATCAAGGTCGCCATCGGCTCGGCCGATCCCACCCCTGACGAGCACCAGGCCGAGGTGCGCGGTCGCGACCTCATGACCGGTCTGCCGAAGACCGTGTTGCTCACGCCGGAAGAAGTTCGGTTCGCGATCGAGGACGTCGTGTCATCGATCGTGGCGTCGGTGATCCGCTGTCTGTCGAAGGCGCCGCCAGAGTTGTCGCAGGACTTCCTGGTGCGCGGCATGTACCTCGTCGGTGGTGGCGGCTTGCTCCGAGGGCTGGCCGAGCGCATCGAACGAGAAACCGAAGTGCCGGTCAAGATGTCGAACGTGCCGCTCGAGGCCGTCGTATTGGGCGCAGGACACGTGATCGAGCACTATGAGGCCCTGAAGGGCATGTTCATGGGTGCCCGTCGCTGAACGGAGAAACGGCGTGCACGAGACGACCGGTCAACAGGTCACCGACATCGACAGCCTGATCGAGGCGTTCCGCTCGATGACCGCCGAGGAGATCGCGGAGCGAGGCTTCACGGTCGAGGGCACATTCGATCAGGTCGACGACCCGATCCTGCTCGGCCCCGACGGCCTCCCGGTCAACACCTGGCAGGAGAGCTACCCGTACGCCGAGCGGATGTCGCGGTCCGAGTACGAGTCGTTGAAGCGCGACCTCCAGGTCGAGTTGCTCAAGGCGCAGGACTGGATCAAGTCGACCGGTCACAAGCTCGTGATGGTGTTCGAGGGGCGCGACGCTGCGGGCAAAGGGGGCACGATCAAACGCTTCCTCGAGCACCTCGACCCGCGGGGCGCCGAGGTGGTTGCGCTCAGCGTGCCATCGCAACGCGAGCAGGGCGAATGGTTCTTCCAGCGCTATGTGCGTCACCTGCCGACACGCGGCGAGATGCGGTTCTTCGATCGCTCCTGGTACAACCGCGCGGGCGTCGAGCGGGTGATGGGCTACTGCACACCGGATGAGTACGAGGAGTTCCTCCGGACGGTGCCGCAGTTCGAAGAGATGATCATGAACTCCGGCACGACGTTGATCAAACTGTGGTTCTCGGTGTCGCGGCGTGAACAGATCGCCCGGTTCACGATCCGGCGCATCGACCCGGTCCGACAGTGGAAGCTCAGCCCGACCGACATCGCCTCGCTCGATCGGTGGGACGACTACACCCAGGCGAAGCTCACGATGTTCGACCGCACCTCGACCGAACGGGCGCCGTGGAACATCGTGCGCAGCAACGACAAGAAGC
>Ga0307379_10003390_pt1 | contig 23214 bp, 24 predicted proteins | sample UN2MG_FD_202237 | JGI IMG/M metagenome (GOLD analysis project Ga0307379, IMG submission 202237) | Soil microbial communities from Risofladan, Vaasa, Finland - UN-2 | ecosystem: Environmental > Terrestrial > Soil > Coastal area > Acid sulfate soil | place: Finland: Risofladan, Vaasa | collected... | reverse complement strand
GCGAGGCGTTTATCCGGCCCGGGTTCGAGCTCAAGATGACCGTCGCCGACCGCGTCGAGGACATCCTTCCCGCCATCAAGAGTGCGTTGAAGCCTTACCCCGAGGAGATCGAGGACGAGGCGGAAGCTGAGATCGCCGCGAAGTTCTAGGCCCCCGGCGCCGGCGCGCCGTCGCGGATCAGCTTGTAATTGATGGAATCGAGCAGCGCCTCGAACGAGGCGTCGACGATGTTGGGCGACACGCCCACGGTGAACCAGCGGTTCCCGTCCTCGTCGCGGCTCTCGATCAGAACGCGCGTCACGGCGTCGGTGCCTCCTGTGAGGATACGCACCTTATAGTCCACCAGCTCGAGGTCATCGATGTAGCTCTGATAGGGGCCGAGATCCTTGCGCAGCGCGTTGTCCAGCGCATTGACCGGACCGTTGCCCTCGCCTACGGACATCACCGTCTCGCCGTCGATGCGCACCTTGACGGTCGCCTCGGAGATGGTGACAAGGTCGCCGAGCGCGTTGTGCCGTCGCTCGACCAAGACGCGGAACGAGTCTACGTCGAAGAATTGCGGGACATTGCCCAGCATCCGCCGCGCCAAGAGCTCGAACGACGCCTCCGCCGCTTCGTAGGCATAGCCCACGGCCTCGCGCTCCTTCACCACTTCGAGGAGGCGGGTGACGCGCGGATCGTCCTTCGGCACGGCGATGCCGATGCGCTCGAGTTGCGCCATGATGTTGGAACGGCCGCCTTGGTCGGAGATGAGCAGCCTGCGCACGTTACCAACGGAGTCCGGCGGCACATGCTCATAGGTGCGCGGGTCCTTCTGCACGGCGGAGACATGAATACCGCCTTTATGGGCGAAAGCCGACTCGCCGACATAAGGCGCGTGCCGGTTAGGCGCGCGGTTCAGGATCTCGTCGAGAACCCGCGAGACATGGGTCAGCGTGCGGAGCTTGTCCGGCGTGACGCCGGTCTCGTAGCGCTCGGCATAGCCTGTCTTCAGCATGAGCGTCGGGATGATCGAGGTCAGGTTGGCGTTGCCGCACCGCTCGCCGAGACCGTTCAGCGTGCCCTGGATTTGACGTGCGCCGGCCCGCACCGCGGCGAGGGAATTGGCCACGCCGTTATCGGTATCGTTGTGCACATGGATGCCCACATGATCGCCCGGGATTTGCTTCACCACCTCGGCGACGATCGTCTCGACCTCCTCGGGGAGCGAGCCGCCATTAGTGTCGCACAGGACCACCCAGCGCGCGCCCGCCTCGTAGCCGGCCTTGGCGCAATCGAGCGCGTAGCCGGGGTTCGCCTTGTAGCCGTCGAAGAAATGCTCGCAGTCGAGCAGCGCCTCCCGGCCCGATGCCACGACCGCTTCCACGGACTCCTTGATCCCGGCAAGGTTCTCCTCGAGGCTGATGCCGAGCGCGACATCGACATGGAAGTCCCACGTCTTGCCGACGAGGCAGACCGCGTCGGCCGTGGCGGCAAGCAGCGCCTGAAACCCAGGATCGTTGGAGATCGACCGGCCCGACCGCTTGGTCATGCCGAACGCGGTGAGCTTCGCGCCAAGCGGCCGTGGCTCGGCGAACAGCTTCGTATCCGTGGGGTTCGCGCCGGGATAGCCCGCCTCGACATAATCGAGGCCGAGCGCATCGAGCTGCTCGGCGATCAGCCATTTGTCCTCGAGCGAGAAGTCGACGCCGTGGGTTTGAGCGCCGTCCCGCAAGGTCGTGTCGTACAGCGATATCCGTTCGCGAGCCATGACCTACACCACGCCAAAGAGGAAGTGCAGTGCCAGCAACACGGCCAGCACGAGCACGACAAGCTTGATCGCCAGGTAGACGCGCCGCGATCCTTTGAACGGCATATCTTTGAGAAACGGTTTCATATCTTCATGTCCATCTGCGAAGCGTCGCCGTTTTCCCCTCTCCCCTTGTGGGAGAGGGTGGCATTGCAGCCGCTGGCGGCTGCGATGCCGGGTGAGGGGTACCGGCCTCGACAATTGCTGACAGGCGCGCGAATACACCTTCGAGATTCTTCAAGACGTCACTGTTCCAGAAGCGCACCACGGTAAACCCCTGGCTGCGGAACCAATCATCTCGGACGCGGTCGGAAGCCGCCCCGGCGTGCTGACCGCCGTCGACTTCGACAACGACGTGCCGTTCGAACGAAAGGAAGTCTGCAACATAGGGCCCGAGCGGGACCTGTCGCCGGAACTTTGCATCGCTGAACCGACGATTGCGCAGGAGGTACCAAAGCTTGCGTTCGGCGTCCGTCGTCATGCGACGACGCAATGCCCTTGCCTTGCCCACCGTCAGCGACGCCCCCTCACCCGGCTCGCGGCAAAGCCGCGAGCCACCCTCTCCCACGAGGGGAGAGGGGCTTCTCGGCGCACTCCGCGCATTCAACCGACTCATTGCGAAGACTCCCGGCCGGCCAAGCCCTTGTGCATGGTGGTATTGGCGAGCCACTCATCGCCGCACCGGACACTGTTGCGCTGCTGAGCGACATAACCGCGCTTGGCGAAAAAGCCGGACGCCGTATCGCTCGCATCGACCTTGAGGGTCTCTACGCCGCGGCCGCCGGCCACTCTTTCCAAGGCATCGGCGAGCACCGCGCCGACGCCTTGGCCCACTACCGCCGGGTGCACATAGAAGAACCCGATTTTGTCGTCCTTCTCGAGCGACGCAAAGCCGACCGGCGCACCACCGAGCGTGGCGACGATCGTCAACTCGTCCGCCAGGCGCTTGGCGAATGCGGCCTCGTCGTCCGCCGACCCGGCCCACGCTGCCTGCTGCGTCTCGCTATAGTCGTCGCCGGTCAGATCCATGATGCTCGCGCGGAAGATTTCGGCAAGCAGCGCCGCCTCGCCCGGCAGCATCGGCCGCACCGCAAGCATGGGATGGGCTTGCGCGTTCATCGCGCGACCTCCCAGGTGGTGACGAGCTCGCCCGTCTTTGGGTCCTTGGCGTCTTTCAGAATGATCCCCATGGCTTCGAGCTCGCCGCGGAGGCGGTCGGCCTCGGCGTAGTTCTTGGCAGCGCGCGCAGTAGATCGCTCGGCAATCTTGGTTTCGATTTTGGCGCGCGTAGCCACGCCCACTTCTATTGTGACCGGCACAACTAGAGGTATTCCCAGGAAGCCAAGTGTCCCGCGTAGAAGCCCCGGTCTTCCAGTCTTTCGAAGCGCATGAAGCTCGGTAATGGCCTGCGGAGTATTCAAGTCCTCAAGAAGGGCCTCCAACACCGGTGGGTGAACGCCACCGGCTGGCTCTTGATGCGCAAAGCTAGACCAATCGTGCAGCATCGTCTCTGCATCTTGGAGCGCGGAGAGCGTCCAGTTGATCGGCTGACGATAGTGCGTGCCTAACATGGCTAAACGAACCACGGCGCCCGGCCAGGCATAGCCCTTCCAGCCTTCCAGCAGCTCATGCACGGTGACGAAGTTGCCGAGGCTCTTCGACATCTTCTCCCCCTCCACCTGGAGGAAGCCGTTATGCATCCAAACCCGCGCCATCACGTCCGTGCCATGCGCGCAGCGCGATTGCGCGATCTCGTTCTCATGATGCGGGAACACGAGGTCGATCCCACCGCCATGGATGTCGAACACCGCGCCGAGATGCGCCTCGGCCATGGCCGAGCACTCGATATGCCAGCCGGGACGCCCCGGGGTCTCGATGCCGCCGGGTGAGGCCCATGACGGCTCGCCGGGCTTGGACGGCTTCCACAACACGAAATCCATGGGGTCGCGCTTGTAGGGCGCCACCTCGACGCGGGCACCGGCGATCATCTCGTCCAGCGACCGCCCCGACAGCCTGCCGTAATCGGGCATCGAAGCGACATGGAACAGCACATGATCCTCGGCCACATAGGCGCAACCCTTGGCGATGAGGCGGTCGATCATCGTCCGCATCTGGCCGATATGCTCGGTCGCGCGCGGCTCGACGGTCGGAGGGAGCGTCCCAAGCGCTCCCATGTCGGCGTGAAACTGGTCCGCCGTCTTCTGGGTGACCTGACCGATCGCCTCGTTCAGCGGCAGGCCGGGATAATCCTTCGCGGCGCGCGCGTTGATCTTGTCGTCGACGTCGGTGATGTTGCGGACATAGGTGACGTGCTCGGGCCCATAGAGATGTCGCAGCAGGCGGTAGAGGACATCGAAAACGATGACCGGCCGGGCATTGCCGATATGGGCGTAGTCGTAGACCGTCGGCCCGCACACATACATGCGCACGCGTGCGCGATCGAGGGGCTCGAAGAGCTCCTTCTTACGGCTAAGCGTATTGTAAAGCGTAAGCGCCACTGCCAAGCCCCTTCGGCTTGAGGCTCGCCGGATGTTCGTCAGGTGAAAGAATAGAGTTAAAGGAGGAACGACCCGCGCGAGCTGATTTTGCTAGCCGGAAATGATGCAGCACGAAATCATAAGGATGGGTTGCTCTCGCATCATGATGGGGCCGCTTATGGCGGGAAACGGCCAAATCGTCAAGCGAGCCATCATATTCATGCCTCATTGACCCCGGATTTTAAGGGCGCATAATGGGTTAGAGGCTCCCCGGGGATCGGAAAGCAATCGTGAGCGTTAATCGCCATCTTCGGCGCGTTTTCGCGTCGTCTATGCGGTCGATCGGCCGTCCGGGCGTCGTTGCGCTCGCGCTCGTCGGCCTCGCAGCCTCGGGCGGCGCGCTGGCGCAAGGCGTCAGCGACCAGCAGATCCGCTGCATGCAGCTTCAGCAGGAGCTGGCCTCGGCCTCGGGCGGCGGCGGTGGCGGCGAGGAGCTCGGCCGCCTCCAGCAGGAGATCTCCCAGCAGGACCGCATCTACCAAGGCACGCAAGCCTCCATGGAGGATGCCGGCTGCTACGAGCGGCTGTTCATCTTTGGGCGTGCCCTGAAGCGCAATAAGAAGTGCCTCAACATGAATGCCCGCGTGGAGGATGCACGGCGTCAACTTGCCCGGCTGCAAGAGCAGAGCAAGTCGCTCCAGCGTGGCGGCGGCAACAAGCGGCGCCAGGCGGAGCTGCGCCAGGCTTTGCAGCGCAGTGGCTGTAGCGGCGCCCCGGCCCGCCGTGGCGGCGGTGGCCTATTCGACTTCTTCGGCGGCCAGGATCGCGACGACCAGTTCCAGACCCCGGTCTATCGCAGCATCAATCCCAACGGCCGCTACCGGTCGGTCTGCGTGCGGCTGTGTGACGGGTTCTATTATCCGGTCAGCTACTCGATCTATGGCAGCCGGCTGGCGCAAGATGCCGAGCAGTGCCAAGCGAACTGCGCCGCGCCCGCCGAGCTCTACGTCTATCGCAATCCCGGCCAGGAGATCGAGCAAGCGATCTCCCTGCAGGGCTCCGCCTACATGGACCTGCCGGTCGCCCTGAAATATCGCAAGGAGTACGTCAAAGGCTGCTCCTGCAAGCAGGTGGAGTACAATCCGACGGAGATCGAGGCCGCCAATAAGAAGGCTGAGGTCGATCCTGCCGCCGGGGCGAGTCAAGCCGCACCCGCGCCCCAGGCCGCGGCAGCGCCCCCTCCCGGCGAGATGCCGCAACTCGATCTCGATATCACCGGCACGGCCGAACCGGCCCCGCCGGCACCGGCACCGGCCGCCGAGGTCGCGACCGAAGTCGCCCCGCCCCCACCGCCTCCTGCACCGCCACCCGTGGCGGCAACGCAAGCGCAGGGACAGTCGACCATCACCAAGACAAACCCGCGCGCGGCCGCCGAGTAGCCCCGCGACACCTTACGCCGTCTTATCCTCGAGCCGGGCCAGCGCGCGCGCGCGACCGATCAGCGGCAAGAGATGCTTGAGCTCGGGCCCGTTCTCCGCGCCGGTGAGCGCCAGCCGTAACGGGTGAAACAACGCCTTGCCCTTGGCGCCGGTCGCCGCCTTCACCGCGGCAGACCATGTGGGCCACGTCTCTTCGTTCCACGGCTCCGGCGGCAACAGCTTTGCCGCGGCGAGACAGAGATCGCGGTCCTCGATCACCGGCTCCAGCGGCCCCTCCACCACGCGCCACCAAAGCTTGGCGTCCTCAAGCACCGCGAGATTGCCCCGCACCGCGTTCCAGAACGCCTCCCCGCCGCCCACACCCATGGCGTCCAGCCGCGCAGCGACCGCAGCAAAGGGCAACGCGTGCAGAAGCTTTGCGTTCAGCAGGCGAAGATCATGGGGATCGAACCGCGCCGGCGCCCGTGACAGCTTGGCGAAGTCGAACCCCTCGACCAACTCGTCAAGGCTCGCATGCGGTGCCACCGAGTCGGACGTGCCGATGATGGCCGCGTAGATGGCCACCGCCATCGGCTCCAGCCCCTCCGCGCGCAGACCCTCGATGGCCAGCGACCGGTCCCGCTTCGACAGCGCCTGGCCCTCGGGGCCCACCAGGAGATTGTGGTGGCCGAAGGCGGGCGGCTTAGCGCCAAGCGCCTCGAACAGCTGGATTTGCGGCGCCGTGTTGGCCACATGATCTTCACCGCGAATGACATGGGTGACGCCGAGATCGATATCGTCGACCACGCTCGGCAGCGTGTAGAGATAGGTGCCGTCGCCACGGATGAGGACGGGGTCGGACAGCGACCCGGCATCCACATGCTGCCGCCCGCGCACCAAATCGTCCCAGATCACGTCTCCCGGCTCGAGCCGGAACCGCCAATGGGGCTTGCGCCCCTCGGCTTCAAGCCGCGCCCAATCGTCAGCGGTAAGCTGCAAGGCTGCACGATCATAGATGGGCGGTTTGCCGCGGGCGAGCTGGCGTTTGCGTTTCAGATCGAGCTCCTCGGGCGTCTCGTAGGCGGGGTAGAGGCGACCTTGTGCCTCCAGCGTCTCGACCGCGTCGGCATAGCGCTCGAAGCGGTCGGACTGATGGACGAGCTTGCCCCGGACAATGCCGAGCCAGGCCAGGTCCTCCTCGATGCCGCGCGCGAATTCCGCCGTCGAACGCGCCGTGTCGGTATCGTCGAGGCGCAGGATGAAGTCGCCGCCCTGCTGCCGCGCGAACAGATAGTTGACGAGCGCCGTGCGGATATTCCCGGCATGGAGCCGCCCCGTGGGGCTCGGCGCAAAACGGACGGTGACGCTCATGCCTAAAGTTTCTCGCGGAATTTGTTGGTGATGGGATAGCGGCGGTCACGGCCGAAATTCTTGGCGGTGATCTTGACGCCGGGCGCCGCCTGCCGCCGTTTGTACTCGGCGAGATAGAGCATACGCTCGACCTTCTTCACCAGCTCCGGCGCATGCCCGCGCGCGACGATCTCGCTAAGCGGCAGCTCGAGCTCGACCAGACAGTTGAGAATGTCGTCGAGCGCCTCGTAGGGCGGCAGCGTGTCCTGATCGCGCTGGCCCGGCTTGAGCTCGGCGGACGGGTCCTTGGTGAGGATGCTCTCCGGAATGATCGAACCCTTCGGGCCTAGGCACCCCTTGGGACGATGGGCATTGCGGTAGCGCGACAGCGCATAGACTTGGCCTTTGTACAAATCCTTGATGGGATTGAAGCCGCCATTCATGTCGCCATAGAGGGTGGCGTAGCCCACCGAGACCTCCGACTTGTTGCCGGTGGTGAGCACGAGCGGCCCCAGCTTATTGGAAATCGCCATCAGCAGCGTGCCGCGGGCGCGGGACTGCAAATTCTCTTCCATCGCGTCGCTGGCAAGCCCTGCGAACAATTTGGAGATGTCCTTGGTCAAAGCCTCCACGCTGTCGTGGATCGGCACGATGTCGTAGCGCACGCCGAGCGCCTCGGCGATCGCCTTGGCGTCGCTCAAGCTTTCCTTGCTGGTATATTCGTAAGGCATCATCACGCAATGCACGCGGGGCGCGCCGAGCGCATCCACCGCCATCGCCGCGCACAGCGCCGAGTCGATACCGCCGGAAAGGCCGAGCACCACACCGGGAAAACCGTTCTTGTCGATATAGTCGCGCAGGCCAGTGACGCAGGCGAGGTAGTTGGCGGCGTCGCCCTCCTCGACGCCCGCGATCGGACCCGGCAGGCAGTGCCAGCGTCCGCCCTCGCGATGCCAGCCGGTCACAACGAGCGCGACCTCCCAGGCGGGAAGCTGCACGGCAAGCTCCTCATCGGCATTGAGCACGAACGACGCGCCGTCGAACACGAGCTCATCCTGTCCGCCGACCTGATTGACATAGACGAGCGGGCGCCGTGTCTCGGCCACCCTGGTCTCGGCAACGCCGTAGCGGGTCTCCTGCTTGCCCATCCAGTATGGCGAGCCATTGGGAACGATCAGAATCTCCGCCCCGGCCTGAACCAATGTCTCGCAGATCTCCTCCGCCCAAATGTCCTCGCAGATGGGCACGCCCAGCGAGAGGCCACGGAAGGGGATCGGTGCCGGCACGGGGCCCGGCGCAAACACCCGCTTCTCGTCGAACACGCCATAGTTCGGCAGATTATTCTTGTAGCGGACCGCCGCGATACGGCCGCCGTCGAGCAACGCCATCGCGTTATAGACAAACGGGGCCTCGCCCCAGGGGAGACCCATGAGAATGGCGGGACCGCCATCGGCGGTGTCGCGCGCCAGCGCTTCGCACGCCTCGCGCGCGGCCGTCTGGAAGGCGGGCTTCAGCACCAGATCCTCGATCGGATAGCCGGTGAGGAACAGCTCGGTGAAGACAATCAGATCGGCACCGGCTTCGCCCAAGGGCCCGCGCACCTTGCGCGCCTTGTCCAGATTGCCCGCGATGTCGCCCACGACCGGGTTGAGCTGCGCCAGCGCGAGCTTGAAAGAGTCCTTGGTGTCCTTCGCCATGACAGGAACCTAGTACGAAAGTCGTTTGTCATGGCCGGGCTTGTCCCGGCCATCCACGTCTTTGCTTTCTAGATATTCGTGGATGCCCGGCACAAGGCCGGGCATGACGAGTCTGCGTATCAACCCGGGGGCCTACTCGCCGGCGGCGATGGAGAACTTTGGCTCCGGCCGCCCTTCGCGATCGCGCTTGAGCCTCTCGGCCACGATGAAAGCGAGCTCGATCGACTGATCGGCGTTCAGCCGGGGGTCGCAATGGGTATGGTAGCGGTCCGACAAATCCGTCTCGGTGACAGCCTTGGCGCCGCCCACGCATTCGGTGACGTTCTGGCCGGTCATCTCCACATGGATGCCGCCCGCATGGGTCCCCTCGCTGCGGTGAATGTCGAAGAAGGCTTCGACTTCCGACAGGATCAGGTCGAAGGGCCGCGTCTTGTAACCGCTGCTGCCGGCCTTGATCGTGTTGCCGTGCATTGGATCGCACGCCCACACGACGGACTTGCCCTCGCGCTCCACCGCCTGGATCAGCGCCGGCAAATGGTTGCCGACCTTGTCGGCGCCGAACCGGCAGATCAGCGTGAGCCGTCCCGGCTCGTTTTGCGGGCTGAGCATATCGATCAGATCGAGCAGCCCGTCGGCCGTGATGCTGGGACCGCACTTCACGCCAATCGGATTCTTGATGCCGCGCAGATAGTCCATATGGGCACTGTCGAGCTGGCGCGTGCGGTCGCCAGCCCACAGGAAGTGGCCCGAGGTCGCGTACCAGTCGCCCGACGTGGAATCCACGCGGGTCAGCGCCTGCTCATAGCCGAGCAGCAGCGCCTCGTGGCTCGTATACAAGCTTGTCGAGCGAAGCTGCGGTGTGTTGTCCGGCGTCAGCCCGATGGCGCGCATGAAGCGCAGCGTCTCGGCGATATGATCGGAAAGCTCCTGGTAACGGTGCCCGGCAGGGCTGTCCTTGACGAAGCCGAGATTCCACTGATGCACATGCTCCAAGTTCGCGTAGCCGCCTTGCGCGAAGGCGCGCAGCAGGTTGAGCGTGGCGGCAGCCTGGCGGTAGCCCATGAGCATGCGCTGCGGATCCGGCGTCCGCGATGCCTCGGTGAAGTCGATGCCGTTGATGATGTCGCCGCGATAGCTCGGCAGCTCCTTGCCGTCCTGCGTCTCGGTCGACGAAGAGCGCGGCTTGGCGAACTGGCCGGCGATACGGCCAAGCTTCACCACAGGCGAACCGCCGGCATAGGTGAGCACCACGGCCATTTGCAGGAACACACGGAAGAAGTCGCGGATCGTATCGGCGCCGTGCTCGGCGAAGCTCTCGGCGCAATCCCCGCCCTGAAGCAGAAAGGCCTCCCCTTGCGCAACACGGGCAAGCCTGGCCTTCAGCTCCCGCGCCTCGCCTGCAAAAACCAGCGGCGGAAACGTGGCAAGCTGCTGCTCGACCTGCGCAAGCTGATCCATGTCGGGGTAGACCGGGACCTGCTCAATCGGCTTCGTACGCCAGTTCTCGGGGCTCCAACGCGGTGCCATTTTTAGATCTCCAACAAAAGTCCCCGCTATATAAGCGATCGACGGGACTGTGGCTAGGCGGGCTTGCGGCAATTGCCCCGTCCCGCCATGCATGCCACATATTCCTTAAGGTCATGGGAAGGAACGAAAGTTTGGCGCGTCTCGAGCACAGCCATACGCCGGGCGAGATCGCCAAGCGCCTCCGCGATGGACCGCGCGTGAGCTATCTGCGCGACTGGGTGTATGGCGGGATCGACGGAACGGTCACGACGTTCGCCATCATGGCCGGCGTGGTCGGCGCCAGCCTCTCCCCGACAGTGGTGATCATCCTCGGCATTGCCAACCTGCTCGCCGACGGATTCTCCATGGCCGCCGCCAACTTCACCGGCACCAAGGCGGAACAGGACGAATACCAACAGCTTCGCCACATGGAGGAGCGTCATGTGGAGCTCGCGCCGGAGGGCGAGCGCGAGGAGATCAGGCAGATCTTCCGGGCCAAGGGCTTCAAGGGGGACGCGCTGGAGGCCGCCGTCGGCGTCATCACCAAGCATCGCGAGAGCTGGATCGATACCATGATGACCGAAGAACATGGCATGCCGGCGGTGATCCGCTCGCCGTTGCACGCGGGGCTTTACACCTTTGCCGCGTTCGTGCTGTTCGGCAGCGTTCCCCTCATCCCCTACGTCCTCATGCTGGACGAGCCCGAACTGCCGTCAACGATTATGACAGGCATGACATTCTTCGCCATCGGCTCGCTCAGGAGCTATTGGTCGCCGACGCCATGGTGGCGCGCCGGGCTAGAGACCGTCGCGATCGGCATGCTTGCCGCCGGCGTCGCCTACCTTGTCGGCGATCTGCTTACAGGATTTGTCTAAGGGTATTGGCTCTACCCGAAGCCTTGCCAGTTATGTCACGATAAGCGCCATGGCCATTCCGGAACCAAGCTTCAGCATCGGCATCGAGGAGGAATATCTCCTCGTCGACAAGGAGACGCGCGACCTCGCGCCGGAGCCGCCGGCGGCGCTCCTCGCCAAAGCCGAGGAGGCGCTACGCGGCCAGGTGAGCCCAGAATTTTTGCGCTCGCAGATCGAGGTCGGCACGCGGGTGTGCCGGTCGGTGCAAGAGGCGCGCGACGAGCTGGTTCATCTCCGCTCGACCCTGGGCAAGATCGCCGACGAGTTCGGCCTCGCCCCCATCGCCTCCTCGACGCACCCTTTTGCCAAGTGGCAGAGCCAGCATCACACCGACAAAGAACGCTACAACGTGCTGGCCAAGGACCTCCAGCACGTGGCGCGGCGCCTCGTCATTTGCGGCATGCATGTCCATGTCGGCATCGAGGACGACGATCTGCGCATCGACCTGCTCGGCCAGGCGCCCTACTTCCTGCCCCATCTCTTGGCGCTGTCCACCTCCTCGCCCTTCTGGCAGGGCACGCAGACGGGGCTGAAGTCATACCGTCTGTCGGTGTTCGACGAGCTGCCGCGCACCGGCCTGCCACACAACTTCTCCAGCTATAGCGAATACGAGCGCACCATCGAGCTTCTGGTCAGCGCCGGCCTCATCGAGGACGCCACCAAGATCTGGTGGGACATGCGCCCCTCCGCCCGCTTTCCAACCCTGGAAATGCGCATCACCGATGTCTGCCCGCTGATCGACGACACGATTGCCATCGCCGCGCTCTATCGTTGCATCTTGCGCCTGCTCTACCGCCTGCGCCGACAGAACCAGCGTTGGCGCCACTACCCGCCGTTCCTCATCCGCGAGAATCGCTGGCGCGCCCAGCGCTACGGCATCGAGCAGGGCATGGTGGATTTCGGCAAAAGCGCCATCGTGCCCTTCGACATTTTGCTGGAAGAGCTGTTCGAACTCGTCGCCGAGGACGCCGCCTATTTCGGCTGCGCCGCCGAGGTTGCGCACGCCCGCACCATTCTGCAGCGCGGCACATCCGCCGACCGCCAGCTCGCCCGCTACGAGGCGGTGAAGGCGCTGGGCGGCACAGACCATGCGGCGCTCGTCGCCGTGGTCGATGAGATCGTCGAGGAGACGCTAACGCTGCCGGAGACGAAAGTCGCCCGGGCGGAAGCCAGAACTTAGGACTGGACCCCAGGGTGGACGCTACTCCTCGTAAGCCATGTAGCGGATGATCTTCCAGCTCCCGTCCGCCTGTCGCCGGAAAATATCCATGCCCGGTTCAACGGATTTGATTTCCCGGCCATCCCCCTCCTTGATAGTCAGCGTCCACACGAGACGCACCACCACCACATCGCCGAATATCAGAACCTCCTTGATGTCCAAGGCGTAGCTGAAAACCCGCGTGCTGTCGGTCAGCGACTTGATAAGCAGGTCACAAACCGCTTGGTGATCTCGCGTGGGATACCCCCGAAAGTCAGCGCGAACGTCGGCCGCGAACAGATCGCAGACCCGATCCGTCTTGCCGGCATTGAAGTCGGCCATCCATTGGGTCAAGGCGCTCTTGACCTCCATCGCCGCATCGTCGGCCAGCACCGGCACGTTGCTGGATAAAGAGAGCAAGAAGGTCGAGAGCACGACGGCGGCACCAATGCGTGCCCGCCTAGCTGGATTCGCATCTTTCGCGCGCGTCATTGCCACCCGTCCTTGAGCCGCTGCAATACGCCCTAAAGCGTCGTGCCCATGCCGCCGTCCACGTTGAGCGCGGCGCCGGTGATGTAGCCCGCCTCGTCGGAGGCGAGGAACAAGGCGGCGTTGGCGATGTCCTGGGGCTCGCCGAAGCGCCGGAGCGGCGTCTGGGTGAGCAGCGCCTTGGCGATCATCGGATTGGAGAGATACCGGCCGATCAGCGCCGTCTCCACGTAGCCCGGCAACAGCGTATTCACGCGGATACCGTACGGTGCGTACTCCACCGCGAGGCTGCGCGACAGGGCCGACACCGCGCCCTTGGTGGCCGAATAAACCGACATCTGGCGGGTGTGTTTCACCGACATCACCGAGGATAGGTTGATCACCGAGGCTTTGCCGGAGGCGCGCATCAGGTCGAAGGCCTCGCGCGCGCAGCGCACCGTGCCGTCCACATTGACCTGCCACACGCGGTCCCAAGCCTCGTCGTCCATGTGCCGGAAGTCGGCCCGCTCGCCGATACCAGCATTATTGACCAACACGTCGAGACGGCCATGAGCCTCCTTGATGGCCTCCATCAGCGCCTTGACCTGCGCCGTGTCGGCGACGTCGACGGTGTGAGCGGACGCCGCGCCGTTCGACTTGACGATGGCGTCGGCCACCTCCTTGGCGGCGTCGCCGTCGATATCCGCCACAACGACATGGGCGCCCTCGCGGGCGAAGGTCTCGGCGATGGCGCGGCCAATGCCGGCGCCCGCTCCCGTGACGAGCGCGATCTTGTCCTCAAGCCGCCGCATCGGACCCCTTAATGAGCGCGGGCGCCTCCCATTTGTGCCGCATGGTCACGAGCTCTTCGGCAACACTCGGATGGAGCGCCATGGTGGCGTCGAACTGCGCCTTGGTGACGCCGAGCTTGAGCGCCACCGCGGCCATCTGCACGATCTCGGCCGCGTCGGGCCCGAGAATGTGAACCCCGAGCACTTTGTCGGTCTCGGCATCGATCACGAGTTTCATCAGCATCTTCTCGTTGCGGCCGCTGATCGTCGCCCGCATCGGCCGGAAGCTCGACTTGTAGATGTCGACCACACGGTACATCTCCCGCGCCTGCTCCTCGGAAAGCCCGACCGTGCCGATCTCTGGCTCGGTAAACACCGCCGTCGGGATGAACGTATAGTCGACGGCCGTGGGCTTGTCCTCGAACACGGTCTCAACGAAGGCGGTCCCCTCGCGAATGGCCACCGGCGTCAGGTTCTTACGGTCGGTCACATCACCCACCGCGTAAATGCTGTCCACCGACGACTTCGAATAGTCGTCCACCACCACGTGCCCGTTCCAGCCGAGCTCGACGCCGGCCTGCTGCAGCCCGAGGCCGATGGTATTCGGCGCCCGCCCCGTGGCGGCCATCACCAAGGACGCGGAGACCGAACCTCCCTCTTTCAGGGAGACGCGAAAGCCGCTGCTCTCTTTCTCGATTGCCGCCACGTTCGTATCCATACGGAGGTCGACGCCGCGATCGCGCATGGCCTCCGCCACGCCGTCGCGGAGATCCATGTCGAAGTCTCGCAACACCTGCTCGCCGCGGTAAAGCACGGTGACGGAAACACCGAGGCCGGCGAAGATCGAGGCGAACTCCATGCCGATATAGCCGGCGCCGATGATGACGATGCTGTCGGGCAGCGCCTCCAACTGGAAGCACTCGTTAGAGCTGATCAGATACTCCGCCCCGGGAAGCTTCGGCATGGCCGGATGCGACCCGGTCGCCACCAAGATGTACTTAGCCGAGATCGGCGCATCCCGGTCGGCAAGCCTGACCGTGTGGGGGCCCGCGACGGTCGCGCGCGTCAGGAACCGGTCGACGCCCGCGTTCTCCAGCGTGCGCGTATAGACGCCGTTCAGCCGGTCGACCTCGCGCCTGACATTGTGGATCAGCGTCGGCCAATCGAAGCGCAAAGCCTCGCACGTCCAGCCGAAGCCGCGCGCATCTTCGATCTCGCCGCCATAGCGGCTGCCATAAACGAGAAGCTTCTTCGGCACGCAGCCGCGGATCACGCAGGTTCCGCCGATGCGGTACTCCTCGGCAATGCCGGCGCGGACGCCAAGCTCCGACGCCAACCGCGCAGCCCGGACCCCGCCCGAACCCGCGCCAATGACGAACAGATCGTAGTCGTACTCTGCCACCTGGCCTCAAGCTCCCGCGCGGCGGACCACTTTGACCCCGTCGCTGCCGGCCACGATCGCCATGTCGGCAAGACCGAGGAACAGCCCGTGCTCGACCACGCCCGGAACGCGCTTCAACGCGAAGGCGAGCACTTCCGGTTCAGGGATCGTGTGGAAGGCGCAGTCGACGATGAGATTCCCCTGATCGGTAATATAGGGCAGGTCACCCTGCCCGGGCCGGAGCCTGATCTCGCCCTCGCACCCGGCCTCCGCGGACAGCGCCTCGATCAGGCGCATGGTTGCCCGCAAGCCGAAACGCACCACCTCCACCGGAAGTGGATGGTTACCAAGCGTCTCGGACATCTTGCTGTCGTCGGCGATCACCACCATCCGGTCCGATGCGGTCGCCACGATCTTCTCGCGCAACAATGCGCCGCCCCCGCCTTTGATCAGGCGAAGCTGATCGTCGATCTCATCGGCGCCATCGACCGTGAGATCGAGCTGCGGCGTCTCGTCGAGGGACGACAGCGGAATGCGCAACTTCTCGGCATGGGCCCGGGTCGCCTCGGAGGTCGGCACGCAAATCACCTCAAGACCGTTCCCCACAAGCTCGCCAATCGCTTCGACGAAATGGAAGGCGGTCGAGCCAGTACCAAGGCCCAGCCGCATGCCGGGCTTCACGAGATCGATCGCGGCGTGCGCTGCTTGCGCCTTCAGGTCGTCGACCTTGGTCAAGCTGTCTGCCATCAGCCTTCAAGCCCCCCCATCATGACGTATTTCAGCTCCACATACTCATCGATGCCATGATGGGAGCCTTCGCGGCCTAGCCCGGACTCTTTCACACCGCCGAACGGCGCCAGCTCCGACGAGATGATCCCCTCGTTGACGCCGATCATGCCATATTCGAGAGCCTCGGCCACCCGCCAAGCGCGCGAAAGGCTGCGCGTGTAGAAATAGGCGGCGAGACCGTAGGGCGTGCCGTTCGCCAATTCGATCGCCTCGGTCTCGTCACGGAAGCGGAATAGCGGCGCGACAGGCCCAAAGGTCTCCTCTTGCGCGAGCCTCATTTCGGCCGTGACATCGGCGAGCACGGTCGGCTCGTAAAACGTGTGTCCTAGAGCATGGCGCTTGCCACCGGTGAGGACCTTCGCGCCTTGCGCGACGGCGTCTTTGATATGGGATTCCACCTTGGCGACGGCCGCCTCGTTGATGAGCGGACCTTGCACGACGCCCTCCTCCACCCCGGCGCCCACCTTCAGCTTCGCGGCCTCCGCCGCAAGTGCCTCGGCGAAGCGGTCGTAGATGCCGTCCTGCACCAGGATGCGGTTGGCGCTGACGCAAGTCTGCCCGGAGTTGCGGTACTTTGAGGCGAGCGCGCCTTCGACCGCCGCGTCGAAATCGGCGTCGTCGAACACAATGAACGGCGCGTTGCCGCCAAGTTCGAGTGACATCTTCTTCACGGTGGCCGCGGACTGGCGCATCAAGAGCTTGCCGACCTTCGTGGAACCCGTGAACGTGATCATGCGCACCAGCGGATTTGACGTCAGCTCACCGCCGATCTTCTCCGCATCGCCGGTCACCACGTTGAGCACGCCTGCGGGCACACCGGCGCGCTCGGCGAGCGCGGCCAGCGCCAGCGCCGATAGCGGCGTCTCCGGCGCGGGCTTCACCACCACCGTGCACCCCACCGCCAGCGCCGGCGAGATCTTCCGCGTGATCATGGCGAGCGGGAAATTCCACGGCGTGATGGCGCCGACCACGCCGACGGGCTGCTTCAGCACGAGCATCCTGCCGCTCTTTTTCAGCGTCGGGATGATTTCGCCCCGAACGCGCTTGGCTTCCTCGGCATAGAATTCGGTGAAGGAGGAGGCGTAATCCACCTCCGCGCGCGCTTCGGCCAGAGGCTTACCCTGCTCGGAGGTCATCAGCAGGGCGAGGTCTTCCTTATGCTCTCGCTGCAGCTCGTACCAGCGGCGCAAGATCGCCGACCGCTCCTTGGCGAGCTTGCCGCTCCACCCAGGAAACGCCGCGTGCGCCGCTTCGATGGCCGCGCGCGTCTCCTTCTGCCCGAGATCCGGCACGCGACCGATCACCGCGCCGGTCGCCGGGTTCTCGACCTCGAGCTTCGGCGTACCGACCCACTTGCCGTCAATCAGGCACTGATCCTTGACGATTGAGGGGACTTTGAGCTGCATGGCCCGCTCTCTACGCCGCCGCTTGCCAGGCCGCAAGAGCCACCGCTTGCTGGGCCGCAAGTGCCGTCCTTGCCAGGTCGAGAGTCACGTGTGAGAGAGGCCCATGCTGAAAGGCGCCACCATCGTCTTCGATCTCGACGGCACGCTCGTCGATACCGCGCCAGACCTCACCAACGCGCTGAACGATGTGCTCAGCCGCCGCGGTTACGCTCCCGTGCCGCCGGCAGCCGTCCGAGAAGCCGTGGGCCGCGGCGCCCGGGTGATGATCGAAGAAGCACTCCGTTTGACGAATGCCGCAGGCGACGTGGACCAGATGCTGACGGAGTTCCTGGTGCATTACGAAGCCAATATCGCCGCCGAGAGCCGCCCCTTTCCCGGTGCGGTGGCGGCGCTGGAGCGGCTTTCATCGGCCGGCGCCACGCTCGCGGTGTGCACCAATAAGCGCGAGCGCTTGACCCTCATGCTGCTGCAAGCACTTGATCTAGAAGATTATTTCTCGGCCGTCGCCGGGCGCGACACGCTTGGTGTATCGAAGCCCGACCCCGGCCATCTCACCGGCGTTATTGCGCGCGCCGGCGGCAGCCCATCACGCGCCGTCATGGTGGGGGACAGCGACGTGGATATCATGGCTGCACGAGCCGCTCGCGTGCCCGCCATCCTGGTGAGCTTCGGCTACGCGCCGCCGCCCCCCGAGGGGCCGCTCCCCGACGCCGTCATCGATCATTTCGACGCGCTTGAGGGAAACGTGCTCAGTCTGTTGAAAGGCTTGACAACCAAGGCCGTCACACCCTTCTAGTGGCGCCCAAATTCCGCCTGAGATCGACCCTAAATCCACCGGGTCGCTCTCAACGAAGAGACACCGTACGGGGGCATACTCGTAGGCGCATTGAGAGTGGGACTTCTACGCAAGGAGAATGGGAATGCTCAAACGCATTGCTATCGGTGCTTGCCTCGTCTGCTTCATGGCCGGGACCGCTTACGCCGTCGACGACCCGGCGGGGTTGGACGCGTGCACTGAGGAGCTCGCCCGCGCCGAGGGGCTCTTCCACGATAAGATTGAGGGCGATAATGCCATGAGCGAGGCCGATGTCGAGAAGGCCAGCCTGCTTCTCGACGAAGCCGATGCGCTTTGCACCGAAGGGAAATTCGCGCAGGCGAGCAAGACCCTGGCTGCCGTCACGCAGCTGGTCTCCAGCCCAAGTCAGTAGAGCTTAGGCGTCAAGTCAGTAGAGCTTAGGCGTCCTGGCGGCGCGCCTTGGGGCGCCGCCGGCCTTTGGGGGGGCATTTCGCTGTCTCGGTCTTTGCGGCTTCCTTGACTTACCCCGGACCCACTCGCTAAATCCCCCGTTCCAGCCGCATCATCGCGAAGACCGGACATCCGGTCTTTCGCAAGATGAACGCGCCACTTGGGATCGGGCGGTTAGCTCAGCTGGTAGAGCACTGTGTTCACATCGCAGGGGTCACTGGTTCGAGTCCAGTACCGCCCACCACTAAGCCTCTAAAATCATTGAATTTATTCCCCAGCAGTGAGAGCGGTTGAGCCGCGACTCGGTTTGTGTCAGCACCGTGTCAGCAATCTGAGGCGCACAGGAGCAAGGTGCTTTAGTCTCTCTCCCATCAACTGTAGGAGTTGGCCAGCATCGACAGTGCGGCGCTTGTTCCGTCCTGCGATCGCAAGCGGTCCTGCGCGTGGCGGAAAGCGGAGCGTGATGCGGGTTGGTGTCCGCTATGGATCCAGAAGCAGACATGAGGCTCATCGGCAGGCATGTCCGCTATGTGCCAGAAGCAGACTTCATAGCGCGCTGGGATAGGCTCGGGCGGCTGGGGTGGTGCCACTCAGAGCTACTCCAGTTCCTTGTCCTTGGAGTGAGCGGCTTTAAGCGGCAGGGGCGCATCCACGCACGCATCCCTAACTCACCAGTTGTAGAGTTGGAGCTCGCGCGTAGATCTATAACCGACTTCCGTTCTGGGACTGCGTTGTGCAATAGTGCCGCGTAAATAGGGGGTTCGCGGCTTCGCCGCGATTTGGCATTGCGCGAGGCGGGCGGGAACTCAATGATCATTGTTCGGGATTCGAAGGCGGCCTGGGCTGGACTGACCACCGCCTTGGCGCCGGCGATCTTCTTGACCTTATCCTTGCCGTCTCCTGTCCATGCGGATGCTGAGACCGTCGTCCCCAAGCGATCCGTGACTTTGGGGGGCTCTACGATCGTTAAACCGAAATACGAAGGCTCTAACGAGTTCGAAGTTATTCCTATCCCGCTCATCGTTCCTAGGTTTTCCGACACGCCGGAAGATAACCCGTCAGTGTTTAAGAGATTTCGTCAGCGCGTAAAATTTCGTGGGCTCGACGATATTCGCGTCAGAGTTCTCGGCGGGGAGCGCCTGCAAGTCGGCACCGTTACCGGTTACATCACTGACCGTGACCAGAGTGACGGCGATCTCTTGCGCGGGTGGGGCGACGTAGAAGGCGGCTTGGTGTTGGGCGCCTATTCTGGCTTTCGCCTCGGCGCCATCGAATTCGATGCGGCAATTCTCGAGAAGGTGACGGGTGACGAATCCGGCTTTGAGATGCGCTTTGGCGTCGAGACAACACAGCAGGTCACGGCACGCACGACGGTTGTTGCGCGTGTCGGCACGACATTCGGCAGCGAAGAGTACATGCAGACCTATTTCGGCGTCACGGCGGCGCAGGCCGCCCGCTCGCGCGCTGCTCTGCCGGTCTATTTCGCGGACGCGGGCATCAAGGACGTGTTTGTGGCTCTTGGCGCCACGATGAACCTCAGTGACCGCTGGCTGTTGAAGGCAGGCGGGCGTTATGGGCGCTTGCTGGGGGAAGCTGCGGATAGTCCCGTCATAGAGACAGAGAACCAGCTCTCCGGCGTGTTGGGCTTGGGATATAGGTTCGATCTTCCCCAGTAAGATACGAAGTGTTCAGGAACAGAGCTTTGGCTGTGTCTTTGGGCCGAAAGCTGTCGTAAAGCAGCCCATCGGACACGTCTGCTTCGAAGCCGGATCAAATTGGCTCGGCCATCGCCGTGGACCAAGCCGTATTATTCCGGCGTGCCGCCAATCTCGACCAAAACTTCGTTGCGACGAAGGAAGGGTAACGTCCAGGGCGGATTGTAAAAAGCGTAGGTCGGCGGCGATAGCGGCGTGAGTTTCTTCGCGCCGAGGAAGTCGGTCAGCCGCTTGGTATGGCTTTTTAGACTGCCTTCGCTGCCCATGCCGGAAAAGCGGATCACAGCATAGCGCGTAGTCGGGATTTTTTTGAGCTCGACCGCGGGATTGTTCGGTTTAGGCAGCGTATCCATCGTGTAACCGGAGGGCATCACGAAGCGAACAAGCCAGCTGTTCCCATTGCCTTGCTGCGTGACCGGCGCGGTCATCGCGATTTTCTCACCGCTTTGCTGCGTGACCGGCGCGGTCATCGGCACCTTTTGTGCGGCCGTGTTATTGCCGAAGATGTAATCGGCAATAAGCCGGAAGCCCTTGCTGATCGCCTCGCGGCGCTCTCCTGTCACTTCCGTCTCGGCGACGATCATCGGCGCGTAATCGCGTATCTCGATGGCACCGCTGCGCTCGACCAGAGCGTATTTCGGATGTTCGACATTGCTCACGATCGGTCCCCATAGGGCCGCACCGAGCAATAGTACGGCCACTATCCCGACAATCCACCACACCAGCTTCTTGCTCACTTCCTAGTCATCCGCGGCTGTATGTCATCGCTCGAATTAATGAGCTGGTTTCGTCCTGGAGGTTTTCAAGTCGGCAAAAAAGACGGTCCAGTCGTCGAGTCCTGGAGGATGTCAGACGGCGGGCAAGTGCGGATCCCGCCGAAGCGGAACCCGCACTGCATTTTGCGTCTTGCTAGCTCTTTGGCGGCAGGATCACCATGTCGATGACGTGAATTACGCCGTTTGATGCCGCGATGTCGGCCTTGGTGACTTTGGCATCGTTCACCATCGCCGTGCCGCCTTCGACTTTGATGTTGACCATCTTGCCATTCACGGTCTTGGCTTCATCGAGCTTGACGACATCCGCCGCCTCCACCTTTCCGGGAACCACGTGGTAGGTGAGGATCGCCACGAGCTGATCCTTGTTCTCGGGCTTCAGCAGGTTCTCAAGGGTGCCGGACGGCAACTTGGCGAAGGCCTCGTCAGTCGGGGCAAAAACAGTGAACGGTCCATCACCCTTTAACGTCTCGACGAGCCCCGCCGCATTCAGGGCGCTGGCCAGAGTCTTGAACTGTCCGGCGGAGACCGCTGTATCGACGATGTCTTTCTCCGCGGCGCGGGCAATCGTGCTGCCCACAGTGAGGCCAAGCACGGTCATGGCCACCACGGCCACGGCGAGATTTGCAATTCTGAACGACATCCCTTGCTCCTTTTCACTTACTGGGGGGCCCACCCCGCGAGGCGTGACCCGGTGCGGCGACAAGAAGGCCCCGGAGCCCGGGGGAAAGCTCCGGGGCCATGTCTCCGCGCCTGGCTGGGTGCCTGCTTTGCGGGCGCGGGGAGAATTGACGCAGGCAACATGGCACTGAAATAAGCGATTTACAACTAGGAAAATCGCTCATATCATTCAAGAGGATTTGGTCAGGCGGCAGAGGTGGCTGGAATGGCCGAAAAACGCTCAGGTTTTGAAGGAGGCAGCCGGCGCTTTGGCGTGGTGATCGCCAGCCTCGATCGGACCCTAGCCCCTGCGCGCAAGACGGGCGGGGGCTTCGAGTTTCGGCGGAAGCTGTCCTCGGTGGGCAATCCGTATTGCGACATCGCCACCTACGTGTTTCCGGATTTCCCCGAGCAGGCTTCATCGGCGAGGACCGCCGACGACCGCTCGGTGATCGTAATCGACGCCTCCACGCTCAAATCGGAACCGGGCCTATGCCCACTTCCTGATGGCGCATGAGTGCTGTCATCACACGCTCGGCCACACACGCCTCACGCAGCAGCGGTTCGGCGGTGTCGGCGCTCAGCCCTTCTATTATCTGCGGCCGCTGCTCAAGAACATGGAGCTCGACGCCGATGGCTGCTCCGTTCACATGCTCACACTTACCCATGAGCCCGACGCCATCGAGCGCTTGCGCGCAAAGATGCTAGAGTTCGGGAATGGCCAGACAGGCGCGTACTACCCCACCGGCATCGAGCGCGCGGTCAATATCGCGCGCGCCGCGACAGAGGAGTGACGATGAGCGAGGAGATGGTTTCCGCGGGAGAGGCGGCGCGACGGCTCGGCGTGGCACCTGCGACAATCCAGCGTTGGGTCGATAGCGGCGTGCTTCACGCCGAGCGCACGCCGGGCGGACATCGCCGCATCTACGTGACCGAACTTCGCCGCCTCATCGCCGCGAGCCGCCCGGCGGAGCTGAGCGGCCTGCTCGCGGAATGGTGCGACGTGCTGATGACGGGTGATCCGGCCCGAGTCAAGGCGGCCCTGATCGCGTCGAGACAGAAGACGGGCAACTGGGCCGACACGGCAGACGAGGTCGCTGCAGCCATCGCCGAGATTGGCCGGCGCTGGGAGGCTGGCGACTATCAGATTTTCGAGGAGCACGCCACGACCGAGGCTTTGCGCCGCGCCGCCGCGGCCTGCGTCAGCGAGATACGCCGTGGCGACAACGCGCCCAGCGCGGCGCTGCTCACGGTGGAGAATGAGCGCCACACCTTGGGCCTGACACTCGCCGAGCTTGTGCTCGCCGAGGCCGACTGGCATTCGGTATGGATCGGCGAGGGACCGCCTGCGGATGAGCTCCAACCGCTCGTCAACAAACTCAAGCCTGACCTTCTTGTTGTGTCCGCCTCGTCTGTTACCCCCACGAAGGCTGTGGCGCGTTATCAAGCAGAGCTAAGCCACATCGCCACGGCTGGCAATGTTGAAGTTATTCTGGCTGGAAGCGGCGCATGGGCTCCAACCTCCAATATGCAACGGCTTATTACCTTCAAGGATCTCCGCGCGTTCCTTGGTGAGAAGGGTCAGCCGACGGCTTCGTGACCATGCTCTAATGTCTGCTGTGGGTCAGAAGCGGAC
>Ga0307379_10003389_pt1 | contig 23222 bp, 18 predicted proteins | sample UN2MG_FD_202237 | JGI IMG/M metagenome (GOLD analysis project Ga0307379, IMG submission 202237) | Soil microbial communities from Risofladan, Vaasa, Finland - UN-2 | ecosystem: Environmental > Terrestrial > Soil > Coastal area > Acid sulfate soil | place: Finland: Risofladan, Vaasa | collected... | reverse complement strand
CAGGGGTCAGCCGGGCGAGCGACCTTTCAGGCCGGCGCTCCTCGTTGGACGCCAGGGTCCGGAGCACTTCGTCCATGGCCCGGGTCGCACCTGCCGGCATGCGCATCACCGTCCCCGGACAGCATCGCCGATGTTTCGGTCGAGAGCTGCCGGCCGAAGACCCGCCGCTGCGCGCGCCGTTCTCTTCTTGAGCAGGAACGGAAACGGACGGCAGGTCTTCTGCGCCGGCGGTTTGCGAGCGATCATTCACCCCTTGCGGCAGAACCACTCTTGCCGTCTGTTTTTAATATCGCACAAACGAAAACCCGGGCCATGGCCTTTGTTAGCCATTTTGACCCGCGAAGCCGACGTGACGGGCAGAAACGGGCGAGGAGACGGGGCTCACGCCTCGGCCAGCCCCTCGCGGATGGCGAACCGTGCCAGTTCGACCCGGTCATGGATATCGAGCTTGGCCATGATGTTCGCCGTGTGGCGGTTGACCGTGTTCACGCTGAGGTGCATCGTCCGGGCGATACCCTTCTTAGTCAGTCCTCGCGCGATGTAGCGCAAGACCTCCAGCTCTCGCTCGGACAGCGTGGAGACGCGAGACCGTTGCGGGTGGGCCAGCTTGGCGCCTTGAGCGTCCACCACGATCCGGGCCTGCACCTCCGGCGAGAAGTAGGCCACGCCGGTCGATACTCTGCGAATAGCCTCGACGACCGCGTCCTCCGGCTCGCTCTTGGTGATGTAGCCCCAGGCGTGAACGGCCATAGCCTGCTCGATGTACCGGTCGTGGAAGAACGCGCTGAGGAAAACGATGCGCGTGTCGGGGCACTGCGTCCCGATCGTCCTGGCGGCGTCGAAGCAGAGCATTCCCGGCATGTCGATGTCCATCAGAACGATGCTGGGCTCGAGCCGGACCGCTTCGGTGACCGCATCGTCGGCGGTGCCCACGCCGGCCACCACGGTGATGTCCGGCTCCTCGTCCAGACGGTTCGTGAGCATCTGGCGGACCATGGCATGGTCGTCGACCACCAGCACCGAGATCGCCTCCTTCATGACCGCGCCTCCCACCGAGCGTCCCCACCCAATGCCGACCAGACCACGCTGGCGAGTTCCGGCATGCCGAACGGCTTGCACAGAAGAACGGTCTCGCAGTCGGGAATGTCCAAACCGAGGGCGACGTTCCCGGTAATGGCGACCACAGGCGTCGTCATCCCGCGTCCGCGGATCTCCGAAATACACTCGAGCCCGCTGCACTTGGGGAGGTCCAGATCCAGGATGAACAGCCGGAGCTTCTGCCGGTACCGTTCGCAGATGTCGAGCACCGCGAGCCCGTCGGCCGCCTGCAGCACGCGATAGCCGAGCGATTCCAGGGTCAGGGCGATGATTCCACGAGTGTGTGCGTCGTCCTCGGCCAGCAGAATCAGCTCACCGTGTCCCTGCGGTGTGATGGTTGCGGGGGTTGATGGTTCTTCGGAGGCCGGCTCGGGCCGGACACAGGGAAAGACGATGGTGAAGGTCGATCCGACGCCTACCTGGGATTGAACGGTGATGCGACCGCCGTGATCCTCCACGATGCCGTGGACCACAGACAGGCCCAGCCCGGTACCCTGGCCGCGCTCCTTGGTCGTGAAGAACGGCTCGAAGATTCGCTCCCGTATCTCCAGCGGCACTCCCACGCCCGTGTCGGTCACCTCCAGACGGCCGTGCAGTGCCGCAGAACTCGAGGAATCCACCAACTCGCCGGCGTCGGATTCGCCGGCAGGGGCGACAGCGACGCGCAGCGTGCCGCCGTCCGGCATGGCGTCACGGGCGTTGATGGCCAGATTCAACACGACCTGCTGCAACTGCGTGCTGTCGGCCCTGATCCACAGCGGCGGTTCGCGTTGTACATCGACGTCCAGCTCGATCGCGGCGGGAATCATGCGGCGGAGCAGCCGAGTCGATTCCTCGACCACGGCGCACAGGTCCAGCGGTTTCTTCTCAACGGGCAGTCCACGGCTGAAGGTGAGCAAGGAACGCGTGACGCCCGCCGCTTGCTGGGCAGCCTGTTCCAACACGATCAAGGCCTCGTGAGCCTTGTGGTCGGCCGCCAACATGCCCCGGACCCGCCCCGCATTGCCGCGGATCACCGTGAGGAGGTTGTTGAAGTCATGGGCCACGCCCCCCGCCAGCAGGCCAACGGCCTCCATCTTCTGGGCCTGATGGAGTTGCGTTTGCAGAGCCGCCTTGTCGTCCTCCGTCTGCCTGCGCTCGATGATCCTGCCCAATCGCCCGGCAATGGCGTTGATCAGGCTCCGCTCTTCCTGCAGGAACGGACCTTCGTCGCAGGGCGGCTTGTCCTGCAAGTAGCAGACCTGCACGCAGCCGACGCGCTCGCCGTACACCAGCAGGTCGCAAGACTGCGTCCAAGGTGTCTCCTCGAAGTTGCCCGTGTCGAACGCTTGGTTGCCCCACTGCACGCGGGCGCAGGTGATCTCCGGGTATTGCCAGCCCGAAGGAACGAGATCGACCGTCCCCTGCAGGATTTCCTCCATCGAGGCCTCCGGCCGGCTCACCAGGTCGGCCATGGCGAACAAACAGTTCAGCTCCTTTACTCGTTCTCGAAGATGGCCCGTCTTTTGCCGCAACTCGTCCCTGGAGCGCACGATGGACATAAGGAAGGGGCCCAGCCGGGCCATTCCCACCAACATCAGCACGGATATGGCCAGCGCTACGCACTCCCCCAGCAGGTCCGTTGGATGGGCCGTGTTGTGCGACAGTGACCGGTACAGGACGATGCTGCGGCGGATGGCCATGAGGAAAGCGACGGCCACGATGAAGACCCAGGCGGGTTCCCTGCGGATGATGCGGGGCACCCTGAGGGCCAGGGCAGCCGCCGCGTATTGGACAATCGCCGCCAGGCCCACGACGAGGTCTGGAATCATGGCTCGATCACCTCCGGGACGATTGGAGCTTCCTTTTCCGGGGTCATAGTGTCAATACCGGCCGGTGCCCCGGCTGGTACTCCTTCCCGCCAGGCCCGCGGGCGCCCGGCCGTGGAACAGCAACGCCGGACGCATTATGATGACGTTGGAGGCCCCGGACGGCAGACTTGACGATGCAGAAAAGCAGTTCAAGCAGAAGCGCTCCGGCGGGACGCCGGCTCCTGCAGATTGAGGACAGCCTGAGGTTGTCACGGACGATCTTGCGCTGTGCCAACCGCGGCCTGCCCCGCAACGAGTTTCTGCTCGAAATCTCGGCCGTTCTGCTTGATTCTTCCGGCTGTGACGCCCTCGAGGTGCGCCTGAACGACGGCGACGTGCAATTCCGCTGGGAAGTGACGCGGCGTCCTGAGCACTCGGTCTGCTACGAACTCGTGCAGTGGACACTCGGCAGCGACGGAAGAGTGATCCCCGCTGCCCAGGACGGCTCGGACCTGGAGCGATTGTGCAGCGATGTTGCGTGCAGACGGTTTGACGCCGCTCAGCCGTTCTTCACGCGCAACGGTAGCTTCTGGACGGGCAACACCTGGGGGCCCCTTGCCCTCGGCGGAGCACCCGATCAGGACGGGAGGACGCCGACCGTATGTGTCGGTGGACACTACCGGTCACTGGCCGTGATCCGGTTCTTTGTGGACGATCGGACGATCGGCCTGCTGCACATCAAAAGCGAGAGGCCGGACTGCTTCACTGAAGAGGAAATCGAGTTTTACGAGGGCGTGGCCCAGACGGTGGGGCTGGCCACGGCGATCCGCCGTGCGCAGGCGGCCTTGCGCGAACGAGTCAAGGAGCTGACCTGCCTCTACGGCATCGCCCACGTGATTGAGCGGCCGGGGGCCTCGCTGCAGAAGATCCTGGGGCACATCGTGACGCTTCTCCCCCCCGCGTGGCAATACCCGGAGATCACCGCGGCCAGGATCATCCTGGACGGTCGTCCGTATGTGACACCGGGCTTTGGCCCGGGCAAACATCTGCAGTCGGCGGACATCGTGGTTGGCGGGCGGAAGCGCGGCACCGTTGAGGTCGCCTACCTGGAGGACCGGCCCGAGTTTGCGGTGGGCACCTTTCTGGCCGAGGAGGAGAAGCTGATCGTGGCTGTGGCCCGAGAGGTGGCCCTGATCGTCGAACGGAGGGAGGCAGGGGAGGAGAAGTCGAAGCTCCAGCGCCAGCTGATCCACGCGGACCGTCTGGCCACGATCGGCCAGTTGGCCGCCGGCGTGGCCCACGAGTTGAACGAGCCTCTGGGCAGCATTCTGGGATTCGCCCAACTGGTCCAGAGGTGCCCGGACCTGCCGCAGCCCGCCGGTCGGGACACCGAGAAGATCATCACCGCGTCGCTGTACGCGCGGGAGGTGATCAAGAAACTGATGGTCTTCGCACGCCAGATGCCACCGAAGAAAGTCCCGGTCGATCTGAATCAGGTGGTTGAGGACGGGTTCTATTTTCTGGAGGCCCGGTGCGTCAAAGCCGGCATCGAGGTGGCCCGGGACTTGGCCCGCGATCTTCCGCAGATCACCGCCGATCCGGCACAACTGAAGCAGGTGCTGGTGAACCTGGTGGTCAACGCGGTTCAGGCCATGCCCGACGGCGGGACGCTGACGGTAGGCACGCAGGCCGACGACGGCACCGTGTCGCTGGTCGTGCGGGATACCGGCGTCGGCATGAGCCCCGAGATCCAGGAGAGGATCTTCCTCCCGTTCTTCACCACGAAAGACGTGGACGAGGGCACCGGGATCGGCCTGGCGGTGGTGCACGGCATCGTTACCGCCCACGGGGGTTCGATCGAGGTGCAGAGCCAGCCGGGTGCCGGGACCCGGTTCGAAATCCGCCTGCCTGTAGATGGGGCGGGCGCGACCCAGGAGACCGGTCACGATGACTGCCGCGATTGAGAAGGAACGCATCCTGGTCGTCGACGATGCGCCCGAAGCGCTGGAGCTGATCCAGCGCAACCTGACTCCCCACGGTTACCGGGTGTTCACCGCCTCCAGCGCCGCCGAGGCCGTTCGGCTCCTGGACAGTGCGCCCGTCGATCTGGTGATCACCGATCTGAAAATGCCCAAGGTCAGCGGTCTGGACCTGGTCCGACACGTTCGCCAGAACTTCCGCGACACGGAAGTCATGATGGTCACGGGCTACCCCACGATCGAAAGCGCGGTGACGGCGGTCAAGGCCGGCTCCCAGGAGTATCTGACCAAGCCGTTCACCGAGGACGAACTGCTTTCCGCGGTCCGCGGCGCCCTCGACCTGCTCCATAATCGTCGCAACGCACAGGAAGGCCCGGACCGGCCACACTCGCCGCTGCCGGGGCTGATCGGCGAATCGAGGTCCATGGCCGAAGTGTTCCGGGCCATCGCCAAGGTGGCCGCCACGCCGGCGACGGTCCTGATCTCCGGCGAGAGTGGGACGGGCAAGGAACTGGCGGCCCGGGCGATTCACTACAGCAGCCCGCGCGTCTCCGCTGCGTTCGTGGCGGTGAACTGCGGGTCCATCCCCGAGAGCCTGCTGGAGAGCGAGCTGTTCGGGCACGTCAAGGGGTCCTTCACCGGGGCCAGTGAGTCCCGGGCGGGCTTCTTCCAGACGGCCGACGGCGGGACCATCTTCCTCGACGAAGTCAGCGACACCAGTCTGGCCATGCAGGCCAAGTTGTTGCGCGTGCTCCAGGACGGCGAGATCTACATGGTTGGATCGGACCGGTCCCGCGAAGTGGATGTACGGGTCCTGGCCGCCACCAACAAGGACCTGCGGACCCTGATCAAGAGCAACGTGTTCCGGGAGGACTTGTTCTTCCGTCTCAACGTCATCACGATCTCGATGCCCCCGCTGCGGGAGCGAGGGGACGACGTTCTGCTGCTGGCTTCGCACTTCGCCACGAAGTTCGCCGAGAAGCTGGGTCGGCCGGCGCCGCGGCTCTCCGACGACGCCTTGCGGGTTCTGAAGGACTACCACTGGCCGGGGAACGTCCGCGAACTGGAGAACCTGATCCTGCGTCTGATGGTCATGACCGAGGGCGACCTCATCGACGTCCCGGATCTGCCTTCGACGATGCGTTTCTCCATGGGGCGGGAAGTGGGTCTGGATCGGACTCTGGCGGAAGTGGAGGCGGAACACATCCGCAACGTTCTGGCCAGCGTGGGTGGGAACAAGACTCGTGCGGCGGAGATCCTCGGCATTGACCGAAAGACGCTGCGCGAGAAGTTGAAAACCTACGGGCCGGAACTCGCTTGAACCACCCCTTGCCGGGGCGATTCGCCCCACTGGTGCAAATCTCCCCGGTGCCGATCAATCCCGACGATGTTCCCAAGCCATGACGCGAGCACGCTAACGCGCCGTCTCCGCGGAACGGCCGACCGATGTATCCTACTGTCACTGCGCAACTTGCCCTTGCGCAGCGGCGCGCACAAACAGGCGTACACACCTCAGCAGTCCGGGTGTTTTCTTCCTGGCATAGCAGATGCTCTGTTCTCCCTTGGATCAGCGGTCGCAAGGCCGCGTGAGCGGATCCACGGAACTCCTGGGAACTCGCCGGAGAACCAGCAGGACCAGCAGCTTGGTTTCTGCGCGTTGTTCCGGCGAAGAGGTGTGTCACTGAAGGTGCAAACCGCAAAGGAGAGCGGCGTCATGGTACAAGGCAACGGGTCTGGTGGTCTCTGCCTGACGTGCAACAACGCGCCGGAATGCTTCCACCGAGCCAGGAGGGGGCCGGCGCTGTTCTGCGAGCTGTTTGACGACTACGTGCCGTTGGATGTGTCGGCCGCCAGCGGCCAGCGCCGGGTATCGGCCACACCGCCGCCGTCCGCTGACCGGGCGGAGGCGGAGGCCGTCAAGTACACGGGGTTGTGCATGAACTGTGCCCACCGAGAGACCTGCGGGGAGCCAAGAACCACCGGGGGTGTCTGGCACTGCGAGAACTACGAATAGCCCTCTCGACGACCCGCGGCAGATGCGGTGCGACGGGAGCATGACCTTCTTGCGCAGGAGCAGGAGATGGAAACGGGCGACATCCTGAGCATCCTCGAAAAGCACGAGGGCGATCGCGGCGGGCTCATCTCGGTCCTGGAGAACATCCAGGCGAAGTACAGCTACCTGCCGGCCGAGGCCCTGAAGGTGGTGTCGGACAAGACCGGTCGATCGCTGGTTGACGTCTACGGCGTGGCCACCTTCTACAAGTCGTTCAGCCTGAAGCCTCGGGGCAAGCATCTCTGCATGGTCTGCAAGGGCACCGCCTGCCACGTGCGCGGGGCACCGGTCATCGCCGACGAGTTCGTGCGGCAACTGGACATCCGGACCGGCGAGACGACGCCGGACAAGGAGTTCACCCTGGAGACGGTGAACTGCCTGGGCGCGTGCGCCCTGGGGCCGGTTGTGGTTGTGGACGGCCACTACTTCTCGAATGTCAAGAAGACGCAGGTCAAGACGATCATCGCCAAGACGCTTGCCGGACTCGACGAAGCCGAAGTGAAAGCAGACCTGCGTGATTTCATTCTGACGGTGAGTTGCTCGCGCTGTAACCACAGCCTGATGGATCCAAGCCGCCCGATCGACGGTTCTCCGTCGATACGTGTGACGGCGTCCTCGGGGCGTGAGCACGGCTGGATCAGGCTGTCGGCCCTTTACGGCAGCTTCACGGTAGAATCCGAGTTCGGCATCCGCACGGACACCGTTGTGGATTTCTTCTGTCCGCACTGCCACGCAGCGCTCAAGAGCGCCTCTCAGTGCCCACTGTGTCGCGCGCCCATGGTTTCCATGATCGTGCGGGCAGGAGGTATCGTTCAGATCTGCTCGCGGCGCGGCTGTAAGGGGCACATGCTGGATTTGAACGGCAGCGGCTTCTGAACATCCGGGGGACGTAACCGCTCGAGACGACTGCGGGCGGATCAATGGCAGGACGGGTCAATGGAACGACTGGAATCCATCGAAGAGTTCAAGGCATTGCGGGGCCGGCTCGTCGCGGACCGGGATCCGAGCGCGCCCACGATCGTGATACCGGCGGGGACCTGCGGTCAGGCCAGCGGGGCGAACGACCTGATCCGCGTCGCCAAGCGCGAGCTTCTGGCCCGAGGCCTGGCGGACACGATCCACCTGCGCATCACCGGCTGCCACGGGTTCTGCGAAGCGGAGCCCTCGGTGCTGATCGAGCCGGGCGGAACATTCTATCCCAAGGTCGGCATCAAGCAGATGGCCGAAATCGTCGAGGCCGTCGCCCGGGACGAAGTGCTCGACGCCCTGCTCTCCGTCGATCCCGCCACGGGCAAGAAGGTGGAAAGGCAGGGCGACATCTCGTTCTTCAAGGCACAGGTGCGGACGATCCTGGCCCGAAACGAGAAGGTTGATCCAATCCGCATCTACAACTGCCTCACCAACGGCGGCTATTCATCGCTGGTCCGCGCGCTCGACAAGGGCGACCCCCAGTGGGCTCGCGAGGAGGTCAAGGCGTCGGGTCTGCGTGGTCGCGGCGGCGCCGGCTTCCCCACCGGCTTGAAATGGGACCTGCTGGCCGCCCAGCGCAACGGGCAGGGCAAGTTCCTGGTCTGCAACGCCGACGAGGGCGATCCGGGCGCGTACATGGATCGCAGCGTCCTGGAGGGCAACCCCCACAGCATCATCGAAGGCATGCTGATCGGCGGCTACGCGACGGGTGCCAATGAGGGCGTGGTCTACGTCCGTAACGAGTACCCGCTGGCCATCAAGCACCTGACCATCGCCCTGCGGCAGTGTCACGAACTCGGGCTTCTCGGTCAGAACATCCTGGGGACCGACCTCTCGTTCGACATCAAACTCGTTCGCGGCGCCGGGGCCTTCGTGTGCGGAGAGGAAACCGCGCTGATTCGATCCATCGAGGGCAAGATGGGCGAGCCCCGCCAACGCCCTCCCTTCCCCGTGCAAAAGGGCATCGACGGAAAGCCGACGGCGATCAACAACGTCGAGACCTGGGCCAACATCCCGGTCATCATCGCCGACGGCGCCCGCCGGTTCGCCGAAATCGGCACCAAGGGAAACACAGGCACCAAGATCTTCAGTCTGGTGGGCAAGGTCAGACACACCGGCCTGGTCGAGGTGCCCATGGGCATCACGGTGGGTCAGGTGGTCTACGACATCGGCGGCGGCCCGTCCGGTGAGGCCAAGATCAAGGCGGTGCAGACCGGCGGCCCATCCGGCGGCTGCATTCCCGCAGGGATGTTCGACCTGCCCATCGACTACGACAGCCTGGCCAAAGCCGGATCGATCATGGGTTCGGGCGGCATGATCGTCATGGATGAGAACACATGCATGATCGACGTCGCCAAGTACTTCATGGACTTCCTCAAGGACGAGTCCTGCGGCAAGTGCTTCACGTGCCGCAAGGGCGTCCAGCGGATGCATGAGATCCTGGAGGACGTCGCGAGCGGCAGGGCCACACTCGACCAGCTCGACCTACTGGAGGAGCTGGCGATCGTCGTCAAGGACACCACGATGTGCGGGCTGGGGCAATCGGCCCCCAACCCCATTCTCAGCACGCTGCGGTACTTCCGCGACGAGTACGTGGACCACATCCGGCACAAACGGTGCAAAGCCTTCGTCTGCAAGGATCTGGTAGGGGCTCCCTGCCAGGCGGCCTGCCCCCTGGGCACCGAAGCGTGGCGATACATCGCCCACCTGGGTCGCGGGGAATACGAAGAGGCCTACCAGGTGATCCGGGCGGCCAATCCGCTGCCGTCGGTCTGCGCCCGGGTCTGCTCTCATCCCTGCGAGAGCCGCTGCCGAAGCGGCACGGGAGGTCAGCAGCCGATCGCCGTCCGGGCCCTGAAACGATTCATCACTGACCGCGTGGACCCCTCGGTCTACCGGGCGGAACGGTCGCCCGGCAAGAAGGGCAAAGCCGCCAAGGTCGCCGTCATCGGCGCCGGGCCGGCCGGGCTTGCCGCGGCACACTACCTGTCGCTCGCCGGGCACAAACCCACGCTCTTCGAGGCGGAAGACCGGCCCGGCGGAATGCTGGTCAGCGGCATTCCTTCGTTCCGCCTGCCACGCGATGTGTTGAGCAGAGAGATCGATGCGCTCACCGCCGATGGAGTCACCCTCCGGTGCAACATGGCGCTGGGTCGAGACTTCACGGTGGACAGCCTCCTTAAAGACGGCTTCAAGGCGGTCTTCGTAGCCACCGGTGCCCACAAGAGCCGTCGGCTCGGACTGGATGGTGAAGACCACGCGGGCGTAATCCCCGCAATGCGCTTTCTGAAGGCGTTCAACCTGCAAGGAGAGCAGTTGGGGCGAGGGCGCGTGGCGGTGATCGGCGGGGGCAACTCGGCCATCGACGCCGCCCGCGTGGCGATCAGGCAGGATGCGGTCGACAGCGTCACCATCCTGTATCGGCGCACCCGCACCGAGATGCCGGCTTTCGCAGAAGAGATCGAAGCGGCGCTGGAGGAGGGAATCGAGTTGCAGACCCTGGTCAGCCCCGTGGGCTTGCGCACCAAAGGTGCAGACCTGACGGGGGTGACGGTCATTCGCAACCGATTGGGGAATTACGATGCGGACGGCCGGCGAAAGCCGGTGCCCATCCCCGGTTCCGAGACCGATCTTCCGTTCGACACGATCATCGTTGCCATCAGCGAGACACCGGACGCCTCGTCCATCGCCGATGGATCCTCGGAGCAACTGGAAACCGGGGCGAGCGGCACGCTGCGATCGGATTCGATGACCCTGATGACCAGCCGCCCCGGCGTGTTTGCCGGCGGAGACCTGGCCACCGGTCCCAACACCGTCATTGACGCGATGGCCGCGGGCAAGAAAGCCGCCCAGATGATCGGGCGCTGGTTGCGTGGCGAGGAGCTGGATCAACCGGGTCAGGCCCGACTGCCGTCCGTGTACGTCGAGCCGCTGTCGCTCGACGAGGACGGAGCTGCAGAAGCCGAGAGAGTCGAGCCGCCCGAGATCCCGGCAGCATCGCGCAGGAAGAGCTTCAGCGAAGTGGAGCTTTCGCTCTCCGTCGAAGAGGCCACCAGGGAGGCGAAGCGATGCCTGCGGTGTGATCTGGAGTTCACTCAGCCCAAGGAAGACGAAACCGTGTGCACGGGCGCGGCGGGAGGGACTGCATGATAACCTTGCGAATCAACGGCCTGGAGGTCTCGGTCGAGCAGGGCACGACGTTGCTCGAGGCCGTACGCTTCCTGGGCTTTCCCATCCCGACGCTCTGCCACATGGACGGGCTGTCACCGTACGGGGCCTGCCGCCTGTGCGTGGTCGAGATCGGTGAAGGGCCCAGGGCCAAGCTGGTCAGCTCGTGCACCTATCCGGCTCAGGAAGGGCTCAAGGTGCGCACGGCCTCTTCTCGCGTTGTGCGGGCCCGCAAGATGGTTCTGGAGCTTCTGCTGGCGTCGTGCCCGCAGTCCAAGACCATCCAGGACCTGGCCGCGGCCCACAACGTACGGCAGCAGCGGTTTCGGCAGGAACACGACGACTGCATTCTCTGCGGGCTGTGTGTCCGCATGTGCGAGGAGCAGATGATGGCCAAGGCCATCGGCTTCCGCGGTCGCGGCCAGAGCCGCAGCCTGGGCACGCCCTTCGACATCAAGTCGGATGTGTGCCGGCAGTGTGGCGGCTGCATGTACGTCTGCCCCGCCTGCCAGCTCCGCTGCACCTACACCGAGCCGGAGAAGGCCATCTGTGGCGGCTGCGCCAACCTGAGCCCGCCTTGCGTCGAGAAGGAATCATTCGACGACATGATGTGTTACATGACGCCTTGTGTCGCCTGCGAAATAGAGAAGAACTGACAAGGGAAGGAGTAGGCTCGATGTCGATTTCACTCTCGAGGGTAAACTCCTCGGCCGCAACCCTGACGAAGAATCGGACGGAAGGCTCCGTCACACCCGCCTCGGGCATGTGCGTCACCTGTGTGGACGGCTGCATCGGCATGTGCGAGATCGGCAAGTCGGCCTACCGGGGCCACGAGGTCATCTACCCGCAGCCCTTCGGCGTGATCACCACGGCGGCCGAGAAAACCTACCCGGTCGACTACTCCCACTTCAACATCATGGGCACAGCGGTCGGCGCCCACGGTGTCGAAGCCGACAGCGACAAGGCCATCTTCCCGGCGGTCAACCTCGAGGTCGCTTTCGGCCACGACAAGGGTATCAAGTTCCGTTACCCCTGGATCATCCCGGGCATCGGTTCGACCAACATCGCCAAGAACAACTGGGAGGGATTGGCCATCGGCTCGGCTTTGGCCGGCACGGGCCTGACCATCGGCGAGAACGTGGTCGGCATGGACTCCGAGGCGACCTTCGTTGACGGGCGGGTGGTCGACACCGTGGACCTGAAGCGCCGGGTCAGTCTCTACAAGGATCATCAGCGCGACGGCTACGGGGCCATCATCGTCCAGGCCAACATCGAGGACACGCGCCTGGGCACGCAGGAGTACGCCATCGAGAAGCTGGGCGCCGAGTGCGTCGAGCTCAAGTGGGGACAAGGGGCCAAGAACATCGGCGGGGAGGTCAAGATCACCAACCTGCAGAAGGCCCAGATGCTTTACGAGCGCGGCTACATCGTGCTGCCCGACCCCACGGATGCGGGTGTCATCAAGGCGTTCGAGCGCGGAGCGTTCAAGGAGTTCGAGCGCCACTCGCGCGTCGGGATGGTCAGCGAGGAGTCCTTTGCCAAGAGAGTGGAGGAGCTGCGCCGGGCCGGGGCCAAGTACATTTTCCTCAAGACCGGAGCGTACCGGCCCGCCGATCTCGCCCGGGCGGTTCTGTTCGCCGCCAAGTACAAGCTGGACCTGCTGACCGTGGACGGCGCGGGCGGCGGCACCGGAATGAGCCCCTGGCGGATGATGAACGAGTGGGGCGTGCCCCCCGTCGAGCTGCACTCCCTGCTCTATAAGTATGCCGGGTTCCTGGCCAAGAAGGGGTATGACCTGCCCGCCATCACCGTCGCCGGCGGGTTCACCTTCGAGGACCAGATCTTCAAGGGGCTCGCCATGGGCGCGCCCTTCGTGAAGCTCGTCGGAATGGCCCGGGGACCCATCGCGGCCGCCATGGTCGGCAAGACGATCGGGCGGACGATCAATGACCGCCAGATCCCCGTCTACATCGAGCGGTTCGGCAGCACCAAAGACGAGATCTTCGTGACCGCCAGCGCCCTGCGCCGGGAGCTGGGCGACAAAGAGTTCGAGAAGGTTCCCACCGGCGCCCTGGGGCTCTACACCTACTACGAGCGTCTGGCCCAGGGCCTTCGCCAACTCATGTGCGGCGCCAGGAAGTTCTCGTTGGAACACATCTCACGCGATGATCTGGCGTGCCTGACACACGAAGCGGCCGACATCAGCGGTATTCCTTTCGTGACCGACGTGGACAAGGCAGAGGTGGAGGAGATCCTCAGCAGCTGAAGCCACCGGCGGGGACAACCCGCAACAGGAGGTCTGCGCCGGTGTGGCCGGGCCCCGCAGGTCGACAAATCGGGTTCGCGATTGCGTTGTCCACACCCGCGATGCCGTCCGGGTAAACGGAACGTCCGCCCGTCACAGGAGCCGCCCCTGCAACCTCTTGGCGGTCTCCTGCGACGCCGCAAGCCGCAACACCCCGCGCCAGCCTGTTCTAAACAGACAAGTCCATTCTCGCCCGTGTCGCCCCGGGGGCCGGGGAACCGAGCCGTCGCCCGGAACGCACTCGTCCCGTGCCGGGGTCCAACTCCATCCCCCGACCGGGTGCGATCCGCGCTGGCACAGATTAACCATTCTGCGGGCAAGTGCGGAAACGCCTTGACTTGGATAGGCGTGCGATTACACTCTAATCAGAGTGTCTAAGGAGCTTGGCTTGGCACCCCCAAAACGTGAAAGGCGAGACAAGGTCACCCTGAAGATCCCGGCAGAGCTGTACGAGACCCTGTCAGGATTGGTCGCAGGGACCGGGTTCAGCAGCGTCACCGAGTTTGCGGTGCACGTGCTGCGTGACGTGGCGGCTGGCGGCAAACTCGAATCGGACTCGACAGCGTACTCCGAGCGGGAGATCAAGGCCGTCCGCGGGCGACTTCGAGCATTGGGTTACATCGACTGACCCCGGGCTCAGGCCGGTCGAAGCGAACAGCAGGTTCGCAAAGGGGGGTTCCGCGCGCCGTCCACGCGGCCAGACCAGGAGCGGAGAGCGACAGTGAGGCCCCCAGGATTTTTTTATCGGCGTCGGCGGGATGGGTCGATGAATCAACGAAGTGCCCAGACCCGAGCGGGGACGGTGGCGTGCAGGGTCGGGGACGGCTCTGGCCGGGCTGCGGGACGCCGCGTCAATGACCGCGAGTCATCCCGGGAGAGCTCCCGGGAAACAACCGGCACCGGCCGATTGGAAGGCTGACAGCCCAAGGAGCTTACCGTGCCTAAGGAACGATCGGGCAGAAGGAAAACGGTAACGCTCAAAGTGCCAGCGGATCTCCACGACGCCGTGGCGAAGCTGATCGTCGGTACGGCGTTCAGCAACGTCAACGAGTTCACGGTCCACGTCCTGCGCGACGTGGTCACTGGCGGCAAGATGACGCAGGACCTGACGGGGTATGCGGACCGGGAGATCCAGGCGGTCCGCGAGCGACTTCGAGCCCTAGGTTATATCGAGTAATCGCGGCCTCGCGCCAGTCAAGGCGCCCAGCGGAATCGCACGCGGGGAGCGTGCACGAAATACGCAACGAGACATTGACGGTCACAACCGGAGGAAGAAACCATGTTAACGAGATTTTTGTCGCTGTCCGTTTTTGCAGTCGCGGCCCTGATATGCACCCCCGGGGCCGAGGCGCAAGACGAAGCCGTTCTCTTGAACGTCTCGTACGATCCGACGCGCGAGTTGTATCAGGAGTTCAACAAGGCGTTCATCAAGCATTGGAAAGAGCAGACCGGGCAGGAGGTCACCATTCGCCAATCGCACGGCGGTGCGGGCAAACAGGCTCGGGCGGTCATCGACGGCCTGGAGGCCCACGTGGTCACGCTTGCTCTGGCGTACGACATCGATGCCATCAGCGAGCGGGCCGGCGTGATCGCCCCGGACTGGCAGAAGCGTTTGCCCAACAACAGTTGCCCGTACACGTCAACCATGGTCTTTTTGGTTCGCAAGGGCAACCCCAAGAACATCAAGGACTGGGACGACCTGGTCAAACCGGGCGTGGAGGTGATCACCCCGAATCCCAAGACCTCGGGAGGGGCCCGTTGGAACTATCTGGCCGCCTGGGGCTACGCTCTGAAACACAACGACAACGATGAGGAGAAGGCGCGGGAGTTCGTGACGCGGTTGTACAAGAACGTGCCCGTGCTGGATTCGGGGGCCCGCGGCTCGACGACGACCTTCGTCCAGCGCGGCATCGGAGACGTCCTCATCGGTTGGGAGAACGAGGCGTTCCTGGCCGTGGAGAAGCTGGGCAAGGGGAAGGTGGAGATCGTCGTGCCCTCGATGAGCATTCACTGCGAGCCCCCTGTGACCGTGGTGGACAAGGTGGTGGACAGATACGGGACCAGGGAAGTGGCCGAAGCGTACCTCAAATACCTCTACTCGGAGGAAGGTCAGGAACTCGCCGCCAAGTACCACTATCGACCGAGCATGCCATCCGTCGCCGAGAAGTACCGGGAGAAGTACCCGACCGTCGAACTGTTGAGAATCGACACGATGTTCGGCGGCTGGCACAAGGCCCAGAAGAGGCACTTCGACGACGGGGGCACCTTCGACAAGATTTATCAACCGGAGTAATCGCGTCTGCACCGATCGAGGCGCTCGAATGTTCCGCGGGGACCAGGGCGGGAACCGATGAAGCTCTCACTCCGACAACGCAGCATCCTGCCCGGGTTCGGCCTGACCCTCGGCTTCACCCTGGCCTATCTGGGTCTGCTGGTCCTGATCCCGCTTGCCGGACTGTTTCTCAAGAGTGCCAGTCTGTCATGGGCGGACTTCTGGAAGACCGTCACGGACGCGCGGGTGCTGGCAGCCTATCGCCTCAGTTTTGGAGCCTCCTTGATAGCTGCCGTGATTAACGCCGTGTTCGGTCTGATCGTTGCCTGGGTCCTGGTTCGTTACCGCTTCCCGGGACGTCGTTTCATCGACGCTCTCATCGACCTCCCCTTCGCCCTTCCCACGGCGGTAGCCGGCATTTCGTTGACAGCCGTCTACGCCAACACCGGCTGGATCGGACGCCACCTCGAGCCGCTCAACATCAAGGTGGCGTTCGCTCCGCTCGGTGTGGTCATCGCGCTCACCTTCATCGGGCTGCCCTTCGTGGTGCGGACCCTGCAACCCATCATGGAGGACCTCGATCCCGACGTGGAGGAAGCGGCCGCCAGTCTGGGCGCCCCCCGCCGGCAGGCCCTCCTGCGCGTGATCCTGCCGGAGCTGTGGCCGGTGCTGATCACCGGCTTTGCGCTGGCCTTCGCCCGGGGGCTCGGGGAATACGGTTCCATCGTGTTTATCTCGGGGAACATGCCGATGCGGACCGAGATCGCCCCGCTCCTGATGGTGATGAAACTCGAGCAGTTCGACTATGCGGGGGCCACGGCCATCGCGGTCGTGATGCTCGTGGCGTCCTTCGTGTTGCTGTTGACGATCAACGTGGTGCAGTGGTGGAGTGGGCAACGACACTGCGTGGCCCGCTCCTGAGGACCTTGACGTGCAGTCTACTTTCCTCTTAGACATCAGGCAGGCCCTCGCCCGGCAACCACGGGCGACTACCGAACCGTTCTGGATTCGCGGACTGCTCATCGGGGTCGCCCTGGCGTTCATCTTGTTGTTCCTGATCGCACCGCTGGCGGCCGTGTTCACCCAGGCGCTGGCGGAGGGCATCGGCGTGTATTGGAGCTCCCTGACGGACAGCGACGCGCTGGCCAGCTTACGGCTGACCCTGCTGACCGCCGCGATCGCCGTGCCCTGCAACCTGGTCTTCGGCGTGGCCGCCTCCTGGGCGATCGCCAAGTTCGAGTTCCTCGGCAAGAGCCTTCTGACCACGCTGATCGATCTGCCCTTCGCGGTGTCGCCGGTGATCTCCGGATTGATCTACGTGCTGTTCTTCGGGATGCACGGCTATCTGGGGCCTTGGCTGAGAGCCCACGACATCGAGATCATCTTCGCCGTTCCCGGCATCGTTCTGGCCACCATGTTTGTCACCTTTCCGTTCGTGGCCCGCGAACTCATACCGCTCATGCAGGCCCAGGGCACGGAGGACGAGGAGGCGGCCCTGTCTCTGGGGGCCAGCGGGTGGCAGACCTTCTGGCGCGTGACGCTGCCCAACATCAAGTGGGGGCTGCTGTACGGGGTGATCCTGTGCAACGCCAGAGCGATGGGGGAGTTCGGGGCGGTCTCGGTGATATCCGGGCACATCCGCGGACTGACCAACACCATGCCGCTGCACGTGGAGATCCTCTACAACGAGTACAACTTCGTGGGCGCGTTTGCTGTGGCTTCCCTGCTGACCGTGGTCGCCCTGATCACGCTGGTCCTCAAGTGCTTCGCCGAGTGGAAATTCAAACAGGATCTATCGGTGGAGCGGCAGGAGGAAAGGTGGTCGATATGAGTATCGAGGTCCAGCACATCAGCAAGCACTTCGGGAGCTTCGCCGCCCTGCGAGACGTCAGTTTGACCGTCGCGACCGGAGAGCTGGTGGCTCTGCTGGGCCCCTCCGGGTCCGGCAAGACCACGCTCTTGCGAATCATCTCCGGCCTGGAGGTTGCCGACCCGGACAGCGGTGGGATCCTTCTGCATGAGGAGGACGTCACCGACACCCATGTTCGCAGCCGGCGCGTGGGCTTCGTGTTCCAGCACTACGCGCTGTTTCGGCACATGACCGTGTACAAGAACGTCGCCTTCGGGCTGCGGGTCCGCCCGCGGAAGCTGCGGCCCAGCGCACAAGAGATCCATGACAAGGTCCACGGTCTGCTCAAGCTCGTCCAACTGGACTGGCTGGCCGACCACTATCCGGCACAACTCTCCGGCGGTCAGCGACAGCGCATCGCCCTGGCGCGGGCCCTGGCCATTGAGCCGAAGGTCCTGCTGCTCGACGAACCCTTCGGGGCACTGGACGCGCGGACCCGCCAGGAGCTGCGAGGCTGGCTTCGCCGCCTGCACGGCGAACTGAACGTGACCAGTGTTCTGGTGACCCACGACCAGGAGGAAGCCCTGGAGGTGGCCGATCGGGTGGCCATCATGAGCGCCGGACGAATCGAACAGGTCGGAACCCCCGAGGAGGTCTTCCACAATCCGGCCAACGAGTTCGTCATGAACTTCCTGGGGCGCGTGAACATCTTCCACGGGCGCGTCGAGGGGGACCGGGCGTACCTGGGGCCGCTGGAAGTCGAATACAAGGGCGAATACCAGGCGACCGCCCAGGCGGCCCGCGGGCTGGTCCGCCCCTTCGATCTGGATATACAGACGGAGCCGAACAACGAACCGGGGTTCAAGGCCACGGTTTGTCACGTCAATGCGGCCGGTCCGCGCGTCAAGGTCGACCTGATGGCTGAATCCGGGGAGCCCGTCCACGTCGAGCTTGGCCACGAGCGATACCGCGACTTGGGTCTGACAGCAGGCCAAGAGGTGTTTGTCATTCCACGGGAGATCAACGTTTATGTCGACGACGATCTGCAGTAGAAGGTGGCCCTCGCACCGCCGGCGGCTGGTGCGAACTAGCCATTGGCCAAGGTCACGCCGTCACGCCGGACTGTCCGGAAGCTCAGCCGCACGACCGCCGGTTCAGGCACGCTCCAACCGCTTGGGTGGCGGGAGCGTGGGAGTCTTTGGTCGTCTGGCGCTGATCGTTGGCGTCGTCCTGCTGGTCAACGGTCCCGGAGCGTTAGCTCAGACCGGCCAGCCCGCCGACGCCCCGCAGCCGCTGAAGATGGAGGACGTCCAGGCCCGGCCCGAAAAGGGGGAACAACCCCCGCAGGACGCGGAGGAGGTCCAGGGCCAGCCGGAGGCCGAACCGGTTGCCGAGGCGGAGAAGGAGAAGGAGGCAGAGGCGCCGAAGAAGCCGGCCCACTTCACGTCCAAGGCCATGGGAGCCCGCCTGGAGACGGAGCCCCCCGGATACGTCAAGCCGCTGAGCAAGTCCGGCATTCCCGGCACGGAGGAGATGGACTGGCTGGACTTCGGGCTTGAGCACCGCACCCGCTTCGAGCTCCGCGAGGACTCCCGTCGCTCGGATCTGGCCAGCGACGAACAGTTCCTGATGCGATCGCGGGTGTATATCGGGGTTCGCAAGATTCTGGACCCGCTGCGCTTCGGGATCGAGTTTCAGGACGCCCGTCAGTTCTTCAGCGATTTCCCGGAGCGAAACCGGGACGTGGACGAGGCCGACTTCCTGCAGGCCTTCGCGGAGCTGTATTTCGAGGACGCCCTCGGCGAGGGGTACCCGGTGCAGTTCCGGGCCGGGCGAATGACGCTCGAGTACGTGGACCGTCGGCTGGTGGGCCGCAACCGCTGGCGCAACACGGTCAACGCCTTCGAGGGTTTTCGGCTCCGGCTGGGGCAACCCAGCGCCGACTGGCAGTTCGACTTTTTCGCCGTCCAGCCGGTGGATCGCCTGATGACCGCGCGCGATCGCGCCAACGAGGAACAGTGGTTCTACGGGCTGGTCGGCACCTGGCGCAAATGGTCCCAGTACATCACGCTGGAGCCCTACTACTTCATTCTCGACGAAGACCGCAAGGATCGCGACTCGGCCGACCGCGAGATCCACACGCTCGGTCTGCACCTGTTCGGACCGGTCGGCAAGACCGGATTCGACTACGATCTCGACACCGCCTTCCAGTTCGGCGAGGACGGCGACCGGAAGCAGCGGGCTTTCGCGGTTTACGGCGAGGTCGGATACAGTTTCAAGCACCCGTGGAAGCCTCGCCTGAGCGTCTCGGGCGCCTACTCCACGGGGGATCGCGACCCCGACGATAACCTCAGCGAACGTTTCGATCGGCTCTTCGAGACCGGGCATCCGTGGTCCATGACCGATCTGTTCTGCTGGCAGAACACCATCACCCCCAAGATCTACCTGGACGTCAGGCCGCTGGACAAGCTGCGCATCAACCTGTCTTACGGCGTCCACTGGCTGGCCAGCGACAACGACGCCTGGGTGATCACCAATAGGCGCGACCGCAACGGCAGGAGCGACGACTTCGTCGCCCAGGAGGTCGATCTGCAGGTCCGGTACCAGATCGATCCGCGCATCGAGCTGGAGGCGGGGTACTCGCACCTCTTCCCCGGCCCGTTCATCGAGAACACCGGTGAGGCCGACGACGGCGATCTGTTCTACGTTCAGACGACGCTCCACTTTTGAGCGTGACCGTGCGTGAGTGACGGAGGAGTCTTTGATTTCGAGTGAACTGTGCTATCGCCCGATAGAGAATGCTCCGGGCGGTGCTTTCCAACAGCAAGAGCCCTTACAAACCAAGAGAGGAAGAAACATGAGAATCTCCAGGCACATACTGCGGGTCCTCCTGGCGGTCTCGGTCCTGTATCTGACCACCGGGTGCTCGCTGGACGACGGCTTTCAAGATGGCCTGCAAGCCGGTGTGAGCGGTGCGTTGGCGGCCCTCATTCAGACGCCGATCGAGGCCGCTTTGGACGACACCTTCAACGACTCCGGTGACTGACCAGGCGCTCGGCCGGTCCCACCCCTCTCGATCGTTTCGCCCGCCCCGCCGCCGCCGCGACCACGTGCCCTCCCCGGTGTGGGAGGGCCCGAGGCGCCGGCGGCGCGTGGGTCGGCATCATCAGGAAGACGCCCACGGCCGACCATCCAGCTCTCCCTTCCGCATGCGCCCACCAGGAGCTGCCTGACCAAAGATCGGCGCCCGGCCGACACGGCCGCGACCACCAATCCCGCCGGCAGACGCGCCCGCCAACTGAACTGACCGGTGATGACCTCCGCCAAACGGGCTCGATCCGATCCGGATGTCAGTCGGTCCACGTTGACCGGGACGGACGGCGCATTGCGCTCGCCCTGCGCGAATGACCGGTGTATCGAACAGAGCACAACAAGCACCGGGTGGCACGAATTGACCATTTTCCGCCCGGGCGCTGTCGTTCTTCTTGACTGCCAGACGGGCGCGCTTACACTCTAATTAGAGTGCTCGCCGGCTTTACTGTCGGGCGCGGCCGTCAACGGTAGGAGGGCACTGAACGTGCAGCTTACCTCTGTGGCATGCAACGTGCCTCCCGAAATGTCGGTCGCTGGTCTTCGTGCTGTCGAGTCGAAGAGGCGCAGGAGAGAAAGTCATGAGCGTCCGCCGGGTCAATCCCCGTTTCTGGTTCCCACTGGCTCTGGCCGTCGTCAGTGCCATCGCAGCCGCTGACGCGGTGGCCCAGGACGTCATACATGTCTACGGGTCGGAGGGCCCCTTCCCGGCCATCCATCAGGCAGCACAGGTCTTTGGCGAGCAGAAGCAGGTCAAGATCGAGGTGATGTCGGGCCCGACTGACCAGTGGCTGGACAGCGCCAAGCGCGACGCCGACGTGATTTTCGCCAGCGCCGAGTTCATGATGTCCGATTTCGTCCACGCCGGCGAGGTCAAGATCGACGTGGGCTCGATAACGCCTCTCTACATGCGCCCCTCCGCCATTCTCGTGCGCCCGGGCAATCCCAAGCAGATTCAGGATTTTGCGGGTCTCCTCCGGCCCGGCATCAGGGTGATGGTTGTGACCGGTTCCGGACAGACTGGTCTATGGGAGGACATGGCCGGCAAACAGGGGGATATCCGGACCATTCGGGCACTCCGCGAGAACATCGTGTTTTTCGCCGCCAACAGTACGGTAGCGGTGAGAACCTGGCGCGAGAAAGACGACATCGATGCCTGGCTCACCTGGAGCATCTGGCACTTGCCCCTGCACGACCACGCCGACCTCGTGCCGGTGAGCGAGGACTACCGCGTGTATCGCCAGTGCGTTGTAGCTGCTACGGAACAGGGCGCGGCCAAACCGTTGGCCATGCAGTTCATCGCGTTCCTCGCCTCGCCGGAGGGCGCCAAGATCTTCCGGTCCTGGGACTGGATGGTGCCCGACGGCCCTCGCAGCCCGGTCACGGTGCAGACGGACGTCGCCGTTGTCTGCCGCATAGACAAAGACGAATGGAAGGATGGCGTGGGCGTGGGATTGACGGGTACTCGCAGAGTCGCCTCAGGTTACAGGGAGGACGGTATTCTGCCCGATCAGGTGCACATTATCGCGGTACTTCACGGGGACGCCGCCTATTGGGTGCTGAAGGACGAGCCGTACCACCGTTTTGCGGGGAGGGAAACCGCCAACCCGAACAAAGCAGTTGTTCAGGAACTCTTGGATCTGGAAGTCAGTGTAGAAGTGTGCGGGCAAACCATGCGAGAGCACGGATGGACGCCCGAAGACATCCTCCCGGGGGTGGAGATCGTACCCGATGCGTATCCGCGAATAGCGGACCTTCAGCTACAGGGGTATGCCTACCTGCGTTTCTGACCCGGGCTGCGGTTGGGAAGTCGAGAGCGCGATCGCCTCGGTCAGGACTTTGTAACTTCGCAAGGGTGGATAATCAGAATGAATCTGAATCGGAGAGAGTTTCTCAGGAAAGCCGGCGTGGCTACCGTAGGCGGCACTGTCGTGGGCCTGGGGAACGGGAAGGCCGTCGCCGCCGGGCACGGTCCGGTCTCGGACGACGGCATGGGTATCCTGGTGGACCTCACCAAGTGCAACGGATGCCGCCAGTGTGAGGCCGCGTGCCGGGAAGCGGCCGGGTTTACGGTTCCAACGAAAGAGGAGCTGCTGGACGAATCGGTGTTCGACGAGCGTCGCCGCCCGGAACCGCGGAGCTACACCACGGTGAACAGGTTCCCGGTCAGCAGCGAGAAGGTCGAGGGCGGAGCCGTCTACGTCAAGTCGAACTGCATGCACTGCCTTGATCCGGCCTGCGCCTCGGCGTGCCTGGTGGGAGCGATGCGCCGGCAGCCCAACGGAGCGGTCACCTACGACCCCTGGAAATGCATGGGCTGCCGCTACTGCATGGTGGCTTGTCCGTTCCAGATGCCGGCGTACGAGTACGAGAATGTGTTCGCGCCTCAGGTGCGCAAATGCAGTATGTGCTCGGACGAGGGCAACCCGAACAAGGGGGGCACACCCGCCTGCGTCCAGGCTTGCGCCAGGCAATGCCTGACCTACGGCAAACGCAGCGACCTTCTGGCGGGGGCCCACCGCAGAATCGAGGAACACCCGGACATCTACGTCGGTCACGTATACGGCGAGCACGAGGCCGGTGGCACCTCCTGGTTGTACGTCTCGGCCGTGCCCTTTGAAGAGATCGGTTTTGCAAAGGTGGCCCCTG
>Ga0307379_10003388_pt1 | contig 23224 bp, 16 predicted proteins | sample UN2MG_FD_202237 | JGI IMG/M metagenome (GOLD analysis project Ga0307379, IMG submission 202237) | Soil microbial communities from Risofladan, Vaasa, Finland - UN-2 | ecosystem: Environmental > Terrestrial > Soil > Coastal area > Acid sulfate soil | place: Finland: Risofladan, Vaasa | collected... | reverse complement strand
CTGTAGGCGATGAGGACGCAGAGGGAGTCCTCGCGCGTGCGCCCGGCACGGCCGGCCTGCTGCCAGGTGCTGCAGATGGTCCCGGGGAAGCCGACGATCAAGGCGGCGTCCAGGGAGCCCACGTCGATGCCCAGCTCGAGGGCGTTGGTGCTGCACACGCCCAGGAGCTTGCCGGAGAAGAGCTGCTTCTCGATCTGACGTCTTTCGGCGGGCAGATAGCCGCCACGGTAGGGGCGAACGCGCCCCGCCAGTTCGGGGTGCCGCCTTTGCAGGTTCTCGTGCAGGTACTTGTAGATCAGTTCGGCCGCCACGCGCGACCTGGCGAAGGTGATGGTCTGGCATCCCTCCACGATCAGCTCGTGCATCAGGTCCTGGCCCTCCATATTGGCCGATCGGCGTTCGAGCCGATCGTGGCCGACGAAGGGCGGGTTCCAGAACACGAAGCACTTTCTTCCGCGAGGCGAGCCGTCGTCGTCGATGACGGTGACGTCGCGGCCGATGAGCCGAGTGGCCAGTTCGCCGGGGTTGGCGATGGTTGCGCTGGAGGCGATGAAGACCGGCTCGCCGTGCGGTCGGCAGGCCCGCCGGAGCCGACGGATCACGCCGGCGACCTGTGACCCGAAGATGCCGCGGTAGCTGTGCAACTCGTCGATGACGACGTAGCGCAGATTGGTCAGGAAGCCCTCACGGGCCCAGCGGCCGTGCTGCGGGAGAATCGTGCTGTGCAGCATGTCGGGGTTGGTGAGGATGATGGAGGCGCCGGCTCGTGCGGCCTTGCGCCGACTCTGCGGCGTGTCACCATCGTAGGTGGAGGCCTTGATGTGAGCCAGGCGAGGGTCGGCGGCGATCAGTCGCTGCAAGGCGCCCAACTGGTCCTGGGCGAGGGCCTTGGTGGGGAACAGATACAGGGCCCGGGCGCCGGGGTCCTGCAGGAGCGCGCTGAGCACCGGCACGTTGTAGCAGAGGGTCTTTCCCGAGGCGGTGGAAGTCACGATCACCACGTCGCGCCCGGCGACGGCGGCATCGACGGCCGCCGCCTGGTGGGTATAGAGCCGCTCGATACCCAGGGAGGCCAGTGCATCGCGAATCGCCGGATGCAAAGGCGCGGACGGCTCGGCGAAGCGGGCCGGTCGAGCCGGCAGCTCCTCGAGGTGTACGATCTGGTCCCGGTAGCGTCTCGAGGCTCTGATGCGGGTGAGCAGGGATTCGACGTTCATGGCAGGCCGTCTCTTGGGGATGCTGCGCAAGCAGCAAGCTAGCCGTTGGCTGCGGAAACTTCCACCGGCCCTGCGCAAAGACAACCGGCCCGCGCTCACCCAAGGCGAACCGGCCGGTTGTCGTCAAGTCGGTGTGCTGGTCCATCTGCCGGCTGAACCGCCGGCAGACCGGGACCATGAAAGCGAGCCGCCCTACTCCTCGGGACAGAGCTGCTCGCCGGTCTCCTCGTCCGTCACGGTGATGGCATCGACCGGGCAGGCCTTGGCGGCCTCAAGGATCGTGTCGGCGTCATCGCCGGGGGGGTTCTTGACGCAGGCCTTGTCGTCGTCGTTCATCTCGAAGGTGTTCGGCGCTTCCTGGGCGCAGAGCCCGTCGCCGATGCATTCATCCTCGTTTACTTCGATCTTGAGCTTTTTTGCCATCAGGTCCTCTCCATTGCTTCGGTTGACCGGCGCTCTGCACCGGCCGATTCTCCCCGACTGACTCAACGGTCGGGCGCTCCCCGGCCGAACTTTCCAGGCAGGGAGTTTCGCGGCAAATCACGCGCCACACAAGAGGCATTTGCGGCATTGCCGCCCCGCGGTGGACCACGCTCAGTGGCCAAGCCCGGTCGGTTGTCGCCACGCGATGATGCCGTACAATGAGTCGTCGTCAGGGCCTCCAGACTGCTGATCCGGGAGACTGCCATGCTAGCCGAGATTTTCAGACTTCAAGCCGAACTAAACAAGAAGGTCGGCTTTGATACAGAGTCGCTTCACGACGACTTCGATCCTCAGAAGGCGGGCCAGTGGCTCAACGATTACATCGCGGCCGCCAGCAACGAGCTGGAGGAGCTGCGCGACTGCACCTACTGGAAACACTGGTGCACCGAGGCCCAGGAGGGCCGCCGCTTCGCTCTGCACGACCTGCAGAACGCCCGCGTCGAGGTGATCGACCTGCTGTTCTTCTGGGTGAGCATGGCCCAGTGTGTCGGTCTGACGGCCGAGGATGTCCACAAGCTCTACCTGCAGAAGCTGAAGGTGAACCACCAGCGCCAGGACCGCGGCTACTCGATGACCGCCAAGAACGAGGCGGATAACCGGCAGATCACGCTGGACCGCTGAGTCGGCCGTCGACAGCGGACCGGTCAGTCCAGCCCAATGTACACTGAGATCAGGCTTTGGGCAGCCGGCGGAATGCGCGGGTGGCGAGGGGACCGGAGCGCTCAGGGGCCGCAGGTTCACCCGCAGCGCCACACGGGCGGATCTGACAGGAAACGGTATGCGATCTCGCAGTGCAGGCGGACGCCGATGGCGATGGCGTCGTCCGGGAAATCGTACTGCGGGCTGTGCAGGGCGGGAGAGACTGGTGCGTCGGGCCGGCTAACTCCGAGGCGATAGAGGGCCGCGGGGACGCGCCTGGCGAAGAAGGCGAAGTCCTCGCCACCCAGACTCGGTGCCGGCCCCGGCAGCACCGCATCGGGACCGAGCAGCTTTGCGGCCACCTCTGTGACCATGTCCGCGCAGGTGGGGTCGTTGACCAGCGAGGGATAGCCGAACTGAAACTCGACGCTGGCGCTACAGCCGTGGACCTCGGCGGTGGACTCGACGACACGGCGGACGCGCTCGATGACGGCGTCGTGTGACGCCTGGCGCAGGCCGCGGACCGTTCCCTTCATGCGACAGGTTTCGGGCAGCACGTTCCAGGTGTGGCCGGCGTCGAGGTGGCAGACCGAGACCAGCACGGGGTCCATGGGGTCCCACCGGGAGGCGATGGATTGCAGGGCGGTGATGATGTAGGCCGATGCCAGCACGACGTCGCTTCCGGTGTGGGGGTAGGCGGCGTGGGCCCCAGTGCCGCGGACGGTGATCTCGAACGGTGTGGCCGCTGCCAAGATAGGCCCCTTCCCGACAAGTACCTTTCCGAACTCGACGTCCGGCCAGCCGTGCAGGGCGAAGGCGGCATCGACCTTGGGCTCGTCCAGCACGCCCTCCTCTTCCACCAGCCTGGCCCCACCACCGCCCATCTCTTCAGCGGGCTGGAAGATGAATTTGACCTTGCCGGGCAACTGGTCGGCTACGGCGGAAAGCACCATGGCCGCTCCGACCAGGCAGGTCATGTGGCCGTCGTGCCCGCAGGCGTGCATCCTGCCGGGCTGCCCGGATGCGTAGGGCAGCTTGGAGTTCTGTTCCTGGAGGGGCAGGGCATCAAGCTCGGCCCGCAGAGCGATGCAGGGCCCCGGGCGATCCTGGTTCAGCGTGGCCAGGATTCCGGTGCCGGCCAATCCGCTACGGATCCTCAGGCCGGGCAGGGACTGCAACTCGGTGAGGATGCGTGCGGCGGTCCATTTTTCCTGAAAGGCCGGCTCGGGGTGGGCGTGCAGCTCATGGCGCAGTGTCACGAGCCGGTCGCGGCTACCGTCGATCAGAGCGGCGAAATCCGGCATACCGGCACCGGTGTCAACTCAGGAGCAGGCGTGTCACGACCTCGGCGATGGCGTCACTGTGCCGGGACATCATCCAGAACGGCAGGATCATCATGCCGACGCCGAGCATCATGAGGCAGGCGCCGGCGGCCGACGGCAGCAGTTGCTGGCGGGCCAGGGCAGGCTCGAGCCGGGCCCGCAACATGGCCGCTGTCGCGGCCCGATCCGCGGAACGGTCGAAAACCAAGTGGCAGGTGACGTTCCGCAGTGCTGGGAGGGCCGAGAAACGAATGCTCAGTGCGCGATCCGGGACCTCGAGTCGGCCCTTGACCGGGCGATATTCCCAGCCCAACTCGCGCAGGCTGCGCTCGACCAGGATGCGGACCCGGGGTCGGGTCAGGTTGTAGACCACCCATCCGCTGTCGCGCCTGGGCAACATGGCCCGCATGACCAGGATGGCCACGGCCAGGACGGGAACAAGGGCCAGGCTGTGGCCCTGTCGCAGAACCGTGACCATGGGCACGAGCACCAGTGGACAGGCGGCGGCCGTGAGGACCAGGAAATCGGTGCGGGCATCGACCAAGTGTGACGCGGGCCGGCTGTTGAGCAGCCCCAGCACGATGAAGTAGAAGGCCACCGGCCCGACCAGCAGGAGCGTCTCCAGCACGACGATGACCTGTTGCATGTTGTCCATTGTGGCGAACCCGCCGGCCGGCTCCGGCCCGAGCAGCGGTCCTAGGACGATTCCTGCGGCGACTCGTCCGTCAACTCGTTGATGTGCCGGGCCTTATCGGCCACCTTGCGATAGCCCAGGTACTGCACGATCTCGAAGATCTCGGTGTAGCTGGGAAAGGGGCGGCTGTTGACTCGTTTGTACTCGTCGATGGCCATGATGAACTCGCGCATGTCGCCGGTGATTTCACCCTCTTCGGCGGCGCGGCGATAATCGCTCCGCCGCCGCCCCGGCCCCCGCCGACGATCCAGACCGCTGCGTCGTTCCATGCCGCTGCGGCGGTCAGCCTTCGGCGCACTGCGCCGGTCCTTTCCCGTGAAGGCATCGGTCATTACTGTCGTATTATCGGCCAATTCAGTGCCTGGCACAAGCTGCCGGAGGAGCAGAACCCGCGTAGAGGTGATCCGGCGGACCCGGGAGGCGCGGTGCCAGGCACCGGCTCAATCAAAATCGTCGAGGTCGTCGTCGTCGTCCTCGTCGAAGTCGTCGTCGTCGTCCAGATCGTCGTCGTCGTCTTCGTCCTCGTCCTCGTCGAAGTCGTCGTCGAAATCGCCGCGCAAGTCCCCTTGGGCTGCGCCCACCACCTCGGAGGCGACATCATGCAAATGCTCGGGCACACGGACCGGCACCGCCCCGCTGACCAAGAGGCGAAGGTGAGCATCAGCGCCAGGACGCTCGACCAAAACGGGGATGCCGACCGACTCCAGCAGGTCGCGGTAGCGCTCAGCTTCGGCAAGGTTCTCGGCGAAGACAACGGGCACGAACTCCGAACGCGACCCCTCGACGAACAGCCTCTGATCGGCCGACTCTTCGCAATCCAGCCACATGTCACTTCACCATCGATTACGAGAATGCCACGGTTTCCCTGGACCCACCAATCCGTGCGGTCACCGCTTCGACTGCGGCGGCCATGCCCCGAAACCTCGCACCCGAGGGATGCCGAGAACGGCGAGCGCATTTAAGAACCCGCCCGCGGGTTGTCAAGGCGAAAAATCACGGTGCCGCGGGCCAGCAGGCGGAGTATGATATGAGCCGCCTGGGGCCGACGCTCCGGCGAGGAAGCCAGCATGGCCAACGAACAGAACTCCGACTCAGCCGCGAACCGGACGCCGTCGCGTCACGACGGCAACGATGACCAGCCGCCGCACAGCCCGCGCCAGCCCGACGCCACGCCGAGCCCGACTGGGGCACAGTCTCCTGCCACAGGGCCGGGGCAGCGGCCGAACCGGGCCGCGGCACCGGACGAGGAGGTGCTCTGGAGCGGGCGAACCAGTTGGAAGCACTTCGCCGGGCTGATCGCGGCGTGGTCTGCCGGCTCGGTGCTCCTGGCGGCGCTCATGGGCTGGATGGCCGCCAAGTGGGAGGCTCTGAGCGGACGCACGGCGTTTGGAATCGTGCTGATCGTGATCCTGTGCCTGGGCGCGTACATCGCCTGCCGGGTCCTGCGCGCCGTTCTCGCCCAACGATACCGGCTGACCAGCGAGCGTCTGTTCATCGACCGCGGGATTCTCAGCCGGACCATCGATCAGACCGAACTGATCCGCGTCGACGATGTCCGAGTCCACAAGTCTCTTGTAGGAATGATCTTAGGGGTTGGCTCGGTCGAAGTGCTCAGCACGGACGTGAGTGATCGAACGATCCGCATCGAGGGCGTGCAGCAGAGCGAGGAGGTGGCCGAGACGATCCGCAACTGCGTACGCACCTTGCGGAAGCGTTCTCTGTTCGTCGAAAGCCTGTGAGGGCCGCGGGTCGAATCCCGGGGCAACATGTCTGTCCCTGTCGGCTGGGCAGGAACGCGGATCGGGGCGCCGCTCGGCCGGAGCCTATCGGCTGCGTGGGAGAGGGAAGCGGGCAGACCTCGACAGGCGATCCCGGCCAGCCTTCTCATACCTCTTACAGTCCGTTCATGCCGGTTGAGTGCCCGCCGAATCGGCATCTCTCTGAGGACATAGGCCGCGCCGAAGCCCGCGGCTCGTGAATCGGCAAGCTCATGGCGGAACCGGTATCACCTTGCCGCAGCCGTCCGCTCCACTTGGCCGGGGAGGCAGAAGCCGGAAGCGCAAGAAAACACCGGGCAATCCTTTTTTCAGGGATCAGCCCGGTGCTTTCCGGAGGGGAAAAGCTCTATTGCACACGCCGAAGGCGGTGGTCTGCTATCTCTCAAACCGCAGAAAGTCTAGACCTGCTACGTGCGCGAGGCAAATCAAATTCCGAGAAAAACGGCTTTCCAGGGTCTCCAGGGGCGGCATCAGAACTGAGAACGGAAAAAAGCAAGTTAGATCAACATTTCGCGACACCGCGGCGGGTGGTTCCGGGACAACCCCGACCGGGACCGTTTCTACTCCGTCGGCTTGCGGGCCGCGGCCACGATCTGCTGCTGGACGTTACTGGGCACGGTCTCGTAGTGTGAGAACTCCATCGCGTAGCTGCCGCGCCCGCCGGTGATGCTGGACAGCCGTGAGTGGTACTCGGCCAGTTCAGCCAACGGCACCAGTGCCCGGATAACGGCAAAGCCCCCTGGTAGGACATCCTGGCCCTGCGGCCGCCCTCGCCGACTCGCCAGGTCGCCCTGGAGATCACCGACGTTCTCGGTGGGGGCCGTGACTTCGACGGTCACGATCGGCTCCAGGAGGACCGGCTTGGCCTTCATAAAGGCGTACTTGAAGACCCCCCGCCCGGCGATCTGGAAGGCGATGTCCTTGCTGTCCACCGGGTGTGTCTTTCCGTCGATGAGTTCGACCTTCACGTCGACAACGGGGTAGCCGGCCAGCACGCCCTCGGCCATCTGGGCCCTGACACCCTTGTCCACACTGGGCCGAAAAGATTGATCGATGGCCCCGCCGAAGATCTTGTCGACGAACTCGTATCCCTCGCCACGTTCCGCGGGGACGAGGTTGACCACCACGCGTGCGAATTGACCGGCCCCGCCCGTCTGTTTCTTGTGGGTGTACTCAACGTCATTGACGCCGGCGGTGATGGTTTCGTGATAAGGAATCCTGGGCGTGTGGGTCTCGACGTCGACTTTGTAGTAGTGGGCCATGCGGGCCAGGACCGTTCGCAGATGCATGTCGCCGACGCCGCGGACGACCATCTCCTTGGTGGCGGTGCTTCGATCGACCTTGAAACAGGGGTCCTCGTCGGCAAAGCGTTTGAGGGCGGCCGATATCTTGTCCTCATCGCCTCTGGCCTTGGGTTCGATGGCCAGGGCGAACATGGGGTTAGGCACCGAGGGCATCTGGATTTTGCCACCGTTGGCCGTGTAGACCACGTCGCCGATGTGCAGGTCGAGTCTGGCCAGGGCGATGATATCTCCGGCGACACCGGCTTCGAGGTCCTCGTGTTCCATGCCACGGAAGCGCAGGATCTGCCCCGGGCGCATGCCCTTATGCTCGGCCAGCGTCTTGATGCTCTGGTCGCTGGTCAGGCGGCCGCTCAAGACGCGGATGAGCGAGTACTTGATGTGGCTCTTGGGATCGGTGGCGTTCTTAAAGACCTGGCCCAGGAAGGCACCCTCGGCGGAAGGGACGATCTCCGTCTCGCTGTCGCCGTCGGTCAGGACGCGTTTCTTGCCGACGGTCGGGTCCGGAGCCAGCCTGACGATGGCGTCGAGCAACTCGGAGACGCCGACCCCGTCCTTTGCGTTGGTGAACAGGATGGGGACCATCACGCCGGCGGCCAAGGCCGCAGGGGCTTCGGCCAGGACGGCGGCCTCTTCGGCCTCGCCGCCAAGGTACTTCTCCATCAGGTCGTCATCGACACCGACGATCGCCTCCAGGACTGCTTCGTGGGCCGATCCGGCGCTACCGAAATCAACGTCGCCACCGCCTCCAGCCAAACAGTCCACCACGGCCGATCGGTTGCCCGAGGTGAGATTGATCGGCACGCATTCGGGTCCGAAGACCTCGCGGAGTTGTTCAAAGAGCTCCTCGAGATTGGCGTTCTCCGCGTCGATCTTGTTGATCACGATCATACGGGCCAAGCCGAAATCGCCCGCCCGCTGCATCATCTTGCGGGTGTTGACCTCTATGCCCGCCCCAGCCGAGACCACCAGGACCGCCGTCTCAACGGCGGCCAGGGAAACGATGGCCTGCCCACAGAAGTCGGTCGAGCCGGGCGTATCGATCAGGTTGATATGCTTGCCACCGTGTACCATCGAACACACGGCCGAGTCCAACGAGCAACCCTTCTCCTTCTCCTCGTCCATGTAGTCGAGGATGGAAGTGCCATCCGGAACGCTGCCCTGCCGTTTGGTGACGCCGGCCCGGAGGAGACAGGCTTCGGCGAGCGTGGTCTTCCCGGCGCCGCCATGCCCGACGAGCGCAATGTTGCGGTAATCCTGAACGCCAAAGACTGCCATGGAATCCTCCCGCCCGCTGTCGAAGGCTCTCGAAGTTCTTCAGGCCGGTGATGCGGCGCCGGCACTGCGGGGCCGCACATACCGGAAACGGCGAATCAAAAATTGTACGGGCGGGCCCGCCGGGATGCCAGCCCCCCAGCGGGCCGGCCGGAGCAGGGGGGCCGTGACACTTCCGGCGGCATTCGGTTTGGGGCGCCACGGGCGGCTCGTCCGCCCGTGCGGTCTCTCGGGTGGGCGCCTGGAGCACACACACTGGCAGGCAAGCTGCCAGGGGCACCTACCTAAACCGTCACGCACCCCGGGGGAGGCCCGGCCGTGGCGCCGCAGGCCTGCGGCCTCGGCGGGGCGGTACGCTGAATTCTGCCCAACCGGAGGTCTGGGAGCCGCCTGCCGCGGTCCGGCACGGTCCGGCATCGGATGAGTCGACCGTGGCTGGACGGCAGATGGGCCGGGTTGAGACGCAGCGCGGCTAGTGCAAGGGAGCTCGCTGGAAGCCGGCGAAATCGGCCAGGTCCACGTCCGCGTCGTGATCGAAGTCAAAGACGTCAAAGCAGTCCTGGAAGCCGGGGTTGCCGCCGGGGCCGGACAACGACAGGCAGACCTGGAAGAAGAAGTAGTCGTCCAGGTCCACGTCACAGTCGTCGTCGAGGTCGCCCATCGGCCCGCCGAGCGGGTTGACGTCCTGCCCGGGCGGGGTGAAGTTGCATAGGTCGGCGGTGTTGGGCACTCCGTCGCCGTCCATGTCCGGATCGCAATCGTCCGGCGTGGAATCGCCGTCGAAATCGGGTTCGCAGTCGTCGGGCGTCCCGTTGGTGTTGCAGTCCAGGCGGGAGACGTCGCACTCATCCGGGGTCCCGTTGGTGTTGCAGTCCTGGCTGGTGGCGCCGGCGAGGTCCTGGACGTCGGGGAGGCCGTTGCCGTTGCAGTCGGCCGGGTCGTACTCGTGGGCGCCTCGGTCCACGAGGGGAGGAGCCCCGCTGCCGCTGTCGGCGGTGACGGGATCGTCCTGGAACCTCGGAGCGTCGGTCAGGTCGGTTGTCACCCAGAGGGGCACGGCCTGGTTGTCGGCGGAGTCAATGTAGGGCGAACCGGCGGCGAGTCGCAGGTTGTCGTCGGCGGTTCCGGGGACCTGATCCGGTCCGTCGCCGTCGACAAACAAGGGATCGTCACCGGCGTTGGCGACCCCGCCCCAGTCCCCGGTCCAACCCTGGAGACAGCAGTAGCTCATGTAGGTAGGGTCGCCGTTCTGCCTGGTGATCTGGGCCGACTCGTCCGTTCCGCCGCTGTCGTGATTGCCCCATAGGATGCTGTTTGCGACGGTCATGTCATCGGCGAAGTCGATGATCCATATCCCGCCGCCGCCTCCGTCCGCATGGTTCTCGCGCAGGGTGCAGTTGATCACGGCGGGGCTGCTGCCGTTATTGAGGATCCACAGGCCGCCGCCATCGGATGCGGCTTCGTTTCCGCTGAAGAGACAGTTGACCAGCGTGACGCTGCCGTCGTCGTTGTACATTCCGCCACCGAACAGGGCCCAGTTCCGTCGGAAGGTGCAGCCGTTCAGCGTCGGGGCGGCGGAGTAGTTGTACATCCCGCCGCCGTAATCCGAAGTGTTGTCCAGGAAGACGCAGCGGCTGAGAGTCGGGCTGCCGCCGTGGTTGCGCATGCCGCCGCCGTAGGCAGCCCGGTTCCCGGTGAAGGTGCACGCGGTGAGGGTCGGAGCGCCGAACTGGTTGTACATCCCACCGCCCCGGTCCGCGGCCCAGTTCCGGTGGATGGTGCAGTTGGCCAGCGTCGGGCTGCCGCTCCAACAGTACAGGCCCGCGCCGTAACCGAGGGACGATTCGTAGCCGTCGGCGTTGCCGCCCTCGATGGTCAGGCCATCCAGGACGGCGCTGGGATCGGTCCCGCTGCCGGTCACCACGTGGTAGCTGTTCTCCGCGATGTTGGTGAAGTCGGGGCCATCATCGCAGCCCAGGTCGCCACTGAGAGTGGTGGTGCAGGCATTCACGTCCCGCGCGTCGGGGTCCGGGGCTCCGAACCCGGCGTAGCCGCCGTAGAGGGCCACGCCGCCGAGCAGTTGGAAGGTGGCCGTGCGGTCGCCGCTCCCGCGATCGGGCCTGTAGATTCCCTCGGCCACGCGTATCTGCGTGCCGTTCGTGGCGGCGTCCAACGCGTCCTGGAGATCGGTGAAGGCCGAGTTCCAGGTGAGACCGTCGCCCCCCGGCGGGGCGTCGTCGTCCACATGGATAGTCCCGGCGCAGGCCGCCGGGACCGCCCAAGCCAGGACGATCACGTTGAGGCCCAGCCACCGGACTCAGAGCACCAGCCGGTTCATGGTTCCGTGCTCAACCAGCATTCATGCCGAGCGTCGCTCGCGGCAGCTACATCGCGAGGACGGTTCCGTATGAGCCGTCCTGATCGGGCAACGGGCCGGCTTGCTGTGGCCCCGGGGGGCTGATGGATGCCGAGGTGTGATGCTGAACCCGTCCACCGCCTTCACGGACGACGCTCGCGTTCCCGTCAGTTGGGCGCTGACCGGTGCAGCTCCCGGGCGCTTGCCGAACGCGCCCGGCGGGGACAAGGTAGGCGGTCATGAAGTCAGCCGAGCACCGACAGCGCAGAAACCGGGTCGTCCTCTCCGACTGAAGGGGACGACCCGGAGTAAACTCATTCAGCATGAGCACCGTCAGGATCGGCGCTTGCGCAGCACTGCCAGGCCGCCGAACCCGAGCAGGGCCAGGGTGCCGGGCTCGGGAATGGTGTAGTTGTAGATCACCGTCACGAAGCCCTCGGCGTCCACGGGATTGACGGCATACTCGATACCGCCAACACTGCCGTAATCCACCCACTGGGTCAGGCCCGCGGTGACGTCGAAGGTTCCGAGCCCGATGTAGCCCGTGTCGCCACCCCCGAAGAGGGTCGGATTCACGAAGCCCGAGGAGCCGTCGTTTCCGGCGACACCCGTGTAGGCCAGACCGTCCGGCGGGCTGGGGTCGAAGTCATTGGCGCCGTCGCCGACGTTCCCAGCCAGGTTGAACGTATCGCCGGTGGCGACCAACAGATCCGCGGGGATGTGGCCGAAACCGGCGTCCAGCAGAGTCACATCCGTCGAACTGATGACTCCCTGAGCACCGAGCTCGAACGAACCGGCCGCCGGATCGACGCCGTCGTTGTCCAGGATCAATTGGCCGCCGCCGATCGTCAGATCGAAGATGACCTCGACGGAGTCCAACGCGTACGTACTGTCGTCGTACTGGTTGAACGTGAGCGCGGCCTGATAGTTAGGCGTGCTCGGGCCAAAAGGCTGGGTTTGGACAATCGTACCGGCGCTTGCGGCCGAGCAGATCATCAAACAGGCAACGACGCATAGACTCAGGATGCCCCGACTCATCGAAGGTTTCTCCTTCTCCTCCACCTGACCGACCCTGCCGCCAGAGCTCCCTGGCTGACTCGCCCGGCCTCTTTCTTTCAGCAATCGTAGCGAACGGCCACTCGCGATTCAAGGACCGAAGACAAAAACCGGGTAAAAGCGATGCGGAAACGTTGACACCGCTCTGTCACCTAGGATTCTCGGTGCGTCGATGCAACCTTCGCACTGACACAATTCTGTCAGCAAGGCGCCCGACCATGGAACAGAGAATCGCTCGATACTTCATCTCGGAAGGCGTGGTGACAAGCCACTGCCACCAGGGCGCCCGAATAAGAGACAGATGACGAATCGAGACTTCAGCTCGACAGGAAGATCGAGAGCCGCTCACCGGGGCGGAGCGACGGAAATCAGGGGTTCACGGCCTGGCTTCGGCGGTCTCCGGCGACTGGAAGGCAAGTTGCGGGTTCTGCCCGGCGAGATGCTGGACGCGCATGACCAACAGGGCGGCTTCGATCTGCGGGTCGATCTCGGGGCGGTCGTTCGGGTCGGCGGGGAGCGGATCGTCGTCCTTCTCGGCGTCTGGCGGCTGCTCGTCGTCAGCCTGGTCGGCGTCGGGCCGGTCGCCATCGGAGGGCGCCACCTGGGTGTCGCCGAGTTCCACCTTCGGCGTGGACGGCACGTCCGCTGCTGAGCCGGGGGCCGTGTCAGCACCGTCGGTGGCGGTGCCCGAAGTGTCCCGACGGGCGATGACGTCCGTGTCGCGACGCTTGATCAGGATCTTGAACAGCTCCTTGGGGACGACATCCACGGCGATATCCGGCTCGACACCCCACTCGCTGGCGTCCTCGGTGCGGTGCAGCGACTTGCCGCTGGGCAGGTAATAGGCGGCGGTGGTGAGCTTCAAGTGAGCGTCACTGCCATCGAGTTGCACGAGGTTCTGGACGCTGAACTTTCCGAAGGTGCGCTCGCCGATGATGGTTGCCCGGTGGTGGTCCCTCAGAGCACCGGACACGATCTCGGAGGCGCTGGCGCTGGACCCGTTGATCAGAACGACGAGAGGCAGGTCGACGAACGGACCGGTCTGCTGAGCGTAAATGGGGTACTCGCGAGTGCCGTCCCCTTTGGTGCTGACGATCTTCTCGTCCTTGTGCAGGAACAGCTCGGTCATCTGCACGGCCGACCGAAGCAGGCCCCCCGGGTTGAAGCGCAGATCGAGGATCAGGCCCTGCAGCCCCGCCTTGGCCTGCAGTTCCTCGATCGTGGCCCGGAGATGCTCGACGGTGTTGTCCTGGAAGGCCACGACGCGGATGAAGCCGATGCCGGTCTCCGGATCGATCATGAAGTCCCAGCCCTGGGGATCGTTCGGGTCGCGGCGGAAGCCCTTGACCGATTGGATGACCACCATCTTGCGTTTGAGGGGGAAGACCATCTCCTGGTCCTGGCCGTCCACCTTGCGCCGGACGGTGAGCACGACGGTGGTGTCGATCGGTCCGGTGATGGTTTCGACGGCCTTGGTGAGGCTCATGCCCTCGGTGCTCTGCCCGTCCACCTTGACGATGACGTCGTCGGCCATGATGCCCTGGTGGTAGGCGGGCGAATCCTCGAGTGGTGTGACCACCACGATCTCGTTGTTGACTCGCGAGATGCTGATGCCGACGCCGATGAAATCGCCGCGGGTGTGCTTGTTGAACTCGCGGTACTCGACCGGCCAGATCATGGCGGTGAACTCGTCGAGCGTCTCCAGGGCTCCGTTCATGAACTCGCTGACGATCAGGGCCTCGGGCAGGTTGACCGTTTCCTCATTGATCTTCATCACCCGGCGGAACAGTTTGATGGCGTCGCTGAAGCTGACGCTGTCCATCCGGCGGACCTGGCCGATGCGCTCCTCGACGCGCTGGATGAACTGCTCGCGGTCCCATTCATCCGCCAGGGAGTCGAACACCTGCTGCAAGGCCCCGGAGCGGGCCAGCAGCACCAGTTGCTCGAGCCCGGCGACGGTCAGCTCGCGGAAGTCGACGTCGCTGACGTAGTTGCGGTCGATGCGGTACAGGGCGGAGCGAACCATGCGCCATTCGATGCCCTGGAGATACTCCTCCCACCTGCGCCGGGTCGGCTCGGACTCATCGGGCTTGTACATGACCTCGAAGCGGGCATGGGTGAGGCACTCCCGCCGGAGTCGCTTGAGTTCCTTGTCGTGCTCGAACATGGCCGACAGGTCGTAGTAAACCGCGTGGGCCTTGAGCCAGTCCTCCTGCTCGCGCAGCTCAGCAGCGCGGGCCAGGGCGGCCTCTTTGAGCTCCAGAAGCCAGGGCTCGGTGAGAAAGGTCTTCTTGTCGGCGGTGTTCTCGAAGGCCCGACCGGCGCAATCCAGGGCCTTCTCGATCTGTCCCTTGGCCAGCCGTTCCTTGCCCCAGGTGATGTATTTGTCGAAGTCGGCCCGGGTCATTTCCCGGCGGCGCTGTTCCGTCTGCTGCCAGTCGCGGAGCCAGTCGGCCACCCGGGCGCCGCCCGGGCCCAGTCTTTCCAGCGTGCCGATCTTGGCCGCGGCGTCGGCGAAATCGCCGACCTTGACCTGCCGCACCGTCTCCTGCCAAAGCTGGGGCGAACCGGAAGCGACCTTAGCGTCCTCGACGGCCGATGCCGCCGGAGCGGCCATCCAGGCGGCCAGTAGTGCAACAAACAGCCAGTTTCGCTTTAGGCCACGAGACCTGACGTACATGGCATCTCCCTCAAGTGAGCCAGCAATTCTCTGCCGCCGACAGCCGGGAAGGGCATCGGGGATCGGAGACGGCACCGGAGCTGGGCCACCCGATCTGCACGCCGAGGCATGGCCCCCGGCCGTCCGCCGTTGAGTATCGGCCCAGATCGATTCGGTCGCGCAAGTCATTATACGTTTGATACCCGAAATCGTCCAACCGGAGGGCGATTATCGCTCCGGACACACAAGAATCCACAACGGGCCGTTTCACCGTTCATCGGCCAGAAAAGCGGGCCGTCTCCACCGTACAGAGGGCGGGATCGCGACGCGGGACCGTTGTCATTCGCGCAGGGGCGGGCTATGGTGAACCATTTGCCCTCCAGGCAATGGGACGTTTCGCAGCGGCGCACCAGGGCAAAAAAGACTCCCGACCGATAGGCGGAGGCCACCGTGTCCGAGCCCAAGGTCATCCGGGTTATCGGGGCCCGACAGCACAACCTCAAAAACGTCAGTCTGGAGATTCCGCGCGCCGGGCTGACGGTCATCACCGGACTGTCGGGCTCGGGCAAGAGCAGCCTGGCGTTCGACACGATCTACGCCGAGGGGCAGCGACGGTACGTCGAGTCGCTGAGCCCCCATGCCCGGCAGTTCCTGGAGCAGATGCAGAAGCCGGACGTGGACCGGATCGAGGGGCTCAGCCCGACGATCGCCATCGAACAACGTCACGTCTCGGCCAACCCGCGTTCCACGGTGGCCACCGCCACCGAGGTGTACGACTTTCTGCGGGTGCTGTACGCCCGTGTGGGCCAGCCCCGTTGCTGGGAGTGCCGGCGTCCGATCGAGCGTCATTCGACGGCCCAGATCGTGGACACGGCGCTGGGCCTGAAGGAGGGCGGCCGGCTGATGGTGCTGGCTCCACTGGTGCACCGCAAACGAGGCACGCACGCCAAGGTGCTGCAACGCGTGGTTCGCGAGGGCTTCGTCCGCGGGCGCATCGACGGTGGGGTAGTCATGCTGGAAGACCTGCCGGCTCTGGACGCCCGGCAGAACCACACCATCGAAGTCGTGGTGGACCGTCTGACGGTGAAGCCCCACATCGGCACGCGTCTGGCAGACAGCATCGAGTTGGCCATGCGTCTGGCCGGCGGCGGCGTGATCCTGTCGGTGGCCGGGTCCGACGGCAAACGGTTCACGGACACGCGCTACAGCTCGCTGTTCTCCTGCCCGGACCATCCGGAGGTTAGCCTGCCGGAACTGTCCCCCAGGCTGTTCAGCTTCAACTCGCCGTATGGGGCCTGCCCGGCCTGTACGGGGCTGGGCACGGTGCTGGAGTTCGACCCGGAACTGATCGTTCCGGACAAAACGCGCAGTCTGGCCGACGGGGCGATCGCCGCCTGGCGTCAGGGCGGCAAACGAATGGCCGCGGTGTACGCGGCTACCATCCGGGAGTTCTGCGAGCACTTCGGCGTGTGCCCCGACGTGCCGTACCGGAACATACCGGCTGAGTTTCGGCGAATCCTGCTGGAGGGCACGACGGAGGAGGATCGCGAGTCGCACGGAGCGTCGTTCGAGGGCGTGATTCCGAATCTTCGGCGGCGCTGGGAGACGACGGAGTCGGAGTCGGTCAAGCAACGGCTGCACACGTTTCTGAGCGAGTCGCCGTGCGAAGGTTGCGGCGGCACGCGACTGCGCCGCGAAGCACTGTCGGTGATGATCGGGGAAAGCGATATCGCCTCGATCTGCCGGCTGAGCGTGGAGGCGGCCCGGGCCCTGTTCGCCTCGCTCGAATTCGAGGGTGAGCGGCGCATCATCGCGGATCCGATCCTGCGCGAGATCCGCCAACGGCTGCAGTTCCTTTGCGACGTGGGCGTCGAGTACCTCACGCTGGATCGGGCCAGCAGTACGCTGTCGGGCGGTGAATGGCAGCGTATCCACCTGGCCACGCAGATCGGTAGCGGGCTGATCGGGGTCTGCTACGTGCTGGACGAGCCGACCATCGGGCTGCACCAGCGCGACTCGCAGCGTCTGGCGGCGACGCTGGACAGGCTGGCCGAGGCCGGCAACGCCGTGCTGGTGGTCGAACACGACGAGGAGATCATCCGCTCGGCGGACCACATCATCGACATCGGCCCGGGGGCGGGTGCCCGCGGCGGCGAGATCGTGGTGACCGGGACGATCGAGGACGTGGTGGCCTGCGAGGGCTCGATCACGGGCAAGTACCTCAGCGGGCGGTACCGGATTCCCGTCCCGGACGAGCGCCGGCCGGTCGATCTGCAGCGCCGCGTCGAGGTGATCGGGGCGCGGGCCCACAACCTGAAGGACATCCGGGTCCGCTTTCCGCTGGGCTGCTTCGTCTGCGTGACCGGCGTTTCGGGCAGCGGGAAGAGCACGCTGGTGTCGCAGATTCTGCTGCGGGCTCTGCGCCGGGCGTTGAACGGATCGGGGCCCAGGCCGGCGGCGTTCGAGCGACTGGTCGGCGCGGCCCAGGTGGACAAGGTAATCGAGATCGACCAGTCGCCCATCGGGCGGACGCCGCGGAGCAACCCGGCGACGTACGTGGGTGTGTTCGACCTGATCCGGCACCTCTACGCCCGGACGCGGGAGGCGAAGATCAGGGGGTACACGGCCGGCCGGTTCAGCTTCAACGTCAAGGGCGGGCGGTGCGAGCAGTGCCAGGGTCAGGGCACCAAGCGCATCGAGATGCACTTCCTGCCGGACGTGTACGTCACCTGCGAGGCTTGCAGCGGCACACGCTACAACCGGGAGACGCTGGAGGTGCGGTACCGGGGCAGGAACATCGCCGACGTGCTGGACCTGCGGGTCGAGGAGGCGACGGCCTTCTTCGAGAACTTCGCCAAGATCCGCCGGCTGCTGCAATCGTTGATGGACGTCGGGCTGGGGTACGTCACGCTGGGCCAGTCGTCCACCACGCTTTCCGGCGGCGAGGCCCAGCGGGTGAAGCTGGCGGCCGAGTTGGGCAAGCCGCCGACGGGCCACACGCTGTACGTGCTGGACGAGCCGACCACGGGCCTGCACTTCGCCGACGTGCACCACCTGCTCAACGTGCTGAACCGGCTGGTGGGCCTGGGGCACACCGTTCTGGTGATCGAGCACAACCTGGACGTGATCAAGATGGCCGACTGGGTAATCGACCTGGGCCCCGAGGGCGGCGACGGCGGCGGGCACATCGTCGTCGAGGGCACGCCGGAACAGGTGGCGGCCAAGCCCGAAAGCTACACCGGTCGATTTCTGGCCAAACGACTGCCGAAGCCGAAGACACGGGGGACCGCGTGAAGCCCGATGTGTCGGGTCTGCGGTCCGAGTCGCCCGGTGTGGAGCCGGTGGCCGTTTGAAAGCGTCGGATTGGGTAAGAAGTGGTGAAGTAGAACATCTCGGGATGGGAAAGAGGGCATAATAATCCCGGACAGGCCCGACCGGTCGCATGGCGGGCGTGCGGCGTCGAGGTCGGGGTATTTCGGTGTTGGGGCCGCCAAGTGACCGTGCGGCGTATGGTCGAGGAGCAACAGTCCACTTCTTCACGGCAGTCGCGCCTGCGGGACGCTCGGGGGCGGTCTGTAACCCTGCTCGATCCGTGGGAGCTGCACCTGCTTCGCCGGCATGACGTGATGCCGGCCGACGTGCTGCGCGGCATCGCCGAGGAGGTGGGCTTCGGGATGCCGAGGTGGCAGCGCATCGGGTACGTGGCCTGCGTGACCGCGTTTCTGGGCTGCGTCGTGTTTCTTGTGGTCTGGAAGATCGTCCGCCGCACCGGCGTCGATGCGGTCGAGCGCGTCCTGTGGCCGGTGAACCTCACGGTGTTCGCGATCGGCGCGGTGCAGTTCTGGCGCAGCGGTCGCCGGGCGCGGGCCAAACGCGTCTGTGCGATCATGCTCGAGCACCTGCGTTGCCCGCACTGCGGCTACGACATTCGCGGCCTGCCGACGGCTCCCGAGAACGGCGCAACCGTCTGCCCCGAATGCGGTTGCGCCTGGCGACTGGACGATATTCAGGCCGCCGGAGGTCAGGGCAGTGGCTGAGAAAGAAGAACCTCGACCCCAGCGGGCCGGGCATATCGGGGACGCCCGCGGGCGCAGGGTGACGCAGCTTGACCCGGTTGCGATCTACGTGTTGCATCAACCGAGCGTGATCGAAGCCGACGTCCTGCGGGCAATCGCGCAGGAGGAAGGCGTCAGGATCAAGACCAGGGAACGCGCTGCGCTGATTGGTGGGATGGCCGGCGCGCTGCTGGTGATCGGTCTGTTCGTGCACTCGGTCATCACTGGCGACATCGGCCGCGACCCCCTGGCGAGGTTCGCGGGATTGGCGTATCTGTGTTGTATTCCCTTCATCATCTGGTATGGCATAAAGCGGTCGCGCTTCGGGAAGGTGGCGGCGGCGATGCTCAAGTACTCCCGCTGTCCGCACTGCGGGTACGACCTGCGGCTGCTGCCGACCGACGCGGCGGACGGCGCAACCGTGTGCCCTGAATGCGGCTGCGCCTGGCGGCTGGGCGAGGACCGCGCTGCTCGAACACATGAAACGTCGGCTGCACAAGCTGCTGCCGAAGTCGAAACTGATCATCGTCGAGGAGGCCGGACACGGCGAGGCTGAACCGGGGATCACCCGTGCGCTGCTCAAGGCGGTGGACGAATTCGAATAAGCCGGATTCGGAGCCGGGCACTGAAACGGAGGAAACGGCATGGCAATGCCTCGCGCACCGGGTAACGCGAGGGGAATCGGGCGAGCGGAGCTACGGCGCCCGCGGAGTGGGGGCGGCCTCGAGGGCTCGCCGGAGGAACTCATTGAACTCGTCGGCCGGCAGGTATCCTTCGACTCGGGCGATCAGCCGCTCGTTGGCATCCAGAGCCACGTAGGCCGGCACGGCGTCCACGGCGTAGCGGGTCGAGAGCTCTTGAGCTTCCCATGCGTTGACCCTGACGCGGGCGAACGAGGTCAGCAGCTCCTTGACCTCGGAACGGACCAGCGTGTCGCGCTCCATGTGGCTGCAATAGGGGCAACTGGGCGAGAAGAACTCGATCAGCAACGGCCGTCCGGACTCCGCGGATTCCCGACGGGCCTGGGCATAGTCGTCCGACCAGTCCAGCCCTTTGGCGAAGGGGCGCAGCGAGGTTCCGTAGACTACGGCGGCCACCAGCAGGATCAGCGCGGGCCAGCCGTAGCGACGCCACGTGGAAACAGTCTGTCGCTCTGGCAGCGGTAGTTCTGTCATCACCCTGTACAATCGTCTACTCGGTCGGCGAATTCCCGATCCTGCCGATCGTCGTCGCCAGGCACCCTCGGGCGAGCGTCAGCCACCGTTCTGGAGCGCTTTCCCGTTTGACCTGCCGGCCCCGAGGCAGCCATAATCCGGAATTGTAGCAGGATTTCCCGACCTGCCCCAGCACGGAAGGGGGGCGACCGCCCGTGCCTGCCCAACCCGGACCCCGCCACGTACGAATCGCCGCCCTGCAGCCCGAGCTCAAACCGGAGGGCGGCGCGGGCGGGGCGCAGGCCGCCACAGCCAACATGCTGATGCTGCGCCGGGTAGTCGAGGGTCTGGTGGCCAACGCGCCGCTCGATCTCGTCGTGCTGCCGGAAGCCTTCGCCCCGGTGCCCCTCGGGGTCGGCAGTCGGGCCGGTGACCCGGTGGCCGACCACGCCGCCGGCGTTCGGCAGTTTCTGGGCCACCTGGCCCGGGCCTGCGAGGTCAACGTGATCGGAGGCAGCGTCGAGCAACCCATGCCGCCGGGCCGGCCGCGGAACTCCTGCTTCGTGATCGATCGGCAAGGCCGGGAAGTCGGTCGGTACGACAAGCGGACACTGTTCTCGCTCGAGGCCGACCGCCGCTCGTCCGGCCAGGGACCGGGGATATTCGAGCTCGACGGCGTGCGCGTCGGCGTGCTGATCTGTGGCGATCTGTGGCGGCCGGAGCTGGCCCGCGAGCTGGTCGGCGCCGTGGACGTGCTCTGCGTGCCGGCCATGACGGCCGTCCCCTCTGACCGACACATTCCCTACGCCCACACGCTGTGGCTGAGTCTGGCCCTGACGCGGGCGATGGAAAGCGCCCTGGCGGTCGTGGTCAGCGACTGGGCGGAGGGACGGCACAACGAGACCTTCCTGGCCCGGGACGACGCATCGCAACCGGCTCACCGATGTCGCCGCACGTACTACACCTGCGGGGCGGGGTCGATCTGCGACCCCGGGCACCGGCCGCACATCGACCGCATCCAACGCGTCCTGCCGGACGGTCAGACCGGCGCCGTCCGGGCCGACATCGACCTGGGCGCCCTGGCCGAATACCGCGCGTACCGCCGGGCCGTCGGCCTTTTGCCGCTTGAATCCGGGCAGGGGCCGGATTAGCATGCGCCCACTGGCCGAATGATACGCCCTGTAGGTCGGGTTCAGCGGGCTGCGAGTGCGCGGCATCGCACGCTTTCTGCTGACAGGACGTACGGCCGACATGTTCTTTAACGTTCGCTTGAGCGAGGCGAAGGGCTCGGAGTCGGCGTTTCGCCGACGTCGAGCCGCAGAGCGGTCGGGCCATGTGCCGGCAAGACGCAATCGCCGGGAACGGCGTGCAATCCGCCCGTCGGAGAGCACGGGGCGCACTGTGGCGATCTGCGCTGATCGTGCTGTCGGTGGGCGTGTCGGTCTCCAGCGCGGAGGAGCCGCCGCGACCTGGAGCACAGGCCTGCGACCCGGCAGACAATCGCTGGGACAGCGCTGGCCGGGGTCTACCCGACTACGACATCCGGCGTGACGCCCCGAAGGTCCCCAGACGCATTGCCGGGCGGCCGGGTGCGTTGCCGCCGCACGCCCGCGCAGACCGGCACGAGTTCCTCGGCACGCCGGCCTACGTCGGCTCGACGGCGCGATTCCTGACCGGTCGGCGTAACGCCGGCGCCGTGGACGCGATTGCAATCGTCACGGATTACATCGCGGAGCACCGCGACCTCTTCGGGTTTGACGCGGCCGAGCTGAGTGACACGCGTCTGTCACGAGATTTCGTCACGCGGCACAACGGGGTCCGCCATCTGACCTTCCAGCAGCGGCACAAGGGGCTCGGTGTTTTCGGCGCGGTGTTGCGGACCGGCGTGACGCCATGGGGCGAGATCGTCAGCATAGGCAGCACGGTGTTGGATCGGCCCGCGGACGACTTTGCCGTGTCGGACTTTGCCCTCTCGCCGATCGAGGCCGTCCGTGCGGCCGCATCCGGCGCGGGGATCACGATATCCGTTGACCCGCAGGCGGTCGAGCGACCCATCCAGCCCGACGATCCATGGCGCTTTGAGCGACCGGAGGGTTTCGCCGGGGAAGTCGAACTGCGGCCCGTCTACTTCCCGCTGAACCGGACGAACCTGCGCCCCGCCTGGCAGGCCGTCCTTCCGGTGAGCGGCGCAGGGCACGTGTACGAGGTCATCGTTGACGCGGTTGACGGAACGCTGCTGTGGCGGCAAGACCGGCTGCACTCGGTGACCAACCAGGATGCAAGCTACCGGGTCTATCCCTCGGACAGTCCGGCGCCGGGATCACCCGGCACGACCACGCCGGACGGCTTTCAATTCCCGTTCGATTCGAGCGTCCTGCAGGCCGTACCGGCCGCCGAGATCGCACCGCTCAGCCCGTCCGGCTGGATCGGCGACGGCGTCAACGAGACTCAGGGCAACAACGTCGATGCCCACACGGACTGGGACAACAACGACCAGCCGGACGTGCCCAGACCGCAAGGCGACCCCTGGCGGACGTTCGACTTCCCCTCCGATCACCAGATCCATGACCCGCCCGCCTTCCCGAACGCGTCCGTCACCCAGTTGTTCTACCTGTGCAACGTGTACCACGATCGCCTGTACGAGTTGGGCTTCGACGAGGCGGCCGGCAACTTCCAGCTCGACAACTTCGGCCTGGGCGGTGTGGGCGGCGATCGCATCCAGGCGGATGCCCAGGACGGCGGCGGCACCAGCTCGGCCAACTTCAGCACCGGCGCGGCCGACGGCAGCGCGGCCCGCTTGCAGATGTATGTCTTCACCAACCCCGATCCGGGCCGGGACAGCGCCTTCGACGCCGATCTGGTGTTTCACGAACTCACGCACGGCCTGTCCATCCGGCTGCTGGGTGGTCCGGCGGGCCAGCAGCCGGCCGCTCTGGCTGAGGGCTGGAGCGACTTCATGGCCATCGCCCTCAACGCCGAACCGGGCGACGATCCACACGGGCCTTATCCTTTCGCCGCGTTCGTCGCCTACCAGCGGTGGCCGGAGTACGTGGACAACTACTACTTCGGGCTTCGCCGCTTCCCGTACTGCACCGACCTGGACAAGTGCCCGCAGACCTTCAAGGACATCGACCCCGCGCAACAGGCCTACCCGCCCGAGGTCCCGCGGAACCCCCACGTGGACAACACGGCCGACGAGCCGCACAACGCCGGTGAGATCTGGTGCGCGGCCCTG
>Ga0307379_10003386_pt1 | contig 23233 bp, 21 predicted proteins | sample UN2MG_FD_202237 | JGI IMG/M metagenome (GOLD analysis project Ga0307379, IMG submission 202237) | Soil microbial communities from Risofladan, Vaasa, Finland - UN-2 | ecosystem: Environmental > Terrestrial > Soil > Coastal area > Acid sulfate soil | place: Finland: Risofladan, Vaasa | collected... | reverse complement strand
ATACTTTCATATTAACTTTATATTTTAAGTTTTTTAGACATTTTAAAGAAGAGTTTAATTTAAAAAAAGAGCTGAAATTTAAAAACGAACTAAATATTTTATTAAAATAATAAGTTTTACATCAACCAAAAATATAAAAAATTTAATACGTACTTTCAAAATGTAGATAATATATGGGTTCGAACGCTTGACAAAGATGGTTTGTTTTGATATTTTTAAATTTACAATAATGAAACTGAATATTAATATATGATATTTTTCATATGGTAGAAACTCTAATAAGATTTTATAGAATTATTGAGCTATTAGAAAATAGCAGTGAGTTAAGGCTTAAAGATATTGCTGATAGTTTAAACATAGATAAAAGCACAATCCACAGATTTTTAAAAACTCTATTAAAATATAATTTTGTTAAGATAAATCCAAGCAATAAAAAATACAGCTTAGGACTAAAATTTTTAAATATCGCTACGAAAATAATTGACTCCATAGATATAAGGAATATTGCACATCCATATTTGATCGAACTTGAAGAAATATTCAATGAAACCATACATTTGACAACGTTTGATGGGAAAAGAGTTGTTTATATAGATAAAATTGAAAGTAGAGAGCCTATAAGAATGTATTCAAGAATTGGAAATATTGCTCCTATTAATTGTACTGCAGCAGGGAAAGTAATTTTAGCCTTCCAGCCGGAAGGAGTTATAAATAGCATTATTGAAAGTCTTGATTTTATTCCGCTGACAAAAAATACAATTACCGATAAAGAGGAGTTTATCAAAGCCTTGAAAGATATAAGAAGTACAGGGTTTGCAATTGATAATTCCGAGCATGAGGAAAATATTTGCTGTATCGCTGCTCCTATCAAGGATTACAGCAGGGGAGTCAAATATGCTATAAGTATATCTGCTATAAAAGCAAGAATGGATTTACCAAAATTGATTACATTTAAAGATATCTTAATAGATAAAGCAAATAAGATTTCGAATGAATTGGGATTTATCTAATAATAATTTTAAAAATTCAGTTCAGGTTTTAAGGAACAATAAAAAAATTTTCTACTAGTCGTAGAAATACATTAACAATATAAAAAATACTTTAAAGCGAGGTGATGAGTATCGAAAAATAGAATGAGATTTACTTATGGTCACTAATATAAAATCTTATATTAGAGCTGCAACACAAACAAATCTCAAGAAAAATTTATCAGAGATAATATGAAAAGTAAAGTACAGGGGGTGATATAAAGAAGTAATAATGCATACTTTTTGTAATCGATAGTTTTTAAAAGAAAGGATTCGGAAATGAAAAGATCGTTATTATGGATTATGGTATTGATTTTAAGTATGTCATTGGTTGCATCTTTTTCATTGTATGGTTGTAAAGAGGAAGCAGTAGAAGAGGAAGCAGCAGTAGAAGAGGAAGTAGTAGAGGAAGAAGCTGTAGAAGAAGAAGTAGCAGAAGAGCCTGCACAACACTATGTTTTAAAGTTCAACCATGTTCTGACGGATAAAGATCCTTATCATGCTGCATTCATGAAATGGGCAGATGCTGTTACCGAAAGAACAAACGGTGGTTTGACAATTGAAGTTTACAGCAGTGCGCAGCTGGGTGTTGAGGAAGACATTATTGAGCAGATTAAAGCTGGTGCTAACATTGGTCAAAATACCGATTCTGCCAGACTCGGAAACTATGTACCTGGCATAGCAGTTATAAACGGACCTTATTTTGTAGACACCTTCGAAGAAGTAGAGACACTTGCCACACTGGATACTGTTAAAGGTTGGCTGACAGAGCTGGAAGCACAGGGTTTAAAGGTTATTTCATTTATGTGGGCGCAGGGCTTCCGTAGTCTTGTAACCAACAAACCGATATACTCTCCTGCCGATCTTAAAGGTCTGCTTATAAGATCTCCTAATGCACCTATCTGGCTGGAATCAATCAGGGCTCTGGGTGCGGAGCCTGTTGCTCTGGCATACGGAGAAGTATTTACCGGTGTTCAGTCAGGAGTTGTTGACGGTTGCGGTAACGTTCCTCCGGCTACTTACAGTACAAACCTGTATGAAGTATGTGACTACTACAGCCTAACCAAGCACATACTGCTGGTTAACTTTGAAATATGCAGCGCTGAGTGGTTCAATTCATTACCTGTAGAATATCAGCAGGCGCTTACTGAAGAGTGCGACAAGGCCGGTATCGAAGTATCCAACGAGATATTGGGTACCTTGTCTGATGAAGCGTATGTAAATCTAGAAGCTGAAGGCATGACTATTATACCTTATGAAGAAATAGATATTGATGCATTCAAAGAGGCTTCCACAGCTGCTTATGAAGCACTGGATCTCCTTGATGTAAGAGATGCGATATTTGCAGAAATGGGTAAATAATCAATTGAGTACGGGAGTATACTCTCTTTTTTGAGAGTATACTCTCAAAAATATTACCTTGAAGAACCCATCAATTTTTGATGCTGTTAGATAAATATTAGGTGGTGTGTGATGAAAAAAGTATCGGAAGTTATAACTAAAATCGAAAAGTATTTAGCTGCAGCATGTTTGGTAGTTGCTACTTCTATCACATTTATTGCAGCTATGACAAGAGTTTTCGGACATCCAATAAACTGGTCAATAGATATAGCTTTATTCTTGTGGGCATGGTGCATATTTTTTAGTGGGGATCTTGCACTTAGAGACGATAAAATGGTTAATGTTGATTTATTAATTAATAGGCTTCCTAAAAAAGTAACAAAAATACACTCTATAATTTTATATGTAATAATACTTGCGTTTTTAATTGCACTATTAATCTATGGCTCTGTGCTTGTATATACGTCAAGACTGAGACCGTTTCAGAGTATTCCTGCTATTAGTTATAGCTGGGTTACCCTAAGCCTGGTCCTGGGTGCACTGCTTATGATTCGTACTGTCATTGGTAAGATTATTGTATTGTACAAAAAAACTGAATCTGTTGAAGAACAGGAAAAGAAAGATTATTCGAGCATTGCTGAGGAAGAACCTTTATAGGAGTATTTTCCTCTTAACCAGACAACATGGAGGAAAAATATGCTAATAGTTGCGATTGTATTTATTATACTTTTGGCAGCTGGGATGCCGGTAGCATTTGCTATTGGTATTTCAGGTGTAACTTTCTTTTTACAGCATCCGGAGCTTCCCTTTTCCATGATAGTGCAGCTTCCGGTTTCGCAAACCCAGAGTGTTCCTCTAATGGCGGTACCACTGTTTATATTTGCAGGAAACCTTTTAAATTCGACAGGAATTACAAAAAGGTTGATTAAGCTATCCACCCTACTGACTGGCCATATGCGAGGAGGCCTGGCTCAGGTTAGTGTTGTTCTCAGTACACTTATGGGCGGTGTATCCGGTTCTGCTATGGCAGACTCAGCAATGGAAAGCCGCATACTGGGACCTGGTATGACTAAGGAAGGTTATTCCAAAGGTTATACAGGCGCTGTAATAGGATATACATCCCTTATTACTGCTACCATCCCGCCTGGTATCGGAATTATTATATACGGTACTGTGGGAGAGGTATCCATAGGTCATCTGTTTGCCGCGGGACTTATGGTAGGTTTTTTGATGATGATTGTATTTATGACTACGGTGTGGATAACTTCTACTATAAGAAAATACAAGCCTGTAACTGAACGCAGGGCTACTTTTAAGGAAATTTTACTATCGTTAAAAGAAACTATATGGGCGCTGATATTTCCGTTTATCCTTATTGTAGGTCTACGTTTTGGACTGTTTACGCCATCAGAAGTTGGATCATTTGCATGTGTGTATGCGCTCTTTGTAGGTGTTGTCATATACAGAGAACTTACGTTGAAAAAATTACTTAATACCATTATTACTTCTGTAATGGATGTAGGGGCAATTATGTTTATTATAGCCATGTCCGGTATTTTTGGGTATGGGATTCCGTTTGATCATGTTCCGCAAGCTGCGACAAGTATAATAATGGGCATCTCAAGCAATCATTATATCGTAGTTTTAATTATAATTTTATTCCTGCTTATTTTAGGATGCCTTATGGAAGGTTCTGTAGCAATACTTCTTTTAACACCTATATTGCTGCCGATGGCACGATCAGTTGGTGTAGATCCGGTTCATTTTGGGTTGATTATGTGTACATCCATAACATTTGGTTTGCTTACTCCACCGGTTGGTATCAACATGTATGTTATTTGCGGCATTATGGAAGTTCCGACAGGGAAATTCCTAAAGGAATCTCTGCCTTTTATGTTAGCAACTACTTTGTTTATTATACTTTTAGTATTTATACCGGATGCTGTTATGTTCTTACCAAAGCTTCTTTACTGATAATATAAAAAAGAGCAGAGAATTTATCAGGTGCTACATATTATATAAGATAAGGTAAAGTATATTATTAGCTTGGTTATGCAGAATAGTAAAACTATTAAAAGTGGAATTATAAATGAAAAAAGGAGGTTATAAAAGTGCTTTTTACTGGTAAAGTTGTGCTAATTACCGGAGCTGCAGCCGGGATCGGAAAGGCCACGGCAATTTTATTTGCAAAAAAGGGAGCCAGAGTGGCAGTTAACGATTATATTATCTTAAAAGGTGAAGACAGCACACCGGAAAGAATAAAAGCAGAGGGTGCCGAAGCGATTTTTGTTCATGGAGATGTCTCTAATGCAGCAGATGCGGAAAGAATAGTTGCAGAAACAGTAAAAGCTTTCGGCAGGATTGATATTCTGGTAAATAATGCCGGTGTGGTTCCGTCCGGAAGAGTTGACAATACATCCGAAGAGGATCTTGATAAAGCTCTGGCTGTAAATGTCAAAGGAGTTTTTCTTATGTCAAAATATACCGTGCTTCAGATGAAAAAGCAGGGTGGAGGAGTTATTGTGCATATTGCTTCAGTTGCTGCCGTTAAAGGAGTAAGAGACCGGGCTGCTTATTCAGCTTCTAAGGGTGCAGTTAAATCACTAACCAAAGCAATGGCGGCTGATTATATTAAGGAGAATATACGGGTAAATTGCGTCTGTCCCGGAACGACTCACACAGCTGCCCTTGAAGCACGTATTCAGGCTTCCGAAGATCCGGAAGCTACACGGGCAGATTGGATTAGCCGTCAGCCAATGGGGCGCTTTGGTAAAGATGAAGAAATTGCCCATGCAGTTCTATTTGCTGCCAGTGATGAAGTTGCTTTTATGAACGGAACCAGTATTCATATCGATGGAGGTATGACTTTATAAATTTATATGTTTATAAATTTTATTTTATCAGTAATAAAAGAATTTTAAGAGAACATATCTGGCTTTTTTTGTAATAGAATACATGTAGTCATGAAAAACTATGTAATTAAACCGGGCCCTGAAGGAATTACAGATAAACAAATATATAACACACTGGATACAGCGCTTAAAAGCGGAGAATCTATCAAAAAGGCGCTTATTTTACCGCCTGATATAACGCGGATAAACTCTTATGCCGGTCCCATTACAAGAATGCTTGTGAAAATATTGAGTAAAGCAGAAATTGATATTATGCCCGCGCTGGGTACTCATGCGCCGATGACTGATGATGAAATTGAGCGTATGTATGAAGGAATTCCAAAAGATAAATTTGTGGTTCATAAATGGCGTAAAGATGTTATAAAAATAGGAGAAATTCCACGGGGTTTCGTAAGAGAAGTTTCCTCTAATTATATGGATGAAAATATCGATGTAGAAGTAAATAAAAGGATTATGGATAGAAGTTACGATATTATCATCTCTGTTGGTCAGATTGTTCCGCATGAAGTAGTCGGGATGGCAAACTACAATAAAAATATTTTTGCAGGCTGCGGGGGGAGAAGTTTGATTAATGCGAGTCATTATATGAGCGCACTTTACGGAATAAATAGAATTATGGGCAGAACTGATACACCTGTAAGAAAAATATTTAACTACGCAGAAGAAAAGTTCCTTTCCGATATACCGCTTCTTTATATTCTTACGGTTACTACTCAACAGAAAAAAGGTGTCAAGTTAGAGTGCCTTGCGGCGGGAAGAGGAACAGAGATTTTTAAAGAAGCCGCGCAGGTAAGTGCCGAAAAGAATATCACTCTGCTTCCGGAGCCGCTTAAAAAAGTTATTGTGTATCTGAATCCGTTAGAGTTTAAGTCTACATGGCTGGGGAACAAAGCGATATATAGAACACGCATGGCAATAGCAGATGGCGGAGAGCTTCTAATAATAGCCCCGGGAGTGCGTGAATGCGGCGAGGATGCGAGTAACGACAAGCTGATAAGAAAATATGGATATAGAAACAGTGATGAAATAATTGAAATTGCATCAAAAAATCAAGAAATACGTAATAATCTATCAGTAGCTGCCCATTGTATTCATGGTACGGTCAATAACCGTTTTAAAGTAACTTATGCACCCGGATATATGACAAAACAGGAAATAGAAAGCTTAAATTACAGCTATATGTCTCTGGACGAAGCTTTAAAAAAATATGATGTAAATAATCTTAAAGATGGTTTTAATATGGTTGATGGAGAAAAGATTTTCTTTATTAGCAATCCTGCTGTCGGTCTTTGGGCATATGAAAAAAATTTCAAGAGCGGCGGTTGAGGCAGCGGCTAAATGGCTTTTTGGAAAATAAGGGGGAAAATTATGGAATATGATTTTAATCTCAAGGGGAAAGTTGCAGTAATAACCGGTGCAGCTGGGGTATTGTGTTCCACAATAGCTAAGTGCCTGGCAAAAAAAGAAGTTAAAGTTGTATTACTTGACCTGGCTGATGAGAAGGCTAAAGAAGTTGCAGGACGGATTATTGCGGATGGCGGTGAAGCTTTTGCCGTAAAGGTCGATGTTTTGGATAAAAAAAGTATTAAATCCGCTGCGGATAAAGTGTTAAAAAAATTCGGTACCGTGGATATTTTGATAAATGGTGCGGGCGGTAATAAGGCGGAAGCAACTACTGGAAAGGATAAATCATTTTTTGATATTCCTGAAGAAGCGGTAAAATGGGTATTTGATTTGAACCTTATCGGAACTATCATGCCCTGCCAGGTCTTCGGTAAAATTTTTGCTGAAAAAGGTAAAGGCTCTATAATAAATATTTCATCGATGGCGGCATTCATTCCTCTAACCCGGACACTGGCATACAGCGCTGCGAAAGCCGGAGTGAGCAACTTTACAAAATGGCTGGCAGTGCATATGAATCAGGAATATTCACCGGAAATAAGAGTTAATGCTATTGCTCCTGGATTTTTACTTACCGAACAGAATTATTATCTTTTGATAGATAAAGAAACCGGTGGTTTTACCGAAAGAGGTAAAAAGATAATTGATAAAACGCCTATGGGCAGGTATGGAAAACCCGAGGAGCTTTTGGGCGCCATTATATTCCTCTGCTCTGACGAAGCGTCTTTTGTGAACGGTGTAATTTTACCGGTTGACGGCGGATTCGCAGCCTATAGCGGAGTTTAATAGATATTAATTACGGATACAAACAGGAGAAATTAAATATGGCAAAATATAAAGTGGTTGTTTCAGATAACAGGCACGGAGATTATAGTATCGAAACCGGGATATTAAAAAAATGCGATGCGCAGGTTGTCGTTGAAAACTGCATGACCGAAGAAGACATGATGGAAAAATGTAAAGATGCAGACGGTATATTGCTGGATATGGCCCCTATGTCGAAAAAAGTTACAGGAGTTCTGGAAAAATGTAAAATCGTGTCCCGGTACGGTGTGGGATATGACAATGTGGATATAGAGGCCTGTACAAAAAAAAGAATATATGTATCAAACGTACCGGATTATTGCAAGGAAGACGTCTCTGATCTGGCGCTCGCTCATTTGCTTGCCTGTATTAGAGGCGTGGCGACAAAAGACAGACAGATAAGAGAAGGCGGCTGGAACCTTGGCAGAGAGAATGTTTTTAGAATAAAAGGAAAGACACTTGCTCTGCTCGGGTTTGGAAGGATTTCCAGATGTTTATTTAAAAAAATTTCAGGTTTTGGATTGAAAGAGGTTCTGGTATACGATCCCTATTTAAGCAAGGAAGTAATCGAACAAACGGGAGCAGAAAAAGTAGATTTTGAAACTGCATTAAAACAGGCCGATTACATTTCCCTTCACATGCCGTTAACATCCGAAACAAGAGGCATAATCGATAAAAAAGCATTTTCGATTATGAAAAAAACAGCGATATTGATAAATACTTCAAGAGGCCCGCTTATAGACGACGAGGCACTAATAGACGCATTGAAAAACAAAAAAATAGCATTTGCTGGTCTGGATACCTACAACGTAGAGCCGCTCCCCAGAGATAGCCCTTTAAAGAAATTGGATAACTGCGTTTTAACTGACCATACCGGGTTTAATACACAGGAAGCAATTATAGAGCTAAAGACAAAAGCAGCCTGCAATGTAAGAGATGTGCTTGAGGGCAGAGAGCCTAAATATTGGATAAATAAATTTTAAGGAGGACTGTAATGAACGATGTTTTGGAAAGAATAGGAAACATGGGACTGGTCCCGGTTGTCGTTATTGATGATGTGAATCTTGCCGTACCGACGGCAAAGGCATTGATGGACGGCGGCCTTGAAATCATGGAAATTACAATGCGCACGGAACAGGGAATACCGGCAATTAAAAAGGTTAAGGAAGCTTATCCGGATATGCTTATAGGCGCGGGTACCGTTCTTTCAGTTGAAAAGGCAAAGGAATCCGCAGACGCGGGAGCTGAATTCATCGTATCACCGGGGCTTAATCCCAAGATAGTTGAATGGTGTCTGGATAGCGGAATTGCGGTAACACCTGGAATTGTCACACCCACAGAGATAGAACGTGCTTTAGAATTTGGTCTTACCATATTAAAGTTTTTCCCTGCAAATATATTCGGAGGTATTAAAGGGTGCGAAGCTTTATACGGTCCTTACAGGATGGTTAAATTCATACCTACCGGCGGGGTAAGCAACGATAACCTACCGGATTTTGCGAGCAAACCATATATACATGCAATAGGGGGAGGATGGTTGTGTAAACCTGCTGATATTAACGAAAAAAAATTCGATAAAATTACACAGATTGTAAAGGAATCTGTAGATAAACTGCTGGGATTCGAACTGGCACACATTGGAATCAATGCAGACAATGAAAAGGAATCATTAGCTATTGCTAAAATGTTCTCGGATGCTTTTGGATTTAATTTAAAAGAAGGTAATTCATCTAATTTTTCCGGTACAGGAATAGAAATAAATAAATCCAAAGGCCCGGGAGACAGGGGCCATATAGCGGTTAAAACTAACAGTATTGACAGAGCGGTATATTATCTTGAGAAAAAAGGGTATAAAGTCGATTGGGATTCAAAAAAAGTTAAAGGACAGAAAACTATTGCAGTATATCTGGAAAATGAAATGGGTGGTTTTGCTGTACATCTCTTACAAAAATAAAGGAGGATAGGGAATGAAAATAAAAAGAGTGGTGACCTTTGGAGAAATAATGTTGAGATTAAAGTCACCGGGTTCTGAGAGGCTTTTCCAGTCACCTTTACTGGAAGCAACTTTCGGAGGTGGCGAGGTAAATGTAGCTATATCCCTTGCAAACTTTGGTTTTGATGTTGCTTTTTGCACAGCATTACCAAAAAATATAATTGGAAATGCTTGCGAGAATGAGTTAAAGAAATGGGGAGTAGATACTTCTTTAATAATACGTAATGAAGGGAGAATGGGAATTTATTATCTGGAAAATGGAGCAAACCAGCGTCCTTCGATTGTTATTTATGACCGGAGTTATTCAGCTATCTCGATGGTTAAACCGGGTGATATAGATTGGGAAAATGTTTTTAATAATGCAGAATGGTTCCATATCACTGGAATAACTCCCGCCATATCTGAAAGTGCTATGGAGCTTTCTTTTGAAGCAGTAAAGAAGGCCAGAGAAAAAGGAGTGACTGTATCCTGCGATTTTAACTTTAGAAAAAAACTTTGGAAATATGGGAAAGAAGCTACGGATGTAATGCCTGAACTTGTAAAATATGTGGATTACGGTATTGCGAATGAAGAGGATTGCCAGAAATCTCTGGGTATTAAAGTTGATGTGGAAGTCGAAAGTGGGATGCTTGATACAGAGAAATATAAAGCGCTCAGTGAAAAAGTTCTACAAACTTTCCCTAACTTGAAGGCTATAGCTATAACCCTAAGGGAAAGCACAAGTGCTGATATAAATGGTTGGTCTGGATGCATGAACGATAGAGAAAATTTCTACTTAAGCAAGAAATATGAAATCAAAGATATAGTTGATAGAGTAGGCGGAGGCGATTCGTTTGCAGCTGGATTAATATATGGTTTAAACGCATATGAAGATAAGCAGCAAGCATTGGAATTTGCAGTCGCGGCAAGCTGCCTGAAACATTCAATACCGGGAGATTTCAACAGAGTATCGGTTGCGGAAGTCGAGAAATTAAAAGGCGGAGATGCTTCGGGAAGAGTGCAGAGGTAATTTCAGGTAATTTTTTATCTGCTGGATAAATTTAGGTAATTATATAGCTGCCTCGGATTGGGTGATTGTATGGCAGTTTGCCCCAATGATGCCATATCTATTGATGAAGAAACGAATGTAGTAGTAATAGACCCTGATAAGTGTATCGGGTGTGGTCTGTGTGTGGCAGAGTGTCCTAAAAATATAATCCAGCTTGTACCCGCAGATTCCAATATAGTATATTTATGCAGTTATGAATCTTTAAAAAATATTCCTGGCAGAGAAAAATGTGATAAAGGGTGCCTGCACTGCAAAAAATGCTTTAAGACTTGTGAAAACGGAGCTATAATCTGGAATGAAGAAAAGGCGGGCATTCTAAAGGATAAGGAAAAAAATAAAAGAAGATAAGGTGGTATGTGCTTTCCACTTAACATGTTAAAATAGGATGACTTAACTTATAACTCAAAACTATTGTATTTACCTGCTTCAAATTCTTTACCAACTTTATCAAATAACCCTTTTATGTGGTTATCCATAGTTAAATAGATTATCTGCCATCCTTTTTTTGCAATGTCCACCAATTTATTTATAAGAATTTCCCGCTTCTGCCAGTCTGAATGCTGAAAAGCATCGTCAAGAATTAAAAAGAGTGAATCTTCTTTTAATAATTTTTGGGTAAAACCAATTCTTAATGCCAGCATTACCTGTTCCTTAGCTCCTGTACTCAAATCTCTTATATTAAAATTATCGTACAGGTCTGAAACGATCAGATTATCATTATCCAGTGCAAGTCTATTATATCTTTGAGTAATATCTTTTAAGGGACTTAAAACTGCTTCTGACTGTAGTCCTTCTTGTATTTTTTCATCTTCTTCTTCACGTAATTTAGAGATGACTTTGTGGACAATAAAGCCTGCCACAATATTAGCAGTAACTTCTCTTAGTTCATTTTGTACTTCCTGTCTTTTTTGTCGTAAATTTTCAATAAGATCTTCCCAGCTAATACTGGGGTCATCTTTAGTCTTTTCACAGATTCTATATTTTAACTTTTGAATTTTATCTTCTTGGTTTTTGATTTCTCCCTGGATATGCTCAAGTTCTGATTGGGTTTTTTCATATTCCTGCTGGCTGTATCTGATTCCTATGTCTTCTGAAAGGTAATCTGTTTCTGATACTCCCAGTTTGTACAGTTCTTGTCTTTCCTTATCAATTTGATCTCCCAGGCTCCTATTATTTTGCTTTAGGTCCTTGAGTATTGTATCCCAGTCCTGCTCGCTGGCTTCTTTTTCAACAAAGCCTGCTATTTTCTGGTTGATAGGAAAACGTAGTTCCCGGAGTCCTTTATTAAGATCATCAATTTGCTTTTCTATTATCCTTGACTCACTATTAGATTCTCTCTGCTCATTTAAGGTTGATTCAAGTAGTGCAATGTCTGTTAGTTCTTTACCAATCCTGTTTTTAAATTCTCCTTTAATTTTATCTAGCTCTTCATTTTGACCTGCCTGTTTTGAAAAATTATTGAATTTTTTGATATATACGAGAGAAGATACCAGCGAGCCCAAAAAACAAAAACATATAATTCCTAAATATATAATCCATGCAGTAACAGAGATTTTCTGGTAAAAAGGAATTAAAGCTACTACAGTAGCTATACCGGCAACTGCTAAAATACCACATACGAAAAGTAAGGATTTACTGGGTTTTTTTATAATTTTTGATGATAAGTCTTTGTAATGGAACAGGGCGCTTTCCAGCCACTTGAAGTCTTTACTTTCTTTAAGAGCGCTTTTATATTTCTCTTCCGACTGGCCATAAAATTCTCTTTTACTTTTAAATGAAGAGAGCTCATTCTCTAAGTTGCTTAATTCCTCTTCCGGAACATTATTTAGTTCTGCATCCAGTTCCCTGATTTTTTCTGAAATTAAATAGGCCCGGTGTCTTTTTGCCTTATCGAGGTTTGCCAGCCTGTCCTGTAGGGATTTTTCTTCCATCCTGTAAGTTTTTAATACCCCTTGAGTGTATTCGGATTCTATGTCTTCGAATTGTTTGTCAATACTCTCCAGTTCATCTTTAGAGTCATTGTACTGCTTTCCTTCACCCCGCTGCGGAATATTGCTGATTTGGCTGCTAGTGATTTCTGCTGATTTTACAGTTTTTGAAATATTATTGTCGCTGTCAATCTTATCCAGGATATTTATGCCAGATAATACTTCTTTGATTAAAAATTTACTTATACCTTCATCATCTTCTATTCCAGCTTCTCCACCTTTTACTACCAGGAGTTTTGCTATTGATACAGGTAGTCCTTTTTCACTACTTTCCCAATAATCTTCTAATTTTTTCTGAGAGGAAGGAGAAAAATCAGTCGTTTGTTCTTCTAAGCCACTGACAGTGACCTTTCCCTTTCCTCCTTTTCTCAAGTAGCTCCATCGGCTGATGTTTGTAAATAAAGAGCGAATTATAAATTCAGTAAGAAAAGTCTTTCCCTTCTCATTTCTACTGTATATAAGATTAAATATTCCAAACCCAGCTACAAAACTTTTAATTGGCCCCAGATCTTTTACCGATATTTTATCAATCTTAATTCCCATAAATTCTTAATTCCTGTAATATAATTATTCTTTCAAAATTATATGAAGAGCTTTTTCTAAAATATCTTCCTTTGAGGTAATTTCATTATCCCACTTAAGTTTTTCAATTTCATCTCTCAGTTTCTCTACAATAGCTATTCTTTCCGGGTCATTAAATATTGATACTTCAGTCAGGTCAGGTTCTTCATAGTTATAAAAAGTAAAATTTTTAAGTGTTTTTTTAGTTATTTCAAGAAGCTTATTTTTATTAGATGTATATCCTTTAATTTTTAAACGAATTCTTACTTTTGGTGTCTCATTTTTACCTATATTCCATTTTCTGACCATTTCTTGTATCTTTCTTTCTATATATTCAAATTCATTGGTAGTGGGTAAGGAAATTAAAGTTTCATCAAAGAATATGCAGTCAGTGTCGATCACTTTTTCAACTACTTCTAAGGTATCTGTATTTACAATTAAAAAGCTCCTTTTTCCAGTTTCATTTATGTCCAGACCACAGGGTGATCCAGGATAATAAACTTTGCCCAAATTTATTTTTTTGTGTATGTGACCCAGTATGATTTTAGCAGGGTTATAGTACTGGATATCATTTCTGGTTAGAGGCATATAAATACCAGGTTCGTAGGGATTTGTTTCACGCAAACCCGCCATATAGTCACCATGGCCAATTAAAATCCAGAGTTTGGGTAGGTTTTCCTTGCATTCTGCTAAAATTTCTCCCATAGACTTAGCTGGTAGATAAGGTATGAAAAGGAAGGTAGTGGGTGGTTCTACTAATTTAATAATTTCAGATTTACTGAAGACTCTGATATTGCCTGAAGTGAAATACTGCTGTTTAATGGATGGGTCATGGTTTCCAGGAATTATATAGAATTTAATCTGGTTGCTGGTATATTTTGCATTTTTACAAAACTGGTCGAACTCAGAATAATTTTGACTTTCTTCATTAAACAGGTCACCTGCAATAATTAGTGTTTTAATATCTTCTGAAAGCATCTTGTCAAGGATATTTGATAATGCATTCCACCTTTCAGGAGATTTTTCTTTTGTTTTTAAATGCACATCTGCTGTAATTGCTATTTTCATTTCTGCTACTTTAGATTAAGATATAATGCTTTTGGCCAAAAGAGAATTACTTATAATTATTCATATATATTGTTATATATAATATACTTTAATTTGCAGTTAAGTCCAAATGTTTTCTTATTTTTTAATTACTTTTAGTTTTAGTGTTTTTATTATTTTTCCTTTTGGAAAGTGGCCTTGTTGTATGGGTTAATTCTATCTGTTATAGTATTATAATATACTAAAGCAAAATAAGAATGAAGACTCGAAATGGCGGTCTCCAGTGAAAGTAAAGAATTTTAAACTAAGTCCAGAATTTTATGATTTACAGGTAGATTGGGATAAGAGGCTAAAAAAGGAAAAGGATTTTTTTTCCAGAATATTTGAAGAAAACGATATTGAAAGTGTGCTTGATGTAGGCTGCAGTACGGGACATCATGCACAACTTTTTTCCGGATACGCAAAAAAAGTCATTGCCATAGATCCTTCAGAAGAAACCATAAATTATGCTGAAAAAAATGTGATAAAATCCCCCAATGTTACATTAATAAAGGAAGGGTTTGCAGGACTTGATAAAATTCCGTATGGTCAGTTTAACCTTATAACCAGTCTGGGAAATACACTGCCCATTCTGGGGAACCGCAGGAAAATAAAGCAGGCACTTAAAATAATAAGGAAGAAGCTGTCAGGAAACGGTCTGGCAATAGTTCAATTCTTAAACTTTAACGCAGGTGTTCTGGAAGAAAACAGATTTTATTCTCCAAAGGTATTTAAAAAAGACGGAAAGACCTATATTTTTATTAAACACTTTAAATACGGAAAAATTAAAACCAGGGTGGACTTTATAATTACTGTAATTTATAAAAGTAAGGTAGAAGATTTTTTTGTAAACTCTTCTTACCTCTGCACCTTAAAGGTAAACTTATTTTTAAAAATGGCAAAAAATTCAGGTTTTAAAAGAATTGAGCTCCTGGGACCCGGGGGAAAGGAAGTATTTAACGGTAAGAGAGATATAAGCCTTTATGCATTACTGTACAGGTAAGTGCTATTATATAGATAGCGGGGAAATTATATTTTTTTTAATCAACTGATCGGGGATAGGTAATGGATAAGTTAAAAAGATTCGGAGTATCCATAGAAAAAAAACTGCTTCAGAAATTTGATGATTATATTAAGAGCAAGGATTATCAAAACCGCTCTGAAGCTTTAAGGGATCTGATAAGAAAAGAGCTTGTTGACAGCCAGTGGGCAGAAAGCGGAGAGGAGGTGGCAGGAGCAATTATCATTGTTTATGACCATCACCGGAAGGAGCTGATGGACAGTCTTGTAAATATTCAGCATGATTACCAGGATATTATAATCTCCAGTCAGCATGTCCACCTGGATCATAATACCTGCCTGGAAATAATAGTTGTGAAAGGCAAGATTGCCGAAGTGTTTGGACTGGAAGCAAAACTTAAAGTGGCAAAGGGTGTAAAGCACGCTTCACTTGCAAAATCTACATTAGGTAAAGAAATGTAGACTACGCATTTTCCTGTCCGTATCTGCAGTATTTAAGAAGCCTGCAGACGGGACATTTCGGTTTTTTAGCCAGGCAGATAGTTCTGCCAAGTGCTATTATTCTATGTGAATAGATGCTCCAGCTATCTTCAGGAACTATTTTCATAAGATCAAATTCAATTTTTACCGGATCTGAGTTTGTTGTCAGCCCCAGCCTGTTTGAGATTCTCTTTACATGAGTATCTACTATTATAGCCTGCTTGCCGAATATATTTGACAGCACTACATTGGCAGTTTTTCTTCCCACTCCATGGAGTGTAGTTAAATCTTCAATATTGTCAGGGGTTATATCTCCAAATTTACTGGCTATATCTTTTGAGCAGTTGATTATACTTTTTGCTTTATTTCTATAAAACCCTGTTGATTTTATATCTTCCTGAAGCTCAATTAAGTCAGCCCCGGCAAAATCTTCAGGGATTTTATATTTTTTAAAAAGGGATGGTGTGACTTTATTTACAAGTTTATCGGTGCTCTGGGCTGAAAGAATGGTGGCGATAAGAAGCTGAAAGGCATTTTTATGCTTGAGTGAGGTAGAGGCAGCTTCAGGGTATTCCTGGTCTAAAATATCAAGTATTTTATTTATATTTTTCACTGCAGGTTCATATACAGCTATGTAAGTGTTATTCTGTTTTTTTGTATTCCTCTTATTTTTCATATTACCGGATAAACATCTTTGATAAATTGCCTGTAAATAGATATATTCAGTTTGTTTTTTTATTTTTTTTACTCTTTAAATAAATTTCAATTTCCTTTACGGAAAGGGTATTTGGCACATCTTCTTTTTCCAGCCATCCTTTCCGTGCAATATTCACGCCAAATTTGTAATCATCTAAATTCTTTAAGCTATGTGCATCAGGGTTTATAAAGATTTTTACCCCCTTTTCTTTTGCATACTTGCACATTCTCCAGTCCAGGTCCAATCTGAAGGGACTTGAGTTTAGTTCTATATCCACATCATTTTCCGCTGCTGCATTTATTATCCTTATTATATCCACTCTGTAAGGATCCCTTGCCAGAAGCAGTCTTCCGGTGGGATGGGCTATTATTGTAGTAAACTTATTTTCAATAGCTTTTATAATTCTATCTGTCATCTGCTCTTCACTCAGGTTGAAACTGGAATGGATTGCAGCAATGATGAAGTCAAATTTAGATAAAATATGGTCGCTATAATCAAGATTGCCGTCAAGCAGAATATCTGATTCAATTCCCTTGAATATTTTAAAGCCAGTATATTTCTGATTTAATTTATCTATTTCTTCCAGGTACCGGTTAATATCATCATCCTTTAATCCTCCGGCATATGCGGCAGTTCTGCTGTGCTCGCTTATTCCGGCATACTGGAAACCCATTTTCTGCAGGTAATTGCAGGTCTGTTCAATACTGATATTCCCATCACTATGTGTGGTATGAATGTGGAATATCCCTTTTATGTCTTTTTCCTCTATCAATTTGGGAAGTGTCTTATTTTTTGCAGCCTCAATCTCCCCATAATTTTCCCTCAGTTCAGGAGGAATCCAGTCCATTGAAAAAAAGCTAAAAATACCAGCCTCATCGGAACATTTAATCAGGTTGCCATTTTTAAAAAGCCCGTATTCGTTCATTTTTATATTATCTTTTTTGGCTGCAGTCCTCATAGCTGTATTATGTTCCTTGCTTCCTGTAAAATGATGAAGCGCATAGGGATATTGAAAGTCATCTACAGTCCTTATATCAACATTAATTCCGGATTTTAACCTGATGCTTGATTTTGTGTCTCCCCTGGCGATTATATCTTCAGCCTCGCTAAGTCCGGTGAAGAAATCCATTACTTTATCCGGGTTGTCTGTGCTTGCAACTATATCTATATCTTTTACTATCTCTTTCTTTCTGCGTACACTTCCTGCAAGACTTGATCTATTGATATACTTGAAGTTTTGTATTTTATTGTGGATGACTTCAGCTTCTTCTATAATATTTGCAAAAAGATACCTTCCTTTGTATTTCTTTAAAACCTCAATTCCTTTTAAGATATTTTCCTGAGTTTTTTTACCAAAATTAGGCAGATCTACAAGCCTGTTCTCTATACAGGCGTATTCCAGCTCACCAATGTTGCTTACTTGCAGGTTGTCGAATAGGTACTTTATTTTTTTTGGTCCCAAAGTAGGAATTGCAAGCATTTCAACAAGCCCCGGAGGAACAGTTTTTTTCAGGTCTTCATAAAATTTTAAGCTTCCGGTATCAACCAGTTCTTTTATACTTTCGGCAATATGTTGGCCTATTCCCTTTATTTTTGTAAGGTCGTCTATTTTTAAATCTCTGCCAAAATCAATATCCGATGCCTCAAGAGAACGTGCAGAATTCTGGTAGGCTCTGATTTTAAAAGGATTTTCATCCTTTAGTTCCAGGAGCACACTGATTTCTTTTAGAATTTTTATTACTTCTTCCTTATCCATAAAAAAACGAAAGTCTTTTGATTGCCTTTATTTTTTCTGTTTTATCAATTTTACTATCTTTAACTGCGTTATGTAAAATCTCGATAGAGCGGTTATAATTCTCTCTATCCACCGGGTAGGGTATACCGTCTTTACCGCCATGTGCGAAGCTAAATCTTGCCGGATCCTTTATACTGTATTTCACACCATATACAAGCTCAGAAATTAAGGCCAGGGCTCTTATTGTTTTTGGGCCCACACCCTTCATTGCAAGCAGCTTCTCGAAGTTTTCAGGTTTTCTCTCATAAGTCGAGATAAAAATTTTCTCCATTCTCCTGAGGTCCATATCATCCAGTCTTATATGGTGTCTTATAGGGAGAGTATAGCTTTTTTCCTGCCAGTCTTTTATTTTCTTTAAATCTTTTAAAATATTTTGGGGTTTTTCGCGGGAAAGTTCGGCAACTATTTCTCTTGCTTTGCCGCTTTCCAGGGCTACCAGATTGATTACTTTATTCTTTTTATCGCAGCATATGGCTTTGTGAGGTTCGCATACGAAGCTATCCAGATCCTTTGAGAGCCAGTGGTATCTTCTTGCCATCCTGTTATCTTCATTCATTCCCTGCTGTATTACCGACCACTGATTTCCATCTTTGGTGAAAATAAAGCAGTGGTGATAAAGCTGATAACCATCCTGCAGTGCATTACTATCAACCTTTGCCACTATTTTGCTGCTGTATACAAGATTTCCAAAATCTTTCCCCATCAGGTTGGCTGCATTTTCAATTTCAAGAGGAGTCTTTCTGGAAGTTCCGCCTTTTCCTCCTGCTACAAAAAAGCCCAGATCTTTTTCCAGTCCTTTTATGGATTCCTTTACGGCTCCGCAGACGGTAGTGGTAACCCCGCTGGAGTGCCAGTCAAATCCTAAAACGCATCCAAAAGCCTGAAACCATAATGGGTCTGAAAGCCTCTCAAGCATTTCTGCTGCGCCATATTCAGAAACGATCAGTGATATTATCTCTCTTGACAGGTTTTTCATCCTGGTAAATAACCAGTACGGCGCTTTCCCTCCATGGAGGGGGAGGTTCATTATTCCTGTTCTCATAATATAATATTTGAGCTTATGGTAATTTTATTAATTTATTGACAAAATATACTAATTTCCTGCTGCTATTGAATGGTCAAAGTGGTTGAAGAAACAGTTTTACCTGTATTTAATTCCTTCTCGTTAAGGGCACAAAAGATACATCACATAAACCTATTTTTTTAATCCTGGTGCCGTGTTTAATTACCTTATAAAGTGTCTGATTCCAGCTTGAAGGACCGACGGGAATCACCATAATTCCGCCATCTTTTAATTGTTCGATGTATGGTTGTGGAATGTGATCGGGTGCCGCGGTAACAATTATTCTGTCATACGGTGCATATTTTTCCCATCCAAGGTAGCCATCATGGTTACTCATTTTTACATTTTTATATTTTTTCAATAATTCTTTATTTTTTTTATGCAGTGAAGTGATTATTTCCACTGTGTAGACTTCTTTTGTTATTGCAGCAAGTACTGCCACCTGATAACCAGAACCGGTGCCAATTTCTAGAACCTTTTCATTTCCGGTTAGCTCCAGACTTTCAGTCATAAGTGCAACAATATACGGCTGTGATATTGTCTGTCCGAATCCAATGGGAAGCGGTCTATCTTCATACGCTGAGTTTTTATATGCTTCATCAACAAAAATATCGCGGGGTATTTTTCTTAATGCATCCAGGACCTTTTTATCTTTAATTCCCCTGGAGATAATCTGGTTCTGGATCATATTGTCCCGGAGCAGTTGATATTTCTGTATATCTGAGAATTTGGTATTCTTATTTGCTCTTATCATAACTTGTGGTATTTTGTGATATAATAACTAGCTTTAAATAGTTCAGTTAATATAATAATTATTATAACATAGAAATATTATAAAATGATTAATTTAAAACTGGCAAATATACTTACAGATATTGCAGAAATTAAAAAATCCAGCCCTGATGATAAAAATATGCTACTGGGTCTCATAATAGCAGCGCGAACACTAAGAGATAATCCTGAAAGCATTGAGAAAATCTACAGCAGCGAAAAACTCGGGCGGACAATAAGCATAGATGAACCGGCATACAAACTTATAAAGGAATATCTGGATACCGGAAGTATCGGATTGTATGAGGAGTTAAAATCGAAATACTCTGAAGATTTAATAAGGCTGGTAAGAATAAGCGGGCTCGGGAAAAAGAGAATGTTTAAAATCTATGATACTTTTAATATCAAGAGCCTGGAAGATCTAAAAGATAAGCTGGTAGATAATAACAGAATTGCTAATGTCCTTGCAGAAGCTGGTTCAGGCAAAGATAAGGCAGGTGAATCTTATACTGAAAGGCTTAAGCAATCACTGGATTATATGGAAAGCATAAGGGGAATGTTCCCCGGATGGCAAGTTGAAGTCTATTTAGATGAAATAAAAAAAAGTCTTTATAAAATTAAAGATATTGAAAGATTTGTTTTTGTTGGTTCCCTGAGGAGAAAGAAATCTATAGTAAAAGACATAGACATACTTATACAGCCTTATTTTAACAATCCGTTATATGATTTTGAAAGGAGCAAGAAACTACTGGGAGAAATCCAATCACTTAGTTTTATAAAAAGATTGGTAAGCAGTGACATAAGGAAAGAAAATATAAGTGCAATATTTGAAACTGTTTTTGGAATAGAAATTGAGTTTATTATAAGCAGCGATAAAAATTGGGCTGTAGATATGCTGTATACTACTGGGAGTAAAAAGCATGTAAAAAAATTAGAAAGAATAGCTCAGAAAAAAGGGTATTTTAAAAGCGGAAGGATAGATACCGCTGGTTTTTCTGAAAACAGCGGGGATGGGATAAGAAATTATCTACCAGTTGATGATGCCTTTTATGAGAAAAATATTTACAGTAAGTTGAATTTACAATATATACCCCCGGAACTTAGGGAGGATCTGGGAGAAATAGAGCTTGCAGAAAATTGTATGCTTCCAATCCTTCTGACAATGGATGATATAAAGGGTGATCTGCATATACATTCCAGGTGGAGTGATGGACTTATAAGTCTCGATGATATGGTTGAAAGAGTAAAAAAATTTAATTATGAATATATAGCAATCACCGATCATTCGGTAAATAATTATTATGGCAGGGGCCTGGATACCAAAAAATTGCAGGAAAAAATAAATTATGTTAATAAATTAAAATCCAGATTTAAAGATTTTTATATTTTAATGGGTTCAGAAATCGAAATCAGGGGAGTTGGTAAATTAGATTATCCTGAAAATATAATCAAAAAAATAGATATTGCAATCGGTTCGATGCATTCATCCTTTTTAAATACCAGAGCTGAGAATACAGCCAGAACGGTCAGTGCAATTGAAAATAGGTACATTGACTTTATTGCGCACCCTACAGGAGTAGTTTTTGGAAGCAGAGCACCCTATTCTATTGATGTTGACAGGTTGATTTCAGCAGCGGCTAAAAATAATAAAGCTCTGGAAATAAATTCATATTTTTTAAGAATGGATCTTAATGAGCAAAATGTCCGTAAAGCCAGAGAGATGGGGGTAAAAGTGGTTATAAATACGGATGCTCACCGTCCCAATAATATGGATATGATAAGACTGGGAGTAGATATTGCGAGAAGGGCAGGACTCCAGAAAAAAGATGTATTAAATGCGCTTGCGCTTAAGGAATTAAAAGCATGGAAAAAGCAAAGAAGTTAGCCGTTTATTTCTTATAATATTTAAATATCTTCTTATCTTTAAAATCAGGTATGAATAAATCCTCTTTACTGTTCAGTGATATATGATCCTGTGTCCAGCCGGAATTAAAACCTCTCTTTTCGGCATATTTTACTACTTCCAGGTATTCTTTTGCTGTAATCATTCTATATAATTCAGGGTACCCGGATGCCTTATAGGTTGGATGATACTGGGCCATGATGCTCAAGTAAACATCGGTGGATAGTTCATTTTTAATAAAGTCCAGAGTCTTTTTGATTCCTCCGATATTTTCAGGTAAAACCAGCAATCTTATCATCAGCCCCTTTAAGGCTACTCCTTCCGGGTCAACTTTAAGTCCTCCTACCTGTCTGTACATTTCTTTAACTGACTGACGGTTATACCGGACGTATTCTTCAACCATTGAATATTTTCTGGCCATGTCGTCATCGCTGTACCTCATATCCGGCATATAGATATCAATAATCCCATCCAGCATTTTTATAATCTTCGGGTTATCATATCCGCCGGTATTAAACACTGTGGGGACTGAAAGCCCTTTATTTCTGGCAATGGAGAGAGATTTTACTATTTGCGGGATCCATATAGTAGGAGAGACGAAATTGATATTATGACAACCTGAATTCTGTAATTTAATCATGCTATCCGCGAGTTCCGATATACTGCATTTCGCTCCCTCAAATTCCTGGCTTATCTGATAGTTCTGACAGTAGACACATTTCATATTACAGTAAGAAAAGAATATAGTTCCTGAACCCCTGTTTCCTGAAATTGGAGGCTCCTCTCCATGATGGAGCACAGCTGACGATATTACAGGATTGTAGCCGGCATTACAGAAACCTTTCTCTTCTGATTTTCTGTTAACTTTGCATTTGTGGGGGCATATTACACATTTATTTAAAATTCTATCCAGTGATTTTAAAGGTTCAAAAATTTTCATGTTAAATAAGGTACTATTTGGATTAAAGTAATAAAGTTAAGATATAATAATTTTATTTCTTTGTGAATGGTTTTTTTCTTTCAGCTACTTTTAAATTGCTTTTAATTACAAGGCTATCTACGTAGTTGAGGGTTTTATCAATGATATGGGGATTTTTTTTTAGGATTTTTTCAATCTTATAAATTCTGTATTCAAGGAAATATTCAGGAGGTATATCCAATCCATCAGAAATTAGCTCTATAGTTGTGATTGGAGGATAACTCTCTCTTTTTTTTAGTTTACTAAAATAACTATAGTTTAAATTTGTTTTGTTTGCCAGACTTCTGAGCTTTATCTTCTTTTTCTCTATTATTTCTTTTAAAGCTGTACCAAATTTTTTATTGGAATACATCATATAGGGTT
>Ga0307379_10003384_pt1 | contig 23236 bp, 21 predicted proteins | sample UN2MG_FD_202237 | JGI IMG/M metagenome (GOLD analysis project Ga0307379, IMG submission 202237) | Soil microbial communities from Risofladan, Vaasa, Finland - UN-2 | ecosystem: Environmental > Terrestrial > Soil > Coastal area > Acid sulfate soil | place: Finland: Risofladan, Vaasa | collected... | reverse complement strand
CGCCATGATCATCGCTCAGGTGCTACTGGTGACGCCGATCATCGCCGCGCTGACCCGGCAAGTGGTCGAGGACCTGCACGGCGAATATGACGAGCTGCTCCGCTCGATGGGCACTTCGCGCGCCGGGACGATGGCGACGCTGCTGTGGGACGCGCGCTATTCGTTGCTGACGGCGGCGTTGGCCGGAATGGGGCGGGCGCTGGCCGAGGTTGGCGCGGTGCTGATCGTCGGCGGCAACATCAACCACGTTACCCGGACCATGACTACCGCCATCGCGCTGGAAACCTCGAAGGGCGAGCTGGCGTTGGCGTTGGGGCTGGGGATCATCCTGGTAACGCTGTCGGTGATCGTCAGCGCGGGCGTCATGGGGCTGCGCGCGAGTGCAACCCGGATGGCCTATGCGTGACACCCGGCTCAATGTCGTGATGGCTGGAATGTGGCCGGTGGTGCTGTCCGAAGTGGTGCTCGAGGCCGGGGGCAAACGGCTGATCGATGGTGTTTCGCTGCGGTTGGAGCCTGGGTCACTGACCTGCGTCATGGGGCCGAACGGGGCTGGCAAGAGCCTGCTGTTGCGCCTAATCGCCGGGCTCATCCAGCCGAGCAGTGGGCGGGTCAGCTATGGCGGCGCGCCATCTGATCAAACGGGGGGGGCCGGGCGAAGCCACATCGCCTTCGTGTTCCAGCGCCCAGTTTTGCTGCGCCGCTCGGTCGCGGCCAATCTGGATCATGCGTTGAAGACTTACGGCGTGGCGCGGGCCGAGCGGCCCGGGCGCATCGCCGAGTTGCTGGCGCTGGGGCAGCTGGAGGGGTTGGCCGGGCGGCCTGCCCGGGTGCTGTCGGGCGGCGAGCAACAGCGGCTGTCGATGGTCCGGGCTTTGGCGGCACGGCCCGACCTGTTGCTGCTGGACGAGCCGGCGGCAAGCCTGGACCCGCAAGCGACAGCCGCGGTCGAGGCGCTGATCCGCGCGGCGGTGGCCAAGCGGGTGAAGGTGGTGCTGGTGACCCATGATCGCGACCAGGCGCGGCGGATGGCCGACGATGTGGTGTTCCTGCACCATGGGCGGATCGCCGAGCGCGGCGACGCTGACACGTTCTTCGATCGGCCGCAATCATCCGAGGCGCAGGCCTATCTGGCCGGGCGGCTACTGCTTTGACCAATCCAACCAAAGGGAGAACGACCGTGATAACACGCCTGATCCTCATCGTTCTTGCACTGATGCTGGGTGGCCCATCGATGGCGCAGGATCGGTTCATCATCGTCCAATCCACAACCTCGACGCAGAATTCCGGCCTGTATGATGTGCTGCTGCCGCAGTTCACCGCCAAGACCGGGATCGACGTGAGGGTCGTGGCAGTTGGCACCGGCCAGGCAATCAAGAACGCACAGAATTGCGACGGCGATGTGCTGCTGGTGCACGCGAAATCAGCGGAGGAGAAATTTGTCTCCGAGGGCTACGGCGTCGCCCGTACTGACGTGATGTATAACGACTTCATCATCGTCGGCCCGGCGGCCGATCCGGCTGGGATCGCCGGGGCGCGCGATGCTGCGGGGGCTTTGGCCACGATTCGGGCGGCGGACGCGCCTTTCGCCTCGCGCGGTGACAATAGCGGAACCCACCAGGCCGAAATGGCGCTGTGGAAGGCCGCCGAGATCCACCCTACAACCGACAGCGGCGGCTGGTACCGCGAGACCGGCTCGGGCATGGGGGCGACACTGAACGTTGCCGTCGGCATGGGGGCCTATGCGCTGACCGACCGGGCCACCTGGATCGCCTTTGGCAACAAGGGCGACTACCGGATCGCAGTCGAGGGCGATGCGGCGATGTTCAATCAGTATGGGGTGATCCTGGTCAGTCCGGAGAGATGCCCGAACGTGAAGGCGAAGGACGGTCAGACCTTCATCGACTGGATCCTGTCAGGCGAGGGCCAAGCGGCGATCGCCGCCTACCAGCGCGACGGCCGGCAACTGTTCTTCCCCAACGCGGAGTAGATTGTTTGCCCTGACGGCTCCGCCACCCACCCCACCTCCCCGCCCGACCACCAATCATGCCCCGGTACCTTTGGTGGTCGGGCGGGGAGGTGGGGCGGGTGGCGGAGGTCATCCCGCGCTAAACAGCGGCATTGTTGCCGATTGCCGATGTGGGCGGGCTGGTCTAGTTAGTTCTCCATGTCGATCTGGAGATACGCCAACCCTGCCGAGTTCATGCGCCTGACCGGGCGCCTGCTACCACCATTGTGGGTGGCGGCGGGTGTGCTGATGGCAATCGGACTGGGCTGGGCGCTGTTCGCGACGCCGGATGACTACAAGCAGGGCTCGACGGTTAAAATCCTGTTCATCCATGTCCCCGCCGCGATGCTGGCGATCAACACCTATGCGATCATGGCGGTGGCCTCGGCGGTCGGCATCATCCGGCGCCACCCTGTCAGCTTTCTGGTGGCCAAGGCGGCAGCCCCGATCGGCGCCGCGTTCACCGCCATCGCGCTGATCACCGGGGCTGTCTGGGGTCAGCCGATGTGGGGCACCTGGTGGGTGTGGGACGCCCGGCTGACAGCGGTGCTGATCATGTTTTTCTTCTATCTGGGCTACATCGCCCTGTGGGAGACCATCGACGAGCCGGAGAAGGCGGCCGACCTGTCCGGTGTCTTGTGCCTGGTCGGCGTCATCTTCGCATTTCTCGCGCGATACGCGGTGAACTTCTGGGCGACGCTGCATCAGGGCGCATCGCTGAGCGTCGCCGAGGGTCAACGGGTGGACGATGCATTCCGCACCCCGCTGTATATCATGATGGTCGCCTTCTACCTGTTGTTCATCGCCCTGCTGCTGGTGCGGGCACGGACCGAGATCCGGCTGCGCCGGGCCCGGTCGCTCCGGCTGCAAGGGATGGCGGCATGAGCATACTCACCGACAAATACGCCGTCTACGTGCTGGCCGCCTATGGCGCGACGGCGCTGATCCTGGGCTGGCTGATGTGGACCACGTTGGCGGCCAATGCAAAGGCGCGGCGAGATTTGGCCGAAATGGAAAAGGAGCGCGGACGGTGAGCGAAGACTCCGAGGTGCAAGGCGGTTTCCGTCTGTGGATGCTGTTGCCGGTGGCCGGTGCTGTTGCAGTGCTGGCGGTGTTCCTGCTTGGGCTGCAACGGGACGATGTACGCAACCTGCCCTCGACCCTGATCGGCAAGCCGGTGCCGGAGTTCACACTTCCGCCCCTCAGGACGGGCGCACCCGGCCTCTCGACCGCCGATCTGAAGGCGCCGGGGGTCAAGCTCGTTAACATCTGGGCCAGCTGGTGCGTGCCCTGCCGGATCGAACACCCAAAGCTGACCGAACTGGCGGCAATGGGCTTGGCGGTCCATGGCATCAACTACAAGGACACCGACGCGGCGGCGGAGAAATTCCTGGCCGAGCTTGGCGATCCCTTCACGCTGATTGGCGCCGACCGCAAGGGCCGCGTCGGCATCGATTGGGGCGTGTACGGCGTGCCGGAGACCTTCGTCATCGATGCCGAGGGGCGGATCATCTACAAACATATCGGCCCGATCCAGGGCTCGGATATCGAGAAGAAAATCCTGCCGGCGGTGGAGAAGGCGAAGGCGGGGGGCTGAGGATCGAGCATTTTCCAGTTAAGGCAACCAGCCTTGGCGTCGCGAAAATGCGACAAATCAACAAGATTGTGAAGGCACTCTGCCCCACAAACTGCCCAACGACAAACCGCCCGACCACAGAAAGATAGACGGCCAAATGCCGGGAGCAAAGCTGGACATCGCGGTCGCCGGGGCGGGGATCGCCGGGCTCGCCGCCGCCGCAATGCTGGCGCGCGATGGACACCAGGTAACGTTGTTCGACCAGTTTGATGCACCGGCGGCGGTCGGATCCGGCCTGATGGTGCAACCGGTCGGGCTGGCGGTTCTGGCAGAACTTGGCCTGGATCGTGACCTGATTGCCCGGGCCAGCCCGATCCGGCGGCTTTACGGCCGGGCGGTGCGGGGCCCGGTGGTCCTGGATGTGCGCTATCCCGATGGGTATTGCGGGCTGGCAGTGCAGCGCGCCGGGCTGTTCGATCTGCTGCACGGAGCGGCATTGGCGGCAGGCGCGGTGCTGGTGCCGTCGACCCGGATTGTCAGTTCGCAGAATCGTGGCGAGAAGATATGGCTCGGGGCCGAAAGCTGTAGCATCGGGCCCTTCGATATCGTGCTGGATTGCCTGGGGAGCCGGTCAGTTCTGTGCCCACGGCCCGCGCCGCCGCTGCGCTACGGTGCGCTTTGGGCGCTACTGGACTGGCCGGTCGGCGCGGGATTTGACGATGCTGCCCTTGAGCAACGCTACCATGCTGCCTCGCGCATGGCCGGGGTGCTACCGGTTGGCCGGACCGGGCCGGGTTCGGCCCTGAAAGCGACGTTCTTCTGGAGCCTGCGTGGCAGCGACCACGATGCCTGGCGCAATGCGCCGCTGGAGCAGTGGAAAAGCCAGGTTCTGCAGCTGTGGCCAGAATGCAGCCCATTGCTGGACCAAATATCTGATCACCGGCAATTGACCTTCGCCTGCTACGCCCACCGCACGTTGCACCGCCCATTGAGCGACCGGATCGCCCATCTGGGCGACAGCTATCACGCCACCAGCCCGCAACTGGGTCAGGGCGCCAACATGGCGCTGCTGGATGCGATGGCGCTGGCGGTTGCCTTGCGAGGTACCCCCGATCCGCTGGCCGGATTGGAGCGTTATGCGGTACTGCGACGCTGGCATGTGCGGTTGTATCAGGGCGCCAGTTGGCTGTTCACGCCGCTGTACCAATCGGACAGCCGGGTTTTGCCGATGATCCGGGACCGGGCGATGGGACCGTTCTCGCGCATCTGGCCAGTTCCAGCGCTGTTGGCCGGGCTGGTCGGTGGCCGCATTGGTAGACCGTTGGCGCAGTTAGGATTGAAATTGCCTGCGCCGTGGGACGTTTAGCCGTCGTCCTCGACCATGTGCCGCTTCAACAGCGGCCATTGCAGACCTAGGAACACGAAGGTCAGGGGTAGGCTGGCGAAGGTCTTGAACGAGACCCAGAAATCGGTGGTCTGGCTGCGCCAGACGACCTCGTTCAGCGCCGCCATGAAGATGAAAAACATGATCCAGCGCTGGGTGAAAATGATCCAGCCGGCGTCATCGATCGGCAATGTCTCGCGCATCAGGTCCTTCAGGTATGATCGTCCCTGCAGCAGCCCAAAGCCGAGGATCAGGGCGAATATACCGTTCACGATGGTCGGTTTCATCTTGATGAAGGTCTCGTCCTGCAGCCACAGGGTCAGGCCGCCGAAGCAGGCGACCACGATGCCTGTTACCAGCGCCATGCGCGGCAGGTGGCGCGTCAGTACCCACGAGACCGTGAGTGAGGCCGCAATTGCAATCATGAAGAATACCGTCGAGACGAACAGCGGGCCGCTCACCCCGGCCAGCGCTTCGGCACCCGTCATCGGCTCGATCAGCCCGGAGACTGCGGGGAACTCCAGTAGCTCGCGGCCATAGCGAAAGCTGGCGAAGAAGACGGCGAGCGGGCCGATTTCCAACAGGATCTTGAGCAGCGGGTTCACATTTTTTGTTGTCATGGTCAGGGTATCTAATGGCCGGAAACGCTGATGTCACGCCCCGATCACTCCCCTGACCCGGTCAGCGCGCGGGCAAAGTCGGCGGGGTCGAAGGGGGCGAGGTCGTCGATCTTCTCGCCGACGCCGATGGCGTGGATCGGCAAGGCGAAGCGGTCGGCCAGCGCCACCAGGATGCCGCCCTTGGCGGTGCCGTCGAGCTTGGTCATCACCAGGCCGGACACATCGGCGATCTTCTGGAATATCTCGACTTGGCTGAGCGCATTCTGGCCGGTGGTGGCATCCAGCACTAAAACGGTATTGTGCGGGGCATCCGGGTCTTTCTTACGGATGACGCGGACGATCTTGGCCAATTCCTCCATCAGATCGGCGCGGTTCTGCAGGCGGCCCGCCGTGTCGATCAACAGAATGTCGGCGCCGTCTTCCTCGGCCTTGGTCATGGCGTCGAACGCAAGGCTGGCGGGGTCGGAGTTTTGCGGCGCGGTCATCACCGGCACCCCGGCCCGCTCGCCCCAGATCTGGAGCTGTTCGACGGCGGCGGCGCGAAACGTGTCGCCCGCGGCGATGACCACGGATTTGCCCGCGCCTTTAAGCTGGCTCGCGAGCTTGCCGATGGTGGTGGTCTTGCCGGAGCCGTTGACGCCGACCACCAGCACCACCTGCGGCCGCTTTGCATAGAGCGGCAGGGGGCGGGCGACGGGTTCGAGAATGCGCGCAATCTCGGCCGCCAGCGCCTGCTTAATCTCAGCCGTCGAGACCCGCTTGCCGAAGCGGCCATCGGCGACGCGGGCCGACAGCTTCAGCGCCGTCTCGACGCCCATGTCGGCGGTGATCAGCAGCTCCTCCAAGCTCTCGAGCATGGCGTCGTCGAGGATGCGGGTCTTGACCGCCTCGGCGCTAGTGCCGGTAACCGCCCCAAGAGCGCGAGCCAGCAGGCCGGGTTTGCGAGGTTCGGCGGGTTTCGGTCCGGGTGCGGCGGTCGTTTCGACCCGGGGTGCGGAGATTGTTTCGACCTGGGGTGCGGGCGGAGGCGGAAGCGGTGCGATCTCGACAACATCGATGCCGGTCACCTCGGCGGCGACTTCCTTCGGCACCTCTGCGACAGTTTCGTCCGTCGCCTGTTCGACAATAGCCTCCAACCCGGCGTCGAGCTTCGACGAGGACTTGAACAGCCGCTCTTTCATTTTCTTGAAGAAGGACATTGGCCCCCGCGCGATGTGATTTGGCGTTGCTTAGCGTCAGATGTCGCCGAGGGAAACCCTCAGGCGGCGAGACGGGTACCGTTATCGGCGGTGATACGGGCAGCAACGATGTCGCCAACGGGCTGTTCGCTGGCAAACTCGACCTCGGCGAAGCCCTCGGTGCGGCCCATGAGGGGGCGCTCCATCAGGACGTTGTGCCAACGGCCGATCTGAGCGGCCAAATAACCCGCCACCCGCGCATCGCCCGCCGCGCGCAGCCGCCCTGCCCGCTCCTTGCGAACCGCCTTCAGAACCTGGGGCATGCGGGCCGCCGGGGTGCCGGTGCGGGCGCTGTAGGGGAAGACGTGGAGCCAGGTCAGGCCGCAATCCTGGATCAGCTTCAGCGAGTTCTCAAACATCGCCTCGGTCTCGGTCGGGAAGCCGGCGATGATGTCGGCGCCGAAGACCATTTCGGGGCGCCGGGCGCGGATATCCTCGCAAAAGCGGACGGCGTCGTCGCGCAAGTGCCGGCGCTTCATGCGCTTCAGGATCATGTCGTCGCCGGCTTGCAAGCTGAGATGCAGGTGGGGCATCAGCCGGGGCTCGTCACCGATGGCGTCGATCAGGGCTGGGTCGGCCTCGATCGAGTCGATCGAACTGATCCGCAGGCGGGCAAGGTCGGGGACCAGCCGCAGGATGCGCTGCACCAGATCGCCCAGCGGCGGGCGGCCCGGCAAATCGGCGCCCCACGAGGTCAAATCGACGCCGGTCAGCACCACCTCGTTGAAGCCGCGCGCAACCAGGCGGCTGATCTGCTCGACGACGACACCGGCGGGAACGCTGCGCGAATTTCCCCGCCCATAGGGGATGATGCAGAAGGTGCAACGGTGGTCGCAGCCGTTCTGGACCTGAACGTAAGCCCGTGCACGGGTGCCGAAGCCGTCGATCAGGTGGCCGGCGGTCTCGGTTGCCGACATGATGTCGTCGACCATCACCGCCTGGCTGTCGCCGATGAAGTCGCGGGCCTCGGCGATGCCGGTCCAGGTCGCGGCCCGCATCTTCTCCAGATTGCCGATGACCTGATCGACCTCGGGCATGGCGGCGAAGGTTTGCGGCTCGGTCTGGGCGGCACAACCGGTGACGATCAGCCGGGCCTGCGGGTTCTCGCGCTTGAGCTTGCGGATCTGCTGGCGGGCCTGACGGACGGCCTCGCCGGTCACCGCACAGGTGTTGACGATAACGGCATTCTGTAGCCCGGCACCGGCCGCAAGATCGGTCATCGCCTGGGTCTCGTAGGCGTTCAGGCGGCAGCCGAAGGTGGCGAACACCGGGGCGGTCATGACACCGTTGCCAGGAATTCGGGCGAGAGGTAGCCCTCGAAGACATGGGCGATTGGGCCGGTCATCATGACGTGGCCGTTCTCCAGCCATTCGATCTCGAGCGCGCCGCCATCGACGTTGATGGTGGCGCGGCGCTCCAGAAGGCCCTTGCGAACCCCGGCAACGACTGTCGCGCACGCGCCAGAGCCGCAGGCCAGCGTGATCCCGGCCCCGCGCTCCCAGACCCGGAGGCGAACCTCGTGGGCTGAGATGATTTGCGCGAACTCGACATTGGTGCGGGCCGGGAAGAAGGGGTGATGCTCCCACTCCGGCCCAACCTCGGCCAGCTGAACCGCCTCGGCATCGGCGACGAAGAAAATGCAATGGGGGTTGCTCATGCTGACGGCGCCTGGGGTGCCGGGCAGCGGCAGCGAGACGGTATCGGCCTCCCGCGCCAGCGGAATGTCGCGCCAGCCAGTGCGGGCCGGTCCCATGTCGATGCGGATACGACCATCGGCGAGGCGTTCGCCGGTCAACCGCCCGTTGGCGGTCTGCATGGCGGTGGTCCCTGCCCCGCTCTCGTCCATCAGCAGATGGGCGATGCAGCGGGTGGCGTTGCCGCAGGCCCCGGCGCCGGTTCCGTCGGCGTTCCAGAAGGTGACCTTTGCATCGGCTGTATCGCTGTCGGCGATCACTGCGAGCTGGTCGAAGCCGACGCCCCGATGCCGGTCGCCCAACGCGCGGGCCAGTTCAGGCGTAAGCGGATCGCCCGCGCCGCGCGCGTCGATGATCACGAAGTCATTGCCCAGGCCGTGCATCTTGAGAAAGCGCAGGCCGGGAGACCTGTCTGAAGTCCGCCGATCCATGGGGGCGGTATATAACCCCACCGGCCCCGGTGCGAAAGGGGGGAAGGGTATCGGGCAACATGCCGGCAAACAGCGGCAATGAGACATCGCAATTGAAACACCAATGAAACCAATTTGCCTTCACATCGGGATTATTTCTCCTCAGTTCCGCCACCGTTATCGACAAAACTATTCACGTCATTGATCTAAAATTTGTTCCATGGCCGAGGAGTGCGTGTTTTTATGAGTTCTACGCTGTTGCGTTAGGTAGCCGGCTCGCCACGTCAGCGTGACAAGGTGTACTTCGACAACGAAGCGGGGGATCCATGCTTCACCTATCAGTATTTGCGACATTGCTGGCAGTGACCGCCGCGATCGGCGGCGCATCACCCGGCAAAGATCCGGAAAATTGCACGCGGACCGGCAAGGCCGAGTTGAGAATTTCCGCTTGCAGCGAAGCAATCTTGTCCGAAGGCTTTCTCGGCAGCAATGTCGCCGCTGCGTATCGTTTGCGCGGGCTTGCCTTTAGCGATGCGCGAGACTACCGCCGCGCGATCACTGACTATGATTGGGCACTGCGGATCAACCCAAGTGACTCCGCAGTCTATTTCGAACGCGCGACCGCCTATACGCGCCTGCAAGATTATTCCCAGGCGATCGAGGACTATGACCGGTCGCTGCACCTCGAGCCGGGCAATCCGCAGGCCTATTTCCTGCGCGGAGTCAACAACTACCAGCTGGGCGAGCATTCCCAGGCGATCATCGACTATGGCCAGGCGCTGGTTCTCGATCCGGAATATTCGCCTGTTTACAACGAACGCGCCTGGGTATTGTACCTGGTGGGGCGAAATTCCGAGGCACTGGAAGATACGGCGCAGGCGCTGTCGCGGCACCCGCGCATGGCACCGGCGCTTGATACCCGTGCGCATGTGCTGGCCGCACTGGGGCGGCCGAGCGAGGCGCTGATTGAATTCGAGCGCGCCATCGACGCCGGCGGCAAGTCGTTTGTGAGGATGTATCAGAAGGCGCTGATCCGGCACGGCCACTATACTGGCGAGACCGACGGGGTCTATGGTGCGGAGGTCCGCGCGGCGTTGGCGGCCTGCCTGGAGGAACATTGCCGGTTGGTGAAATAGCGCCGGGATTTGACGCGGTTTGCACCACATCGGTCGACGCTTGCGCGGTGACCTCTGATACCAAGGCGCAATGACCGTGCCTAACCCGATAATCCGTCATTGCCGGGCTTGACCCGGCAATCCAGGATCTTTCTCAACGGCTTAAGAACTGGATGCCCGTGTCAAGCACGAGCATGACATGGGTTGGTGTCAACGCGCGTCGGTCTGAGTTGGTTAAAAAAGTTCGCGTGATCCGGAATTTTTCGGGGAATCTTTGGTCTGTCCTGTTGGAGAGGTACGAATTGCACGCCTCTCTGGTACGGCCATCAGGCCGACCGGGCAGCTCCATGAAAGGGAGATACAAAGATGAGGAAGCTTTTCATTGCTCTGACCGCGGGTGCGATCGGCATGACCGGCGCTGCATATGCCGCTTCGTTCGCCGACATCGACTCGAATGGCGACGGCGCGATCACCACGGAAGAGTTCGCCGCCGCATATCCTGACTCGGGTCAGGATGCGTGGACTGCTGCCGACGCCAACGGTGACGGTGCATTGAGCGCGGATGAGCACGTCGCGGCTGTCGCGTCCGGTGTGCTTCCGGACGAATAAGCCCCAGTTTGAGCAGGATCCCCGTCGCCGTTCAGGCGGCAGGGATTTTTTGAGATTCAGGTCAATCGATTAATCGTAGTCGCGACTGCCCCGCGGATCATCGAGAGCGTCGCGAAATTTTCCAATCCCTGCATGACCTAATTAGCAGCCTTGGCCCGCAATGCGGCGTAGTGGGCGAGAAGCCCGGCGGTGGAGGCGTCCAGCCCTTCTGTTCCAGCGCTGCCCAGTACCGAGGGCAGCAGGCGCGCCGCCAGCTCCTTGCCCAATTCCACCCCCCATTGGTCGAACGAATTGATGTTCCAGACCGCCCCCTGGACGGCGACCTTGTGCTCGAAAAGCGCCATCAGGCGGCCAAGTGTTGCCGGGTCGAGGCGGCGATAGAGGATCGTTGTCGACGGCCGGTCGCCGGGGAAGGTGCGGTGCGGGGCCAGCCGGTCGATCTGGCCGGGCTCCACGCCGCTCAACGCCATCTTGGCCCGAACCGCGTCCTCGTCCTTGCCGAACGCCAATGCGGCGGACTGGGCCAGGGCGTTCGCGGCCAGCTGGGCGTGGTGGTCGCCGATCTGCTCCTGTGGCACGGCCGCCAGCAGAAAATCGACCGGAATGGTGTCGGTGCCCTGATGGATCAACTGGAAGAAGGAATGCTGGCTGTTGGTGCCGGGCTCGCCCCAGACCACTGCAGCGGTAGCCATGCTGACGGGGCGATTGTCGCGGCCAATCCGCTTGCCATTCGACTCAAGCTCGACCTGCTGGACATAGGCAGGCAGGCGCGCCAGCCGCTGGTCGTAGGGCACCAGGGCGGTGGTCGGCCAGCCCATCGCATTGCGCCGCCAGATGCCGATCAGGGCCAGCAGCACCGGAAGGTTGCGCTCCAACGGCGCGAAGCGGAAATGGTCGTCCATCTGCAGGGCGCCATCGAGGAAGGCGCGGAAGTTGGCGGCGCCGATGGCGATGGCGAGTGGCAGGCCAATTGCGGACCAGGTGGAGAAACGGCCGCCGACCCAGTCCCAGAAGCCGAACACCCGGCGGTCGTCGATGCCAAAATCACGTGTTGCCGCGAGGTTAGTCGAAGCCGCCGCAATATGGCAGCCCGCGGCATCGCCCAACGCGCCGGCCAGCCATGCCCGCGCGGAGGCAGCATTGGTCATGGTCTCCTGCGTGGTGAAGCTTTTCGAGGCGACGATGACCAGTGTGCGGGCCGGATCGAGCGGCTTCAGCGTGTCAGTCAAATGAGCGCCATCGACATTCGAGACGAAATGCAGCCGTGGTCCATCATGCCAGGGCGCCAGTGCCAGCGTCGCCATTTCCGGCCCGAGCGCCGAGCCGCCGATGCCGATGGCGACAACATCGGTGAATGGCGCGCCCGACTGGCTGGCATAGCGGCCGGTGCGGAGATCCTCGGCGAAGGCCAGAAAGCGGTCGAGGGTTTTGTGGATGGCGGGCACAACGTCGATGCCATCGACCAAAATACGCGCGCCCGCCCCGGAACGCAGGGCGGTGTGCAATACCGCGCGGCCCTCGGTAATGTTAACCGGCTCGCCCGCGAGCATGGCGTCGCGCTTGACCTCGACCTCGGCGGCGCGGGCAAGGGTGAGAAGGGCCGCGAGGGCGGCGGTGTCTATCTTCTCCTTCGAGAAGTCGACGAGCAGGTCGTCGAGGTTGGCCGACAGGGCGGCGAAGCGGGACTGGTCCTGCGCGAACAGGTCACACAAGTGGACGGGCTTCAGCCGGGCCGCTTCGTGATGTACCCGCTGCCAGATGGATTCGAGTGTCATATTGGCCCTTCCCGTTTCAGGATGACAGAGTCCGCCGGACCGCATCCTGCCAGCCGGCATATTTGGCCTCGCGCACCGCTTCATCCAGCGTTGACTCGAAGCGGCGCTCCAGCGCCCAGCTTCGGGAAAATTCCTCGGCTTGCGGATAAACTCCCGCGTGCATGCCCGCCAGCCAGGCAGCGCCCAGCGCGGTGGTCCCCAGTATCCATGGCCGGTCGACCGGCGCTCCGATGATGTCCGCCAGGAACTGCATGGTCCAGTCGTTGGCGGTCATGCCGCCATCGACCCGGAGGATGGTGTCCGCGGAAGTTGCCCAGTCGCCCTTCATCGCCTCAAGCAGATCGCGGGTCTGATAGCCGACGCTTTCCAGCGCCGCCTTGGCGATCTCGGCCGGGCCGGTGCCGCGCGTCAGGCCATAGATGGCACCACGGCATTCGGCGTCCCAGTAAGGCGCGCCGAGGCCAACGAAGGCCGGGACCAGGTAGACCGATTGTGCCGGGTCGGCTTGCTCGGCCAATGGCTGTGTTTCGGATGCAGCGCTGATGATCTTCAGCCCGTCGCGCAGCCATTGCACGACCGCGCCGGCGATGAAGATTGACCCCTCAAGCGCATAGGTGGGATTGCCATCTAGCTGATAGGCGATTGTGGTTAGCAAGCGGTTCTTCGAGGCAACCGGTGCCGCCCCGGTGTTCAAAAGCGCAAAGCAACCAGTCCCGTAAGTTGATTTCATCATGCCGGGTTTGAAACATGCCTGCCCCACGGTCGCAGCCTGCTGATCGCCGGCAACGCCGCAGATCGGAATTTCGCGCCCGAACAGATCCGCCTTGGTCACACCATAGTCGGCAGCGCAATCCCGGACTTCGGGCAGCATCGCCATAGGAACGCGCAGGAGGTCACACAGCGTCTCGTCCCAGCGACCATGGTGGATATTGTAGAGCATTGTGCGTGATGCATTGGTGGCGTCGGTGGCATGCACCGCGCCACCGGTCAGGCGCCAGATCAGGTAGCTATCGATGGTGCCGAATATCAGCTCCCCACGCTCGGCGCGGACCCGGGCGCCGTCGACATTGTCGAGGATCCACGCTGCCTTGGTGCCGGAGAAATAGGGGTCTAGGAGGAGGCCGGTCCTGGCCGTAATCGCAGCCTCATGACCCTCCGCCCGCAGGCGAGCGCAGACCGGCGCCGTGCGACGGTCCTGCCAGACGATCGCATTGTAGACCGGCTGACCGGTGGCCTTGTCCCAGATGACGGTCGTCTCGCGCTGGTTGGTGATACCAATTGCAGCGATTTGCCTGGGGTTGATATTCGCTTGCTTGATCGCATTCTGGCAGGTCGTGACGGTGGTGGCCCAGATATCTTCGGGGTCGTGCTCGACCCAACCGGAATCGGGGAAATGCTGCGGGAACTCCTGTTGACCGGTGGCGACGATCTCGCAGCGCTGGTTGAACACGATCGCCCGGCTGGAAGTGGTGCCCTGATCAATGGCGAGGATAAAGCTGGTCAATTGTCTCCCTCCCGATCATCCGAACGTCCGGCACTCGAAGCACCTGCGCTAAAGCGTAGCCGAGATTGACACCTCTCGCCATGCGCGAATATGCGGTTCTGGGTCGCGGCACCGACGGAGCATATTTTTAGTTAAAGAAAACCTCGTTAAGTGATGTTATAATTTGATAATATCAGAGTTTAATTCACCCATTTTGATATGTATCCCGGTGCCGTGACCATCCAGAGAAGCGAAGGTGGTTTTGCTTGCCAATTTCACCATTTACCGGCGTCCATGGCGCCGAAATCAACGGGCGCTGCCTGCCGATACGACGGGAGGCCGCAAGCATGATGAAGTTGACCCGGCAACTGAATCATCGGGCTCCCAGAGCACTCATCCTTCAAGTTTTGACTTAGGATATTCCTTTAAGATGCTTTGTTTCAACAATACATTTAATTTAAGGTTTGCGAATCATTGGAATTGCGTTAGCGCTTAGATTGCAATGCATGAAAGATTTCTCCCGTATAAGTTGCATTGCCTCAGACTGGAAAGGTGAGATTGCGATGACTGATGTCGTTGAGATTGCAAATGAGCGCCGCGTCAGGCTCGCCGCTGAGATCGGCAAGTTGGACGACTTTCTCCGCATGGCGGAGTCGCTGATGAAAGACGGTGTGTTGGAAACGCCCAAAACCTCAAACGCCGAAAACGAGAAGGCCACAAAGTCAAACGGCCCGGCAAAAACGCTCTCCGATTCTTCCAACAGCAAAAGCACGGGAGTGGACATCGATGACTACTCTGTCCGCGAACTGAAGACCGAGGACAAGTTGTTTGGTGCGCTCACCAAAAACACCGAAGCCTCGGCAGAGAGACAGGGGATCTTCCGTCGAGCCAGCTCCTAGGCCGCGCGGTCGATAGTCACTTCTCTGGTGATCTGGCAACGATAGATCTCGATGCGAGAAACTGGGGCCAATGTGTGGGCGGCGAAGAATCCATCTGTCGCCGCCCTTACCCGGCAGCCGTTCGCGTCCATTCGTTCGGTTTCGTGGGTCCAGTAACAGGTAGATCATTGGTATTGATGCGCGGCAGTTCCAACAGCGCTGAACTTCCGACTTCAGCTAACGCCACCTTGGTGGTAACCGCCGCCGAGCACCCCAGATCTTCCAGAATTGTGACGGTATCCTGGTCGTAATCGCCGTACGGATAACAGAATGTGAATCCGTCCGTTGATTGCCCCATGGCCGAGAATATCCGCAATGACGCCTCAATCTCGTGGCGCTGGGATTGGACACCCCTTGCAAGGCATTCCGGTTGCCGCTGCCACAATCAATGTCTTGTTCCATTCCGAATTCGCCAATGATTGTGTGCGGCGCAAGCTGCTGATATGGGAAACCCCCGGCAAGCTGGCGCCTGCCCGGACCTTTGGTCCCCTCAGTGCGGCAGATTAACAGAGATGCGAGACGTGGATCAAACATTGGAAATCACAGCGGTTGTAACGCACTGCATTGACGAGTTGAACAAGCAATTGCCTGCGGCAGGCCGCTTGACCACAACGCCAGACACCCTACTTGTGGGCGATGGTGGGGTGCTCGACTCCCTCGGACTGATTACGCTGTTTGTCAGCATCGAGCAGGAACTGGCTACCAAACACGCCATCACCTGCCCATTGCTCGACACGTTGATGTCGGAAACTGACGGCAACCCTATGGAAACAATTGGCAGCCTGGTGCATTGGATCAACCAGAATGCCAACATTGGGACCTGATGAGCGTGTTTCTCAAACTCATATCAGATTTCAATGTTGAGCCGCTCGCGCGGTTTCTGAGGAACCTGCCGGGCTGGGACGCTGAAGCCATTGAGGTGGCACGATATGGCCAATTTTATCCGGCGCTGGCCGACAGGCCAAATGAGACGATTTGGGCCAAAATCGTGTGGACACAGCCGGAACGCGTCATTGCCCAATTTGCGACGGCGTGTAATCTCGAAGCCGTGGACCACGAGCTGGTCCTGGACGAGGTGGATGCCTTTGCCGACGCCATCACCCAGGCGGCAAACATGCAATATGTGTTTGTGGCAAGCTGGGTCATGCCCCGAAACTACCCCGGCTACGGCATGTTGGACTGGCGCCCGGGTTTGGGCCTCAAGCACTTGCTGGCACGGATGAACCTGCGGCTTGCCGAACGACTGTCGGTCCACAACAATGCTTTCCTGCTCAATGCCGAGCGCTGGCAGAGAACTGCGGCCGAGGCTGAGCCGGCAAAACTATGGTACGCCGCCAAGATTCCCTACGCGCCGCAGGTGTTTGAATATGCTGCCACAGACATCGCAGGCGCCATAGACGCCATCAGGGGCAAGTCGCGCCGCCTCATTGTGGTGGATCTCGATAACACCATTTGGGGCGGTGTCGTGGGCGAAACCGGCTGGCAAGGCTTGCGGCTTGGCGGCCATGACCACATTGGTGAGGCCTTCAAGGATTTCCAGCGCGAATTGAAACTGTTGACCAGCCGCGGCATCCAGCTGGCCATCGTCAGCAAGAATGACGAGTGCGTTGCACTGCAGGCCATCGAAAATCACCCGGAAATGCTGTTGCGAAAATCGGATTTCGTGGGTTGGTGCATCAATTGGCAGGACAAGGCGACCAACATTCTGGACTTGGCGAAGACGCTGAACCTCGGCCTCGCCTCCATAGTCTTCATCGACGACAATCCGGCTGAACGGGACCGTGTGGCCTCCGCCCTGCCAGAGGTGCTGGTGCCGGACTGGCCCAAAGACCCCACAGCCTATGTGCAGGCGCTACGCGAGCTGGATTGTTTTCACGCAGCTGCCATCAGCAGCGAAGACCGCTCACGCAAGCAATCGTACATTGACAACCGAGAACGCGAGCAGCTGATGCAAGCCGCTGATTCACAGGAAGACTGGCTGCGCCGCCTCAACACACGTGTGCGCGTGGACAAGGTGAATGACGGCAACATCGCGCGCGTGGCGCAGCTGTTCAACAAAACCAATCAGTTGAACCTGTCAACGCGCCGCTTGTCGGAGAGGGAAATTCTCGATTGGCAAAGCGTTGATAACCGCAGCATGATAGCCGTTTCCGTTTCTGACCACTTTGGCGACATGGGCCTTGTCGGCATCGTGGCTGTGGAAACCGATGGCGCCAAAGGCACCGTGGTGGACTATATTCTGAGTTGCCGCGTCATGGGCCGCAAGGTTGAGGAGACCCTGCTCCACCTTGCAACGGAAGAATTATCCAGACTAGGGGCCGCTTCGGTAGACATCCGGTATGTCCCGACGGCGCGCAATCGGCCGACGCTGGAAGTTTTGCAAAAGGCCAGGCTTCAACAGGTGGAGCCGGACCGTTTCAGCATCGATGTGAAGCCCGGATTTGCGAAGCCGCCCGCCATCGCGGTCGAGCGCGGCGATGATTGAGATTCGCCTCTGCCGAGACAGTGACATTCTGGCGGTGATGGATTTCATCAATCAGCACTGGCGCAAGGGCCACGTGCTGGCAACCAGCCGGAAATTGATGGACTGGCAATACAAGGCGGACGGCGGAACCTACAATTTCCTCCTGGCCTACGAGGGGGATGAGCTGTTGGCCGTGCTCGGCTTCATTCCCATGGACCGCTATGACAATGCCTTGCGCGGCAACGCCGCTGTCTGGTTGGCCCTGTGGAAATTGCGTGACGACGTGACGGTCGCAGGCCTGGGCTTGCGCGTCCTTCGAAACCTCGAGCAAATAACCGGCGCCCGCACACTTGCAGTCAATGGCATCAATGCGACACATCCCCCCATGTACCGGGCGTTGGGTTACCAAACGGGATCTTTGCGCCATCACTATGTGCTGAACCCCAGCAGCCCCCGCAGCCTGATCAAATCTGCGAGTCGCGCGGTAGTCTGGCCATTCCCCAAACGCGGGACCGCCTATGCGCATGAGCTTGATGGGCAAGACTTGCAGCAGCTGCGCTGGAGCGCCCATGACCAGGGCAAGTCACCAGCGTATTTTGAGCAACGCTATCTCAAGCACCCATTCTATCGCTACAGGGTTTTCCTGCTGGAAGATGGCGGCTGCAAGGCTCTCATGGCTACCCGCACGGCGCGGCGCGGCACTGCAGCCGCCCTGAGATTGATTGACTTCCACGGAGACACGGCCGTGCTTGCGGCGGCGGGAAGCGCTTTTGAAACCCTGATGCAACAGGAAGGGGTTGAGCACGCGGATTTCCTCAATGCCGGACTCCCGCAAGGTGTTCTGGAAGCAGCTGGCTTTGCCTGCCTGGATTTTGATGGGCCAGTCACCGTGCCTAACCGCTATGAACCCCTGGAAATAAAAAACCACCGCGTGCACTTCGCGGTCAAAACCGAGCAGGCCACGCCGGTCATGATTTTCCGCGGCGATGGTGACCAGGACCGCCCAAACCTGATACAGGGCAATGATGCCTGACGTGATAGCCACCCGAACATTCACCCACGACGATGTGCTGTGGTTTGCCCAGGCCTCGGGTGACTGGAACCCCATTCATGTTGATGTGGTGAAGGCCCGCCGTACCATTGCAGGCAATGTCGTCGTGCACGGCATGTACAGCCTTCTCTGGGCGCTGGAATCTCATCTGGCGGCAGACGGTCATGCACCCCGGCGCATTCAGGCGTTCTTTCGCCGGCTCGTGCATCCGGGTGATCAGCTGGAGGTCCGGCGTGAAACCGGACCTGACGAAACCAGGCTCGCGCTTGTTCACAACAATGAAGAAGCGGCCAGTATTCTGCTGAGCGGCAGTGGCCGTTTGCTTGCGGCAGACATGCCGTCCCAGCGCCCGGAGAAATCCGTGGCGCTAGACAACAGCCTCGAAGACCTTAAACAGGCATCAGGCCACTTGATGCTGTCTGCCGACACGGCGGATCTCGACCGGGAATTTCCCCTGCTGACTGCTTCGCTGGGCCGACTGCCGGTGGCCGCGATACTGGGTTTTTCAAGGCTGGTGGGGATGCATTGTCCTGGGCTTCACTCCCTGTTCACGGGCCTTGATGTGACCTTTGATGAACAACCGAATCCGGACTTGGCCTGGACTGTGGAAAAGCAAGCCTCGCCCTTCGCACCCCTGTCAATGCGTGTACGGGGTGGCGGCGCCGTGGGCAACCTGTCCGCCTTTCTGCGCCCTGCGCCGGTTCAGCAGCCGGCCATGACGCAGGTTGCCGAGTCCGTCACGGCTGCAGAGTTTTCAGGGCACCGGGCACTGGTTATTGGTGGGTCCCGTGGCTTGGGCGAGCTGACGGCCAAAGTTCTCGCAGCGGGCGGCTGTGATGTTGTCATCACCTACAATGCGGGCCGCGATGACGCCCAAAATGTTGCAACCGAAATTGCCGCCCACGGCGGAAGCTGCTGCTGCCTGCATTTTGACACTACGAGGCCGGAGCAACTGGCGGGCCTGGTCACAGGCTGGAGCCCTGATCTTCTGTTCTATTTTGCCACGCCAAAGATAACCAGGCAGGACGGCAACACCTTCAACGCCGAACTCCACCAAGCCTTCCACGCCATCTATGTGCAGTGCTATGAGGCACTCGTCAGCCAGCTTGTTGCGTCAGCACCCACAGGCCTGTGGGCGCTTTATCCGTCAACCGTATTTGCCGAGACCCCACCGCAGGGCTTTGCCGAATATGCGACCGCCAAACGCGAAGGCGAGGCGCTTTGCCATGCGCTGCAGCACCGTTACCCGACGTTTCACGCGATGATCGAGCGTTTCCCCCGCCTCGCAACAGACCAGACATTGGCCCTCATCCCACAAAAGGCAGAGCCTGCGCTTCCAGTGATCCTGCGGGCTGTCCGTGAACTGCATGACCACATGAAAGCTTCACGCACATGAGCATTCGACAACCGTCACTCACCATCGTCATGTATCACTATGTGCGCCCCATTGCCGGTTCGCGCTATCCCCGCATCAAGGGCCTCGAGGTGCGGGATTTCGAAGGCCAACTGGAATATCTGCAGCGCCACTATGCCGTGGTGTCCATGCAGCAGGTGCTGGAGGCCGCAGCGGGCGGAATGCCGCTGCCGCCCGCACCCGCCTTGTTGACTTTTGATGACGGCTACACCGATCACCACGCCCATGTGTTTCCCACGCTGCACCAGCGTGGCCTGTCTGGCGTATTCTTCCCGCCAGTACGGGCCATCCGCGACCGCGTGATGCTGGATGTCAACAAGATCCATTTTGTGCTCCAGGCCAAGGAAGACCTGGCTGACGTGATCGCACTGATCGACAGCGAAGTCGTTTCACTGGGGCTTGGCGTGCCAGCCGTGTTTCATGGTGAATACCGCAAGCCAAGCCGCTATGACACCGGCGACACCATGTACGTGAAACGCATGTTGCAGTTCGCCCTGCCGGAAGCGGAGCGGGCGCGCATCGTCCACAGCCTGTTCAGCAAATTCGTCACCGCGGATGAACGCGCATTTGCCGACGAGCTCTACGCCACCCAAGCCAATTGGCGCGAGATGATCGAAGCCGGCATGACCGTGGGTGGCCATGGCTTTGCCCACTGCTGGCTCAACAAACTGACACCTGAAGCCCAGCGGGACGAGATCAGCCAATCGCACGACTGGCTGAACGCGCTTGGTGCCTGCCGCGAGCATTTTGTGTTCTGTTATCCCTATGGCGGGTACAACCAGCACACCAAGGAAATCCTTCAGGAGCGGGGCTGTGCAGCAGCCTTCACCACCAAGATTGGCCTGGCGACAGTCGAGAACGATGGAATGCTCGACCTGCAACGGCTCGACACCAACGACCTGCCACGCATCGGCGATGCACCAATTGCCGATTGGACGGTACAAGCGCAGGCCCAATAGAAGCCAGCCTGAACTGTACGTGTAATTTGCAGTGACCGTCACGCCAAAGATCTTGCGTGGTGCGCTAAAATCCGTCCAATCCCAATTGCTTCAAGCCAGCCACAATGCGCGGGCCAAACAGGCGCTCGCCGAACACGCTCCAGTGGTGGGTGTCGGAATAGCTGTAGCGCCCGTCGATGACAAAATCGGCATCAACATCAAACTGAACGAGGCCTATCTTTGAGACATAGCGAATGCTGCTTTCCCGTGCTGTGGCCTGTGACAACAGATCGTCCACATTGACCATCTTTTCCAGCGCGGCCGGGATCGGCTGAACCGGCTTGGGAAAAAGCGGATTGATGTTGCGCAAGTCCACCCCCGGCTCAAGCTGGGGGCCAAGCCAAAAAGCAGGTATTTGCGGTGGCAGACCGTTCAGGAAGCTGATGACGGGCGCATAGTTCTCTTCCCGCAGGGTGGCGCCATTGCTGTCACGGGTGAAGTGGTCGCCCGACAGGGTGAGGATGATGTGCTTCAAGGATGATGCATTGTCCTTGGCGAAGGCCGTGATCGCCCGATAGGGGCAGCGCGCATCGCGCCGCGGGCCGGGATTGCAGCTTTCCTTGACCACGCCCACGATAATTGGCGAAGGCGCGGCCTGGGCCATGGCGTTGAACAGGTCCATGGCATGCGAGTCGCCAATGATCAGCGTCGCAGCGCCATGCTTGGCCACGCAATCCTTGAAGCGTGTCGCAAAGTTTTCATCGACGGTGTCCCGTGAAAATTTGCAGGCGCCATCATCAAATAGATTGGTCCGGTTTTCTGATGCGATGGCCTCCAGCACCAAAGCATAGTCGGCATGAGCCTTGTCATCCAGGCGCGCCAGGAAACTCTGTTCAAATCCCTGCTTGTGGACAATGGCATAGGCTGTGCCGGCGATAGCCAAAAGGGACGCCATCATGGCCGTAAAAAACACTGGTTTGCCAAGCCGTGCCCGGTTCCGGCATGGTCGCTCGACAAAGCGCCAACTGAGATAGGCCAAGGCGATAGCCAGAACGCAAAGACCCACCATGATAGTGAGTGGCGGGCTTTCCTGCGCGCGCAGACGTGCCAGAGCAAGCAACGGCTGGTGCCACAAATAGGCGCTGTAGCTTAACAACCCCAGCCCCACGAGCAGCGGTGATGACAGCATCCGCCCTACGCCCGTATCTGCCCTGCCAAAGACAATGATCAGCGCCGTACCCAGTGTCGGCAGCAGCGTGGCTATGCCGGGATACTGGATTTCGCGGTCAAGGAACAGCACCGCAACTGCAATCAGCAGAAGGCCGGTTGCGGCAAGCCCCTCCACCGCCAGCCGGTTCAAGGCTGGCAGCTGCACCACGCCAAGCGCCAGAAGCGACCCGAGCGCAAGCTCCCAGACGCGGGTATGGGCCAAGAAAAACCGGGTTTCAGGCTGACTAAAATGGCCCCATTGCGCCAGCCAGAAACTGAACAGCGCAAGCACCACCAGCACTGGCACAAGCCACCGTCTCGCAAATTTGAAAAGCACAAGAAACAGTGCCGGAAACAAGATATAGAACTGTTCTTCGACGGCCAAGCTCCAAGTGTGGAGCAGTGGCTGCATGTCTGCATCCGGCGCGAAATAGTCCGTTGCCTTCCAAAAATATAGGTTGGAGATAAAGGCACACACCGCCAGCACGCTTTTACCAAAATCCACCAGCCGACTGGGCACCATCCAAATCCAGGAAAACACCAGTGTGACGCCGATGACCAGGAACAAGGCGGGCAGGATGCGCCGCATCCGCCTCTCATAGAACGAAAACAGGCTGAACTTGCCATCCACCATGTCGAGATAGATCATGCTGGTGATCAGGTAGCCGCTGATGACGAAGAAAATGTCCACGCCGACAAAACCGCCCGGCAACCAAGGAACCCCGGCATGGAACAGCATGACCGGAAGCACCGCGATGCTGCGCAACCCGTCAATCTCTTTACGGTAGTCCATGTCCCTCGCCCACTGGATCGCGGCCAGCTATGAAAGCGCCATTCAAAACCGGCCGATCGTGATCGTGCTCCAAGTCCGGCTGAGGGTTAGCAAGCCCATCAATCTTCCACAAGTAATGCGGATTTTGCCTGTTAGCGCGTCAACCGGAACACAATATGGAAGCGCCCGGACAGCATTTCATCCACGCTTACGGTGGGGTGGTTTTCCCGCACGATGTTCCAGAAGTCCGGGACCTTTTTGGTGAGCGGCAGCAGCTTTTCACAATTGCGCGACGGCTCATTGATCAATGCATGGAATGTGAATCCGTGTTCCGCCGCCATCATGATCATTTGATGGATGGTTGATCGCGGATAGGCCAGGCCGTTGAAATAGAAGTCGGTCATCTGTTCAGCGCGGTGGCCGTGGAACTCCCGGGCAAACCGCCGGTATTCATTGTCCGTCAACAGCAGGTGGCCCCAGGGAATGTTGGTCGTGGCATAGCGGTGCGGACCAACCAGCGCGAAGAACGAGAAGTGCT
>Ga0307379_10003383_pt1 | contig 23246 bp, 17 predicted proteins | sample UN2MG_FD_202237 | JGI IMG/M metagenome (GOLD analysis project Ga0307379, IMG submission 202237) | Soil microbial communities from Risofladan, Vaasa, Finland - UN-2 | ecosystem: Environmental > Terrestrial > Soil > Coastal area > Acid sulfate soil | place: Finland: Risofladan, Vaasa | collected... | reverse complement strand
GCTCGACGTGGACCCGGGCCGATTCTTTGCCGCCCGGGGCGGCTCCCTCGCTCTTGCCGCGGGGCCGCGGGGCTGCTACGCTGGCACGGTCCGAGGTCCCGGAGAGCAGGTCCCGACGATGTTTGTTGACGAAGCCGAAATCTACGTCAAGGCCGGCGATGGCGGCGACGGCGCCGTTACCTTCCGCCGCGAGGCCGGCGTGCCGCGCGGCGGGCCCAGCGGCGGTGACGGCGGTGACGGCGGCAACGTCATTATGCACGCGCGAGCCGGCCTCGATACCCTCCTCGACGTCCGGGGACGCCATCACTGGCGTGCCTCAAACGGCCAACCCGGACGCAGCAAAGACATGGCCGGCGCCGCTGGCGAGGACTTGATCATCGACGTCCCTCCCGGCACGCTCGTCTACGACCGCGACACGGGCCTCCTGTTGAAGGACCTCGACCGTCCGGCCATGCGGGTCGTCATCGCGCGCGCCGGCAAGGGCGGGCGCGGCAACGCCCGTTTCGCCACTGCCACCGACCAGACGCCGCGCCATGCCGAGCCCGGCATACCCGGCGAAGCACGCAACCTGCGGCTGGAACTGAAACTCATTGCCGACATCGGCCTCATCGGCCTGCCCAACGCCGGCAAGAGCACCCTGCTGGCACGCCTGTCGGCCGCGAGGCCCAAGATCGCCGCCTATCCGTTCACGACGCTCGAACCGCACCTGGGCATCGTCGAGGCCGGCCCCGATCGCCGTTTCGTGATGGCCGACCTGCCCGGCCTTATCGAGGGTGCCCACCGCGGCGTCGGCCTCGGTGACGAGTTCCTCCGGCACGTCGAACGCACCCGCGTGCTGGTGCACCTGGTGGAGATCGAACCGCACGGACGCCAGGGCCCGGCCCACGCGTACCGGGCCATCCGCGACGAGTTGTCCGCCTACAGCCGCGACTTGGCCGCCAAGCCCGAACTCATCGTACTGACGAAGGCCGACCTCTTGCCCGGCGACGATACGCCGCGCGCCGAGTTCCAGCAAGCCGTCGGCCGGCCCGTCCTGACCATCTCCAGCGCGACGGGCGCCGGCCTCGGTCGGCTCGTCGGCGCCATCCTGACTCTGCTTGACGAGACGGCTGCCAAGGAGGCCGCTGCGGCGAAGCGCAACGCCGGAGAAACCGGATGAGCGACTTCCTGGCCGTCACGCTCGGCAACACGTCCGTCGCGGTCGCGTCCGTGACCGGCGACGGCGTCCTCGGCGAGGTCTGCCGCGCGCCGCTCGCCCGCCTCGACGAGGTCCTCGCGAAGTCCGTCGCGGGCCCGGTCGGGCGGGGGGTGCCCGTCATCGTCGCATCCGTCAATCCGCCTGCCCTCCAGCGGCTGCGGGCCGCCGCGGCGCCTCAGGTGGCCGGGGTGGATTTCCCGATTGCCGTCCATGCCGAGGTCGACGAACCGGAGCGGGTGGGCGTCGACCGCCTGTTGGCGGCCCTGGCCGCCCATCAGCGGACGTGCGGTCCTTGCATCGTCGTCGACTTCGGCACGGCGATTACGGTCAACCCGGTCCGCCATGACGGGGCGCTGATGGGGGGCGCCATCCTGCCGGGTCTGGCCCTCATGGCCAGGGCCCTGGCACAAGGCACGGCGGCGCTGCCCGAAGTCCGGCTCGACGAGACGCCGCCGCCCATCGGGGCGAACACCGAGCAGGCCATCGCCGCCGGCTTGGTTCACGGTGCCGCCGCCGCGGTCGCTCGGCTCATCGACGCGGCCAGGGACACGGTGGGCATCCCGGCACGGGTGATTCTGACCGGCGGCGATGCCGCGCGAATCGCCCCCCTCCTGGCCCCCGACTGCCGGGACGTCCGGCCGAACCTGGTCCTGGAAGGACTCGTCACGGCCTACCTCGAGCGGGAAGAATGAGGGAAGCGATGAGCCGGTCGGCCTTTGCCGTCCTGACCGCCCCGGGTCGCGGCGGGATTGCGGTGATCCGTTGCGTCGGCCCCGCCATCGATGCCGCGCTGCAAGGCACCTTCCGGCCGGCGGCTCGCGGCCCAGTCCTGCCTGCCCTCGGCGCCCTGGCCTACGGTCACATCCTCGATGCGGATGGCAGCGTGCTGGACGAGGTCATCGTGTACCACGCCTCCGACCCGCCGCTGACGGTCTACGAAGTGAACTGCCACGGCGGGCCAGCGGCCGTGGCGGCGGTCTGTGGGGCCCTGGCGGCGCGGGGGCTCGAGCAGGTTGAGCCGGACACGCTCCTGGCCATCGAGGGCGCCGGCGCGACGGAGCGCATCGCCCGCCGACTCCTCCGCCGGGCGACGACTCCCCTGGCGGCCCGCATCCTGCTCGACCAACTGGGTGGCGCCCTGGCCACCGCCGTCGCCCACGCCGCCGACGCCCTGGCGGCCGGCCGCGCGGAGGAGGCGGGGAACACCGTCGACGGCCTCCTGGAACGCTGGCATCATTGCGGCCGGTTCCTGGCAGCCCCGCCCCGCGTGGTCATCGCCGGCCGCCCCAACGCGGGCAAGAGCACGCTCCTGAACCGGCTCGTCGGCGCCGACCGCGTCCTCACGGCGGCCGCTCCGGGCACCACGCGCGACTACGTGGAGGCCGACGCCGCCCTTGACGGCCTGCCGGTCGTTCTCGTGGACACGGCGGGCCTCGGCGACGCGCGCGACCCGGTCGAGCAACTCGGTGTCGAGCGGGCCCACGAGCAGACCGCGGGCGCCGCCATCGTCGTGTACCTTCTCGATGCCGCAACCGGCGCGACGGCCGACGACGAAGCGGCGCTCGAGCGCCTCGGCAACCGCGCGATCGCCGTGTGGAACAAGGCCGACGTGGCGCCGGGCCCGCTTGGTGTGCCCGGCGTCCTGGCCGTCTCGGCACTCACGGGCGACGGCATCGAGAACCTGGGCGGGGTGGTGCTGGCGCGGCTGGGCTACCGCGCCACCGAACCAGGCGACGCCGTGCCGCTGACGGCCGAGCAAGCGGAGTGCCTTGGCTGCGCGCAGCAACTCATGGCGTCGGGGAAACCGGCCGAAGCGCTGGCGGCGCTCGCGCCGCTGGCACAGGACTCGCGGCGGTAGGGCAGGGCCCGCGGCGGGCTCACATGCTCTCGATCCACCGCGTGATGTCCTGGTACGTGATGAGAAGGAAGAGCAGCCCCACCCCAACCCATCCGACGATCCAGATGGCCGTACGCAGTTTGAGACTGAAGGGACTCCCCTTGATCTTCTCCAGGAGAAGGAACAGCACGTGCCCGCCGTCAAACGGCGGCAGCGGAAGGAAGTTCATGACCGCGATACAGACCGAGAGCATGCCCCAGAAGTCCATGAACGTGCCGACGCCGTAGCCGGCGACGTTGTAGGAATATTGCACGATGCCGACGGGCCCCGCGATGGCCTCCGAGCCGGCCTCGCCGGTCAGCAGTTGGCGGAGCGTCGCGTAGACGCGCCAGAACATCAGGAACGTGCGCTTGAGGCTCCGTGTGGCGACGGCCAACGGACTGTAGATGCGCGGCAAGGGGATGTACCGGGGCATGCCGATGGCGCCCGTCAGGGTCAACCGCTCCTGCGGGACGGCCGTCGGGCGAAGCGTATTGGTCAGCAGGCTGCCGCCCCGCTCCACCTGGACGAGCATGTCCTTGCCGTCGGTGGCCAGGAGGAGTTCCGAGAGATCGTTCCAGTCGCGTGGCTCTTTGCCGGACTCGCCGACGCGGCGCACGATGTCGCCCGGTCGCAGATGCGCCTGGTCGGCCGCCCCGCCCGGGTCCACGTGACCGACCTGGATGGGGACATCCAAGGCTCTCCCCAGGGCAATGCCGAGGCGCGGGTGGTCTTCGCCTTTTTTCTTCGTGGCCTTGCAGGTCACGTCGATGAGTTTGCCCTCGCGCCAGAGGGTCACCCGCACGGTGCCTCCGTCGCCCGCGGCCTTGACGGTCTCGATGATGGTCTCGGTGGCGGGCCACGGCGTATCGGCGATGCCCGCGATGCGGTCGCCGGCTTGGATGCCCGCCTGCTCGGCCGGCGACCCCGCCTCGACGCCGGCGATTTGCGTCGGCCACTTCATGCCGTAGTCATAGACCTTGAGGTCTGCCGGGACGACTCGAATATCCCGGCGCTCTTCGCCGCGCTCGATGCCCAGCGTCAGCGGCCCGGCGGGCGCGTCCTCGAGCGCCTTGTCCAGGCCCCGCCAGGTCTCGACCGGCTGCCCGTTGACGGCCAGGATGCGGTCGCCTTCCTCGATGCCCGTCTGCCGCAGGACAGCCGTGGTGTGCATCCGCGCGATGGCGGCTTCCCGGTCCGGCAGAATGCCGAGCATCGGCGCGGGGAACCCCGGGTTGCGCTTGCTCGTGACGGTCTTGGTGAGTTCCTGCGGCGTGTCGGAGCCCTCGGCCGCGCGGGCCACGACGAGGTCGAACGACGTGCCTGCCCTTCGCAGAGCAACCGCCATCATGATGTCCTCGAAGGACTCGATCTTCTCGCTGTTGATCGTCAGGATGCGGTCGCCGGGTTCGAGGCCCGCTTTGGCGGCGGGCGTGTCGGGGACGACCTCGCCGACGATGGGCACGGGTACCTGCATGCCGACGACCGGCGCCAGGGCGAACAGGACCAGGGCCAGAAGGGCGTTCATCGTCACGCCGGCCGCGAAGACGATGGCCCGCTTCCAGGGGGGCCGGTTGCAGAGGGCCCCGGGGTCGTGGGCGTCGTCCGACTCGGGCTGCTCGCCGGCGAGGTCGACGAACCCTCCGACGGGAATGCACCGCAGCGAGTACTCGGTCTCGCCTCGCGTCCACTTGATGATGGCCGGTCCCATGCCCATGGCGAACTTGCGTACGTGCACGCCGGCCCACTTGGCGGCCAGGAAGTGCCCCAGTTCGTGGACGAAGATGATGAGACCCAGGGCAACGGCTATCTCGAAACCGTATAAGACGTTAGACACCGCGCAAGTTCCTCTCTGGCCCAGGCATCGGCCGCAAGAATGTTCTCCAGGTTCGGCTTGTCTGCCCGAGGCGCCCCCGCGGATCTCCGCCGGTGGGCCACCAGCACACGCTCGACGAGCGGAACGATGTCGACGAACCGGATCCGGCCGTCCAGGAACGCCCCGACGGCCACTTCGTCGGCGCCCGAGAGCACCGCCCCCAACGTGCCGCCCTCGCGGACCACCTCGAAGCCCAGCGCCAGGGCCGGGAATCGGTCCGTATCGGGCACCTCAAAATGCAGCTGCCCCAGCGCCGCCAGGTCCAACCGTGGCCACGGCGCCGGCCGGCGCTCGGGATACGTCAGCGCATACTGGATCGGCATCCGCATGTCGGGCGGGCCCAACTGGGCGATGACCGACCCGTCGACGAACTCCACCAGTGAATGTACGGTCGACTCGGGGTGGATAAGCACCTGAATCTTCTCGGCCTCCAGCCCGAACAGATGGTGGGCCTCGATGACCTCGAGCGTCTTGTTCATCAGCGTGGCCGAGTCGATCGTAATCTTGCGGCCCATGGACCAGGTGGGATGGTCGAGGGCCTCGGCCGCCGTGACGGACTCCCGGGCCTCGTCCGGACGACGGTAGAACGGCCCGCCGCTGGCTGTCAGGACGACGCGGCGGACCTCGCCCGCCCGGCCGGAGGCCATGGCCTGGAAGATGGCCGAGTGCTCGCTGTCGACCGGGATGACCTGGGCGCCGGACGCCTTGGCCTCGGCCATGACCAGGTGACCGGCCATGACCAGGGCCTCCTTGTTCGCCAGGGCCAAGCGCTTGCCCGCCCGGGCGGCCGCCAGTGCCGCAGGCAACCCCGCGCCGCCGCCGACGGCCGAGACGACGATATCGACGTCGTCGCGCGAGGCCAGTGCCACAAGCCCCTCGGGCCCGACGAGCACCTCCGGCGCAGCGCCCTCGGGCAGCGCCCGGCGGAGTCCCCGGGCGGCCTCATCGTCGCACACCGCCACGGAGACCGCGCCCGACTCGGCGGCCTGCCGGGCCAGCAGGTCGACCTGCCGCCCGGCGGCCAGGGCCACCACGCGGAAGTCGGGGCCGAGCGACGAGATGACCTCCAGCGTCATCCGGCCGATAGACCCCGTGGACCCCAGGATGGCAATAGTCGGCATGGTACGGGCGGCTCGCTTCCCCGGTTTTCGGACGCTAGAGTTTACGGGCAGGCGGCCGACTTTTCAATCCCCATTGGCTCGCGCGGGCCGGCCGGGGGCGGCGGGGCGGCGGCTACTCGGCCCCGGCGATCTGGACGTCCTGGATGCGAAGGGTAGGCAAGAGGATGCCGGGCTCGATGCGGGCGTCGCTCGAGACGGCGTCCAGGCGGGCCAGCATATCGAAGATGCTGCCGCCGAGCATCGCGTTCTCCACCGGGTGGACAACCCGGCCGTCCCGAATGAGGGATCCGAAGTCGATCGAGGCCGAGACGTCGCCGCTGGCGGGGTCGGGCCGAATCTCGCCGCTCTCCAGGTAGATGCCGTCCTTGACCTCGGCCAGGATGTCGGCCGCCGGCCGGGTGCCGAGCGCCGGCCGCAGGTTCGTCGCGCCGATGCCGCCCGAATGGGTGCCGTGACCGGTGCTCTCGACGCCGGCCTTCCCCGCGGTGTAGGAGTTGTGGAGGAGGCCGGTGAGGCGGCCCGCGTCGATGACGGTCAGCGGCCGCCGCCGCGTGCCCTCGCCGTCGTGGGCGCCGGAACGGATGCCCCGGGGCACGAGTCCGTTGTCGACGATGGTCAGGTGCGGACTGGCGATCATCTCGCCGAGTTTGCCGCCCAGGTAACTCCTGCCGCGCTGGATACTCTCGGCATTGGCGGCCGCGACCAGTTGAGACAGCAGCCCATACGAGGCCAGCGGCCCAAGCACCAGCGTCATGCGGCGGCTGGTGATGCGCTTGGCGCCCAGGAAGCGCCTGGCGCCGTCGACGGCGCCCTCGGCGACCTGCTCCAGGCGGCAGTCGGCCAGGTGGCGGCCGAAGTCGAACTCGTAGAAGTAGCCCGTGTCGCCGTCGCGGCGAATCAAGGCGGAGATGTCGGCCGAAATGTCGGTCCCGCGCGACTCGACCGCCACGCCGGTCGACGAGGCCAGGGCGCCGGAGCCGACCGAAAGCCCCACGTGCCCCGAGAGATTGACGTCGGGCTCCATCGCCTTGGCGGCCTCGATGTTGGCCACGGCGATGCGGACGACCTGCTCGACGCTCATGCCCGCGATGGCCTCGTCGAAGAGCCCGTCGACCTGTGGCTGGGGCTGCGGCTGTGGCAGGCACCGGAAGTCGGGGTCGGGCGTGGCCTCTTTCGCCAGGGCCACGGCCCGCTCGACGGCTTCGTCGATGTCGCGGCGGTCGCTGCCGCTGACGACGGCGTATCCCATGCCGCCCCGGACGTAGACGCGGATGGCCGTATCCTCGCCGCGGCCGGCGTCGGCCATCTGGATGCCGGATTTCTCGATGGTGACCGAGATGTCGCGACCCGACCCGGTGGCCACGTCGCACCACTCGGCGCCCAGGCCCACCGCCTTCTCGACGCAGCGTGCCGCCAGATCGAGATGAGACTCTTCGTGTTGGCTCATGTGCCCTGGTGTCCCCCGACAACGACCTCGGTAACGCGGACGTGGGGGCCGCCGCAGTCGGTGGCGGCCGACTGGCCCTCCTTGCCGCACATGCCCGGCATCTTCATCTCGAAATCGTCACCGACGGCGTCGATGCTCTTCAGAACCGGGAGGGTCATGCTCGAGATCGAGACGTCGCGAAGCGGCTCGCCGATGGCCCCGTGCTCAATCATGTGGGCCTGGCCGGCGTGACAGATGAACTGGCCCTTCTGGACGAAGACGTAACCCCAGTGGCCGTCCTCCAGGTAAACGCCGCGCTCCACGCCGCGAACCATCTCCGCCAGCGGCACGTTGCCGTTGCCCATGAACGTGTTGGACATGCGGACGATGGGCCGGCAGTCGTAACTCTGGGCGCGGGCGCTGCCGGTGGGCGCCGTCTCGAACTTGGCGGCCGTCTCCAGGCTGTGCAGGAACCCGACGAGCCGGCCGTTCTCGATAATCGTCCGCCGCGCGGCGGGCGTGCCCTCGGAGTCGTAGGCGAAGGAACCGAACCGGCCGGGCAGGGTCGAGTCGTCGTAGATGGACACGCCGGGGGCGGCCAGGTCTTCGCCGAGGCGTCCCTCCAGGATGCTCTGGCCCGCCCAGACGGCATCGGCCTCGGCATTGTGCCCCAGGGCCTCGTGGACCAGCAGGCCCGTAATCGAGGGGTGGAAGATGACGGTGAACCGCCCGGCGGGCGCGGGCTTGGCCTTGAGGGCGGCCAGGGCCTTGTCGGCGGCACGAATGCCGAAGGCCTCCGGCTCGGTCTGCCTCAGGAGTTCGGCCCCGCCGACGATACCGCGGTGCTCCATGCCCCGCTGCAGAATCTTGCCATCGGACGCCACAAACATGGCGGTCGCCACGGCCCGGCCGCCGGCGGTCCGAACGAGCGTGCCGGACGTGTTCGCCAGAACGCCGTCGCGCCAGGCCTCGGCGTAACTGACGATGGAGTTGACGATCCGGCCTCCGCCGTTGCCCCGGCCCCGGCCGCTGCGCTCGTGTTCCATGAGCCGCGCGATCTTCTCGGCAACCGGCATCGCGCCGGGCGGAATCTCGGGGTCGTTGCGGTCCTCGGCCACCACGGGAACCACCTGGGCGATCATCGCGGGGTCGCTGACGAAGGCGGCCGAGGCCTTGGCCAGCGCCAAGGCATCCTCGACACACTGCTCGCCGCGGCGGCGCTCCAGGCTATCGGCCGAGGCGAACCCCCAGCACCGCCCAACCAGCACCCGCACGCCCACGCCGCGGTCGGTGCCGGCGGCGAGTTTGTCGGCCCGGCCGTCCTGGACGAGGACACTTTCGGACCGGTGCCGGAGGACGCGGACATCGGCGAACTCGGCGCCGCGTTGCTTGGCCAGGTCACAGAGGCGTCTTGCGAGGTCTTCCATACGTTTCCTGCCTTGAGCCCCCGCAGGGGCTGTCTTCGGGACAAGGTGCCGGCCCACGGCCGACATCAGCCGGGGGCCGGCGGCGTCGGTGCCGCCTCGCGCGCGCCGCCGGCACCGGCCGCATCGGGCGATTCGTCGGCCGGGCCCGGCGCCGCAAGCGACGGGGGCTTCGGATCCAGCAACAGGCGCAGGCCCTCGGTCGGGGTCGCCTTCGGAACCGTGAAAACGAAAGTCCGCGGTTCATACTGGCGCTTCTCGGCAAAGTAGAACGTCGCGCCGTCCATCAGGTACCGCCCATCCCGTTTGCCCTCGGCAAAACTGAACCGCAGGTTCCGCGGGGTACACGTGGAGGCGGCGGGCACCGAGACGACCTCAGCCTTCTGTGCGTCGGCCGTAGGCGACGGGCGCTTGGCCGGACCGTGTATCCGCGGTGGGCCGCCGACACGCTCGCCGCCAGGGTCGATCAGATAGAACTGCGATGAGTCGACGGCGCGCGGCCATCGTTCAACCGCCTGGAAGCGCATGGCCACGGCCAGGAATTCCTCGCCCTGGGGAGGCTGCTCTTTGGGGAAGTCCTGGATCGCGTCCAGGCGGTCCGCGCGAGAGATGCGCAGGCTCATCCCGTAGAGGGTGGCCGCCCGGTTCCGGTCGAGCGTCAGGCCGCGATCGGCGTCCGAGCCCTTCGCCACCTCGGGGATCGGCCCCATCACCGCCCCGGTGCGCCAGCGGATGGCCAACCACCGGCGGTACCAGTGATAGTAGAGGACGTCGTCAACGTCCGTCACCGCCTGGTACCCGTCGGCACGCATCTCGTCCGGCGGATAGACGTCGCCGTACTGATTCAGCAGCGGTGCGTCGGCCGACCCCAGCGGGCCACTCACGGCGTACGCGAAAAAGGCCAGGGCGCCCCGGTCGGGGGCCAGCCACAGACGTTCGCCCGGCTCGACACGCTCGGGATCGGCCTCGCTGGTGCCCTCCACGTGGGCGAACGCTTCGTAGCCCAGGAACCGCGGCCCCACGGGGAGCATCTGGATGAGAACGAGGCAGACGCCCACCACCAGGTAGCCGGCCACCAGGCCCAGCGCCGCTCCGCCGATGCGGTCGGCCATGACGGGGAAGGCCGGCTCGTTCGGCAAGAACCTCTCGCCCGCCGTCCGAAGCCCCAGGAACACCACGCACAGAATCACCCACAGACAGAACGCGTCGCCGGCGTAGTACCAGACGCCGGCCGGGTCCTCGGACGAACCGAAGACCATCCCGCTGACCGGCGCGAACAGACCGAAGGCCAGCGCGGCCGCCAGAACGAAGGCCACCAGGACCTGGGCTGCCCGATAGACCCCCTGGACGGCGCACAGGAAGGCCACCGCCGCCATCGCGATCATCGCCAGAATACTCAGGACCACGGGGACCCTCCAACCGGCCGCCGGTTACGTCGGGTACGCGGCGCCAGTGGGTTATTCATCACGCATCACCTTGTTGCCCGTGCGTCGGCGTCGGCAACCGACGTCGCGGCCGGCCGCGCCCGGACACCGTCAACTCTCCTGCTTGATGGCCCGCAGGACCTCTTCAATGCAGGTGCGGCCCTCGATGACGAGGCGGAGCCCTTCCTCCTGCAAGTTGCGCATGCCGAGTTTACGTGCGTAGGTCCTCAGGTCGGCCAGCGCGGCGCCTCGTGCGATCATGGCGCGGGCTTCGTCGTCGATGGGCATCAGTTCGAACAACCCGGCCCGGGCCACGTACCGGCTGTTGCCACACCTCGGACACACCGCCGCCTTGCCGTCCTCCGGTCCGGTCCGGGAGGGCGGCCGGTAAAGGATATCGACGCGTCGGCTGCCGAGGTTGGCCTTCCGGAGAAACTCGGGATTCGGCCGATACGCCTCCTTGCACTCCGGGCACAGCAGGCGCACCAGCCTCTGATTCACGATGATCTGGAGCCGTTCGGCCAGCGTCTCGCGCGAGCCGAACAACGCCCCCACGCGCGCCAGGGCCTGGCTGGCGTCGGCGGCCCGAATGCCCACCACGACCGTGTGTTCGTTGGCGGCCGCGGCCACGACCTGGGCCACCTCGGCCTGGTACAGCGCATCAATGGCCACGACGTCCGGCTCCATGCGAACGCGGCTGCGGACCTCGGCGGCCGCGACGGGGCCGTCCTCCTGGTTAATCGCGATGTGCTGGACGTTCTCGATCTCGACCTCCACGTTGCCCTCGAAGACCATCACGTTGTTGACGTACCGGTCGAAATGGCGCAGGCACGCATGGATCGTCGTCGTCAGGCCCGAGTCCCGGGGCGAGGAGAGGAGCACCAGGCCCGGCCGCTTGCCCAGCGCCGCCGCCAGCGCCGTCAACTGGTCGTCGGACAGGCCGAGGTCCTCCAGCCGCCGCCGGCTGGCAGCCACGTCGGTGATGCGGATGGCCACCTGCTCGCCCCGGACGTTGCCGGCCGTCTGGACCCGGAGGTCGAACGTCTGGCCGGCCACCACGGCGCGGAGCCGACCTTCCTGCGGCTTGCGCGTCTCGTTGGGGTCGAGGTTGGCCAGTCGTTTGACGGCCTGCGTGAAGTGCTCGGCGTCCGACGGCTCGATGTCACCTCCGGACACCATCTGGCCGTCGATACGGAACCGCAGGTCGCCCTTCTGCGGCCGAGCCGTGAGCCCAACGGCCGACGCGCGGCGGACGACGGCGTCGTAGAGCACGCGCTCGACCTCGCGGTTCCCCCGGCGCTGCTCGTCGGTCTCCGCCGACAGGCGCTTGGGCAGGTCATCGTAGCCGATGAAGATAATGTCGCGCCCCACCCCCGTAACGGGCCCCAACTCCTCCTTGAACGGCTTGTGGCCGGAAAGGCGGCTCCGCAGACGCACCAGGTGCGCCTTGGTGAGTACCCGCAGCGGCGCCGTCACCAGCGAGTTCCGGTGCTGGGCATAGGCCACCGACGCCCCCGCGAACAGGACCAGGCCCAGAGGCAGTCCCAGATAGAAGATGGGCACCAGCGTGGCCGACGCCAGCCCGGCCACTCCCCCCGCCAGCACCACGGCCCCCCAGACCCCTCGGCTCGTATTGACGAAACGCGTGTCCATGAACGCCCAATTCGCCACGTAGAATACCGCGACCGCCAGCGCCAGCAGCAGGGCGAACTTGACGATAACGGCCGTGGGCAACACGGCCTCCAGAAGGGCCGGCGGCTCGATGCCGGTGGGATAGTACAGGGCGGCCTGCGGGTCCGTGACAGTCGTCTCGGCCGCCGTGTCGGCGACCTCTTCGGCCAGTGCCCCGGAAGCCAGGCAGAGAACGGGCATGGCCAGCCACAGGGGTAACCATCCCCCAAGCGGACGGGCACCGTCTCGGCCGGCCTGTCGGGTGTGCCTCACCTCAGCGTTCCCCTCTTGACGTCGATGCCGCGAATGGCCATCTTCAGCGCTTCGGGGTTGGGCGCCGCCTCGTAGGCCATCCGGGGGTCGACCCACTCCTCCCGCACGAGACGCGCCAGGTCCTGGGTGAAGTCGTGCATCCCCAGGTCGCCGCCCGCCGCGATGACGCCCGACAGGTGCGCCTCCTCGCCGTCGCGGATGGCCTTCCGGACGACCGGGGTGGCGAGCATGATTTCCGTGGCGGGCAGGCGCGCCACGTTCGGGTCGGCGGCGGGCACCAGTTTCTGGCAGATGATCGCCACCAGGCTGTGCGCCAGCGACTCGCGCACCACGTGATGGTCGTGTATCTGGAAGAGGTCGAGAATCCGCGTGATGACGCCCGGCACGCTCGACGCGTGAACCGTCGTGAACACCAGGCGGGTCGTCTCGGCCGCCCGGAGCACGCCCTCCACGTCTTCCCGGGCGCGCATCTCCCCCACCAGGACGACGTCGGGATCCTCGCGCAACAGGGACCTCAGGGCCATCTCGTACGACGGCACGTCCGTCCCGATTTCGCGCTGGTTGATGAACGCCTTCTGGTCCTCGAAGAGGTACTCGATGGGGTCTTCCAGCGTCACGATGTGACACGGCCGCCGGCTGTTGACGTAGTCGAGGCACGAGGCGATGCTGGTCGACTTACCGGTGCCCGTGACGCCGCTGAAGATGACCAGTCCCTCGCGGGCCTCGCAGATCCGCTCCAGCGTTTTTCCCGGCAGATGCAACTGCTCGAACGAGCGGATGGTACGACTGACCCGCCGCACGGCCACGCTCGTATGGCCGCGCTGACGATAGACGTTGACGCGGAACCGGTCGCCGGACTCGGTGGCATGGGCGAAATCGACGCTGCCCACCTCCTGGAACTGCTGATGCACCCGCTCGTCCATAATCTGCCGCGCCAACTCCAGCACGTCGGCCGCGCGCAGCGTTGCCAGGTCCGCGTAGTGGATGTGGCCGTCGACGCGCAGGATGGGCGGCCGCCCCGCCTTCAGATGCAGGTCCGACGCCCCGCGCTCCAGCGCCAGCGCCAGCAGGCCCTTCATGTCCATGTGCCACGTTTCAGACCGCTCGGCCATAAGGCCACGTCCTTATTCCTGCAACGCAACTATCGCTACTTGATCCCGCCTGGCGGCCTTCCCAGGCCGCCAGGAACATGCGTCAGGCCCGATCGCGGCGGCCTGGGAAGGCCGCCGCGCAACAAGTTGCGTTCAACGATTATCGCCCGTCGCGGGCCGCCGCCTTCAGAGGCCCGACGACACGTCAACCGCGTGCCGAACCGGCACGCCGGCCCGATCCATGGCCGCCTTCGTCTCGGCAATGGAGAACTTCCGGTAGTGGAAGATACTGGCCGCCAGGGCCGCGTCGGCCCGGCCCGCCGTCAACACCTCGACCACGTGTTCGGGCGACCCGCAGCCGCCGCTGGCTATGACGGGAATCGTCACGGCGTCGGCCACCGCCCGCGTCATGGGAATATCGTAACCGTCCTGGGTGCCGTCGGCATCCATGCTGGTCAGCAAAATCTCGCCGGCGCCCAGTCCCTCGACCTGCCGGGCCCAGGCGACGGCCTCCAGGGGCGTCGGCACCCGTCCGCCGTTGATGTGCACGCACCAGACCTCGCGGCCGTCCTCGCGGACGCGTTTCGGGTCGATGGCCACGACGATGCACTGGCTGCCGAACCGGTCGGCCGCGCGGCGGACAAAGTCGGGGTCGCTCGTGGCGGCCGAGTTGATGGAAACCTTGTCGGCCCCGGCCTTCAGGAGCCGCCGGATGTCCTCCAGCGTCCGGATGCCGCCGCCCACGGTCAGCGGCATGAACACCTGCTCGGCCGTGTGGCGGACGATGTCCAGCAGGATGTCGCGCCGCTGGTGGCTGGCCGTGATGTCCAGGAAGACCAGTTCGTCGGCCCCTTCGGCGTCGTACCGGGCCGCCACCTCCACCGGGTCGCCCGCGTCCCGCAGGTCGAGGAAGCGTGTGCCCTTGACGACGCGGCCGCCCTCGACGTCCAGACACGGAATGACACGCTTGGCCAGCAATACGTCTCTCCCGCCCGGGCCCTTCGGGCGGCGGATTATACGCCCACGCGGGCGTTCCGTGCAAGCGAAACATGACCGGGTGGGCCTCGCAGCCCCGTCAGGGGCGGCTGGTCAGTAGCCACGCTCCGCGAGAGCGTTTTGCATCGTGAATCGCAACCGGCCATCGGAGCATGACTTGTAGCGCGGGGGTTCACCCCCCGCGCCACATGTCCCAAGCCCCACGACCGCGGGGGATAAACCCCCGCGCTACAGCGGTGGATGTAAAATGCTCGGAGTTCTGGGAGTTGGAGTTCGGGGGACAGTACTCAACTCTTGACGAGCCGGTGTGGCAAGGCTAGGGTTCGGTCATGGCGCGAATCGCACGACCGGTCGTGGCGGGCCTGGAGCAGGCCCTCGGGCGGGTGCTTTCCCCGCGCAAGCGGAGATAGGTACTGTACCCCCCCCGAACTCCGAAAACGGTGTCATTTCGAGCGAGCGAAGCGAGTCGAGAAATCTCGCCTTGGTCGTTGCCGTTTGACCGTTTCCACGGCGAGACCCCTCGACTTCGCTCGGGGTGACAAAGAAAAACTGCTCCGCCCAAAATCCGCAGTCACACGCTGCCTCGCCAGGGCCGCGGTTTTTGCTTGAAAGCCTTCCCTCTTGACACGCATAATCGGGTGGTGCGGGAGATGCTGGTGCGCGCCCTGCGGCTGAGGCCGGCTCACTTTCGACAGGAGGTACTCATGGCGCCGAGAATCGCTATCGACCGTTCCACCCTCAAGCCCCGGCAGGTCTGCCGGCCATACACGCATCGGCCCTGCCTGCTCATCCTGTTGCTGCTGGGCGCGGCCGCCGTTCTGGCGACGGGCTGCGAGGACCCCAGCGTCCGGTTCAACCGGGCCGGTCTGGAATCCTACCGGGCGGGCGACTACACGCGAGCCCGCGCCGGGTTCGAGGAGGCCATCCAACACAACCCGGATACCGGCATCTACTACTTCAACCGCGGAATGTGCGAGCAGGCCATCGGGAACCTCAGCGAGGCCGTCTTCAACTACGACATGGCCACCAAACTCAGCCCCAACATCACCGAAGCCTACCGGAACGCCGCTACCTGCAACCTCCAACTCGGGAAACCCGACAAGGCCCTCGCCGTTCTCGAGGGCGGCACCCGGGCCAACCCATACACGGGCGAGGCCTTCATCAACCTCGGCAAGTTCCACCAGAGTCGCGGCGACATGTTCAACGCCAAACTCTCTATGGCCAAGGCCGTGGCCGCCGACCCCGAAAACCCCAGCAGCCATCGCGAGTACGCCCAACTCCTCATCCAGACCGGCGAACGCGAGAAGGGCATCGTCCATCTCCGCAAGAGCCTGGAACTGGCGCCCATTCAGCCCGAGGTCTCCGCCCAGGTCACCCAACTCGCGCCGCCGGGCGACCAACTGCCACCGCCTAAGCCGATGACCGAATGAGAACCGGCCACACCGTTTCGCGAGAACGCCTCTGCCACGGCTCGCCTGGGCGAGCCGTGCCTTTTCGGGCGTCGCTGCCCGCGTGCCTAGGCCTACAGCGCCACGTGTCGCGCGGCGGCCTTCCTAGGCCGCCGCGATCGGGCCTGACGCATGTTTCTGGCGGCCTAGGAAGGCCGCCAGGCGCGAAGCAGTGGCGAAGTGGCGCTGTAGGACTGGCTGCCGCGGTCCTGGCCGCCGCGTTGCTGGTGTCGCCGGCGCTGGGCTGGAGCGATCGCGGCCACCATCTGATTACCGAGGAGGCCGTCGGGCGTCTGCCCGAACCGCTGCGCGGCCTCCTGGCGGCCGGCACCGCGCTGGACCGACTCAAGCAGGCCTCGGCCGCGCCGGACACCTGGCGCAAGCGCGAGTCTCCCCATTACCGCCCCGATGAGAAGCCCCGGCACTTCTTCGACATCGATGCGATGACCGACGAGTCCTACCCGTTCGCGGGGTTCCCGCGCGACCGGGCCGACGCCGAGAAACGGTTCGGGCCCCAGGTGTTCCAGGAGCACGGCTCCGCGCCCTGGGCGGCGGCCGACGCCCTCGGCCGGCTCACCGACGCGATGGCGACCGGCCGAACGGCCGACATCTTCCACGACGCCGGCGAAATGGCCCACTACGCCGCCGACCTCCATATGCCGTTCCACACCACGAAGAACTACGATGGGAAACTGACCGGCAACCACGGAATCCACAAGACCCTCGAGATCGGCCTGGTCCACCGGCGGCTGGATTTTTACAAGGCCGAAATGGCCAAGGCGCGCCGCGAAGTAACGTTTGTCGACGATGCCCGGGACCGGCTGTTCGACTGGCTGATCGAGGCCCACAGTCGCGTCAAACCCATCCTCGAGGCCGACACGGCCGCACGCCGGGAAGCCAAGTACAATCCCGCCCAGCACCCCGAAGACGCGGATGACCTGGCCAGCGCGCGCGCGCGACCGTACTACGACGCCCTGAAACGCGAACTGGCCGCACGCGGGTCGCCCGAGGCGGTTGCCATGCGCGACGCCGCCGCCCATCTGGCCGACCTGCTCTACACGGCGTGGGTCCGGGCGGGCAAGCCTCTGACGCTGTCCGCGGCGCCGCTCGCGGCACCCCGGAAACAGTCGCGGGTCGAGTACCTCCTGATCGGCGCCGCCGTCGTCATCTTTCTGCTGATGCTCCTTCCTCGCCGGCGGCCTGCCCGTCCGGGCGGTGCCGGCTCAACGGGTTCCGGGCCGCCCCCGTAGACACGCATGCCCACACGCGCCAGAACCTTCCGGATCGTTTCGTTCGGATGCAAGGTCAACCAGGCCGAGGGCCTGGCGCTGGCCGCCAGGCTGCGGGAGTTGGGTCTCGAGGAGACCGTGGCCGAAGACGCCGTCGACCTGGCCGTCGTCAACACCTGTGTCGTCACGGCCGAGGCAGCGCGGCAGGGGCGGCAGGGCGTCCGGCGTGCCGCGCGCCTTGGCGCCGCCGTCGTCGTGACCGGATGCGGGGCCCACGCCGCGATTCGCGACACGGCCCTGCGGCAGGTCGAAGGATTCTGGTTCGTCGAGCCCGACAAAGAACGCATCGCCGACCGCCTCCGTGCCGCGTGGCCCGACGCAGCGCCGGAATCGGCCTGCCCGCCCACGCAGGCGACCGCACGCAGCCGGGCGATGTTGAAGGTCCAGGACGGGTGCCCGGGCGACTGCGCCTACTGCATCGTGCCCAAGGTGCGGCCCGACGTCCGCTCCACGCCCATCGACGAGGCCGTCCGGCAACTGGAAGCATTCATCGGGCGCGGCTACCGCGAGGTGGTCATCTGCGGCATCCACCTGGGGCTTTACGGCGCCGACCTGGGCCCGCGTGCCGACCTGGCGGACCTCGTCGAGCGCCTGCTGGCCGTGCCGGGCCTGGGGCGGCTGCGCCTGTCGAGCATCGAGCCGATGGAAGTGAGCGACCGGCTCCTGGCCCTCGTGCGCGACGAGCCTGAGCGCCTGTGTCCGCACCTGCACCTTCCGCTCCAGTCGGGCGACGACGGCGTGCTGCGGCAGATGCGTCGGCCGTACACCCGCGGCGACTACCTGGGCGCCGTGGCCCGCATCCGCGACGCCCTGCCGCTGCCGGCCGTCACGACCGACGTGCTCGTGGGTTTCCCGGGCGAGACCGACGAGGCGTTCGCCCAAACGCTGTGCATCTTGCGCGAGGCCGGCTTCTCGCGCATCCACGCCTTCCCCTTCTCGCGCCGGCCGGGCACGCGCGCCGCCGACATGGCGGACCAGGTGCCGCGCGAGACCGTCCGGGCCCGGCGGGAAGCGGCCTCGGCGCTGGGCCGGGAACTCGCGGCCGCGTACCGCGCCGCGCTGGTCGGGCGGCCGGCCCGTGTTGTCGTGGAGACGATTCACGCCGACGGGTCGGCCGAGGGGCTGTCCGAGCGGTACGTCCGGGTGCGCCTCCGCGGTCCGCTGCCGCGCGGCACGGCACAGCACGGTATCCTCCCGGTCCGGCTGGTGGGCGTTGCGGGCGATGCGCTCGAGGGAGAACCTGATGCGGCGTGAGGGCACGCAACCCCGCAGTACGTGTTCAGCGTGTGCCCGTTCGGCCAAGACCGGCCGTGGCACACGCTGAACACGTACGCCCCGCCTCCGGCCGATTCGGGCGGCCTCCGGCCGACTCGCCCTTGCAAGCCGACGCCCCGGTCGATACAGTTTTCACATGACCGTGCGCCAGATAACGCGTGCGTCCGGGCCGGTGCGCGGTTCGATCCGACCGCCGGGGTCGCGGAGCATCACGAACCGGGCCCTGGTGGTCGCCGCGCTGGCCGACGGCGAGTCGACCCTCCAGTCGGTGGGCCTGTCGGACGACACCCACGTCTGCGCCCAGGCCCTGCGGACGATCGGCATCCCGGTCGACATCGACGAAACCGGCCTGTGCATGCGCGTGACGGGCTGCGCCGGCCGGGTGCCGCCCGGCCCCCGGGACGTCAACACGGGCGAGTCGGGCACGGCTACCCGTTTCGTCACGGCGCTGCTGGCCGCCGGGCGGGGGCGGTACCGCATCGACGGGTCGGCCCGGATGCGCCAGCGCCCCATCCAGGACCTTCTGGACGGCCTGGCCGCGCTGGGTGTCCGCGCCACGAGCGAGGCCGGCACGGGCTGCCCGCCGGTGGTCGTCGACACCTCGGGCCTGGCGGGCGGCAGCGTGCGGCTGAGCGGGGCCGTCTCGAGCCAGTACCTGTCGGGCCTGCTGATGGCGGCCCCGGCGGCCGCCGCCACGGTCACCATCGACGTGGCCGGCGAGATGGTCTCCAAGCCCTACGTCGACATGACCCTGGCGGTGATGGCGGCGTTCGGCGTCGAGGTGGCACGCGACGGGTATGCGCGGTTCGAGGTGCCCGCGCCCGCGTCGTACCGGGCCCGGGCGTATGCCGTCGAGCCCGACGCCTCCAGCGCCAGTTACTTCCTCGCGGCGGCGGCCGCCACGGGCGGGCGGGTAACGATCGATGGCCTGACGCGCGCGAGCGTCCAGGCCGACGCGCGGTTCCCCGACGTCCTCCGCGAGATGGGGTGCGAGGTCGAGTGGACCGACGCGGGCGTGACGGTCGCGGGCCCGGAGCGTCTCTCGGGCATCCGGATCGACCTGAACGCCATGCCCGACATGGTGCTGACCCTGGCCCCGCTGGCGCTCCTGGCACGGGGGCGGACGGTCATCGATAACGTGGCCAACCTGCGCGTGAAGGAATGCGACCGCCTCGCGGCACTGGCCACGGAACTGGGGCGGCTTGGCGCCAAGGTCGAGCAGCGTCCGGACGGCCTGACGATCGTGCCGCCCAAGACGATTCAACCGGCCGAGGTCGCCACGTACAACGATCACCGGATGGCCATGGGCATGGCCGTTATCGGCCTGGCGGCGCCGGGCGTTTGCATTGCGAATCCGGAGTGCGTCGCGAAGACGTATCCCCGGTTTTTCGAGGACCTCGAGCGCCTGGCAGGGGGATGAGGGCCGACCGGGCCGGCCGGCGCGGCAGCGGGACCGGCGGCGATTGAGTGACCCGACGTGAGGAGTGGGTGCGGATGGACGTTCCACGAAAACTCGTCCTCCTGGTCCTGGCCCTGTCGGCCGGCCTGGCCGCCGGATGCTGGGGCTACCAGCAGACCCGCCGCGACGTTTACATGAACCTTATGACCCCCGTCGAGCGGGCCAAGTACAGTTACATGGAAGCCACCCGCAAACCGGTCAGCCTGCGGCTGGCCTATCTCCAGGGAATTGGGGTTTATCAAACGTGGGCCGAACAGCCGAATAATGTCCAGGAAGCCATTCTGCGCTGCCAGGTGATCGAGGGCATGATACCCCTCCAGGTCGAGATGGCCTGGGGCAGTCCCGAGGAACGGCGAGACATTACCCATCCGGCCGAGCGGGCCGAGGGGCACACGAAAGTCGTGTGGGAATACGGTATCCGGACCCAGAAGGTCGGCGGGACCAGCTATGAGCGAAGTGTGTGCTTCTACGACGACCTTGTCCTCTGGGTCCGCCAGTATCGTTAGGTCTATGCCGGCATCGCCGCTACGTCTCGCCATCGTGGCCGATCGTGCCGAAGCGGCCGCGGCCCTGGCCGCCGCCCTCGAACCCGCCCACGTCACCGTCTACCTGACCGACGCCGGCCCCCTGCCGCCGGACTTCGACGCCGACGCCGTTCTGGTCGACCTGCCGATGGACGGTCGCGAGGGCATGCAGCGTGCCCTCGACCTGGCCGCGCGACTGCGCGATAGCCCCGTGCCCGCCCTCATCGTCAATGGGGGCCTGTCGCGCGATCAGCGCATCGCCCTGTACCGGGCGGGGGCCGTGGGTTTCGTCGGTCCCGACGACGACCCCGAGGAACTCTCGGCACGCATCGGGAGCCTGCTGGTGACCAAGCGGACGGCCGCCCGCGCGCTGCAGCGCCTGCGCGACCACTCCCGCCATCTCGATGAACAGCTGCGGCTGGCCCAGCGCCTCCAGATGGACTTTCTGCCGAAACGGATGCCGAACCTCGAGTCGGCCCGCTTTGCCGCGCGCCTCGAACCCGCCGCCTGGGTCGCGGGCGACTTCTACGACATCTTCCGCCTCGACGAGCACAACGTCGGGTTCTACGTGGCCGACGCCGTGGGGCACGGCATTCCGGCGGCCCTGCTGACCGTCTTCGTCAAGAAATCGCTCCAGACCAAGCGCATCGACGGCAAACAGTACGAACTCATCCGGCCCGACGAGGCCCTCCGCCTGCTGAACGCCGACCTCCTGTCGGCCGAACTCCACGAAGCGCCGTTCGTCACCATGGTCTACGGCATCTACAACGAGGCCACGTGCGAGTGCACCTACGCCCGGGCCGGCCATCCGAAACCGCTGCTCATCGGCCCCAAGGGCTCGCTTCAGACGCTCGAAGGCGATGGACCGCTGCTGGGCATCTTCGGCGACGCCACCTTCGACGCCTGCCGCCGCCGGCTCGAACCCGGCCAGCGCATTCTGCTCTATAGCGACGGCGCCGAACGCGTCGACACCGGCCGCCGCGCGAGTCCCGACATGCTCTTCGAGATCATCCGGACCTCGTCGCTCCTGCCCGTCGAGGCCCTGCTCGACTCCGTTCTCGACGCCGTCCGCGGCGCCACCGGCGGCAAACACCTGGCCGACGACGTCACCCTCGTCGTCCTCGAAGCCACCGGCGGCGAAGGCACCCGCTGACCCGGCGGCGGCCTGGCAGGCTGTTGATGTTTCTGTCCTGAAGCCTCCAGCCTCCAGCCTGAAGCCTCAAGCCTGCCCCCCATCTCGGTATGCTTTAGTATATATTGAGTCCAGTACATTTACGCTCAAAACGGCGCGCGAAACGCGCGATTCCGGCGCGTTCGGATCAAAAATCGAAAAAAACGATCAAAAGCGGCGCGTTTCCCCTTGCCTATCTTACCAGAATGGGGGCCAATCGGCCTTGGCGCTGTCGAAATGGGGTTTGGGCCGGTCAAAAGGGCCATTTTGGGCCTCGCGGCAAGAGGGCGTTTTATCAAAGTGTATAACGGTGAGTGGCGGGGCCACGCGCGGGGCAAGCCCCGCGGCTAACGGGGCCGCCAGGGGGTGCGCTGCGGCTAACGGTGCCTATAGGGGCGCGCTGCGGCCGGGGGCTTGTTTTCGGCGGGTGGCATGGTCAGCCCGAAGCACGGCCGGGCAAGACCGGCCGTGGCACACGATAATAACGTACTGGCCCGGCCGCTACGGACCCCGGCCCCGTGCCGGGGGCTTTCGTGGGCGGGGGCGGGGCGGTAGAATGCGGGGGAACCGTCGGGAAAGGGGAGCAGGCATGCGGCAGCCGGTTATCTGTGTTGTCCTGATGCTCGTGTTGGCGGCGGCCGCGCTGGCGGCCGACAAGGTCCGGCCCACGCGGATCGAGGTCGTGCCGAACTTCCACGCCGCCAGCGTCTACGCCTTCTTCGAGGGCGACGATAACGCGAGCGCCGTGGCACGCCTGGAGTACCGCGCGGGGGATGCGAAAGACTTCCGCCCCGGTCACCCGCTCTCGCGGACCGGCAAAGGGCGGTTCGCCGGCAGCATCTTCTACTTGCAGCCCGACCAGGCGCTCGACGTCCGGGTGACGTTCGAAGACCCCGACGGCCTCGCCGAGGGCGCGCCCGCGGCCCTGGCGGCATCGACGCGGACACGCCGCGACGTGTTTCCTGCCGGCAGCGGCAAGGCGTATCACGTCGGCCCGCAGGGCGACGACGCCAACCCCGGCACGAAGGAGAAACCCTTCAAGACCATCCAGCACGCCGTCGGCCTGGCCGAGGGCGGGGACTGCATCAATCTGGCCGGCGGCTCGTACCCCGAGGGCGTGCGGATAACCCGTTCGGGCCGGCCCGACGCGACCATCACGATCCGTCCCGACCCCGAGGCCGCAGCCCGTCTCATCGGCTGGGTGGTGGCCCCCAACGCGTGGGAGCAGGTGGAGGGCGACCTGTACGCGTTCGCGGAAGATCGCCCCGTCGGTGCCGTCACGATGACCCCCGACCCGGCGGCGGCCGCGGACCGGCCCGTCGGCACCCGGCTCTATCACCACGTGTCGCTCGAGGACCTGAAAAAGGCCGATGCGGCGCTGCTGCCCGGTTGGTGGCAGGACGCCAAGGCCGGCCGGCTGTACGTCCGCCGGGCCGAGGGCCGGCCTGCTGCGCAGGCGGTGCGGCTGGGCGTTCTCAGGTGCGGCCTGGCGTTTGAGAATGCGGGTTACTGGGTCGTCGAGGGCCTGGGGTTCGAGCTGTTCGGCGGCGGGCCGTACGGGCGGGGTATCGACATCGTCAACAGCCACGACATCGGCCCGGACGAGGTGAAGTAGGGCTACTAATCCTACTTTATCAACTCGGCATGGGCCCCTTGGAACCCGCGCGGTGGCCTTCCTAGGCCACCGCGAGTTGGCGCAGTGCA
>Ga0307379_10003381_pt1 | contig 23253 bp, 24 predicted proteins | sample UN2MG_FD_202237 | JGI IMG/M metagenome (GOLD analysis project Ga0307379, IMG submission 202237) | Soil microbial communities from Risofladan, Vaasa, Finland - UN-2 | ecosystem: Environmental > Terrestrial > Soil > Coastal area > Acid sulfate soil | place: Finland: Risofladan, Vaasa | collected... | reverse complement strand
TGACCGCAAGCGGTTGGGGTCACCCTGGGCGCGCCCCGACTCGTCGGGGCGCGGAGGTAGGGGCAAGGCATGCCTTGCCCCTACGAGGTCGCGCCCGGGCGTGCGCCCATCCATCCCAACGGGAAACGGTCACACCCGAGGGAGCTCCGTCTTTGGCGAGCCTTCCTCAAAACGCAATGACTGGTCGTGGTTCGCCCGGCAACCCCTCCCCCTGCAAGAGCCTGCCCCGACCGGTCCCCAGCCAGGCCGAGGGAGCCTGTCGAAGGGGGGAGGTTGGGTGAGGGTGACACGGCTGCGGGGTGCGGCTCGACCCGACTTGCGCTCACCGGTCCCGGCATGAGATCGGATCGCGGCCGGCGCCGGCGCGCCTGCGGCGTGGCGGCGCTGCCATGCGAAGCAGCGCGAGTGTGCGCCGCCGGCGGCAGGGACGGCGGGAGGTCGCGGATAATCATGGTTGCGCGCGGCAGGATTGACCCCGCCGAGGCTTGCCCGCCATGGCCCCGACCAGTCGGGACGGCGGCGGAGCGTCCCAATGCCTAATCCTCTCGCCGAGCGGGCGCGCTGGCACTTGACCCGCGAGACCGGCGCCGTCATAAAAGCAGGTGGGGGCGTGCTACGCATCGCCCTCGTCTACCCCAACACCTACTACGTGGGCATGTCCAGCCTGGCGGTGCACGCGATCTATCACCTGCTCAACGCGCGGCCCGACGTTGCCTGCGAGCGCGCCTTCATGCCCGACCGCGGTCACGATCAGGAGCGAGACCACCCGCTGGTGACCATTGAGTCGCAGACCCCGCTCGACCGCTTCGACGTTGTCGCCTTCAGCCTCGCGTTCGAGCTCGACTACCTCCATGCCGTGGACGCCTTGCGCCGCGCGCGGATGCCCGTTTTCGCGCGTGACCGCGACCACCGGCATCCGCTCGTCATCGCCGGCGGGGTGTGCGTGGGCTTCAACCCCGAGCCGTTGGCGGAGGTGGTGGACGCCTTTGTCGTGGGCGAGGCCGAGCCGGTGCTGGACGGAGTCGCGGAGGCGCTGCTGGAGGCGGAGGATCGCGGCGACGCCCTGCGCCGCCTGCAGGCGCTGCCCGGGGTCTATGTGCCGTCATCCTACGCGCCGCGGTATTCGCCGCCCGGGGCGTTCGTAAGCCTGGCGCCGGCCAAGGGCGCCCCGCGGCGCCTGCGCCGCTTGCGCGCCGACAACCTCGACCGCTGGCCGACCCACACGCGGGTCTTGACCCCGGACACGGAGTTCGGCAACATGTTCCTGATCGAGATCAGCCGCGGCTGCGCCCATGCCTGCAAGTTCTGCGTCACCGCGCCCTGCTATCACCCCTACCGCTACCGCTCGGTCAAGCACCTCCTGGAGGTCGCGGCGCGGGGGCTCGAGCACCGGCGCACCATCGGCCTGGTGGCGGCCGCCGTCTCCGACCATCCTCACCTCGATCACCTGGCGCGCGGCCTGCGCGAGATGAAGGCGCGCATCTCGCTGTCCTCCATCCGCGCCGACGGCGCCGGCACCACCATCGTCGAGGCCCTGGGCGAAGGCGGCGCACGCGCCATCACCTTCGCCCCCGAGGCCGGCAGCGACCGGCTGCGCCGTCGTCTGCGCAAGTCCATCTCCGAGGAGCAATACCTCGCCGCCGCGCGCCTGGCGGCGGCCAACGGCATCCGGCGCCTGCGCCTCTACTTCATGCTCGGTCTGCCGGGCGAAACCGCGGCCGATGTCGAGGCCATCCCCCGCCTGGTGCACCGGCTCAAGCGCGACGCCAACATGTCCCAGGTGGTGGCCAGCATCAGCACCTTTGTCCCCAAGCCCTGCACCGCTTTCGAGCGCGAAGCCATGGCCTTGCCGCGCCACATCGGCGCGCAATTGAAGGCCCTGCGCTCTCAGCTCCACACCGAACCCGGCGTCTCCATGTCCGCCGAGAGCCCCAACTGGGCCTTCATCCAGGCGGCGCTCGCCCGCGGCGACCGGCGCCTGGGCGCGGTCATCGCCCGCGCGGCGGAGGCGGGGGGGTCGCTGGCGGCGTGGCGCGGCGCCTTCGCGGCCGAGAACCTCGACCCCGAATCCTTCGCCGCCCGTCCCCGCGCCGCCGACGAGCCCCTGCCGTGGGAGCACATCGGCTAGGGAGTGGCGGTTTCTCTCTGGCAGGGCGCGGTCGCGCATTGCCACGAGCGTCCGCTTGCGCTAAACTACACGCGGCTGCATCAGTGCCAATCCGCGTCCATCCGCGGCCGCAAGCCGGGGAGCCGGCCGACCCGTGACCAAGCCCGCCGACAACGGCATAACCCCCATGCTCGCGCAGTACCAGGCGATCAAGCGCGAGCACGCCGATGTCATCCTGCTGTTCCGGCTGGGGGATTTCTACGAGATGTTCGGCGCTGACGCCGAGCTCGCCGCCGGCATCCTCAACCTGACCCTGACCTCGCGCGAGGTCGGCAAGGGGCGGCGCCTGCCCATGTGCGGGGTGCCCTATCACGCGGTCGAGCGCTACGTGGCGCGGCTGCTGGCGGCGGGGCACAAGGCCGCCATCTGCGAGCAGGTCGAGGATCCGAAAACGGCGCGCGGCCTGGTGCGCCGCGAGGTTACGCGCGTCCTCACCCCGGGGACGGTGGTCGAGGACTACCTGCTCGATGAGCGGCGCAATAACTACCTGGCGGCGGCGGTCATCGCGGAGGATGGATGGGGCGTGGCGGCGGTTGACTGCTCGACCGGCGAATTCGCGGTGACGCAGGGGACGGGCGAGGAGGCGCTGCTGGAGGAGCTGTCGCGCATCGCTCCGGCGGAGGTGCTGCTGCCGGCGGAGGCGGCGCAGGACGCGGCGTTCGCGGAACTCCTGGGCCAGGCTTGCGGCTGCCGGGTGAGCGAGTTCGCCGAGGACGATTTCGAGCTCGACACCCCCCACGAGATCCTCACCCGCCACTTCGGCACCACCTCCCTGCGCGGCTTCGGCTGCGAGGAGCTGCCGCTCGCCATCCACGCCGCCGGCATGGCGCTGTGCTACCTCCGGAAGAACCAGAAGTCCGCCCTCGAACAGATCCGCAGCCTCACCACCTACTCGCTGTCGCAGTCCATGATCCTCGACGCTGCCACCCGGCGCAACCTGGAGCTGACCCAGTCGCTGCGCGACGGCGGTCGCACCCACAGCCTGCTGTGGCTGCTCGACGAGACCGTGACCTCGATGGGGGCGCGGCAGCTCCGGCGGTGGCTGCTGTCGCCGCTGCTCGACCCGGCGGCGATCGAGCAGCGCCTGGAGGCGGTGGCGGAGCTGCGCCGCGACGCCCTGCTGCGGGCGAGCCTGCGCGACCTGCTGCGCGCCATCAGCGACCTCGAGCGCCTCACCAGCCGCGCCGCCGCCGGCACCGCCAATGCGCGCGAGCTGGCGGCCCTGCGCGACTCCCTGGCGCGTTTGCCGCAGCTTATCGCCCTGCTGGCGGCCACCGACTGCGCCCCCCTGCGCGCGCTCGCCGCGGGCGCCGATCCCCTGGCCGAGCTCGAGGCCGCCCTGCGCGCCGCCATCGCCGACGACCCCCCCATCGGCCTGCGCGACGGCGGGCTCATCCGCCCGGGCTACCACGCTGAACTGGACGAGCTGCGCGTCGCCAGCGCCGAGGGCAAAGACTGGATCGCCGCCCTCGAGCAGTCCGAGCGCGAGCGCACCGGCATCAAGTCGCTCAAGGTCGGCTATAACCAGGTCTTCGGCTACTACCTCGAGGTCACCAAGCCCAACCTGGCGGCGGTGCCCGCCGATTACATCCGCAAGCAGACGCTGGCCAACGGCGAGCGCTTCATCACCCCCGCGCTCAAGGAGTACGAGGCGAAGGTGCTGGGCGCGCACGACCAGATCGTGGAGCTGGAGTACGAGTTGTTGTGCGACCTGCGCCGGCGGGTGGCGGGGGAAGCCGCGCGCCTGCAGGCGGCGGCGGCGCTGGTGGCGACCGCCGACGTGGCGGCGACCTTCGCCGAGCTGGCGGCGCAGCGCGGCTACATCCGGCCCGAGGTGGACGACGGCGAGGCGGTCGAGATCAAGGCCGGGCGCCACCCGGTGGTGGAGAAGACGCAGGCCGGCGAGCGCTTCGTCCCCAACGACGCGCGCCTCGATTGCTCCGACCACCAGCTCCTCATCATCACCGGGCCCAACATGGCGGGCAAGTCCACCTACCTGCGCCAGGTCGCGCTGATCGTGCTCATGGCGCAGATCGGCTGCTTCGTCCCCGCGGCCGCGGCGCGCATCGGCGCGGTGGACCGCATCTTCACCCGCGTCGGCGCCAGCGACGACCTCGCCACCGGCCAGTCCACCTTCATGGTCGAGATGAACGAGACCGCCAACATCCTCCACAACGCCACCCGCCGCTCGCTCATCATCCTCGACGAGATCGGCCGCGGCACCTCGACCTTCGACGGCCTCTCCATCGCCTGGGCGGTGGCGGAGCACATCCACAACAGCCCGCGTATCGGCGCCAAGGCGCTGTTCGCCACCCATTACCATCACCTCAACGATCTGGAGAAGACCCTGCCGCGCGCGAAGAACTACCGCGTGGCGGTCAAGGAGGAAGGCGAGCGCATCATCTTCCTGCGCAAGATCGTCCCCGGCGGCACCGACCGCAGCTACGGCATCCAGGTCGCGCGCCTGGCGGGGCTGCCGCACGAGGTGGTGGAGCGCGCCAAGCAGGTGCTGTGGAGCCTGGAGCAGGCCAATTCCGTGGGCAGCCTGCCGCCGCGCGCGCCCGCGGTCAAGCCGCCCCCGGCGCCGCAGTCACAGTTGACGCTGTTCGAGGCGGTCCCCCACCCGCTGGTGGACGAACTGATGACCGTTGACGTCGAATCCATGACCCCGCTCGACGCCCTCAACAAGCTCGCGGAGCTGCAAGCCCGCGCCCGCGCGCAGGAGAAGAAGCCTAACCACGGAGAGCACAGAGACCGGAATCGCTAAGAGCCAGGCGTGACCGTTCCTAGGTGGGGATGGCTAGGTTGCGCGCCGAGACGTGGCACCGCCGCCGTCGGTGGCTAGGTCGCAAGGCGACCGCCACGGTGGCCTTTAGGTGGCTAGGGCCGACGAATCGGCCCGCCACGGTGGCCTGCAGAGCAGACCTAGCCGCTGTGTAGGGGCGCACGCCGTGCGCCCCTACGAGTTGGGCTTCCGGTTCCCACTCTTCGCGGTTATAATCCGTGAGCTGTTCTGCTTGACTCGCCGGCCTGCGAGTGGGAGACTATGGGAAGCGCCGTGAGAAGAAACGGCGGCTCATTCGCAGCCTGAGGCAAAGACTCATGACGCGCGATGAACTGCTAAGCCGCTTGCGGTCCCACCGCGCCGAGATCACCGCCCTCGGCACGAAATCGCTGGCCCTCTTCGGTTCCGCCGCCCGCGGGCAGGCGGGGCCGGACAGCGACGTTGATCTGCTCGTGGAATTCGAGGGGCGAGCGACCTTCGACCGCTACATGGCGCTCAAGGAGTATCTCGAGGAGCTCCTGGGCTGCCAGGTGGACCTGGTTACGCGCAAAGCCCTCAAGCCGCGTCTGCGGCCGCGCGTGGAGGAAGAGGCCGTCCATGTCGCGTGACTACCGGTTCTTCCTTGACGACATCCGGGCATCTTGTGACAAGATTGCGCGCTATGTCGAGGGGCTGACCTATGCCCAAGGCAACGCAAGAGCGTTACCCCGAAGTCGAATGGAAGAAGATGGCCGGCCTGCGTGACATCGTCATTCACGAGTATTTCGGGATAGACCACGAGATCGTATGGGACATCGCCCTCCATCACCTCCCGCAGTTGCTCGACCAGATCACACGCATCTTGACGGTTGAGGACGCCGAAGGACGTTGATGTTGAATCACTGACCCCGCTCGACGCCCTCAACAAGCTCGCGGAGCTGCAAGCCCGCGCCCGCGCGCAGGAGGAGAAAACCTAGCCGCGCACTGAAGAGTCTGGTGCATTACAGCAATGACTTCGCGTGCTGCGACAGCCCGGTGGCACCCCGACCGGGTGGGGTGTCGGCGCCGCGTGCGCGACGCCGAATTGAGCAGGCGAGGCTTGCCCGCCGGGGTGGGGCGCCTGTTCCACACGATCCCGAGCGGCGCCGTCCTACGGTTAGAGCGGCGCCTGCAGGGGAATCACCGCCATTGAAGCGCAGACTGCGCAGATCTCGCCGAGCTGGAGATTGAAGCGGCCGCCATGACAGCTCCGTCGGCAGAGCCGCGGCGGGAGCTCCCCCCGCCGCGCATTGTTGCCTGGGAGATCACCAAGCGCTGCGACCTGGCATGCAAGCACTGCCGCGCGAGCGCGAACACCGAGCCCGATCCCCAGGAGTTGAGCCCGGGCGAGGCGCTGGCGCTGGTGGACCAGCTCGCGCAGGCGGGGACCCGGCTGCTCATCCTCAGCGGCGGCGATCCCCTGCTGCGGGACGACTGGTCCGACATCGCGGCGCGGGCGACCGCCGCCGGCATGCGGGTGACGATGGCGCCCAACGGGCTGCACGTCACCGCCGAAGTCGTGGCCCGCATGCGCGCGTGCGGCATTCAGCGGGCCGCGATCAGCCTGGACTTCCCGACGCCCGCACTGCACGATGGGTTCCGGGGCGTACCCGGCGCGTTCGACGCGGCGATTCGCGCCCTGCGCCTGCTGCGCGAGGCGGGGATCGAATGCCAGGTGAACACCACGATAAGCGCCCTCAACGTGGACCACGTTGAGGGCGTCATTGACCTCGCATTGGCGCTGGGAGCGGCGGCCTTTCATCCCTTCCTGTTGGTGGAAACGGGGCGCGGCGAGGAGCTGGCCCCCCAGGCGCTGACGCCGGAGCGCTGCGAGGAGATGATGGTGCGCCTGCGCCGGCGGGAGGCCGAGCTGCGAGGTCGGCTGGCCTTCAAGCCCACGGACATGCCGCAGTACTGCCGGGTGGCGGCGCAGGACGGGGCCGAGCGCCGCGCGCCAGGGGAGGCGGGGGCGGTGCTGGACCACATGACCCGGGGGTGCCAGGCGGGGCGAGCGTTCTGCTTCATCTCCAGCCGCGGAGAGGTCAACCCCTGCGGCTATCTGCCGCTGCCGGCGGGCAACGTACGGGTGTCGCGGCTGGCGGAGATCTGGCGCGCATCGGCGGTGCTGCAGGCGCTGCGCGACGATGACCTCATCCAGGGCAAGTGTGGAATATGTGAGTTCAGGCGCATCTGCGGCGGCTGCCGCGCGCGCGCTTTCGCCCACAGCGGCGACTGGATGAGCCCCGAGCCGCTGTGCGCCCACCTGCCCCGAGCGGCGGGGGCGGACGCGGGTTCCGCCGCGTAAGCTCCGAGAGGAAATGCGGCCGCCCCTGCCGAATCATCGGCGATGAGCGCGAGACTAGACCGCACACCCCGGCGACATCGCGCGCCGAAACGCGCCGCCGAAGCGGGTATAATCGCAGTGTGAGCGCACCGGCGTTGACAACCTGACGCCGGCTTTTGCGCGCTTATTCGCAGCATGATTTGTCGTACGTGCAACCTGGAATTCGACAGCGCCGCTTGCCCGGGGTGCGGCGGCGCTGCCACCTCGGCGGTTGACGACCGGGTCGCAGCCGCTTCCGCGCTGCTGCAGGAAGGCCTCGCCGACCAGGCGATCGAGGCGCTGGAGCAAGCTCTCAGCAGCAGCCCCCGCAGCTACCAGGTGCATCACCTGCTCGGCGAGGCCTACCTGCGCCAAGGTGAGCTCGCGCTTGCCGGGCACCACTTCGAGCGCGCGGTGTGGCTGGACTCAGGCTGTGCCGCGGCGCGTTACAACCTGGCCCGCGCCTACCGCAGCGCCGGACGCACGGATGACGCGCTCCAGCAGGTGCGCGCAGCCCTGAGCAAGGACCCGGCTCACGCCGCCTCCAAGAGCTTGCTCAAGGAGCTGGAGCGGGCGGCGACACGGGAGCTGTCAGAGCCGCCGCCCGGAGCGGCCGAGAATCGCCCGCGCGCGGCGGCGCCCCACCTTGAAGCCGTGCACGTGCGCGCCCGGCGCCTGAGCCGGCCGGTGCAGACTGCGTTGGGTGCGCTGGCCGCGATCTTCGTGATCATCCTCGGCTCATTCGCCTACGCCGCGACGCTTCGACTGCTCACCAGCCCGCAGTTGCTGGAGCGCGACGCGGTGCTGTGGCGACAGTTGCCGTATGCGACAGCGGGGATCGCCTTCGTCGCCGGCGTCATCGCGGCGTCGTTTCAGATCCCCGGGCTGCCTTTTGCCGGCGCGCTCGCGGGGCTAATCGCGATCCCGGCAGGGGTTGCGATCCCGCTGATAGCCGAGCACGAGCCGGTGATGACCGACTTCCTGGTCCGCGCCGCGGCCTACGGCGCCCTGGGAGTGGCGGTGACGGAGGCCCTGGCGAAGTTCACGCCGCTCGGCGAGTGGAGACGGGCCCTGGTGTGGGCTTTCATCGCGGCGGCCACCGTCTACGTCGTCGCCGGCTACTTCCGACAGGGGAGTCTCGAGGGCAGCGTATTGCAGCCGGTCCCCGGCACCAGCGACCTGTCGATGACGATGCCGGTGCCGGGCGCCGAGATCACGCTTCAGGATCCGGGCAGCGGCCTCGTATATGCCACCACCGCCACCGGCACCTTCAGCGAGGAACGGCGCGAGCTTGACCCCTCCGCCGAGGGCCGCTACCGGCTGCGCGGCATGCCGGTGGGATACTACCTGCTGACCGTGCGCGACCCGCGAACCGGCGCCACCTGGCGCGACAAGGTGTTCGTGGACTACGCCGTCATCAACGGCAACAGCCACGACGTGGCCCTCGTCCCGTCCGCAGAGGAGATCGCAGCTCCCGCGCCCGCCGCACCCGCCGCGCCCGCCTCCTCTGACTGACGCCCGCTCTTGCCGTCCGCTTGCTCCGGCTGCACACCAGGGATATGCGGACATCTCCTCGAACCATGCACTGCTCGGGCATGGGGGGGACAGTTCCTTCCCGCCCCGGGCCTGGGCGCTGCCCTGGGCGACGGAGAACTGTCCCCTCGCACATGAGGAGGGACCGCGGGTTGCTTGTGGGTGGACGGCAGCGTACTGCTTGGGAAAGGAGCGGTGACATGCAGCGACTGAATGCGGGTGCTCTGGGATTGGCGCTGGGGATCATCTGGGGCGTCGGGATCTTGGCAGTCGTGGTCGCCAATCGGATCACGGGGAGCTACGGCGCGAACTGGATCGTCACGCTCGCCTCTCTCTACCCGGGGCTGAGCCTGACCCCGGTCGGCGCCGTCATCGGCTTCCTGTGGGGGTTTGTGGACGGCGTCATCTGCGGTGTGCTCGTGGGCTGGATATACAACGGCCTGCTGCCGCGACCGGCGCCGGCAAGCGCAACGCCGCCAGCGCCGTAGGCCGTCACCGAGCGCGGGCTGACACCGCCGGCAGCCGCGCGAAGTGGCGGCGAGCACTGCGGCCGGCCGCCGGAAAGCGCATGGCGGCGGCGGGGTGGTAGGTTACGAAGTAACGCCGCCCGTCGCGCTCGACTACGCGCCCGAGCACGCCCCGCAGGCGCGGGCGGCCCAGCATCGCCTCCACCGCGACCCCACCCATGAGCACCACCAGCCGCGGGGCGATGGCGGCGAGCTGACGGTCGAGGTGGGCGCGGCGGCAGGCGTCCATCTCGTCGCGGCGGGGGCGGCGGTTGCCCGGCGGTCGGCACTTGTTGACGCCGGTGACGAAAATGTCCTCGCGTCGCAGGCCGGCGCGGCGCAGCAGTTGGTCGAACTCGCGCCCCGCCATGCCCTGGAACGGCCGGCCGCTCTCATCCTCGGCGCGTCCTGGGGCCTCGCCGATGAATACGATCCGCGCGCGCGCAGCGCCTTCTCCCGGTACCGCGCGGGCGCGCGACCGCCACAGACGACAACGCCGACAGCGCCGCACGCTGCGGGCGACGGCGTTGAGTTGGCCCTCGGGGGTCATGCTCAGTCCGGCCCCTCCCTCGATCCGGGCTGGGCGCGGCCGAGCCTGATCGGCGCAGCCCCCAGCAGAACGGGGCGCGGATGGGTCCCCGCGCCCCGGTAGATTGCCTGCCCGGACCTTGACTAGCCGCAGGAGCAGCCCGGCTTAGCCGCCCCGATCTTGAACATCTTCGTCCCGCACGCCGGGCACGTGCCCTGGGTCGCGGGCTTCCCGTTCTTCATCGTGACCTGGGTCGGATTTCTCATGTCCCGCTTCGCCTTGCACTTGACGCAATAGGCCTCCATCGCTTCACCTCCCTTGCTGTGATGGTTGCTTCGGACTCGTCCAAGCACCCCGACCTGGCGGGGTGAATTCGGACCAGCGAGAGAACGCTTCTCCCTCGCATGAGGCCATCCTTCTCATGGCTGGGCGATTTTGGAAAATTGCGGAAAACAGATGTGTGCATAAATGCGAGGGTCGGCGCGGATGATAGTGCCGCCGGACGGCCTCTGGGGGCTGGCGGCCTTGACCGCTCGTGGAGCCTGGCCACCTTGGCCAGGGGCATCACGGGCGGGGGCGCCCATGCTCCTCATCCGCGGCAGGTGTGCAAGCGGCTAGGGCCGAATAGGTCCGGCGCGGGGGTGGCGCCCGGATGCAAACGGAGGGCCGGCGGATGCCTCATACCATAACCGATGACTGCACGGCGTGCGGCGCGTGCATCCAGGAATGCCCGGCGGACGCGATCAGCGAGGGCGAGGTTTACACCATAGACCCCGAGCTGTGCACCGATTGCGGACTGTGCGCGCAGGTGTGCCCCTCGGGCGCGGCCCTGCCGGCGGACGAGTGAGAGCTAACCGATGAGCGACAGACTGGTGACCCTGGTGTTTGCCCTGGCGTACTTGCCGCTGGCGGCGATGGCGCTGCTGTGGGTCATCGCGCTGGGGCTGCGGCTCGCGGGTGCGCCCGGCCTGCTGCGCTGGCTCAAAGCGCGTACCAGCGTGCCCCAGCCGGAGCCCAACCCGCCCCCCGGCGCCCGCGGCGAAGGCCAGCCGTAGTGGGCGGCTGGCAGAAGCTGTGGCAGAACCCGGCAATAGCGAAGCTCTGGCAGGAGTTTCCGCCCCTGTCCGAGGTGGTGGCGATGGCGGACCTGCTGGCCGCCGAGGGGCGCCGCCGCGTGCTCGACATCGGCTGCGGCCTGGGCCGCCACACGGTCTATCTTTCCGGACGGGGCTGCGAGGTCACCGCCACCGACAACGCGCCGGCGGCGATCTCAGCGTGCCGGCAGAACCTGGAGCAGGCGGGGCTGCGGGCGAACGTGCTGGCGCTCGACATGCGGGAGCTCCCCTTCCCCGACGGGCACTTCGACGGCGTGGTTTCGACTCAGGTCATCCACCACTGTGACCGCGCGACGCTCGGGCGCATCATCGGTCTCATCGCGCAGAAGCTGTCCTCGGGCGGCGTCTTCATGTGGGCGACGCATTCTCCCCGGCATCGCGACTGCGGCAAGGGGCGCGAAATCGAACCCGGCACCTGGGTCAACGAGGATCATCGCGAGGGGCCGGTGCCGCATCATTACTGCACGGAGGAAGAGATCCGCGAGTTGCTATGCGCTTTCGACATCGAATCCATGTCGGAACGGGAGTTTCATGAAAAGCCGGACGGCATTCGGCACTGGAACGTGCTGGCGCGGAAGGGGGGCCCCTTTGCGGGGTCGCCGTACTGAGAACCCCGACGTCGTGCCGCCGAAAGCCGCATGTGGGACGAGAAAGGGCAGGAGGCAAGGTCCTGCCCTACACGGCATTGGTGACCGCCACAAATGGGGATCGCCTCGTGGGTGCGTCCCGACCTGTCGGGGCGCACCGGCAGCAACGCGACTTCTATGGGAAGTCGCGCCCGGTGCGTCGCCCAACCATCCCCACTATAGAGGCTCGCCAAATAGGTTCACAAAGTGAGCTCTCTGGTAGCGCAGCCGTCTCGGCTGCGAAAGGTTGGCAGGCGCCTGCCCGACCAACACCAGTCGCGTCCTGTCGGCCGCTCCTATCCCCCGGACCGATGGATAGCCACGTTGAAACGCCTGGTGCGGCTGCGCTTCTCGGGCGCCCGCGGTTCCAGACCCTACACAGTTACCACGGCGACGGCCTGGCCCTGATTGGCTTCTCGTAGCAACACGCTCTCCGTGTGTGGCCAAAGCCGAGGCAAGATCACCAACGGTAATCCCACGAAACGCCAGATCCAAATTTGGATGTCCATGACCCACCAGCCGAGCCGAGGCGGGTATGGCTCCATGTGCTTCTGCGGATCATAGGGGGGAATACGGTACTGATCCAGGAGGCGCGCGTGTCCCTGCCAGTCATCCTCTGACAGAAACGGCGAGAATTGCCACAACTGCTCCATGTCTGGCCCTCTCACCGGAGGGTCAGGGCAGTATCGCACCGCCAGGGCCACCCCGATCCACATCAGGAGGAAGAGCGGCCAGTGTGTGGAGTTGCACCAGGCAAGGTACGCCACGATCAGCATAGCCAGCGAGCCGAGCGCCACGAGCTGGCCACGATGCCACGTGCGATGCACGCGTTCGGTGAGAACATAGTCGGTCGTCAGGAAGGCTAGCAGCCGTTTCAAGTACGCCCATCCTTCAGCGCTCGTGCGAACACTGTGATCCGAGAAATCGTCGTAGAAGCACCAAAGCTCGTAAGCGACCTTTGACAGGCTGCCATCTCTACCCTCACACTCATCATACATTGCATCGTCTACAACTTCGTCGAAAGCAAACGACCTCGTCTCCCCTCGCAAGTAGGCCCCGGTCGCAGCCGCAAGCCGACTTCTCGCCTCCAGATCAACATGGGAGATTAGGGACAGGTTATTCATGAAGCATCTTCCGGCGGCTTCGTGCCGCGACGAGGCGAGACGCCTGGCCTGCCAGATTTGCGGCCGGACGGGTGCTCGGCGCGCGCGCCCTCTTCGGCGCAATTGTACTCCTTTTCGGGGGCAGGCGAAAGCACGCCCGGAGCGGGGTCACGAACGTGACCTGTGGGCACCCGATTGCGTCCACGCCGTCTCGGCTGCGAATGAATTCAATTGGCGGGCGAGACGCCCGCCCCACCGGAATGCAGTTGTCCACCTGGCAGTGAACATAGTATGCGAGCCCCAATCGAGCCGCTCACACTCGCGGCACACGTCCGATTCCGGCCGTCGCGGTGCGGGAATCGCCTGGCGATCACTCGCCGATCGCGGAGGGCAGGCAGTCAGCAATCGCGGCGAGGGCGGCGCGAGCGGCCCCGAGCGCTTCCTCCGCCTCCTCGCGCGCCGGGGAATCCTGCTCATCGGGATAACGGAACCTCCAGGCGTACTCGCTCAAGGGCGAAACCCGATCCGCCAGCGGCTCCAGCGTCGGCTCAATGGCGACGCATTGTCGGCCCAGTTCTTCCAGGCTGTGCGTTTTGCGAAAAGGCACGTCGTGCCAGACCAGCAGCCCTTTCATTGCCTTCTCGATAGTCTGCTGACAGTGGAACAGAACGTCCTCCAGCAGCGGCGGAGAGGCGGCGAGGGCATGCTCCGCGCTGCGCAGGTCGGTGCGCGCCTTCGCGAGCCAGGCTCGAGTATCCGCACTCCTCGCCTCATCCGGCAGCATAGAGCAGCCTCCCCTCGGCGACGATGGTCGTGGGCAGCGACGCGCGCAGGGAAAGCCTGCTCTCGAAGGCCTCCCGCGTCCACACCAGAACATCCGCGGCGGTCCCCGTCCCGCGCAGCGCTTCATAGGCGACTCGGCTGCGGCGGCGTTCGGCCGGCGCGTCGTCCGGCACTACCACCATCAGATCGTAGTCGCTGTCCGGCCCCGTCTCCCCGCGGGCGCCGGAGCCGAAGAGATAGACCCGTTCGGGCCGGTACGCCTCCACCAGTCGGCGGACGATCTCCGTCAGCGCAGGGTCTTCCGCCGTCCCACGTCTCTGGTTGGTGTCTCGCATGTGGCTGCTCCCTCTCCCCGCGCCCACTTCACCTCACCACCACCGCCTCGCGCAGCAGCTCCAGGTAATACTGGTAGTTGGCGAGGGGGACGTCGGGCGGGACGCGGTGGTCCACGGTGGGAATGTAGCCGCCGCGCTTGGCCAGCGGCGGCACCTTCGACATCACCTCGTGCTCGATCGCCGCGCGGTCGCGGGCGAGGGCGTGCTTGTCCATGTTGCCGATCATCAGCAGCTCCGGCCCGAAGCGCTGCGCCATTTCCACCGCGTTCGTCCCCCACACCCCGACCTCGAGCGGGAACATGACGTTGACGCCTCCCTCGCGCCAGGGCAGCACCAACTCGTCAATCTTGCCATCACAATCCACGATATTCACATCTACCCCGTGCGCCGCCAGCAGCCCGGTGATCTTCTGATAGCGCGGCACCATGAACTCGCGGAACATGGCGGGTGAGATCAGCGACGCCTTGTTATACGCCATATCCTCCCAGAACAAGGCGTAGTCGAACTCCACCTCCGACAGCGCGCGCTCGATGGTGCGACACACGAAGTCGGCGATGAAGTCCATCATGTCGTGCATCAACCGGGGGTCGTCGTGGAAGCACATGCAGGTGTTCTCGACCCCCATCCACCCGCGCACCCAGCCGAAGAAGCCGCCGCCGGTGATGCCCAGCGGGTAGTCGCGGTCGCGGTAGGAGGCCGCCAGTTCGCCCCAATTGTCCGGGTAGCGGGCGGGGTCGTCGGGGTCGTAGCGCTCCCGCATCGCCTCGAAGTCGGCGCGGTTCTTCACCGGGAACTCGATGAAGGTGGGGATGCTGGTGCCTTGCTTGGAGCGGCGGCACAGGACGCCGTCGGTGTTGCGCAGCAGTTGGGTCTGCTCGTCCTCCTCGTAGATGATCTCCTCGAAGTGGGGGATCATGCCCAGGCTGATCGGCGCCGCGTGCCACTGCTGGTCCATGCCGAAGAACTCGTCGGTCGAGACCTCCTCGGGCAGGCCCTGCTTGTGCCATTCCTCGAGGGTTTGCGTCCAGAAGCCGAAGTCCCAGATGGGGAGGCGGTCCACCGGCTGGTAGTGCATGGTGCGCACGAAGCGCTCACGATCGGTCACGGGCTACCTCCGGGCGGGCGGTATCGGGCGCAAGCCGCGCCGCGCGAGTACGGATTATAGCGGTCCGCGCGCACCCAGTCAAACGCTACCCGGGGCGGTCCCATCGCGCGCCCGGCTCACCTGCGCGATGCCCACGGGCTGCCGCGCATCACGAATCGCCACGGCTGGTCGCAGCCCGGCTTGACGCCCACGCGGGGGCGCGCCGCGATGCGGTCGTCCGTCACCGCGCCGCCGGGCTCGATGCGCAGCGGGCCCCGGGTGAGGTCGGCGCCGTTGTGCATGATGCCGATGCCGAACGCCTGCGTCAGCTTGCCGGGTCCGCTGGCGAGGTTGCGGTCATCGCCGATCCCGCGCCGCAGGCGCATGAGCTCGATGCCCGCCACCGGCTCCACCGCGCGGATCAACACCGCCTCGGCGACGCCCTCCTCGCGGGTGACGACGTTGAGGCAATGGTGAGCGCCGTAGATGAAATAGACGTACGCGTGCCCCGGCGGGCCGAACATCTGGCGGTTGCGCGCGGTCATTTTGGCGACCCAGCGCTCGCCCTCGCGCCGCACCGCATGACACGCCGGGTCGCCCTCGAGATAGGCCTCGGTTTCGACGATGCGACCGCAGACGCGCCCCTCGGGGGTATCGTGCACCAGCACCTGCCCCAGCAGCGCGCGCGCGACCGCGATCGTGGAATCCCGGTAGAACGCGCGGAACCGGGGTGAGCGTCTATTTCCCACGCTGCGCATTTGGCTAGGCGGCTGTGCCGTCGCCACGGCGGCCCGCAGGGCCTAGCCGCCTGCGCAGGCGCCGCCGCAGTTGCGCCAGGGGCAGGGTGTTGAGGACCTGCGGCGGCTCGGCCCACCCGCGGCGCGCGGTGGCGACGCCGTAGGTGATGAGCCGCAGATGGTCGCAGTCGTGGGCGTCGGTGTTGATGACGAGCTGGACCCCCAATTCCTTGGCGCGGCAGATGTGAAGGTCGCGCAGGTCGAGGCGGTCGGGGTAGGCGTTGACCTCCAGCGCCACCCCCAGTTCGGAGGCGGCGGCGAGCAGGCGCTCGATCTCCACCGCGTAGGGATCGCGGCGGCCGATGATGCGCCCGGTGGGGTGAGCGAGCGCGTCCACGTAGGGATTGCTGATGCCGTCAATGATGCGCGCGGTCATGCTCTCGGCGTCGAGCTTGAACCCCGAGTGCACGGCGGCGATGACGAAGTCCAGTTGCGCCAATACCTCCTGGGGGTAGTCGAGGGTGCCGTCGCGGCGGATGTCGCACTCGGTGCCGGCGAGCAGGGTGATGCCTTTGATGCGGCGATTCGCCGCCCGGATGTCGGCCGCGTGTTGCAGCAGGTCCTCGTCGAACAGCCCGCCCGCCATTCCCACCGAGCGCGAGTGGTCGCAGATGGCGAGATACTTGTAGCCGCGGGCGCGGGCGCTCTCGGCCATTTCCTCGATCGTGTGATGGCCGTCGGTGCGCTTGGTGTGCACGTGCAGGTCGCCCTGGATATCCTCGACCTCGATCAGGCGCGGCAGCTCGCCGCGCTGGGCGGCCGCGATCTCGCCGCGGTCCTCGCGCAGCTCCGGCGCGATCAGCGGCAGCTCAAGGGCGGCATAGACCTGCTCCTCGGTGGCGCCGGCGATGCGCTGCTCGGTGCCGACGTCGAACACCCCGTACTCGCTGATGCGCAATCCCCGCCGCGCCGCCAGCTCGCGCAGCCGAATGTTGTGCTCCTTCGACCCGGTGAAGTACTGGAGCGCGGCGCCGAAGCTCTCCGGCTCCACCACCCGCAGGTCCATCTGCGCGCCGCTGTCGCCCACGACGCTGGTCTTGGTCGGCCCGCGGGCGAGGACGCGCTGCACCGCCGGCAGCGACGCGAAAGCGGACATCACCGCCTCGGGGTCGGTGGAGGTGGCGAGCAGGTCAATATCGCCAACGGTGTCGCGCATGCGGCGGAGGCTGCCGGCAGGCTCGATCTGCTCCACCGGCGCCGCCAGTCGCAGGTGCTCGATCACTTCCATCGCCAGCGGGTGGGCCTGGGCCAGGGGCAGGCGCGCCTGGTGCACCCGCAGGCGCTCGATGCCGCGCAGGATATTGGCCTCGGTGCGCTCGCCGAAGCCCTTGAGGCCGCGCAGGCGGCCGTCGCGCGCCGCCTGCGCCAGCTCGTCCACGCTGGTGATGCCGAGCTGATCGTGGAGTATCTTCACTGTGCGCGGCCCCACCTCGGGCACGTTCAGCAGCTCGGCCAGGCTCGCCGGGAACTGCGCCAGCAACTCCTGGTGAAGGCGGCAGGCGCCGGTGGTCAGCAGCTCCGTGATCTTGTCGGCGATGCTGGCGCCGACGCCGGGGAGGTCGGTCAGCGGGTGCTGACCGATCACGGCCGAGAGCTGGGTGGGAAGGTTTTCGATGGCCTGGGCCGCGCGCTGATAGGCGCGCACCTTGAAGGGATTCTCGCCCTTGATCTCGAGGATGTCCGCGATCTCGGCGAGCACGCCTGCGATATCGCGATTAGTGATTTGCATCAGGCGCCGCCGGCTGGCGCCGCGGCGCGGTCAGCAGTGCGGGCAGCCCGTCGAGAAAGCACCCCGCGCGCAGGCGCCGGCCCAGGTAGTATTCGATATGCGCGCGCAGGGCGCGCTCCAGCTCGGCGCCGCCGGCGCGCGTCAGGCTGATGCGCGGCAGCAGGCGCGGCGAGGCCTTGGCGCAGATGCGCGCGCTGCGCAGGGCGCCCGCCGACAGGCGCTGCCAGCCCGGCTCCGCGTCCGCGCAGCGGCGGCAGATGACGCCCCCCGACGCCGGCGAGAATCCCATCCACTCGTCGGCCAGCTCGGCGCCGCAGCGGACGCACGCGCCCAGCTGCGGGGCATAGCCGAGCGCGCTCAAGAGGCGCAGCTCGAACACCCGCGCCAGCAGCTCCAGGCGTTCGCCTTGCTCCGCCCGCGCCAGCGCCGCCAGCAACAAGTCGAAGATGCGTTCGCCGCCGTCGTGCTCCTCGACGAAGGCATCCACCAGGTCGGCGAAGTAGCTGGCATAGGACAGGCGGCGCAGATCCTCGCGCAGGCCGTAGAACCCGCAGCGCAACTCGCACTGGGTGATGAGATCGAGGTTGGCGCCGGCGGCCAGTTGCAGGTCGGAGCAGCACAGGAGTTGGGCGCCGGCGGCCAGCTTGCTGCGAGAGCGGCGCACGCCTTTGGCCACCACCCGCAGCTTGCCGCGCTCCCGGGTGAGCAAGGTCAGGATGCGGTCGGCCTCGCGCAGGTCGCGCTGGCGCAGGACGAGGGCGCTGACGCGATAGAGGCGAGGGCGAGGCATGAACGAAGGCGGCGCGCGCGGCGCGCGCGCTTACTCCCTTCCCAGGGCTTCCTCGGCGATGGGCTCTTCCGCCCGGTCGTAGCCCTCGAGCAGGGCGAGACCGGCGCTGGTGCCGATGCGGTCGGCGCCGGCGTTGACGAGGGCGCGCGCCTGCTCGTAGGTGCGCACGCCGCCGGCGGCCTTGATGCCGGTGTCGCGCCCCAGCGCCTGCCGCAGGAACTTGATGTCATCCACCGTCACCCCGCGGGGGCCGAAGCCGGTGCAGGTCTTGACGAAATCCGCACGCACCTCCTGCACCATGCGGCACGCCTTCTCCTGCTCGGCGCGGGTGGTGAGGCCGGTCTCAACGATGATCTTGACCAAGACCCCCTCGCCGTCGGCGGTGAGTCCCGCCATCTGCGCGGCGGTCACCACTTCCTCGAGGTCGCGGCTCACCACCTCCAGGTTGCCGGACTTGAGGGCGCCGATGTTGATCGCCACGTCCAGTTCGGTCGCGCACAGGCTCAGCGCCTGCTTGGTCTCGAAGACCTTGCAGGCGGTGGTGGTGGCGCCGGAGGGGAACCCGATCACCGTGCCCAGCTTGACGTCCGAATCGCGCAAGCAGCGCTCCGCCACCGCCAGCCAGCAGGGATAGACGACGACCGTTGCGAAGTGCTCCCGCCGGCTGTCCTCGCAGAAGGCGACGATCTCCTCCTCCGTGGCATCCGGTCGCAGGAGGGATTGATCTATCATCTTGGCGAGGGCGATCCTAGAGAACATGCCGTCTCCTGTGCCCGAACCTGGAGCCGATCTCAGTGCGCCACCCCCACCCGTCGAGCTGACTTGGCGACCGAAGGTCGGGGCCTGCACACGCAGCAGCCAAGACTGTTGTAAACTTATTCGCGGGGCTTGTCAAGACGCGGAGGGCGCGGTCATGAGCGCGCCGCGGCGATGGTGCAAGACCTGCGCTCCCCCCGGCGCACCGGGGGCGGCCCGGCGCAAACGATCTCCACACTACGCCCCCGGCGTGTTATGATATGGCGAAGTTGGAGGGGCGCACGACCATGCGCCCCTACTACGCGCCAGGAGGATCAACAGCCCGCTATGGAGAGGTTCTACTCAGCGCCGGCGACCGCGATCAAGATCGTGGACACGACCCTGCGCGACGGGGAGCAGACGGCGGGGGTGGTGTTCTCCCACCAGGAGAAGCTCGACATCGCCAAGATGCTGGACGAGATCGGCGTGCACCAGATCGAGGCCGGCATCCCCGAGATGGGGGGCAGCGAGCAGTCGGCGATCGAGAAGATGGCGCACATGGGCCTGCAGGCGAGCGTGCTGGGGTGGTGCCGCGCGGTGCGCGGGAGCGTGGAGGCGGCGCTCGCGTGCGGGGTGGATGCGGTCGCCATCTCCATCTCCACCTCCGATATCCATATCGAGCACAAGCTCGGCAAGTCGCGCGCATGGGTGATCGAGGCGATGACGCAGAACGTCGCCTTCGCCCGCGAGCACGGGATCCGCCACATCTCGGTCAACGCCGAGGACGCCTCGCGCTCGAACATGGAGTACCTGGTGGAGTTCGGCCTCGCCGCCAAAGAAGCGGGGGCGGATCGCCTGCGCTACTGCGACACCGTCGGCATCATGGAGCCCTTCGCCGTCCACGACCAGGTGCAGGAGCTGATCGCGCGCGCCGGCCTGCCGGTCGAGATGCATACCCACAACGACTTCGGCCTAGCCACCGCCAACGCGCTGGCCGGCATCCGCGCCGGGGCGACCTTCGTCAACACCACCGTCAACGGCCTGGGCGAGCGCGCCGGCAACGCCGCCCTGGAAGAAGTGACGATGGCGCTCAAGCACCTGCACAAGCTCGATTTGTCGGTTGATACCGCCCGTTTCCGCCGCCTCAGCGAGCTGGTGGCCAAGGCCTCGGCTCGCGACATCCCCATCTGGAAGGCGATCGTCGGCGCCAACGTCTTCGCCGCCGAAAGCGGCATCCACGCCGACGGCATCCTCAAGAACCCCATGAATTACGAGGCCTTCGCCCCCGAGGAGGTCGGCCTGCAGCGCCAGATTCTCATCGGCAAGCACTCGGGCACCCACGCCATCAAGAACAAGTTCCAAGAGTACGGCGTTCCCCTCAGCGACGACCTGGCGGCGCTGGTGCTGGCGCGCGTGCGCCAGTACTCCGAGGAGCGCAAGCGCTCGCTCTTCGACAAGGAGCTGATGCAGCTCTACGAGGAGGTCATCGGCGCGCGGCGCGAATCACCGGAGTAGGGGCGGCGGCGCTGCATGCGGACGACCGAGGCGATGAAACGCAAAGCGGCAGCGGACAACGAGACCTACGATGTGCTGGTGGCGGGCGGCGGCCCCGCGGGGCTGGCGGCGGCGGTGGCCGCGGCTCGCGGCCGCGCCCGCACCCTGCTGGTGGAGCGCTATGGCTTTCTCGGCGGCATGGCGACGGCGGGTCTGGTCAACCCTTTCATGGGCTTCCACGTCCGCCGACAGCCCATCATCGGCGGCATCCTGGCTGAGGTCATCGAGCGCCTGCGCGCCGGCGGCGGCTGGGGCAGCCGCCGCACCCCCCTGGCCTTCGACTCCGAGGTCTTCAAGTTCGTCGGCGACGACCTGTGTCGCGAGGCGGGGGTGGAGCTGCTGCTGCACACCTGGATCGCGCGGCCGACGGTCAAGGGCGGACGCATCGAGTCGGTCGCGGTCGAGAACAAATCGGGGCGACAGGACCTGCGCGCGCGGGTGTACATTGACGCCACCGGGGACGCCGACCTCGCCGCCCGCGCCGGCGCGCCATGCGAAATGGGGCGCGCGGGGGACGGCCTGACCCAGCCCATGACCCTGTGCTTCCGCATGGCCGGGGTGACCATCGGCCGCCTGCCGTCGCGGCAGCGCATCAACCAACTCTACGACGCAGCGCGCGCAGCGGGGGAGATCACCAACCCGCGCGAGAACGTGCTGTTCTTCTTCGTGCCCGCGCCGGGGGTGGTGTTTTTCAATACCACGCGGGTGGTGGGCCGCAGCGGGGTGGACGCGCGCGACCTCACCGCCGCGGAGTTGGAGGGACGACGACAGGTGCGGGAGATGGTGGCGTTCCTCAAGTCGCGCGTGGCGGGCTTCGAGCGCGCCTACCTGCAGCGGATGGCGACGGACATCGGGGTGCGCGAGACGCGGCGGATCGTCGGCGAGTACGTCGTTAGCGGCGAGGACATCTTGCAGGCGCGCAAGTTCGAGGACGCGATCGCGCGCGGCAACTACCCGATTGACATCCACAACCCGGCGGGGACCGGGACGGTGATACGCCATCTGCCCCCGGGCGAGAGCTACGACCTGCCTTACCGCTGCCTGCTGCCGAAAAAGATCGAGAACCTGCTGGTGGCGGGGCGGTCGGTGTCGGCGACCCACGAGGCGCAGGCGTCGCTGCGCATCATGCCCACCTGCTTCGCCCTGGGACAAGCGGCGGGCATCGCGGGGGCGCTGTGCGCCCACCGCGGCATTGCGCCGCGGGCCTTGCCCTACCACGATCTGCGTCGCGCGCTGCTGCGCCAAGGCGCGAATCTGCTGCCTCTGCGATAGGACGGAAAACTTATGTCCTGGCGAGAAGGATACGAGCGCTACTCACCCCGCTACCGCTACCACGTGCGGGCGGAGACGGTGTGGTACCTGTGCAACAAGGTCGAGGTGCGGCTGGGCCCGGAGGGGATCGTGGCGCGCCTCGAGGACGTCTGCGAATACCCCTACGAGGAATACGACGAGCCGCGCTACATGCCGCGGGTGGAGCTCTACGCCACCGGCGAAGTGGCGATCGAGGAAATCCGCCCCGAGCCGCTGAACGGGGACTACCCGCCGCGCTGAGGCCACCGCCGCAGTGCCGAAAGTTCACTGCCCGGGCAAGCACAGCGGCCGGTCAAGCAGCGCGGCCCGGATGGTCATGCGTTCAACTCAGCCGTGAGCGCCCACCGGACACACGCGGTTGGCGCGGCGCCTTCGTTCACCTTGCCGGCGCCAGGAAGTCCGCGCCAAGCATGATGCCGCTGGTGGCGGCGAGGATGATCCCCGCACACACCAGCAGCCCACCGTAAACGGCGAGCAGAGTCGGCGCGAGACGCATGCCGATGAGGATGGATATCGCACTCGCCGACCAGGCGCCGGTGCCGGGGATGGGGATCGCCACCAGCAGCGCAAGCCCTATCGAACCGTAGCGGTTGACGAAGCGTTCGTGCTTGCGCGCACGAGACAGGCTCCAAGCCATGAGCCAGCGGGACCAGCGCCACCGCTCCAGGCGGCCTTGGTAAAGCTTGGCGCCGACCACCACCGGGGTGACGGCAAGGGCATTCCCAAGCAGAGCTGCGATCACCGCCTTCCACGCCGGCAGCCCCAGAAGCGCGATGCCCACCGGGATGCCGCCGCGCAACTCGATCCACGGCAGCGCGGAAATCACAACCACCGCCAGCAGCGGATCGAGCCCCGCCAGCCAGCTAAGGAAACCATGAGCGGCTTCGTTCATTTCGCGTATTGCCCGCGGTGGGCGTCGCCGGTTGGAGGCTGGAAAAACCCACTGGCAGGGATCGCGCGTACGGCGACTGCAGCAGCCATTCGCCTTCTCGCGCCCGCCTTCCTGTCCACGCCGGGCGGCGAGCAGTGGCCCCGGACCCGGCCGCACTTGCCCCCGAGGGTTGCGCGCGCGCAGCCTGCCGATGTTATTCTCGAACGTCCCCCCTCGTGAACCCGGAACCGGTGAGATTGCGTCCGCGCAGCCGGGGCGCGGAGGCTCCGGATGATCGGAAACGAGACGACCTTAACGGCGGGGCATCACGGTTCCCAGCCCGCCGCCGCCGGCCCCGCTTGCGCCAGCCCCAGGCGCAGGCCGAATTCCCCCCCCACCTTGCGCCAGGTCAGGCCGTACTCCAGGCAGTGCGCGACGCGGGTGACGCCGACGTCGAATGCCGCCAACGAACCGCGCTCGAGGTCGCGCCGCGCCAGCGCCTCCATCCGCCAGCCCGGCCCCAGGCGCGCCGTCACCCCGACCGAGAGCTCGCGCGAGC
>Ga0307379_10003377_pt1 | contig 23263 bp, 22 predicted proteins | sample UN2MG_FD_202237 | JGI IMG/M metagenome (GOLD analysis project Ga0307379, IMG submission 202237) | Soil microbial communities from Risofladan, Vaasa, Finland - UN-2 | ecosystem: Environmental > Terrestrial > Soil > Coastal area > Acid sulfate soil | place: Finland: Risofladan, Vaasa | collected... | reverse complement strand
ATTTCTAGAGTTTTCTTGTCGTAAAGACAGTAGACCACCTTCTCCAGTTTTGTTGGTCCTTCCAGATATGCTATGGTTGTTGAAAGCATTATTGTGGCGCAACGGTCTTTTGGGAACCCAAATATTCCCGTGCTTATGGCAGGGAATGCGATGCTCTTCAATTTATTTTTGTCAGCCAACAGTAGAGAGTTAAGAGTTGCGTCTTTTAGTTTTTCGTCCTCATGATCTTCCCCATGTATCGGACCCACAGCATGAATCACATATTTAGCCGCCAAGTTTCCGCCGGTCGTTATTACTGCTCCGCCCACACGTGTTCCTCCTATTCTGTTGCATTCTTCCTGAATTGCTGATCCGCCCTTTCTTCTGATGGCTCCTGCAACTCCGCCGCCCATCTGTAATGCAGCGTTTGCAGCGTTAACTATGGCGTCTGTGGTCTGCTCTGTTATGTCGCCCTGAATCAACTCTAAGACAGTATTGTTGATTTTGGCTTTCATGTTTAAACATCTACAAAGATAGTTTATGGTTAGACAGATTAGTTTCTTGCGGCTAATGTAAAAACAAAACTGCTAACCAAGATGCTCATCACTTGCGCATGCAATCATGAGACAATAAAAAATGTTGATTTGATGTGCCTTTGAATGGTGGGTTAAACGTTTATTGGCGGGTCGGTTACTGGACTGCCTCTACTTTGGTTACTTCGGGTATGTGTTTCTTGAGGAAGTTTTCGACGCCCCATTGTAGAGTTATGGCAGACATTGGACATCCGCTGCATGAGCCTTTAAGTTTCACTTTTACGATGCCGTTATCGAATCCGACGTATTCGATGTCTCCGCCGTCAGCCTGCAATTGTGGTCTCACTTGTTCAAGAGCTTTTTTCACGCGAGTTTCTACGGTTTCACTCATCAAATTCACCCTTCAGTTTTAGTTACGAGTTTAAAATATAAACGATAATAAAAAAGCTTTTGATTTTACGACAAGCGTAGAGAATAACGTTTTTACTTGTAGTTACCATGCAACTGTTGTTGGGTTGGTCTGTTTGAGGATTGGTTTTCACGTCTCAATTCACGGGTCTATTGATACATCAGTGGACAGAGCCATAGAGTTGAACTGTAACACATTCCAAATTTTCACAAGAAACCCCAGACAATGGACAGCAACACAACTCACCCCAGAAACCGCTAAAGCGTTCTTTGACAAAGTAAAAAAACATGACATAGAACCTGTTTTTGCTCACATGCCTTACCTTCCGAATTTGGCTTCTCCCAAAGATGAAGTCTACGACAAGTCCGTAAAGACTCTCACGTCGGAGCTGGAAAGATGCAGACAACTTGAGATTCCTTACTTGGTAACCCATCTGGGCAGCCACCTTGGAGCAGGCATGCAGGCAGGTTTTATGAAATTAATCAGTGGCATCAACCAAGCCTTCAACGATACAGACGGAGATGTAATGCTTCTACTCGAAAACACTGCCGGAACAAGAAACAGTATGGGTAGCACCTTCGAGGACATTCAGCATATAATCGAACAACTATCCAGTCCTGAACGTGTTGGAGTGTGCTTTGATACTAGCCACGCCTTTGCGGCGGGCTATGACCTCAGAACAGAGGATGCTGTGGAAGCGACCGTCAGGAAGATTGATGAGGTGATCGGTTTTGAGAGGCTTAAACTTGTTCACCTGAATGACTCGAAGGGAGACTTGAATTCAGGTATAGACCGCCACGAGCATATCGGCATGGGAAAGATTGGGGAAGAAGGGTTCAGAAATATACTAGGAAGCAGGCTGGGCAAGTTGCCTCTGATACTTGAAACACCCAAAGACACTAGAAGAAGTGATGTGGGCAACCTCATGAAAGTAAAGGAACTGGCTGTTGGACTGTAAAAAGAAAGGACTGTTGCGCAGTTAGCTCCGTTTTTCGATTGGAACATACTTTCTCCCATACTCGCCGACGTACTCCGATGTTGGGCGAATAAGAACCGCATCAGCATACTGCTCCAAAGTATGTGCAACCCATCCTGTTACTCTGCTTGCGGCAAAGAATGATGTGAAGAATTCTTTGGGAACACCAAGGGCATGCATAACTAATGCTGCATAAAAGTCCACGTTAGGAAAGATTCCTTTCTTATTGTGGACGGTGTCCTCGATTTTTTTGCATTTATTGTATATGTCCAAAGTATCTTTCTGATGGCACAGCCTTTCAGCTAACTCTTTAAGATGCTTTGACCGGGGGTCCTCAGATTTATAGACACGGTGACCGAAACCCATGATTTTCTTTTTGTCATCAAGCATGCTCTGTATGTATTCTTCTACTTCACCGAGGCTGTTAATTTCATAGAGCATACTCATCACCCTTTCGCTGGCACCACCATGAAAGGAACCTTTCAGAGTCCCAACCGCAGAAGTCACCGCAGAATACAAGTCAGAACCAGTTCCCGCTGTCACACGAGCAGCAAAAGTAGAAGCATTAAGCCCATGATCCGCATGCAGGATCATATAACGTTCCATAGCATCTTTTTCTTGTTGATCTGCAGGTCTTCCTCGGAACATGTACAGAAAATTTTCAGCAAAAGTATACTCTTTAACTGGAACAACAGCATCCTGATTTATGCGGGTTCGGTAAAGAAACGAAATTATTGTAGGAACCTTAGCTATTATCCTGATGGCTCTTCGTTTGTTTGCGGCATCAGAAGTATCGTCTGGTTCAGGGTCAAATTCTCCAAGATGAGAAACTTCGGTGCGCAAAATTTCCATTGGATGGCAAGTAGTTGAAGCTGATTGTATTCGTTGAACAACGGGTTTAGGCAGTTTCATTGCAGAGAAAAGCTCAGACTTGAGGTTATTCAGTTCTGTTTGGGTGGGCAATCTGTTGTTTAACAAAAGGTAAACTACTTCTTCATATGTTGCACGATCCACAAGATCATCGATATCATAGCCTGAATAATAAAGGGCTCCAAGTGGGTCTACGAAACCAGTTTTGGTTGTGGCTGCGGCAACGCCCCTAAGACCGCGAATCACAGCTTTATTGTCATCCTCTGACATTCATATCAACTTGTTTTTTGTAATCTTTCAGACCCAATCTAACGTTCTTTTAGATTAAGTTTTTCTTTGGTTAACATTACTTGCGGTTATATATCAATACTAACATCAAAATAGGGCGAGGAAAATGAATAAACATTCAGAAGTTCTGTTTGCCAGACATTGGGGAAAGGTTATAGCATAACATAGAGAATTACATGATTACCACAATTAGCGAGGATTGTGTATTTGCATATTAGAACAGTTGCAGCCATTATTGTTTGGCTTGTAGTTGCGTTACTCCTGCTAAACAGGCTCTTAAGGTCAGAATGGATACTGCCGATAGCGATTGTTTTGACGGTTATTGCAGTTCTAGTTTACTTCAGTCCCCGCCTAAAGAAAGGAAAAAAATCGGCAGATAAGGAAGAGTCTGCCTCTATCTGACCAAGCAACGAAACGAAGTTCTAGTAATTTTGGTTTGCCAAAACTTATAGGCAAAAAGCATCTAACCGATTAAAAGAAATATTGTGGTGAAATTATGCACAAACACATCAGGCTTTTCTCGGTACTCCTCATCATAGGGTTACTTGCATTATCTTCCATTACCAGTGTGATAGCACAAGAGAATTTAGACAATGATGGGATTCCAGACTCAAAAGAGCAACAATTGGCTTTGACGTATAAGCCAAGCCTCCATTTTGCAGCTGGAGAAAAATTCTTTCCCACCGACGCCAACTATCATATAGAAAACTCTGTTCTCTACATGAAATTAGGCGACGTCAATACACTGATAGAAAATTCACCGACGGCAGCAAGCATTGCTCAATACACAACAGAAGATTACTTCTTGAACAATACTCTGGGCGGCTTCGAAGAGATAGCGCAAAACTATAAACAGAATCGCGAAAGCTTCGGAGACAAAATCTACGCTCATGTAACAACCGAGGCAGGATATATTGTGGTTCAGTACTGGTTCTTCTACGCCTTCAACCCAGGAACCCTAAACCAGCATCAGGGAGACTGGGAGATGATAGAGATAGTTCTGGATTCAACTGAAACGCCTCTATACGCCGTTTATTCACAGCACCACGCAGGCGAAAGAGCAGAGTGGAAGGACGTGGAAAAAGTAGATGAAACTCACCCAAGAGTCTACGTGGCTTTAGGCTCCCATGCCAGCTACTTCAGACCATACCAAGGTAAAATTGGCACAGAAAGCGACACAGTAGGAAATGCTTACACACTAAAACCAGAAGACTTGGAGATAGTCCTCTTAGGAGAAAAGGGCACAGGAAATCATCCAGCATCACAAGACTGGCTAGAATTTGGAGGAAGATGGGGAAACTGGGCTAAAAGAGTAGATGCCTATACGGGCTCGGCAGGTCCAAGCGGTCCAGGACAAGGAGAAAACGCGCAAAAATGGTTAAATCCAGTATCGTGGGGAAGCGAAAAATTTCTGGTAAACCAGACATGGTTCACCGCTAGCATGCTTGTCTTCTATTTCCTCTACATCTTTGCAGCGATAATTGCGATTTTTGCAGGTTACAAGATTTGGAAGATTGTAAAACGGAAGAGAGAGGAAAAACTGAACCTCATCAAGATATTGCGTTCAAAGGCTGCGATGGGGGTAATTCTGGGAATTGTGGGCGTAGCTGTTTATCTTGTTGCCCTCTTGTTGCCGTGGTATGTGGTCAGCGGCAACATCCAGACAGGCATATTGGAGACGGCTGGAACAACAGAGCTAGTTCTCATCGACGGCGTTAACGGACTTAGAGTCAACACTTTGCAGACCGATCAGGGTTTAGCTACAATGTTTGGATTAGGCATCCCATTCAGCATCATCTTTCTGTCCAGCGTTGTGTTGAATGCCTTAGACATAATCGGAGTTGAAAAAGCCAAGAGTCTCTCAAGAACCTACATAATAAGCGGCATCACTTCGCTGATTCCCATAATAATCATAATAATATTCATAGTCACGTTGACTGGAGTAATAACATCATTCGCAGGCTTCCTGTCAGGAGGACAACCAATACCACAGCAGGTAACAGATATGGTGTCGGCAATGTCATCCTCTCCATTCATGGGCAACTACACAGAAGCCATCAATTCCAGCGGAACTGTAGACATAAGCTGGGGCTTAGCCATCGGATCATACCTGTTCATTGCTGCAGCTGCAATAAAGATCACAGCCGGAATAATACTTAGAACATCTCAAGTGCCCGAAACCGACAAAGAAACAAAAGAATAAAAAAAGAAGAGGTTATGTTTTAGTACAGCATTGCTGGGACCTTGGTTCCGTCTCCAGTTATTTGTAGAGCAATGTTGACTTCGTTGAAGTATCTGATTACGGTTCTACCTTTTTCCGTGATAGCATAGCTAACTTTTGTTTTGTTTCTTTTCTTGGGCGTAATCTGTTCTTCAATGAGGTTCTGCTGGATAAGAAAATCCAAGTTTTCTTTTAGAACACTGCAGTTTACGTTAGCCTTATACATGACGTGGGTTAGCTTCAATGGTCCATTTTGAGCCAAAACCTTGAGGATGTCAATATACATTTCCATTTTTGATCTTCGCATCTTAATTAAACCTCTAACATTAGACTGTTGACGCGCAAAGGAGCACTGGTTTCCAGTTTTTTAATGACCAAAAATCATGCTTCCTCTCTTACACGAGTAGACAGGTAGTTACGGCAGTTTTGCCTAAAAAGGTTGTTAAGTCTCTTGGATATACCCACATATCATGTTCTCTGATATTCCACTAACTTTTCTTGAATTAGCAAGTCACAGATGAACGAAATTTGCTTAAGGATAGAAGCAAACATTGCCAGGAAAATGTCAAAACGTGCACAAATTGTTTATCTGATGTCTTGGCACTGTCTGTTTAAGTGGAATTCGGTTGGCGATTCTGGCTAAACTAAAAAACGAATTCTCGTTCATCAGAGGCAACATTCTAATTAACACGGTTACATTAGCCATAATCCTTGTTACAACTGCAATACCTTACACGTACTACCCCAAATACATCGAAGGACTGGGAGGCAGCCCCTCCATCGTAGGTATAATCGGCTTTGCCTCTTACGCAACTCTGGCATTAGTCCAAATCCCCGGAGGATACCTCGCGGACAGGCATGGAAGAAGACAACTGACAATAATTATGACATTCGCAATTTCGATAACTTATTTCTTATTTGCCGTCGCCCCCAATTGGCAGTTCTTCATGATAGCAGTTATACTACAAAACTTGTTTCTCGTCTACCAGCCGGCACTTCAGGCACTCGTGGCTGATTCGACGCCTCCCGAGAAGAGGGGGCTAGGTTTCTCCATCATTAATCTGCTTCATTACATTTCAGTGCCTTCACCCATTATTGCAGGTGTCTTAGCTGTTCAACTTGGACTAATCCCGGGAATGCGAATCGCCTACCTAATCGTGACAGTAGCATTCCTTGTAGCTGCCATTTTGAGGCTGCGATTCAAAGAAACGTTAAAAACCACTGTTGAAGGAAATCCACTGACCGGAGCTATCAGAAATTTTCCCAAGTCTATAAATGAAAGCGTAAGGACACTAAAAACGGCATCTCATCCAATGTTATTCCTTTTCGCAAGTTTTGCCATCTACAACTTTGCATGGTTCATGTGCTCGCTCAATCTGATTTTTTATGCAACAGATGTGATGAATATTCAAGATTTTGAGTGGGCAACTTTTATGGCTTGGTTTTCTGTTGTGAACATTTTGGCTGCGTTGCCTTGCGGCAAAATTATTGACAGATTCGGAAGAAAAAAACCGTTGATGTTGGCTTGGTTTTTGTTTATTCCCGGATTGATTGGTTTTGTATATGGAAATATCGTAATCACTTTGGTAAGTTTCATGTGTTTGGGCGTTGCGTTGATTCTGGCAAACAGTGCATACCCAGCGTTAATGGCAGATTTTGTAGCCCGTGATAAACGTGGAAAAATAATAGGCAGCACAAACTTTTTCTTTTACATTCTAAGTGCGTTGGGTCTGCTCTTTGGCGGTTTCATGTACCAATATTTGTCTCCTGCGCTTCCGTTTATTCTCTCAGCGTTCCTGTTTGTTCCATGCTTGATCGTGACGCTTTTTAAAGTGCAAGAGCCGACCAGCAGAGAGGTATAGAGACTCTTCGCATATACTGTTCAGTTAAGTTAAGCTAGTATTAAAAACGACATTATCGAGGACTAGTTTTCGTTCTAACACTTCGGTTTGTTCAAGTTCTCTAGTATTTTCTGCAGGTCTTTAAGGAAACGTTTGATGTGTACATCTTTAGTGTGGGGCATGATTACAATTCTGATATATTCGGGGAAGAGGGAAACAACCCAACCACGTTTCCTCAATTCCTGAAAAATCAATCTAACATCTATTCTGTCAGATTTTATTCCAACCACATTCAAGGTGGGCTTAGTCACGATGTCTAATCCATCAATACGCTGAATCCCCTCAACAACCTTCCAAGTTAGCCCGAGGCAGCGTTCAACCACCTCTCTATATCCAGATCTTCCAAGATGCATCAACAACGCCCAAACCGCTACTGCAGAAGCGCCTGATCGCGTTCCCAAAACAGTAGAATGCTCCGTCTCTCCTCCAGACAGGTAGGGAATTCTTGTGCTGATGGCTTCAGTCATCGTTGCATCCCTGAACAGTATTCCTCCCGCAGGAATAGGAGCCAAACCCATCTTATGTGGATCAATGGTGATCGAACAGACGCTGGGTAGCCTGAAATCAAAATCTAAAGGCTGATAACCTAGCTCCTTAAGGAATGGAAGCACAAAGCCCCCGAATGCGGCATCCACATGAAGATAGACGTTATGTGCCGAGGCAATTTCTGAAAGCTCACGTATTGGATCAACCACTCCTAAGCCTGTGGTGCCTGCCACGCCTACGATTGCCACAGTTTTTGAAGTAATCGCTTTTTCAGCGGCTTTCACGTCCATTTGGAAATTATGGTTAAGCTTAACTTTAATCAACTTCAGATTCAGCATGTCGGCTGCCTTGTCAAAAGAATAATGAGCAGAAACGGGAACAATAACTTCGCCGCGCTCCTTCTTTGCAAGATTTCGAGCAGCCCAGAGTGCAACAATATTGGCTTCTGTTCCACCAGAAACGATGCTTCCGGAGGCTTTGGGATTCGAAAGCAATGAGCCCAGCATACTTATTGTTTCTTGCTCCAGTTCTGCGGATGCTGGAAAAAGGCTTGGGTCGCCTAGGTTCCTTTCTAGGTATTTCCGGTAAATTTGTTTGGCAAAGCTGTGTGGGCTTGTGCACATGGAACACAGTATTTTGCCTGAAGAATAGGTGAGGTCTCTTTGGAGTTTTGCTTCAAGATCGTTGAGTATTGTGTTTTGGGGTAAGCCCTGTTCAGGCATCTCGTTTGTTCTGCGTGTGATCTCTGAGGGCATGTTTCTCACCTTATTCCTACGCCAACCTCTACAAGAAATTAGCGGATTTCAGGTCATCAACTTTGAGTTTTCCATTATGTAATACTGTGGCTACTAATGCGCCAGAAACGCCGAGATTTCTCAGGTCCTCCAGTTCTTGGAGGCTCCTTATTCCTCCTCCAACCAAAACCTCAACGCCAGTCTTCTCAAGAATGTTTCTCAGAACGCTCAAGTTGATTCCATGCTCGGTTCCCACACGGTCTAAATCCAAGAGAAGAATTTGACGCACACCTATGCTTGCGAGTTTTTGTGCAAAGGAAACGGCATCCATCGAAGCTATAGCCTCTGAGGCACTCAGCAGTTTTCCTTCTTTCTGGTCTATGCTCACTACGACCGTGTCGTCACCAAAGGCTCTAACAGCTTGGCTCACAAAATCTAAACTGTTCAAGGTTTCGGAGCCTATCACAATTTTCGTTACTTCTGTAGCCAGCACTTCTTCTGCTTTGGTGATGTCGGCTATTCCCGCATCAACCATCAAATCAAGACTGGTCTGGGTCATAATTTGCCTGTAGATGCTGAAGTTCACGGACTTGCCCAATATTGCATCCAAGTCCGCCAAATACAGACTGCTAAAGCCTAACGACTCAAAAGAGGAGGCAATGTCCAAGGGGTCCGCAGACTTGCATAAACTGCTTTTCAGTGGCTGATACCGTTTTCTTTCGCCGCGTATGCCATGTACTGCAGCACCATTTAAAACGTCAATCACGGGAATAACTTTCATTATGGTTCCCCAACAACAAAGGAGATACTGCGAGGGTGAAGTTTGAATCTTTTGATATTTGAGTATGTTTCCGGAGGCGGATACGCCAACACGAAACTTTCGAGCAGCATCCTCAGCGAAGGCTATGGCATGATAAGGAGCTTAATCTCCGACTGCAAAGCCGCTGGACATAACGTCACAACATTTTTGGATTCAAGACTAATAGCATTTAATCCGCCTAACGAAGCGGACAAGATAGTCTCGGTATCCGCTCCCAACGAAGTGTATTTGCGGCTAAGAGAGCTTTCAAGCGTGGTTGACGCCGTTTACGTGATAGCTCCAGAGTCGGGTCAAGTGCTGGAGAAACTGGTGGAAAAGATAGAAGTTTCTGGCGGAACATCGCTTAACTGCAAAATTGATGCAATAAAACATGTTTCAAACAAGATGACAACCTATGAAACATTAACGAGAAGGGGGCTGACGGTTCCAGAAACAGTTCTGCTGGACATCCACGAAAAAACCGAGAACATTAAGCGTTTAACCAAAGAGACGGGGTATCCTCTGGTCTTTAAGCCCATAGACGGCATTAGCTGTGGCGGTTTAAGTCTTGTTAAAGATGGAGGCGACGTAGCTGGGGCGGTCAAAAAAGTAGCGCGAGAGTCGATGAGCAAACAGTTTATCGCTCAAAAGCTGATTAGGGGAGAAGCAGCCAGTGCATGCGTAATTTCAACAGGAGATGAAGCCGTGGCTGTTACATTGAACAGGCAGTTGGTTACTTTAGGGTCACCGGATGAGGAGTCAGGATATTATGGGGGAGCTGTTCCTTTCGATCATACGCTGGAGAAGGAAGCGTTGAAGACTGCTGAAAGAGTTGTTGAGGGTATAGGCGGATTGAAAGGTTATGTTGGCGTTGACATGATAGTAGCCAATGAGGGTCCTATCATAATGGAGGTTAACCCACGGCTCACAACATCTTACATCGGCTTGAAGAGCACCACAAATTTCAATCCAGCTCAAGCAATAGTTGACGCTGTAATAGAACGAAAGCTGCCAAAAAATGTGCACCGCAGAGGTTATGCCTTCTTCTCCAAAGTACAGGTTCCTTCACGTCCTCAGATTATCGCCGAAACCTACAAGCTAAAGGCGGTTATATCACCCCCATTTCCGATTGAAGGAAACAAATCAGCTTACGCTCTTATCGCCACATCCTCAACTAGCCCTAGGGGTGCTCAATCAGCCTTTTACCGAGCAAAAAAACGTCTCCTAAACCTCTATCTCAGAGGTGATTGAGCTGGTAAACGTTCTTGGGTTAGACATAGGAGGCGCCAACACCAAAGCATCTTTCATAAAAACCCAAGATGGCACAGTTAAAGAGATTAGAACAGCCATGGAGTATTTTCCCATATGGAAAAGTGGAAAGGAGCAACTTCCAAGGGTTTTAGAGAAGCTGAAAAAAAGGCTGGTTGACTCGACTGTGCTGGATGGAGTGGGGGTTACGATAACTGCCGAGCTGTCAGACGCATATTGGACCAAAAAAGAGGGAATCAACCACATTCTAGATCGTATAACAGAGGTTTTCGGTGATGTACCACTTTTTGTTCTTGACGTGGAAACTAAACTGCTGTCAGTTGAGGAAGCACGAAAGGAGCCGCTTAAGGTAGCCTCTGCAAACTGGGCTGCAACAGGCTGGATGATCAAGCAGATGATCAAAAACTGTATTATCGTTGATGTGGGAAGCACCACAACAAGTATTATTCCAGTGGTTAACGGAAAGATTGCCGCTGAGGGCAGAACCGACCTGGAAAAACTGCAGAATGGAGAACTTGTTTATTCCGGGTCTTTGCGAACAAACGTTGCCACCATTGTTGATGCTATCCCAGTTCATGGAAGGATGGCACGGGTTTCCTCAGAGCTGTTCGCCCAGTCAGGAGACATACACCTGCTCAGAGGTAACATAACAGAAGAAGAATACACTGCTGAAACCTGTGATGGTCGCGGGAAAACCAAAAAGGAAGCAATGGCTAGGTTAGCCCGAGTCGTTTGCGCCGACATCAACATGCTAACTGAACAGGAAATCATGGACATGGCAAAGTTTGTTTACGGCAAGCAGGTTGAGCATATTGCCGGAGGATTAAAGCAGGTTTATGAAAGAGTCAAACAGTCACTCCAAGAAAAGACTGCGGTGATTACTGGGCTTGGCAGAAATTTTTTGGCGAGAAAAGCTGCTGAAAAAGCTGGCTTTAGGGACATTATCGACATGACGGAGTTGTCAAGTGCTGAAGCAGCTGTTGTATCGCCCTCGGTTGGTGTGGCTCTTATGGTCGCAAGTAGTTTGGAGGGAAAAACTGTAAGATGGAAGCAGTCTTGAAGGTGGGCGGAAGCCTAGCAGAGGACCCCGCCAGCCTAACGAGGCTATGCCAAGAGTTAAGCGTTCTAGCTAAAGCTCACAGAATACTCATCGTGCCCGGCGGAGGAGAATTCGCTGACACAGTAAGAAAATTAGACAAAAAATATAGCCTCTCAAACACGGTTGCCCATAAAATGGCTATTCTAGCCATGGACCAGTACGGTTTTTTCCTGTCGGATATAACCCCAAACGCTTACGTTTCTTACTCTCTAGAAGAAACCAGAAACTCTTTGAGGGAGATGCTGCCGATTTTTTTGCCTTCGAAGATCATGTTTCGTGAAGACCCGCTGGAGCATTCTTGGGATGTAACTTCGGACACCATAGCCGCGTACATTGCCGGCTTATTACAAGCAGAGAAACTGATTCTAGTCACCGATGTGGATGGAATATTCTCCGAGGACCCTAAGAAAACGTTTGATGCCACATGCATTGAAGAGTTACCCGCCAAAACGTTGCTCGGTTGGAACAAGAGAACAAGCGTTGACAAGACATTACCGAAGATGCTTCTGCAGACAAAGTTAGATTGCTACGTTGTTAATGGCAGACACCCTGAAAGAATAAAGCAGATTCTAGAAAACAAAAAAACCGTTTGCACACATGTTACTGTTTAGCGTTCTTTCACAATTTGCTGATTTCGTTAGCAAATTCTGTCACTTTTTCTCTTACAAGTTTGCCACCTAACCGGTCATTTTTGGTGCAAACTGCTCCTCTAACTCCAATAATATCTGCACCTAAATTGTATACCCGTTGAATGTCTTGTTTATCTAAAGACCCAGCAAGGGCAGCCAACAGATTGTAGTCATGAGCTTTCTTAACAAAATCTTTCAACTTTTCATCGTCTAGAAAATTGAACAACTTGCTCTTTCCGCTCTTGATTTTAACATCCACCAGCACGCCATCAGCTTTTGCTTTATGGGCGACCTCGGGAAGTTCCAGAGGATTTACGCAGCCAACGTATCTGAAGTCTGCATAGCCGGAAGCAATCGTCTTCAAGCCGCTGTCATAGTCTTTAACTGCCTTAACAACTTCAGTCATCATTGTTGTTGCTTCTTCAGATGTTTTCACGCCGAAGAGTCCAACTTTAACGTAGTCAACCCCAGAAACGGCAGCGCCCAAGGCTGCAAGAGAAGCTGTTCCAGGCAGATTTGGCAAATCGCCGATTGTTGCGCTTACTTCAATATTTTTTGGCACAACCTCTTTTACCTGTCTGATTATTCTGGGAAAGTTGGCGCCTAGGGAGCCTTCCTTCGGGTTTTTAACGTCAAGTATATGGGCTCCTCCTTTGATGCTTTCCAAGGCTTCTGATTTGTCTACGACGCTAACTAGAAGTTTCAAGGGCGTTCACTCAATTCGATTTCTTTTCACATCATTAACTCTTATATGCTTTGAGTTTTAACGAAAAAACGTTAAATCCAAAATAGCGGAAGAGGCAACCTAAGGAATACAAGTTGCTGGTTTCTGGCAGTAATGAAGCTTTGTTAAGAGAAAACTTAAGCTCCTACAAAACAACATAGAAAGGTGTGAGTGTGAAAAACGAAAAGATGAGACCCGATTATAGCGGCAAGATGGAGGTGGCTACGCTTGGCGGCGGATGCTTCTGGTGCATAGAAGCCGCCTTCGATGAGATAAGAGGGGTTGTAAACGTTGAATCAGGTTACGCTGGCGGAGAAGTAGCGTCGCCAACTTATGAGCAGGTTTGCACAGGAACTACAGGACATGCAGAAGTTGTTCAAGTCACATTCGATCCCAATATCATAACTTTTAAAGAGATTCTGGAAATTTTTTTCACTTCCCATGAACCAATAACACATGACCGGCAAGGAGCAGATGTGGGCAACCAGTATCGATCAGTTATCTTTCACCATAATGAGAAGCAGAAAGAAATCGCTGAACAGGTTATTGATGAACTTAACGCTGCAAAAGTATGGGACGACCCCATAGTAACACAAGTTGAACCATACAAAAGGTTCTACAAAGCAGAAGATTACCACAGAAGATACTTCGGTCGCCATCCCGAAGCGGCATACTGCAGGGTAGTTATTGCCCCAAAAATCGCCAAGCTTAGAAAAACGTTCCGCGAAAAACTGAAGAAACCTTAATTCTGTATTTGTTGACTACTTGCATCTCCATTCCATTACCTTAACTTCTTCGAAAGACCGTGGTCAGTCGTTCGATGAAAGATAGCAGCAAGTTGAAGATGGTAGCCAGTGGCCCAAATCCTTTCAGCATTTCTTTAAAGTTTTGTACATCTGCTTTGTTTATGGCGCCTATCAACGGAGTTGTGACTAAATAGGCTGTCAGGAAGATTAGCGCTCCAATGATTAGCGTTATCCAGCTGGATATGGTCAGTTGTGATACTACCATGTAGGTGACTATAGCTGCGAGTGCGGATGACAACAAAATCTTGGCTGACGAGCCCCAGTCGATTGTTGCGTTGAACTTTTTCTTTATCCACCAAAGGGATATCATCAAACTTGGGATTCCCGATATGATGTTTGTTGCGAGCAATCCCAGTATTCCAAAGTTTGGGATTAACACCAAGTTTAAGGCGAGTCCTATAGCCGATGTGATCAGGGTCAGTTTCATGATGACACCAGTTTTTCCTTGACTCTTTATGATATTTTCAACGCTCAGATACCCAAAAGCAGTGTAAATAAAAGTGACGACATACAGCGCCAGATAGAGTGACGTATACGAGTATTTTTCGCCGAAAAGCGTGGATACTCCTGGTTGAGACAGCACGATAACCGCGAAGGCTACGGGTACAATAAGAAGGGAGGCGTATTTCACCGAAAACTGGAAAACATTTCCCAGCGTTTCCTGTTCTTTTTGCGAGTCAAGCTTGGAGAAAGCTGGCAACAGCACAGTAATCACGGGCATAACAAAAAAGGTGACGATAACCGCAAAATTTAATGCAACCTGATAGTTTCCGATAATCAAGTCTGTACAGTAGATAGCTATTAGAACATTGTAGAATTGCGCTAGAAACCCGCTGATAATCGCCGAAATTGATAGGGGCAGCCCATACCTCAGCATGGTCTTCATTGTTGCAAAGATTTCCAGCTTACTGCCCTCCTGCTTCTGCAGATTCTTGTAGATAGCCACATAGAGGAGTAAAACGCTGATTACTCCAGAGATCAAATACGATACGGTTATTCCGATGGTTGCCCCAAAGGCCCCAAAACCAGAAATCACTAAGAGAAGCATAAACCCAGTTTTGAGACTGGAAATAACTATCGAGGTTATGCTGTGATACTCCATTTTTTCGTAGCCAGTGAAAACGGCTTGAGCGGCTTTTAGAAGAGCATCTGCCAAGATGGTGAAAGATGCTATTTGGATTAGAGGCACAATGTCAGGCCGATCAAAAATGTTTGTCGCCAAGAAACCTGAAAGAAGAAAGGAAACGATAGACAAAGAAAAGCCTAGCAGAATCTCGAAAAACACTACGGCAGCCAAAACGTTCTTCACTTCTGCTTCTTTGTTTTCTGACCTGTATTGGGCTGTATACTTTATTGTTGCCCAGTCTACGCCCCAGTCCCTGAATATTGCGATGAGATTGGGACCCATCAATGCGATTGCAACTAGACCATATTCGGATGGATTAAGAATTCCTGCAACAAGCATTACGCCTATGGCTGATATAATCGACGAGGCTGCTAGACCCCAGAAAATGTTGAATACACCCTTAGCTGAAACCTTAGCCATACTTTTTGCTTTACTCACCGAAACATGTTCTCCTAAACCGGAGTTTTTACAAGTATGCAAGCATATTAATAAATTAGTTATCTAAAACCAAGTAAACTGAACACACGTTTTCTATGGAGATAAAAGCAGCATGAGTTCAGTGAAATCCTGTAAAGTAATTGCTTATTTTAGCATAGCTCCTGTAGGCCACAAATCAACAAGCATGGGAAGTTATGTGGCAGCGGCTATAGCGGCAATGAATGGGGTGAAAGGTTTGAAGTGTGAAATTACCCCCATGGGAACGGTTATGGAGGCAGATAGCCTAGAGAGCATCTTTGAGGCGGTGAAGGCTGCCCACGAAGCCCTAGTGGGTAAGGGCATACTCAGGGTTGAGTCGACTCTGATAATAGACGATAGAAGGGACAAGCCGCGAACTATGAAAGACAAGGTTAACGCGGTTAAAAATTACATGAAACAACTTTGAAGTTGATGCACATTACAGAAAAGAACAAAACATGCTTTACAACGACGCGAGAATTGATGGTTTTCGAATCATAGCGCACGCGTAAAACCGTGCACTCGCCAGAAACTAGTCTATTTTAGAGGCATCCATCTCGAGAGTAGGAAAACCAGTTAGACGTATTCGGCTTGCACAGTTGTTGCACTGAATCACAAGTTCTTCCAAAATGTCGTTTCTAACTTTCTCCTCAATAATAATGTAAACATCCTCTGTTTCATCCTCAGGAGAAATGGTAACTCCACAGGTTGGGCAGGGAAAATCCCCGTTACCATCAATCTTAGTCAAATCCAGTTCGCTTACTAGCACTTGGTTTGTATGTTTCCCTTTTTGAGCAACCGCTTCAGGCAATTCTGATTCCTCGTAGAGTAGAGGAAGTGGAAGATGTATTACTACCTTATTAACATGCAGGAAATACACACGTATATCCCTAGCAACATATACCTTTTTTGAGTTAGCCCAGAATTTTTAAATTATAGATGGAAAAAGAAGTCTGCATAATTCTCCAGTAAACAGTTTCTTGTTACTCGATATTAGCAGGGTTATCCATTAATACAGCACCAAATCTTGAGGCGTTTTCAACATACCTCAAGAAGGAAGAGCGAATTTAATTCTTTTTTCGCCAAAATGGCACAACAGAAGGATTGAAGTTTCATCCAATTAAGTTGCCGCCAGAGCACATTATGAAAGTAGCCATGACAAAAAAAGCGCCCATATTCATTGAATACAAAAAATTTATGCCCTTTAAAAGAGAGGCAGGGAAATCAAATTTACGACCATGAAACAGGTTGACACTGTTTTTTATCGATACACCTTAAAAGAAAGATAACACCTCATTTAGTTTGAGCGAAGTTCAATGAAAATTTTGTTAGTGCTTGGAACACGCCCTGAAATAATTAAATTGTCTCCCATAATCAGAGAGTGCGAACGTTTAGGCTTAGATTACTCAGTTCTGCACACAGGTCAACACTATTCCTACAGCATGGACAAAGTTTTCTTCGAAGACCTTGAGCTACAAGAAGCAAAATACAAGCTAGATACTGGATCAGGCTCCCACGGGGAACAAACCGGAAAAATGCTTATCGGAATAGAGAAGGTGTTGGAGAAAGAAAAACCAGACGTTGTTTTGGTTGAAGGAGATACTAATACTGTTCTTGCTAGGGCATTGGCAGCTTCTAAATTGAAGATTCCTGTTGGACATGTGGAAGCGGGGCTAAGAAGTTATGACCAAACAATGCCTGAAGAGGTTAACCGCGTCTTGGCGGACCATTGCAGCGATTACCTGTTTGCACCAACTGAACAATCGAAGAAAAACCTGCTTAGTGAAGGAATCCCTGAAAAGAAGATATTTGTGGTAGGCAACACCGTCGTTGATGCGATATATCAAAACATTGAGATAGCAAACCACAAAAGAAACGCACTGAACCATCTGGACCTTACTGCAAAAAACTATTTTCTGGTCACGGTTCACAGGCAAGAAAACGTTGATAACAAAAAAAGATTCAGCAGTATTCTAGATGGCTTAAAGAAGGTTAAGAGCGAATTTGAGGTTCCAGTAGTCTATCCTGTTCATCCACGGTCTAGAAAACAGATGGAACAGTTTTGTCTGCAATCGAACACAATTAGATTGATTGATCCAGTTGATTTTCTCAGTTTTCTTCAGCTTGAGAGCAACGCGAAACTGGTTTTAACAGATTCGGGTGGAGTTCAGGAAGAGACATGCGTCTTCGGTGTTCCATGCGTGACATTAAGAGATAACACAGAAAGACCAGAAACACTTGAGGTTGGCTCCAACATCTTGGCTGGAACTGACTCAGACAAAATACTTGAATGCACAAAAATGATGACAGCGCAAAGGAACAGTTGGAAGAATCCTTTCGGAGACGGAAACACAGGCAGAAGAATTGTCGAAAAGTTATCTAACATGCAATCTTTTGGAACCTAACACACAAAAGCACACCAGGTTCTCAGGTTGACGATGATACGAAGAATTCACGGTTGCTTACGGATGCTTTAGTTTCGGAACAGAAAGGTTTTCCGAGCTTCTAATCAAAAAACAAGTCTCCCCAGAAAGGAGAGAAAAATCAGCAATTACTTTAAACTAGCCACAAAATGAAGTGAAGCACATCCCTCAACAAGTTGCAGTTTTGAATGTCTGATATATCGCTTCAGCTGCATCAGTTATTCCAATTTTTTCCTTGACAGAGAGGATACTGTAGATGGAGCTCCCAATAGAGTTGCCAAGTTTAAGTGGAACGCTAACGAAAACGGGTTCAGGGATTCCTTCAAATTTTGTTGGCGCAGCAACAGGCAAGAGTTCATTGGTGTTTTTGACGATGGCTCTGACAATGTCTCGGAAGGATGCTGCTGGACCAAATTCGGTGCCTCCAATATTGTCCACGATAAGCTTTGAAACAGACTTCACGTAGGAATCAATTTCCTCTTCGACAGGAGATTTACCAGTAGACTGTAAATAGTCTTTCAGAGGAACACCGTTGATTTTTACGGTTGACCACAGGATGGTTGCGCCTGTTCCGTGTTCTCCACCAACATAGCCTTCGACAGCAGACACAGGCAACTTGAGGGCTCTAGCTAATCCAGAACGGAACCTCAAAGACTCAAGGTTAGTTCCAGTGCTGATCACAAAATCGGCTCCAGAATATTTCTTACAAACCATCGCCATGGCATCAACCGGATTTGTTATAACAACATATTTTGCGTCACGGTTATTTGACACTGTAGACTCCGCAACATGCCTCACAATTTGACCATTTTGAACAGCTAAATCTCTTCGAGTCATCTGAACCCCCGGAGTTCTCGGCTTTCCAGCAGAAACCAAAATCAGGTCTGCCCCAGAAACATCCTCGTCTTTTTCGCAGGCAACAACATCGACATCTAAGCCTAGACTAGCAGTTACATGTCTAAGCTCTTCGGCGAAGGCATCTGCCAGACCCGGTTTCGTGTCACAGACAGTTATTGTGTCCGCTAGTTCTGCGCACATTATTGTGTAGGCTGTTGGTCGCCCTACCCGTCCAGTTCCGATTTGTGCAATATGCAAATTGGGTTTCCTCCTAGAGGGATGATACGAAGAGTCTTGTTATATGTGCCCTTTTTCCATCAGGTATGCGCGAAGGGCTTCTTTCCAGTCTCGCGGTTCCAAGTTATATTTGGAGAGTTTTGCGCTACTCAATGCAGAGAATCGTGGTCGCCTAGCCTTCCCATAATGGGGATCTGTTTTTGTTGGATTTAAAACAGGAGTTAACCCAGAGATCTCAAAGATCGCTTTAGCAAAGTGGTACCATGAACAGAAACCCCTGTTTGTGGCGTGGTATACGCCAGATGGAAGTTGGAGCTCCAAAATTCCTTTCAAAACTGAGGCGGCGTCTCTGGTGTATGTGGGGCTCATCCACATATCGTCGACAACACTGATTGGCTCGTTGTTCTTTGCTTTTTTTATCATTGTCTCGACAAAGTTTCCGCCCTTACCGCTTGCTCCTGCTACGCCGAAGACGCTTGCTATTCGGACGATGTAGTGTTTGGGGTTTTGTCTTGTGTAGTGTTCGGCAGCCAGTTTGGATACTCCGTAAGTGTTGATGGGAAAAGTAGCATCATCTTCAGTGTAGGGTTCTTTCTTGGAGCCATCAAAAACATAGTCTGTGCTGATGAACACAGTTGTTGCACCGATTTCCTTTGATATTAGCGCTACGTTTCTTGCGCCTACAGCGTTCACGGAGAAGGTTTTGAGGGGCTCTTCTTCGCATTGGTCGGTTTTATGGAAGGCAGCAGTGTTTACGACAACATCTGGCTGATGTTTCTTCAGGATAAGGCAACTCTCATAGTCGGCTACTTCAATATCATTATGAGTGAGACCTACGATTTCATGTCCAGTTTCTAACGTTTTCACGAGGTCTGTGCCCAGTTGCCCTGTTGATCCTATAACGGCTATTTTCATAAAATTACTCCGTTGATTTCTGTGTCTTTGATGAACTGCTGCATCTCTAGAAGCTGCTTGTACCACTTGACAGTAATCGTCCGTGGATCATCAGGATTCAATCTCTTGTCTTTGATGGCGTCAAAGACGTTTTTTGCTCCTTTTCCAATCGTGTACTGAGGACTAAAGTGCAGGATCTCTTGGATCTTGTTGAAGCTTACCCTGTAGCTTCTCGTGTCAGTAGAGCCATACCACTCGTAATTGAAGGGAATACCAATGGATTCCGCCACAAGTTTTGCTAAGTCAAAAATCTGCACGTTCTGCTCATCACTACCCACATTAAAGACTTGACCATTGACAAGTTCAGGTTCTGCCTCCAAAACTTTGATGAAAGCATTCGATGTGTCATTCACGTTCACGAAGGGGCGCCACTGTTTCCCGTCTCGCATAATCGGGATTTTGCCGTTTCTATAAAAGCCCAGAACCATTCCGTTGATTGCTAAGTCAAACCTCATTCGGTAGGAAAAGCCGTAAACTGTAGCCTGACGAAGAACGGTGGCAGAGAAGGATTTGTCGGCAAGGGGCAAGATTTCCTTTTCAGCCATCATGCTGGCTTTCGCGTAAGTCGTCAAAGGATTCAAACCCGATTCTTCAGTTATAATCCCATCTTGAAAGCCGTAAACACTGCAGGTGCTAGCGAAAACATATTTTTTTACGCCATATTTTTTGGCAAGGTTTGCTACTCTAACTCTTCCTTTATAGTTTATTTCCAGCGTTTTTTGTGGCTCAAGTTCACCACTAGGGTCGTTAGAAAGAGCCGCCAAATCAAAGACAGCATCTACTCCTTTCAGGATTTCCGGATCGAAAAATCGGATATCATCCTTGATGAGAGTTATTCTGTCAGCTATGTCTTTTATTGAATCGGTTCCAAAAAAGAGCCGATCAAGAATGGTTACGCTGTAGCCTTTTTCGAGAAGGATTCGGGACATAACAGAGCCGATATAGCCAGCTCCACCCGTTACTAACACATTCATTTCAGTCACTTTCTATTTATGAGGAGGCAGAAACCAGTCCCATGGTTTGCCGACGCGAGGATCATGTTTATTGCCATTTATTTCTGTGGGAACTATCGTTTGATCGTTCCAAGGTCGCCGATGCTCGTCAGGATTCTTGTAATCATATACTCTATTAACGAAATATATGAGCAAAGATGGCTCATTGCTGACTGTTTTTGTTCCATGCAAATATTTGCCGGGTATTCTTACAATTGTCGGTTTTTTTCCAGTGGTGATTGCTTCAGCCATTTTTCCTGTTGTTTCGTCGTAGGCGCAGATTTTCATTGCTCCTTGTAATACAAGAAAGTGGTCTATCTGTCCTCTCAGATGTTCGTGCCAAGCTCTGACGATGTTGGGGTAGCTGTAGCTTATGTTTGTCTGTATTATCTGTTCGTCTTCGAGGAATTCTTTCCAGTCCGCTCTTAGGGCTTCGGCGAAGAAGCCTCTTTCGTCAGGTAATATGTTTATTTCGTATGTTTTTACTCCTTTAAGGGCATATTCTTTCATATTTCTATCTCCGAGTAGTCTCCTACATGAAGTTTTAAGCAGTCAGTTCTATGGTTTCTGGTTACTTTGGCGTTTTTTCCTATCAAGCTTTCTTCCAGCCTCTCGATGCCGGTTAGTTGTGCATTTTCTAAGATTATACTGTATTCTATGGAGCTGTCAAATATTTTTGCTCCAGCTCCTATGCTTGTGTATGGGCCAATGAAAGAATTCGCTATAACAGAGCCATCCCCAATTATGCAGGGACCGCGAACGGTGGAGTTGGTTACTTTTGCGTTTTCTTTTATTATGACTCGTCCTTCAATTTTGCTCTTTTGGACTGTACCGTTGATTTGTCGTTTTGTGTATTCGTCTAATATTTTTGCGTTGGCTGTGAGTATATCATCTTTTTTTCCTGTGTCTATCCACCAAGTGTTTAGGGTTTCTGCTTTTACGTTGAATCCCATGTTTATCATCCTTTGGATGGCGTCTGTGATTTCGAGTTCGCCTCTCATTGAAGGCTTGATTTGGTCTATGGCTTTGAAGATGTTTTTTGAAAAGATGTAGGTTCCAACTATTGCAAGGTTTGATTGGGGATCTTTTGGTTTTTCTACTAATTTTATGATGTTGGCTTTTTCGTCTAGTGTTGCTACGCCAAACTTTGTGGGGTCTTCTACTTCTTTAAGTAGTATTAGTGCGTCCATGTTTTCTTTTTTGAATTTTTGGACATAAGTTGTTAATCCTTGTCCTTGTAGGTTGTCGCCCAAACACATGATGAAGTCATCTTCCCCAAGGAAGTGTTGGGCTGTTTTGACGGCGTGAGCTAATCCTAGAGGCTCCTGAGGAATGTATGTGACAATACCGTTCCATTCTTTTCCGTCTTTGACGTATTCTTTTACGTAGTGTCCGGTTTCGGGAGCGATTATTATCGCAATTTGGGTTATGCCTGTTTGGGCTACTTGGTCGAGGACATAGCCGAGGACGGGTTTGTTGGCTAGAGGAATCAGTTGCTTTGCTAGGGTGAAAGTTAATGGTCGAAGTCTGGTTCCTCTGCCACCACTTAATACTAAAGCCTTCAAGTTGGGCACCAATTGAGTGTTATTTCTGTTGTTTAGCATTAAAGTTTTGTTGAATTTGATAGTGATTTGAGGGAAGTGTTTAGTTTTGAGTTGGTAGCTTTTAGTTTTTTTGTGTTGTGAAGTTTGCGGTGTGCATGACTGTTTGCTTTGCGGGTCTGTGGTATTAGGTTGTTTCGGTTTTTTGGGATGAAGCTGAGGCTTGACTGGAAGAAGTTGGCGTAAACGTCGAGGAATTAAAGTTACAAAAGGTGATTTGAATAGGCTTATAGATGATATTTTTCATCGGCATTTTTCTGAGAATGTAGGCTTTGTTATTGTGGATGGGTTGCTGCATGCGATTGTGGAGAGGAATCCGGAGGAGAGTGTCCGCAAGTTTGTGAGGTTTAATGTTCCGGTTCTGGTTAGGGAGATGGCCCGTAAAAGACGGGTTAAATGAAGAATGTGCAAAGAGAAGGAGAGTTCATGAGTGGAATTATTTAGCATATGGAATTCGTGTGTTCATGCTCTTGGGTGATTAGGAGGAAGTGGATGAATTTGCGAAGAGTCTTTCTTGATTGTGACTAAAAACGAAAGTATCCAAGAGTTGGATAGGGTAGTTGTGGTAGACGAAGAGGCTACCTATAGTTCAAGATCAATTAGATTCTCTCCCTTTGTTATTATTGAAATTGACTACAATCAGAATTATAGAAGTTGAAACAAGGAACAGTTTGTATATTTAAGAATGAATAATAACATTAGTTTTTGGCACAGGAAGATGTGGTGTTGACAGAAACATTGTCAATGGCCTAGTCAAAGCAGGTATGTTACCAAGGGAGACTCTTCGTAATACTTTTTTCGATTGTGCATGTAAAGACAGTGAATTTGTGGTGTGAAGTTAAAGTTGAATGAAGGGTTTTTAGCTCCTTTGAAAGTGGTGGTCAGTCGTTCGATGAGATATAGTGGTAGGTGAA
>Ga0307379_10003376_pt1 | contig 23266 bp, 16 predicted proteins | sample UN2MG_FD_202237 | JGI IMG/M metagenome (GOLD analysis project Ga0307379, IMG submission 202237) | Soil microbial communities from Risofladan, Vaasa, Finland - UN-2 | ecosystem: Environmental > Terrestrial > Soil > Coastal area > Acid sulfate soil | place: Finland: Risofladan, Vaasa | collected... | reverse complement strand
CGCCTGGCCGAGGGGGTGCCCCGGTCACCGGGCGCGCCAGGGTCTACCTCCTGCGCCCCGGGCCTTTCCTCTTGGGCGGAGCAAGTGCGGGGCTTTCGAAGAGGGGCTGAACCAGTTCCTTGCTCCAGTCAGAGAGGGTGAGGGCCGAGGGCGATTGTCGCGCTTTCGCGCGAAAGCGCGACAATCCCGGGCCCGCGAGCAGACGCTTGGGCGAGGGGGTGCTCCGGTCACCGGGCGCGCCAGGGTCTACTTCCTGCGCCCCGGGCCTTTCTTCCTGGGCGGAGCAGATGCGGGGCTTTCGAAGAGGGGAGGGGCCAGTTCCTTGCTCCAGGCGTCGTAGGCGGCGAGGAGGCGCTTGAGGACATCGGGGTGCTGGTCGGCGACGTTGGTGGTCTCGCGGACGTCGGTCTCGAGGTCGTAGAGCATGGGGTCGCCCAGGCCGGTCTTGACGATTTTCCAGCGGCCCTCGCGGACGGCGTAGCTGGCGCCGCCGCCGGTGCGCCAGAAGAGGCGCTCGTGGGGCGGCCCCGCCTTCTCGCCCAGGACGTGCGGCAGGAGGTCCACACCGTCCATCTTGCGGTCGGCCGGCGCCTGGGCGCCAGCCAGGGCGGCCGCCGTGGCGAAGAGGTCGAGGGAGATGACGGGGTGCGGGTAGTCCTTGCCCTCGGGCAGGCGGCCGCGCCACTGGGCGACGAAGGGCACGCGGATGCCGCCCTCGTAGCAGGAGCCCTTGGCGCCGCGCAGAATGCCGTTCGTGGCGCCGGAGCGGGTCGCGCCGCCGTTGTCGCTGAGGAAGAAGACGAGCGTGTCGCTCTCCAGCTTCAGCTCGCGCAGCGTGGCGAGGAGCAGGCCCACGCCGTCGTCCAGGGCGCTCATCATGGCCGCGAAGGAGCGGCGGGTCGGGTCCTCGATCCGGGCGAAGCGGGCCAGGTACTTGTCGGGGACCTGGAGCGGCGTGTGGGGCGCGTTGTAGGCGAGGTAGAGGAAGAAGGGTTTCCCCTCGGCGTGGCGGCGCACGAAGGCCGCCGCCTCGCGCGAAAAGGCGTCGGTGAGGTACTCCGTCTCGACGACGGGCTGGCCGTTGCGCTCGATGGGGATGAGGTATTCGCGGGTCTCGCCCGCGGGGTTGGCCTTGAAGTAGTCGTGCCCGCCGCCGACGAAGCCGAACTGCTCGTCGAAGCGGCGTCTGAGCGGGTGGAACTCGGGGGCGGCGCCGAGGTGCCACTTGCCCACGATGCCCGTGACGTAGCCCGCCTGCTTGAGCACCTGGGGCAGGGTGGTCTCGGTGAGGGGCAGGCCGGCCTTGTGGTCGCTGGGGTCGAAGCGGGGGTTGTTCTCGTGGCCGAAGCGCTGCTGATAGCGCCCCGTGAGCAGCCCGGCCCGCGTCGGGCTGCAGAAGGGGTGCGACACGAAGCCGCTGGTGAACCGCACGCCGTGCCTGGCGAGCGAATCGAGGTGGGGTGTCGGGATGTCCTCGCAGCCGGTGAACCCTGCGTCGCTGTAGCCCATGTCGTCGGCGAGGATGACGATGACATTCGGCCTACGCCCCGCGGCGGGCGGCTCGGCGCCCAAGGCGTTCCCGTGCCTGCCGGCGGCGAGCACGCCGCCCAGCCCCGCCACGGCCGCCTTCACGAACTCGCGGCGGCTGTGCGTCTTCTCCACAGCCTGTCCTCCATTCACGGCTTCGGCGGGTCGAACTCCCAGGCCTTCAGGATAGCGCCGTCGGGTTTCGCGAGGCGGACCCAGTCAATCTCGATCACGCCGGGCGCGGTGCCGGGGTCGAGGCGGATCGAGCGGAGCGGGTCGGCCGCGGCGAACTTGACCTCGCATTCGTGCCACTGGCCGTCGTGGACGGCATCGAAGTTCAGCCGGCGGGTCGGACCGAACTGCGGCGCCTTCGCGGTGGCCCAGAAGAACTGCCCTCCCCCCTTGCTCGCCGAGCGCATCCTGAAGCGGACGACGAGCGGGCCTTGCACGTCGGGCACGTCGCCGGTGTGGACGAACGGGTCGCCGCCCGTGCTCTGGATGCGGAGCGCGCCGTCCCTCACCGTGAACTTGCAGTCGCGCGACGGCCGCCAGCCGGCGGCCAGCTTCGTCGCGGGGTCGTAGGCCGGGTTCCTGATCGGCACGAGCGCGCCCGTGTCCTTGAGGAACTTCTCGATGAGGGCGTCGAGTTCCCTCACTCGCTCGGGCATCGCGTCGGCGAGGTTCTTCGTCTCGGCAATGTCGTCCTTCAGGTTGTAGAGCTCGTAGCCGTGGGCGAGGTTGGGGCCGGCGTGGAAGAGGCGGATGAGCTTCCAGTCGCCCTGGCGGACGTAGGCCGACGGGACGGCCCCGGTGGCGGGAATGCGATGGGGGAAGTGGCAGAAGATGGCCTCGCGGCGCAGGCGGCCCGAGCCGTCGAGCAGGGAGCGGATGCTCTCGCCGTCGAGCACCTGGCCCTTCCTCGGCTCGATGCCCGCGGCCTCGAGGAGCGTGGGATAGAAGTCCACGCTGCTCACGACTTCGCCGCAGCGCGAGCCTGGCCGCACGACGCCCGGCCAGGCGACGAGGAGGGGCACGCGGGTGCCGCCCTCGTAGATGGTAGCCTTGCCGCCGCGGAGCGGGGCGTTGTTGGTCGGCGTGGTCCCCTCGACGCGGTTGTACATGTTGCCGCCGTTGTCGGAGAAGAAGACGAGCAGCGTGTCGTCGGCGATGCGCAACTCGTCGAGCTTGTCGAGAATGCGCCCGAGACCGTCGTCCAGGCTCTTGAGCATGGCGGCCATCGTCGGGCAGTCCTGGCGGCCGAGGGGATCCTTGCGGCCGCGGTGCTTCTCGATGTAGTCGGGCTTGGCCTGGAAGGGGGCGTGCACCGAGAAGTGCCAGAGGCAGAGGAAGAAGGGCTTGTCGCGCTGGGTCTCGATGTACTTGAGCGCCTCGTCGGTGAGGCGGTCGGCGACGTATTCGCCCTTCGGGCCGTTCGGGAAGTTGGTGAGGCGGTAGGGCGAGAAGTAGCTCGGCGGGCCGGGGTTGGGCGCGCCGAGGTCGAGGTCGAAGCCCTGGGCCTTAGGCCAGAATTCGGGCGGCGCGCCGAGGTGCCACTTGCCCATGAAGGCGGTGTGGTAGCCGGCGTCGCGCAGTGCCTCGGCGATCGTCACCTCGTCGAGCGGCAGGAAGCGGCGGCTGTCGGGCAGCAGCAGCTCCTGGCTGGGCGGGGCGTTCTTCGGATAGGGCTGGAACTCGGCGGGCGGCGGCAGGTGGCAGGCGGGCGTGGTGATGCCGAGCCGCGCGGGATACTTGCCAGTGAGGATGCTCGCGCGGGTGGGCGAGCAGAGGGGATTGGCGGCGTAGGCGTCGGTGAAGAGCATGCCGCGGCGGGCCAGCCGCTCGATGTTCGGCGTGTCGTAGTAGCGGCTGCCGTAGGCCGTGCTGTCCATCCAGCCCATGTCGTCGGCGAGGATGAACAGGATGTTGGGCCGCTTCGCCGGCGGCGCGGCGCGCACGGGGCTTCGACACCCGGCGAGTGCGGCGGCGCCGGCCCCCGCGGCCCTCAGGAAATCGCGTCGTGAAAAGGACGTCATTGGTTCTCCCCCTTCGTCGGACCGCGCGGGGCGAGGAGCTTGCCGAGGGCCTCGATGCGCGCCGTGCCTTCGGAGAGGGTGGGACAGAGCCAGCCGCCCTCGTCGTGCTCGTTCCAGGCGTAGATGATGACGGCCTGGGCCGGGCAGGCCGCCGCATTCTCGCGGGTCCAGCGCACCGCGCGCTCGACGTGGGCGGCCAGTTCGGCGGGCGCGGGCGCCTCATAGCACTTCTCGATGCCGACGTTCGGCTTCTGATACTTCTCCCAAGGCACCGGATGCTCGACGCGGGGGCGGCGGTCCCAGCCGGCCATGGCGATGGGCACGACGGGCTTGCCCGTGGCCTTGCACTGCTCCCAGAAGCGTTCGGCGTGCTTCGCCAGGCTGGCGTAGGGCGTGCCGTTGCCGGCCGCCTGCGTGGCATAGGCGCTGAGGGCGTCGAGGCCGAGGGCATCGGCCAACTTCTTGCCGCGTTGCGGCGAGAACTCCATGAGCACGATGTAGGGGTTGCCGAGGCCGGCCTTCCGGGCCGCGGCGCGGAACTCGTCGAAGAGCTTGCGGGCGCCGGCTGCCCCGCCCCAGGCGTTCAGCCACTCATCCCTCACGAAGCCCACGTAGAGGAGCGGCCGGTCGCCGAGCACGCGCTGATAGGTCGGCCCGGCCATGAGCTTGAGGAAGCGCTCGACCTTGGCCCGATGCGTCTCAGGCGTGCCCCACTTCCCGCACTCTGTGAGGAGGCAGAAGCGGATGTCGCCCTTGTGCGAGCTGGCGAGGTAGGTCTTGAGGGCGAGGCTCATCGAGGTATCGGGCTCATAGGTCACGAAGGCCCAATAGTCGAGGCCGGCCTGGCGGGCGTAGGCGATCTCCTGGTCCACGATCTCCTGCGAGTAGCCGCGGATCTCGACCTGCGTGTCCGACACGGCCTTGCCGAAGAACGGGATACGGGCGTGCCAGCGCTTCGGGCCGAGGGCGCGCTCGACCGCCTGCCCCGGCACCCCCTGGTCCCCGTGCCAGGCGTCCCAGCGAATCGCGCCGACGAGTGGACGCTTCTGCGTCATGTGGCTCTCCTGAGGGGCAAGCTCCGCGGCTTGAGCCGCGGCGAGAACAGCCAGACCCGCGAGCCATCGGCTCGCCGTTCGCCAGTTCATGGCTTCAGCCTCTCCGGCAGGTACTGCACCATGCGGTTCACGTAGTCGCCGACGTGGCTCCTCCCGGCCAGCGCGGCCTTGGCGATGTCGGGCAACGCGGGCCGGGCCTTGTCGCCGAGGCGCTCGAGGGCGTTGAGGGCGCGGAGGCGGATGAAGCCGCTCTCGTGCCGCAGCCCCTCGACGAGCACGGGCAGGGCCTGCTCGTGGCGGCCGAGGTTGCCCAAGGCGTCGGCCGCGGCGATGCGGACGTTTGGCGCCGGGTCGCCCAGTGCCTTGGCCAGCGCGTCGGCCGCGGGGGCCGCCTTGTCGCCGAGCGCGACGAGGCCGATCGCGCCCCACCAGCGCACCACCGCGCCGCCGGCGCCGAGCAGCTCGACGAGCATGGGCACGTTCGCCGCATCCATCGCATTCGCCAGGCCGGCCGCGGCCAGGAGGAGATGCTCGAGGGGGTTCTTGGCGGGGTCGAGGCGGATGTCCCAGGGCGTCTTGCCCGCGGAGCGCCGCTCCATTTCGAACTCGGGCAGGAGCCCCAGGTCGCCCGTGCGTTTCATCCAGGCGAGGCACTCGGCCCGCAGGCGCTCGAGGGCGGCCTTGTGCTTCGGGTCGGCGGCCAAGTTGTGAATCTGGTCGGGGTCGGCCTCGTTGTCGTAGAGTTCCTCGACGGGCTTGGCCGCGCTGAAGTAGCGGGCGGGCGGGCCGCTGAGCTTGCCCTCGGCGGCCAGGCGCCGCCAGGCCTTCATCGTGGGCATCTCCTCGGTGTAGCTGGTGAACTGCGACCAGGAGAGGTGCGGCAGGAAGTTGCGGTGATACTGATAGCGGCGGTCGCGGACGACGCGGACCATGTCGTAGCGCTCGGCCATGCGGTCGCGGATGGCGTGGACGAATTGCCGCGGCGGCCCGGCCTGCTCGCCGAGGAAGGCCGAGCCCTGCATGTGAGCGGGCACCTTCGCGCCCGCGAGGCTGAGAGCCGTGGGCGCGAAGTCCACGAAGCTCACCAGCCGGTCGGTCGCGCTGCCCGGCTCGCCGGGCGCCAGGGCGCGGAACGTCGCGGGGAAATGGATGATCAGCGGCACGCGCAGGCCGGAGTCCCAGATCCACTTCTTGCAGCCGGGCATGCCGGCGCCGTTGTCGCCGTAGAAGAAGACGATCGTGTCGTCGGCGAGGCCGGCGTCGGCCAGCTCCTTGAGCTTGTCGGCGAACCAGTAGTCCACTGCGGTGATGAGGTCGTGGTAGCGCGCCCAGTCGCGGCGGCTCTCGGGCGTGTCGGGGTGGAAGGGCGGGATGGGCGCCTTGGCCGGGTCGTGGCGCTGGTCGGGCGTGAGGCGTGCGGCGTTCCTCGCGAAGCTCGCCTCGGGCTGGCGGATCTGGCTCTCGTGGCTCAGCTCGCAGTTGAACACGGCGAAGAACGGCTGCCCCGGCTTGCGGTTACGCCAGTGGGCCTTGCGGCTGCACTCGTTCCAGGCCGTCCCGGGCACGGCGAAATTGTAGTCGGTCTTCGCGTTGTTCGTGCAGTAGTAGCCGGCGGCGCGGAGGTACTCGGGGAAGCACTTCACTGCGTCGGGCAGGCGCGTGGTGCAGCGCATGTGGTGGCTGCCGAGCGCGGAGGGATAGACGCCCGTGACGAGGCACGAGCGATTGGGCGCGCACACGCCCGTGATGCCGAAGGCATTGGTGTAGCGCACGCCGCGCTTGGCGAACGCATCGAGGGCCGGTGTGCGGGCATAGGCGTCGCCGTAGCAGCCGAGGTGCGGATTGATGTCCTCGCACGTCAGCCAGAGGATGTTCGGGCGGGGCGGGGGCGCCTCGGCGCCCGAGGCCGGCCGCGCATCGGCCGCGGCAGCCACAGCAGCCCCCGCCGCCGTCGCGCGCAGGAACTCTCGCCTGGCCATGAGTGACCCTTTCATTGTTTCTCCTTCGCCTTCCTGCCCGCGCCCTCGTGAAGCCAGGCAACGGGCGGCGGGCCGTCGAAGAAGCGGCAGCCCTTGCCCACGCGGTCGTGATCGCCCAGTTCCTCGCGCGCAGTCTGGACGAACTGCATCAGTCGGGCGACGACGTCGGGGTGCTCCTTCGCCACGTCGTGGGCCTCCTCCACATCGGCCTCGAGGTCGAACAACTGCGTCTCGGGCACGGCGTCAATCATCCGGCCCGACCATCCCGTGCCGGGCGGATTGGCGGGCCGCGGCAGGACCAGCTTCCATTTCCCGCTGCGGACCGCGTTCAGCCTCAGGTAGTTGTAGTAGTAGAATGCCTCGTGGGGGCTCTTGGCGCCCGGGACGCCCTTGAGCAGGGCAAGAATGTCCTTACCGTCAATGACCCGGTCGTCGGGCACCTTCGCGCCCGCTACTCCTGCGAAGGTCGGCAGGGCGTCCATCGTCGTGGCCAGCTCGCCGCACACCGAGCCAGGCGGGACAGTGCCCGGCCATCGGACAATGCAGGGCACGCGGGGTCCGCCCTCCCAGGCCGACATCTTGAAGCCGCGCAGCGGCGCCGCGCTGCCGGCGTAGTCGCCGATGTGTTTCTCCACCCACGGCCCGTTGTCGGACGTGAACAACACGAGGGTGTTCCGGTCGAGGCCCAGCTCCTCAAGCGTGGCCAGCACCTGGCCCATGCTCCAGTCGAGCTCCTCGATCACGTCGCCGTAGAGGCCGCGCTTCGAACGGCCGCGGAACGCCGCGGACGCGCCGAGCGGCACGTGGGGCATGTTGTGCGCCAGGTAGAGGAAGAAGGGGCGCTGCCTGTTCTCGCGGATGAAGCGGACCGCCTCCTTCGTGTAGCCCTGAGTCAGCGCATCCATCTCGTCCTGCTCGATGGCAGCGTCGAGCACCTCGGCGTTGCGCATCAGCTTGGCCCGAAAGGCGTGCTGGCCGACGAGACGCGTGAAGCCGTTGTAGAGGGGCGTCCCGTAGAAGTAATCGAAGCCCTGGGCATTGGGCATCAACGCAGGGGTCTTGCCGTTGTCGCCGAGGTGCCACTTCCCGATGATCGCCGTGGCGTATCCAGCCTGCTTGAGCACCTCGCCGAGGGTGACCTCCTTCGGGTGCGGGACCGTGTGCTGGTGCTTCCTGTTGCCCGGCTCGGCCACGCGGATGGGGTAGCAGCCCGTCATCAGCGCGGCGCGCGAGGGGCCGCAGACGGGTTGGGCGCAGAAGCTCGTGAGCTTCATCCCCTCCCTCGCCATGCGGTCGAAGTGGGGGGTCCGAATCAACGGCGAGCCGAAGCAACCGACGTCGTTGTAGCCCTGGTCGTCGGTGAAGAAGATGACGAAGTTCGGCCGCCGGCTCACTCCGTCACCCCCTGCGGCGGCGACGACGCGCCGGCCAGCCAGGAGCGCCGCGGCGCCGGCACCAGCGGTCCTCAGGAAGTCGCGACGAGGCACGCGCCTGTCAGCCGATCTGTTCATTTGGGCCCACCCACATCAGCGTAGGGGTTCAGGCCGAACCAGCGGCGGCTGCCCGAGCCGTTCGAGCGGACGCCGAGCGTGCAGGGTTTGCCAGAGCTCACCAGGTCGGCGGCCACCGAGACGTAGAAGAGGCCAATGCCGTCTTGGGGCATGGGCCGCATCGGGACGAAGTGCAGGGCGACCTTCTTGTCGGCGCTCCGCCACACCGAGCGGTCCTGCGTGACATCGAAGGCCAGGGCCTCCCTGCCGTTGACGAGGAACGCGAAGCCCTTGGTCCTTGGCTGGCTCAGGTAGCCGATGCCGCCGGCGACGACGAACGTCGCGGTCACGCCCTTCCAGTCGGCGGGCAGGGACGCGGTCTCCCACTCGACGAGGTGGCCGAGGGCCGTCTGGCGGCAGATGTGGAACGTCGCGTTGTCCTCGCGGAAGCTCGCCCACTTGTCGGTCTCGCCCTCATTCCTGACGAGGCGCTGAAAGCCCGAGATGAAGGGGCCTTCGGGCGGCTCCATCGCGGCGACCCGTTGCCGCAGGAAGTCCAACGGCAGCTCGCCCTTGGGCTTCGGGAACGTGCCCGCGTGCTCGGCCATGCGCGCGAGGAGCCATTCCGCTTCTGGCCAGGAGTCCTTGCCAAGCTGAAGATTCAGCCCGCTCACGATCACCGAGCCCTTGCCCAATCTCGCCTGGAAGAGGAGGGCCTTGCTGCGGCAGAGGCGGTGGACCTCGATGGCTCGCACCAGCACTTCGGGCTGAGAGGGAAGGCTGTCGAGGATGACGGCCTGAGAGCCCTCGACGAGGCGGTGCCAGCCGATGTCGCACCAGCCCTCGGGCGCCATCTCGCGGGTAATGGGATTGTCGTAGACCACGGTGCCCACATTGCTGTCGCCCGGCCTGCCAAGCCACCAGCCTGTCTTGAAGCGGTTGCGCTCGGTCGGGAAGATGCCCTGGGGCGCGAGCATCACGAGGCACGCCCCCTCCGCCACCGCATCGAGCACCTTCACCGTCGGCTGATTCATCACGTAGACCGCCTCGGTCGGCAGCTCCTCGCCGCCCGGCAACGGCTTCGCCCCCAGCCACTCAAGCGTCCGCGCAAGCTCCGGTCCCGCAAAGAGCGGCGCCCTCAACTGCGGCGGTCGAATGCTCGACGGATAGAGCCACGTGACCCACTCGTTGCGGACCTTCTCGCCAGCAACGGTTGCCTTGAGAGTGAGGCGGACCGGCTCTGAGACATCGGGCAACTCGGTCTGAAGGGGGAGCAATGGCTTCACCTCGCCTTGGCCAACCTCTCTAACCGCGAATGACCCCGCGTCGATCTTGACACCCTTGCCATCGAGGAGCCACGAGGGAGCGCCAAGCGCCAGCTTGTCCTCGGAGTAGTTGGACGCCAGCAGCGTCGCTTCGAGCTTCTGCTTGCCACGGTAGACGGGCTGAAGGCCATCGAGGAGAAGGACGACGCCGCCGACGAAGGGGCGGACGCGCTCGGGGGGAATCCCGGCCTTCGGGCGGAAGTAGGCGTCCACGATGCCGTTCGAGCCGGTCCAGTAGTCCTGGAACAGCCACCACTGGTGTCCGCTGGCGAAGGGGTTTTTCCGCAGGTCCTCGATGTTGAGCTTGTGGCAGAGGAGGTAGAGTCGCTCGGAGTTCCGCGCCCAGAGCTCCGCCTCGCCGAGCAGCCCCAGCTTCTCCATCTTCTCCTTCGCGGGCGTGAGCCAGAAGGGCTTGAAGTTGTGCTGGAACGCCTGAATCTGGTCGAGGCGGGGGAAGGTGATGAAGTTGCCCATCTCGTGCGAGATGACGGGCTTCTTCGGCTCGCCGAAGCGATGGCGGTTCGGCATCTCAAGCGGCGTGTGGCGGAGGTCGAACATGTAGACGAAGAAGTCGAGGGTCGCGCGGTCGCGCTTGCTGTCGAGCCATCCGCCGCCGCTGAGGCCGTTGCTGTCAATGACCGGCCGCGTGGGGTCGAGTTCCTTCGCGATGCGATAGAGGTCGGGCGCGAGCGCCACGCCGTTCCACATTTCGTTGCCCATGCACCAGTCGAGGATGCACGGATGGTTGCGAAAGCGGCGGATGACGGCGGCCCACTCCTGCCGATAGAGGTCGAGGGCGGGGCCCTTGGCCCGCTGGTAGTAGTTGAGGTAGGCGATGGGCAGCTCGGGCGAGATGAGCATGCCCACCTCGTCGGCCGCATCGTAGTACTCGGGCGGCAGGAAGTGGCTGTGGTGGCGGACGTAGTTGAAGCCGTAGCTCTTGATGAGCTTGAGGCGCTTGAGGTAGACCGCCTTGTCGGACGGCGCGGCCATCGTCTCGGGATAGACCCCGTCGTCGCCGTAGCCGTGGAGGAAGACCCGCTTGCCGTTGAGCAGGATGTGCGGCCCCTTGATCTCGATGACGCGGAGGCCGAAGCGCGTCTCGACGCTGTCGAGCACCTCGTCGCCCCGCACGAGCGACAGGCGGGCGGTGTAGAGGTCGGGGTGATTGGGCGACCAGAGCTTCGCGCCCGGAATCTCGATTCGGGGACCGGCGCCCTGGGCGGCGACGCGCCCGTCAGCGTCGAGGACTTCGATCCTCAGCGTCGCGCCGTCGGCCTTGCCATTGATCTTCGCCGAGACGACGCAGGCGGGCGGGTCGAGCGTCGGCTGGACGAAGAGGTCCCCGAGCCAGGCATCGCCGCGCGCCTCGATGGCCACGTGGCCCCAGATGCCGCCCCAGGCCGTGAACATCTCGTCAATGATGTCGAAGCAGCCGGCCAGCGTATCAACGTCCCATCGCTGCTTGGAGTCCACGCAGATGGCGATGGTCGCTGCCTCGCCGGGCTTCACGCGCGGCGTGATCTCGCGCTCGAAGGGGGAGAGGTAGCCGATGTGCTCGTCGCCGAGAGGGGCGCCGTTCGCCCAGGCTTTGGCGTAGCGATGCACGCCACCGACGGTGAGGAAGATGCGCTTGCCCTTCCACTCGGGGGGGATGGCAACCTGGCGGCGATACCAGCCCTTGCCGACGAAGTTATGCCGCAGCTTCGGCGTCTCGGCGCCGACGCCCTGGGCATCCCACGCCCCTGGCACCTGAATCGTCGCGTCGAACGGCGCCTTGGCGTCGAACCACTGCTCCTTCTCGCCCGCATCGCTGGGGTCGAGTCGGAACTGCCAGGCGCCGTCGAGGGGCAAGGTGGGCCTACCCGCAGCGCTCGCCGTGGCGGCCAAGCACACGAGCAACGGGATTCCAGATGCCAGATTCCACATTCCAGATTCGCTCAGCGCTTCTTGAGGGTGATGCCGATGCCCTGGCCGCCGACGGCGGTGAAGAGGGTCTCCAGGTTCGGGTCGGTGGTGATGGCCTTGAGGAAGTCCTGCATGTCCCGGGCCTGGCTGGCCGTGTTGTGGGCGAGGATGAGGCCGCCCGGCCGCACGAGGGGCAATAGCTTCCTCAGATAGTCGGCGTAGCCCGGCTTGTCGGCGTCGAGGAACACGAGGTCAATGGGGCCTTTGAGTTCGGCGACCTTCTCGTGGGCGTCGCCCTCGACGACGGTGACGATTTCGGCCACGCCCGCCCGCTTGAAGTTCTCGCGGGCCAGCGCGGCGCGCGTGGCGTCGATCTCAAACGTCGTCAGCTTCCCGCCCGTCGTCCGCAGCGCCAGGCAGATCCAGATGCCCGAATAGCCGTTCGACGTGCCGATCTCGACGACGTGTTTCGCGCCCAACGTCTCGGCGAGCAGGCGGAGCAGCCGCCCGTCCTCCGTCGGCACGTTCAGCATCCCGCGCGACTGATTCTGCTTGATGTCGGCCAGGATGTCGAGGATCTTCTTCTCCGCGTCGTCCTTGGGCGCGGGCGCGGTGGCCACGGGCGCGATGCGGGGCGGACGCCCCGGCCCCTTGGGGCCCGGCCCCTCGCCGCTCCACGCCGCCGCCGAAAGCAGGGCAACCCACGCACACGCCGCCACCACTTGTCTCGACACTGCTCGCTCCTTTCGCAATGCGCACCTGACAGGCACCCGCCGCGTCCCGCGGCCCGTGCCCCCATTCTACCGGGCACGCACGGGTGCGTTCAAGCGAATGCCATTGCGCCCGTTCCGGCCCTGTCGTACAATGCGACAGAGGCGCCGCGAGCGGGTTCGGGGCGCCGGCTCCCATGGAATCCGAAAGGCCCACGAATGAAGAAGCTCAACTGGCGTGTGAAGCTCGGCATCGGCCTCGTGCTGCTCTCGGCGGCGCTCTACTTCGTCCACTGGCTGATCTACCGCGACCCGCATCACATCTTCATCTACCTGATCGGCGACATCGCCTTCATCCCCATCGAGGTCCTCCTGCTCACGCTCATCATCCACGAGGCCCTCGCGGCGCGCGAGAAGCGCGCCCTGCTCGAGAAGCTGAACATGGTCATCGGGTCCTTCTACAGCGAGGTCGGCACGGAGCTGCTCCGGCTCCTCTCGAGCTTCGACCCGCAGGTGGACGGGCTGCGCCAGCAACTCGTCCCCACCAACGACTGGGCGGCCCAGGAGTTCGCGCAGGTGCGGGCCGCACTGCGGCGCTACGACTGCGCCCCCGAGCCCGGCCGCGGCGACCTTCAGGCCCTCCGCGGCTTCCTCGTGGGCAAGCGCGGCTTTCTCCTTGGCCTCCTCCAGAACCCCAACCTCCTCGAGCACGACGCCTTCACCCACCTGCTGTGGGCCGTGCTCCATCTGACCGAGGAGCTGGCCTGCCGCCGCGACCTGGCCCAACTGCCCGACACCGACCTCAAGCACCTGGGGGGCGACATCAAGCGTGCCTACACCCTCCTCCTCGCCGAGTGGGCCGACTACATGAAGCACCTCAAGGCCGCCTACCCCTACCTCTTCTCGCTGGCCATGAGGACCAACCCCTTCGACCCCGCCGCCACGCCCGAGGTCGCGTGACCTGCCGCCCCCTCCTCCGGGGCGAGGCTCAGTAGAGCCTGTGCTCGCGGTAGACCCGGTGGGCGTAGAGGAAGTCGGCGTAGTCGGTGTTGGTGGAGATGGAGTGGTCGCTGGCGAAGACGAAGCGTGCGCCGCGGGCCTTCATGCCTTTCATGAATTTCGTCACCTCGCGGCGGATGAGCCGGCGGTCGTGGCTCTCGATGGTCCGCTTGTCGAAGCCGCCGACGAAGAGGAGCCGGTCGCCATACTTCTCGGCGTATTCGAGCGTGTCGTTGCCGGCGGCGACCTCCATCGGGTTCAGCCCGTCGAAGCCCGCCTCGACGATCATCGGCAGCGCCTCGCGCGTGCTCCCGCACGTGTGCAGCACCACGGGCAGGCCGTAGCCGTGAAAGAAGTCCACCGCCTCCCTGAAGTAGGGGAAGATCAGCTCGGCGAGGACCTTCGGCGAGGCGAAGAGGCCCTTGTTGTAGCCCAGGTCCTCATACATCCAGATGCCGTCGGGCACGCCCGCCTCGTCGAAGAGGAGGCGGTAGTGGCCCTTGTAGAAGTCGGTGTAGACGCGGTTGTAGTCGTGGATCCAGGCGGGGTCGAGGAGCAGGCTCTGGTAGAGGGTGATGTCGCCCATGCTGGCCCGCATGCACTCCCAGATGAAGAGGTGGCCGTAGAAGGTCCAGCGGCCCTTCTTCCGCCAGTCCTCGAGGCCCTTCTTCGCGCCCTCGAGGTTCACGCGGGTGCGGTCCACGGCGACCAGGCGGGGGCGGTAGTCGCGGTCCCACACCTCGCGGCTGGTCATGCGGAAGTCGACGTGCTCGGGCGTGCCCGACTTGTTCTTCCAGTACTTGAAGGCTGCCCCCGCGCCGTTGCGGGTCACGCGCCATTCGTCGGTCTCCTCGAGGACCTCCGAGAAGCCTTTGAGGGGCATCATGTCGAACCATCCGCCGGCCCCAGCCATGTCGAAGCCGAAGTGCTCGGTGGGGTTGACGGGGTCGTCGAACTCCCTCTCGACTTCCTGGCCGTCTTCCTTGACCTTTCGCTTGTTCCTGACGGTCGGATAGCCCTGGGGAACCCACTTCCGCAGCGTGTCGCCCCAGGGGCTGTCGAAGAGGGGCACGTAATCGGCGGGCTGCCTGGCGAAAAGCCGCTTCAGGTTCTCGGCTGCGGTCATCACCGGCGGCGTCCTCGCTGGGGGTCAGGGGTTTTCGGGCTTCGGCGGGATGACGGTGGAGTGCTCCTGGACGAGGCGCCAGCCGGCGGGGGTCATGGCGAAGATGAGGGTCTGCCAGACCTCGCGGCGGACGGGTCGGTCGCCCTCGTTGAGGGTGCCCGACATGGTGATCTTGCCGAGGACGATGGCGGCGTCGCCGAGGAGGCGGACGGCTTGGGCGTCGTAGGCAACCGCAATGTCTTTGAAGAGCCTGCGGATTTCGTCGCGGCCCTTGGCGCAGGCCTGGAGGCACTCGGCCTTGCCGTTGCAGCGCTGGCCGTTGGACCAGACGAAGACGGCGTCGTCGGCCACCAGTTCTTCGAGGCGTTGGGGCGGCGTGGCCTCCTGGAGGAGGAAGCTCCTGTCGAACTCCCTGGCGAGGTGGATGATGAGTTGCTTCGCGTCGTCGGGGGCCTGGCCCTCCCCTGCCACCGCGACGACCCCGAACGCGACCAGACAAGCCGCCATCACGCGCAGACTGCTCATGCCGTCGTCCCCCAACAGGTCTCTGTGCCTTCGGAACAAGCGGAGAATACTCTATCATCTCATCCCGAACTTGTCGAGGCAGCTTTCTCCCGACACGTCCCCGGCCCGCTCCTGCTCTCTCGTGCGCCGCCCGAGGGGAGGGTCAGGATAGCCGAGACGGAAGACAGCAGGCCGCCCCCTGGAAGCCGGGGGCGTGTCGGGGCCCGAGCCGCTTGACAAGCGGCTGACGGGGCGTTATGAAAGTAGTGTGGCCGCAAGAGAAGGGCATGGCCGAATGAGTGAGGGAGCTGCCAACCCGATCGCCCCGTGCCACGTGTGTGGGGCGGCCGACGCCGAGGCGGTGCATGCGGAGGTGCACCTGTCCCGCTGCCGCCGTTGCGGGCTGGGCTACCTGGACCCGCAACCGAGCGATGCGGCGCTGGCGGGGCTCTACACGGACGAGTACTACACGAGGCCGATTGACCCGGGCGGCCCGTCGTATCTTGAGAACCGGGCAGGACTTGAGCGGTTTTTCGACGGGCGGCTGCGGCGGATCGAGCGGCTGGCGCGCCCCGGGCGCCTGCTGGAGGTGGGGGCGGGGCTGGGCTACTTCCTCAACGCGGCGGCTCGCCGCGGCTGGCATGCGGTGGGCCTCGAGGTCTCCGAGTTCGCCGCCGGTCACGCGCAGCGGGAGTTCGGCCTCGACGTGCGCTGCCAGAGCTTCGACGACGCGGCCTTCCCCGACGGGGCATTCGACCTGGTGGTGCTGCGAGACGTGCTCGAGCACACGCGCGACCCGCGGGCCGTGGTGCGCCACGCGGGGCGCGTGCTGCGCGAGCGAGGCGTCCTGGCCCTCTCGATGCCCAACTTCGCGTCGCTCAACGCCCGGCTCGGGGGCCTCCGCTGGCGCCACCTGCGGCCCGCGCAGCACCTGTGGCACTTCACGCCCGGATGCATCGCCCGCCTGCTGTGCGAGTGCGGGTTCGAGGTGGCCGAATGCGAGTCGCGCTACGACTCGCCCGCCACGCGCGAGGTGTACGCGGCCCTGAGCGACCCCGTGCAGCGTCGGCGGCTGGCCTGGCACGCGGCGCGGCGCGGCGACATCGTGTTCCTGCCCCTCGGCTCGCACGTGCGGCGCGTGCTGCGCGCGGCCGCCGTCATTTGCTCTTGTATTGCCCGGCCGTTCCGTGGTAGACTGAGCGACGACGTTCTCGAGGTGCTCGCCCTCAAGTCGGAGGCAAGCCGATGAAGTCTCTTCGCCCGTTCGGTTTCCTCTGGGCCTTCGTGGCCGCCTTCGCTCTGCTCTCGAGCACGGCGCAGGCGCGCTCCTCCTCCTCCAACCGGAACAACCGCAATACCGGGAAGTTCCGCCTGATCGAGGGCGATACGACCGACAAGAGCGAGCGCGAGCGCAAGCGCGAGGAGGAGCGCAAGCGGAAGGAGGACGAGGCGAAGAAGAAGGAGGCCGCGGCCAAGAAGGCCGTGGCCGCCAAGCCCGCCGCCCCGAAGACGCCTGCGGCCCCGGCCAGGCCCGCGGCCAAGCCCAGGCCCACGGCGACCGCGAAGAAGACCGGCACGGGGGCGAAGACCGACGACGCGCGCGAGGGCGAGGCCGCAAAGCTCCGCGAACAGGCCGACAAGGCATTCGAGAAGGGCGACGAGGAGGGCCTGCTCGCCGGCGCCACGCTCCTGCGGCAGGTTCTCGCGGACTACGACGGCACCGACGCCGCGGCGAGCGCCCAGCAACAACTCGACCTGCTCCTCGCCGACGAGCAACTCGGCCCGATGATCCTCCTCGCCGAGGCCCAGGAGGAGTTCGACGCCCAGCACTACCGCAAGGCCAGGAACAAGTTCAACGAACTCGTCCAGCGCTACCCCAAGGCCGAGCAGGCCGCCGAAGGCCGCTCGAAGCTCGCCGAGATCGAGCGGGACGATCTTCTCAAGAAAACCGTCTACACCGACGAGGAGCTGGAGGACGCGCGCCTATGGTTCCTCTCGGGCAGCATCCACCTGGAGAATGGCCGCGCGGCCGAGGCGGTCTCCGCCTACCGTAAGGTCATCGAGGAGTACCCCGGCTGCCGCTACGCCCTCCTGGCCGAGGGGAAGCTGCCCGGCGCCCAGGGCTCCTGAGGGCAACCAGTGACGCGTGACGCGTGACGCGTGACCAGAGCCGCCGGCTCAGCAGTTTGCCATGCGCAACACGCAGGGCCTCGACCACGGGCGCGTGCCCTCCTCTCCCCAATCCGCAATCCGCACTCCGCAGTCATCGAGTCTCCTCGACCCTGATTTCCTGCGCAAGCTCGACCTGCTGGAAATCCTCTTCAAGCGCAACGTCGTCGGCCGCCGCGAGGGCGACCGCCCCGGGCACCAGCGCGGCGGCCGCATCGAGTTCGCCGACCACCGCGAGTACTCCCCCGGCGACGACCTGCGCTACCTCGACTGGAACATCTACGGCCGCACCGACCGCCTGTTCGTCAAGGAGTTCACGAAGCAGGAGGCGGCGCTGGTGTGCGTGCTGCTCGACGCGAGCGCCTCGATGGGCGTGGGCGAGCCGCAGAAGCTGTTCTACGCGAAGCGCCTGGCCGCCGCCCTTGCCTACCTGGCCCTCATCGGCGGCAACGAGGCCCAGCTCGCCGTGTTCGCCGGCCGCGACGTCGTCTGGTCGCCGCGCCACGCCGGCCGGCCCGACGTCGCGGGCATCGCCGGCTTCCTCGAGCCCGTCGAGCCGACGGGGCCGACCGACCTCTTTGTCCCGCTCCGCGCCTTCCGCGAGCGGGTGCGCGAGCGCTCGGTGGTCGTCCTCATCTCCGACCTGTTGGAGGAGGGCGGCGGCCCCCGGCACGCACAGGGCGCCCCGAGTCCGCCAAGGGGGGGCCAGCGGGGCCTGCGCCTCCTCGGCGCCCAGCGCTTCGACCTCAGCGTCCTCCACGTCCTCTCGCCCCAGGAACTGCATCCGCCCGCCGTCGGCCCCGTGCTCCTGCGCGACGCGGAGTCGGGCGGCGGCGAGAGCCTGGTGGTGGACGGCGATGCCTTGCGCCTCTACGCCGACCGCCTGAACGCCTTCTGCGAGGGCTGGCGGGCCTTCTGCCAGCGGCACGACGTCCGCTACGTCCAGACCTCCACCGCCGCCCCGTTCGAGGAATGCGTCCTGGGCTACCTGCGCCGCGGAGGGCTGGTGCGATGAGAGAGCGCACGCTTGAGCCGCATCCCATATGTCCCATGGGACCTATGGGACCTATGGGACGGATGGGACCCGCGCCATGAGCATCTTGCATCCCCTCGGCCTTCTCGCCCTCGCCGCCGTGCCGGTGCTGATTGCGCTCAGCCTCTGGCGCTGGCGGCGGCGCGAGGTCGTGGTGTCCAGCCTGCTCTTGTGGCGCGACGTGGCGACAGCCTGGCGGCAGGCCCCGCACGCCCGTCGGCGCCGCCAGGCCGATCCGCTGCTGGTCCTGCGCGTGGCCGTGGCGGTGGTGCTCGCGGCGGCGCTGTGCGGGCCCGTGTGGCTGCGCCCGGCGCGCGTCGCGCGCCGCCTGGTGATCGTGCTCGACCGCTCGGCCAGCATGGCGGCTCGCCGCCCCGACGGCTCGACCCGCTGGCGCGCGTGCCGCGACGGGTTGCTGAAGCTTCTCGTGCGCCTGGACGCCGCCGACCGCGTGGAACTCGTGGCCGTGCCGCCGCCCGTCGGCCGCTCGGTCCCGCCCGAACTGGACCGCCAGGAGGCTGCGTCGCTCCTGCTCGGGCTGCTGCCGTCCGAGGCCCCAGTGACGCCGCAGGAGCTCGCGCGTGCGGCGACCGAGGCCGCCCGGGGCCGGCCTGGCGCCAGCGTGGTGGTGGCCACGGATGCCCCGCTGGCGGGCCTGCCGGCCGGCGTGAGCGTGCTGGCCACGGGCGCGCCCCTGCGCAACCTGGGCATCACGGCCTTCGCCGCCCGCCTCACGAGGGACGGCCGCCACGAGGTGCTCGTCACCGTGGCCAACGCCTCGGCCGAGCCGCTCGCCGCCACGGTGGTACTGCGGGCCAACGGCCGCGAAGTGGCCCGCCGCCGCCTCGACCTCGCGCCGGCCGCCGACCAGCACGTGGTCTTCGAGGCCCGGCTCGGCCCCGCAGCCGTCCTCGACGCCTACGTGGCCGGCCCCGCGGGCGCCCCCGACGACCTGGAGGCCGACGACCGCGCCTGGCTGGCACGCTCGGCCCCACGCGTCCGCGTGGCCTGGGTGGGCGACGACTGCTACACCCTGCGTCGCGCCTTGGCGATCCAGGACGGTGTGGAGCTGGCCGATCTGGCCGAGCCGCCGCCCGAGGCGGTCCCCCGCGGCTTCGACCTCGCCGTCTACTACCACGCCGCGCCGCGCGCGCTGGCCGGCGGCAGCGTCGTGGTGGTGGCCCCGCGGGCGCCGGTCGGCGGGCTGCGGCCCGGGCCGCTCGCCGAGGCCGGGCCGGCAAGCGTGGTTGCCCGAACCGACCCCCTCCTGGCCGCGGTGCAACTGGAGGGCGTGGCCCTGGGACGGGTGCCGAGGCCCGAGCTGCCCGCGGGATTCCGCACCCTGGTCGCCGCGGGCGGCGTGCCCGTGATCGGCCGCTGGCGCGAGGGCGGCGCCACGCTCACCTACGTGGGCACGGACCCCGCCGCGAGCGACTGGCCGCTCGACCCCTCCTTCCCCATCTTCTGGGCCAACCTGGTGTCGGGCGCGACCGGGCAGGGGCTCGAGGCCGGCGCCCTCGCCAGCGTGCGGCCGGGCGAGGCCGTGCCCGTGCGCGGCGACGCCAGCCTCGAGGAGCCGGGCGGCGAGCGCCGCCCCCTCGCCAGCGGCGTGTTCCGGCCCGAGCGGACCGGGCTCTATCGCCTGGTGAGCGGCAACGAGACGCGCGCCATCGCCGTCAGCCTCCTCAGCGAGGCCGAAACGCTGGCCGCCGGCTCCGAGGCGGCGCCGGCATCCGACCTCCTCGCCCGGCGCGAGGAGAGCGCGGGCCTCGCCGGCGCCTGGCGGCTGGGCGGCTGGCTCACACTCCTCGCCCTCGGCCTCGTCGTTGCCCACGGCTGGCTCGCCGCGCGGACGCGCGCGTGAGCCGCATCGCACCCGCCCACTTGCGCTTGCATCGCACGTCCGTATCCGTAGAATGGAAAGTGGCATGGGACATGCCAGGGGACCGAGCGAAGGCCGTTGAACCTGTGACGAAGGAGACTGAGAAGTGGTCGTTGTAGACAGGGATGAATGCACGGGCTGCGAAACCTGCGTTGAGACCTGCCCTGTCGAGGCCATCGCCATGAAGGACGACAAGGCGGAGATCGACCAGGAAAAGTGCACGCAGTGCGAAACCTGCGTGCCCGAGTGCCCGGTCGAGGCCATCAAGATCAAGTAGTCCCGCTCCCAGGGCTCCGGGCGCGAACCCCGCTTCCGGAGCCTTTCCATGTCCGCGCTTCCTCTTGCTCCTGCGCGCGGCTTCGGGTAACATGAATGAAAGGTGGAACAGGGAGAGTCCTTCGCGTTGCCGCGGGTGAGCCATCGTGTCCGCACCTGTCTCCGTTCGTGATCTGGCCGCGGTCGAGGCGGGGCTGCGTCGGCGCGTGCGCGGCGAGGTGGCGTTCGACGCCGCCACCCGCGCGCTCTACTCCACCGCCGCCTGCCTCTATCGCCTGCCGCCGCTCGGCGTCGTGGCCCCGCTGGATGATGCCGACGTGCTGGCGACCGTGGCCTTCTGCCGCTCCCATAGCCTTCCCATCACGCCGCGAGGGGCCGGCTCCGGGCTGGCCGGCCAGGCACTCGGCGACGGCCTGGTGCTCGACTTCACCGTGCACATGAACCGCATCCTCAGCGTGGGCGATGACCACGCCTGGGTGCAGCCGGGCCTCGTCTGCGACGAGCTGAACGCCGCGATGGCGCCGCGCGGCCTCTGGTTTCCGCCCGACCCGTCCAGCTCCGCCTATTGCTCGATCGGCGGGATGATCGCCAACAACTCCGCCGGCTCCCACTCCGTGAAATACGGCACGGTGATTGACTACGTGGAGGAGCTGGACGTCGTGCTGTCGGATGGGACGCCGGCCCGCCTCCGCCCCTACGAGTTGGACGGCGTGGCCTGGCAGCGCCTGGTGGGCCAGGAGACCCGCGATGCTCAGCTCCACCGCGACCTGCGCCTGATCGTCGAGCGCCACCCCGGCCTCATCCGCGACCACCAGCCCCGCACGACGAAGAACTCGGCCGGCTACCGCCTCGAGCGGGTCATCGAGAACGGCACCCTCAATCTCAGCAAGCTCCTCTGCGGCTCCGAGGGCACGCTGGCCATCGTGCTGGCCGCCAGGCTGCGGCTGGCGCCGCTGCCGGGCGCCCGCCGCGAGGCGCTCCTGCACTTCCCCAACCTCGCGTCGGCCGGCCGCGCCACGCTGGAAATCCTCGCCTTCGGCCCCAGCGCCATCGAGGTCCACGAGCACCACGCCGTGGACGTGATCCGGGCGGGCCGCCCCGAGCTGGCCGACCTGTTGCCGCGGCCCGGCGAGAGCCAGCTCCACGTGGAGTTCGACGGAACGGGCGAGGCGGAGGTCGCCGATGCCCTGGCTCGCATGCGGCGGCGCGTGTGCGACGAGCTGCGCCTCGCCACCCGCTGCATCGAGCCGGCCGACGCCGACCAGACGCGCCGGCTCTGGGCCATCCGCAAGGCCACCCTGCCGCTCCTCTACAACCAGCCCGGGCCGAAACGCATCGCCTCCTTCATCGAGGACGTCACGGTCCCGCCCGACCAGATCCCGGCCTTCATCGAGCGGCTCCAGGCCGTCCTCGACCGCCACGGCCTCCAGGCCGCCATCTACGGCCATGCCGCCCAGGGCAACTTCCACGTCCGCCCCCTCCTCGACCTGCACGACCCCGCCGAGGTCGCCAGGATGCGCGCGGTCGCCGACGAGGTGTTCGACCTCACCATCGCCCTCGGCGGCACCACCAGCGGCGAGCACGGCGACGGCATGGCCCGCACCGAGTACCTCGCCCGGCTCTACGGCCCGCTCCACCTCCTGTTCTGCGCCGTCAAGCGCACCTTCGACCCCGAGAACCTCCTCAACCCCGGCAAGAAGGTGCCCGACCCGCGCCGCGACTTCTCGCTCACCAGCCACCTGCGGTTCGACCCCGGCTACGGCTCGCCGCCGGCCGAGTCGTGCCTTCAGTGGGCGGCGGGAGGGGCCGCGGCGGAGGCCGAGCGCTGCCACGGCTGCGCCACCTGCCGCACACTCCCCGCCGCTGTCACCCGCATGTGCCCGGTGTTCAAGGCCCTGGGCGTCGAGGAGGCGTCGCCGCGGGCCAAGGCCAACCTGTTGCGCGAGATCGCCGCGGGCCGCCTGACCGGCGACGAGGCGGCCCGCCACCTCGCCCGCATCAGCGACCTGTGCCTCCTGTGCGAGTCGTGCAAGGGCGACTGCCCTTCGAAGGTCAACGTGCCCAAGCTCGTGCTCGAGGCCAAGGCCCGCGTGGCCGCCGAAGGCCCCCGCAAGGCGGGCCGCCGCGTGTTCGCCCGGCTCGACGCGCTGAGCCGCCTCGCGGCGCCCCTTGCCCCACTGGTCAACGCCGCGAACCGCCTGCGACCCGTCCGATGGGTGATGGAGAAGCTCATCGGCCTCGACCGCCGCGCCCCCGTCCCCCCCATCGCCCGCCGGCCCCTCCGCCGCCGCTTCGCGCGCATTCAGGCTTCCTCTTCACTGCCGACTGCCGAGTGCCGAGCGCCGACTGTGGTGTACTTCCCCGACGTCTTCGCGGAGTTGAGCGACCCGAGCATCGGCGAGGCCCTCATCCGCCTGCTCGAGGCCGCGGGCATCCGGGTCATCGTTCCGCCCGTCAAGGGCTGCGGCATCCTGGCCATGTGCTATGGCGACGTCGCGGCCGCCCAGAAGACCATCCGCCACAACCTCGCCGCCCTCCGCGACTACGCCCGCGACGGCCTCGACATTCTGCTCACCGAGCCGACGGCCCTCCTGTGCCTGCGCGAGGCCTATGCGGACTTCGTGCCCGACGAGGCGGCGCGCGAGGTGGCCGCCCGCACCCACGACGCCCTCGACTACCTGCTCGCCCTTCGCGGCAGCGGGCGGCTGAAGCTCGAGCTTGGCGAGGTCGCCCTCACCCTCGCGCGCCACGTGCCTTGCCACGCCCGTGCGGCCGGCATCGGCGCCGCCGTCCCGAAGCTCCTGGCCGACGTGCCCGGCCTCCAGATCGTGCCGCTCGTCGAGGGCTGCTGCGGCCTCGCCGGCAGCGCCGGCATGCGGCGCGAGAAGCACGACCTCTCGATGCAGATCGGCGCCAGGCTGTTCGATGCGATTCGCGGCGAGGGCGTTGACGGAGCGGTCACCGAGTGTTCCGCCTGCCGCCTCCAGCTCCAGCACGGCAGCGGCAAGCCCTGCTACCACCCCCTCCATCTCCTTGCCCACGCCGCCTTCGGCACGCCCCTGCCGGCGAGGTGACCGGCGCCGCCGCCAGGTCGAGGGGCCGGGCTCGTTGGCGCGCAGGGCCGACGCGACCCCAGTTTGGCCACTCGGCGGTTGGAAGCCCTGCAAGGGCGTCATGTGACAGCCCAGTCTGAGCAGGCGCGCTCCCAGCCCCGCCAGGGGCGTCAGATGGTAGCCCACGGCGTAAGCCG
>Ga0307379_10003375_pt1 | contig 23266 bp, 3 predicted proteins | sample UN2MG_FD_202237 | JGI IMG/M metagenome (GOLD analysis project Ga0307379, IMG submission 202237) | Soil microbial communities from Risofladan, Vaasa, Finland - UN-2 | ecosystem: Environmental > Terrestrial > Soil > Coastal area > Acid sulfate soil | place: Finland: Risofladan, Vaasa | collected... | reverse complement strand
GTACACCCCGAATGAACTTCTTTAGAGGCATAAGCTGATATAGAAAGAGTACCAGTACTAGGCCCTTTTATTATAACATCTCCTATTTTAGACATTTCAGTACTTCCTTTAGAACTTACAGAAATAATACCTTCAAGTTCTCCTATAGGAAAATTACCTACTAAATTACAACACGGATGAGCCATTTTTTTCTCCTAGTTTAACTGTTTTTATCTCTAAAATAAGTACCAAAAGCAGGTCCACCTTGAGTAATGGACTGATGGGTATGAATAGGTACGTTAACTATATTAACTACAGAAAACTTACCATTTCCTGCATGAAAAAAGACTCTATTCTGAGCCGGTTTGTTGTGCGTGTATAAAACACCAACCTCATTGGCTAAAGGCACTAGTGTTCCAACATCGGCATTCTCAACCCTAAAACCATTTACAAGGGGCACCACTTCATTATTTAATAATATGCTATCAGCACAAAAACTACCATGGGGCATATTACCAACCTGAACTTCAACAGGTATTATTATCTCCATAGAACCTCCTGGATGCAATACTACAGAATCATGATATAGTTCTAATTTTCCTGCCATTTTAAACTCCTACGCCGTATCGTTGGTTGCTACAACATTTCTTATTATCTGGTAAGTACTTTGATCTTTCTCATTTTCATTTACTTTTCTATATGATTTTGTATTTGCTACACCTCCTACAACAGGGCCGCTGGAAGATTGTTTAAAATCACCATCAGAGGTATAAACAACAGGCTCTTTAACATATTTAAACTTACCGCTTTTAGGTCCTTTTCTAACAATACTATCTATTTTTGCCCAGCTATTTTTAGAATAAGTTTGCCTCCTAGTAAATTTCTTATCCTCTAATTCAGCTAGTGCGTCTGTTCCAGTTAGGTTAACTATCAAATATGAAGGATCATCCCAACTTGGGTTAGGAACAGCTTTCTTTATATTGCCTGTAAATATTTTAATAATGTTATCTTTAGGCCCAGCGTATATTGATATATCTTTAGTTATAAAAGCAAACTCTTCTGCTTTTATTTTAACAGAGGCGCTGAAAGTTGAAAACTGCCCTCTACTTTTATTAACACTAAAATTTGATATGTACGGTGTTTGTGCTAACAACACCCCGCCAGTATATATTTGAGCCCTAATGGGAATTTCTTCTATTGCCATTGCTATGCCTCCACAGGATTATCATATATAGTAACACTTACTCTGTCACCAACTCTAATTATATCTTTAGTTCCATTTATAGCTTCTCTAACACCAACCCCATCAACTCTTACTTTATATACACAATGATTACCCTGGTCCTGTATTACCATACCTTCATAAGTTTGTGTTTCTGTAGCTTTTATATATCTACTACCAACAATACTTCCCAAACCATTTGTTATTCTTGGACCCTCAGATAAAGATATAGTATAAGAGCCTCCATCTGTATATGAATAAGTTATATTATTAATCACTCCCCCACTATAACCACGCTGCCCCAACTGAACATCAGTATCTGGAGCACACACATAAGAAGTCTCTATGCCCTCATCGGTTTCCATATAATTATAAACTTTATTAGAGAGCTTGATAACATCTGCCTCATCTAAAGAAGCCATTGTTATGGTTAAATTATTTCCACCATCATCCATATGGCTTAATACTTCTTCCATATGTGTATCTTCTAAATCTTGAACTGTTGTAGGATCACTATCTACAATACCATCTGCTTGATCTATAATTTCGCCATTAACCGCTATGGGGTGTGGCGGTGTAGTAATAGTTATAGCAGCACACTGAAATTTAAGATCTTCAGCTATTTCATCCGCATCTCCTTGAGGATCACTTATTTTTATTGATGGAGTATCCAACTCAACAGCAGCAAAAACCTGATCTATTAAAATTCCTGTATTTTCTGTTAATGGTAATATAGTACCAATACCATGACCTTCAGGCTCTATAGAAAAATAATTACTATTACTATAAATCTTATAGGGCACATTATTACCATAATCAGCATAATCAAATATACTAGCGTTATTAGCAAACAACACCCTTATTTCTTGGCCGGCACCAATACCGCCTTTTTGAACAAAGCCTATAACATAATGCTCTCCTTCATTTAATTCATATACTTGGGGGGTCGGATTCGATATATCTATCCAAACCTCACATTTATTAGGAATAAATATATTACCCGGATCTTTAGCGGCCGCATCTGATATAGGAAACGCTTCTATAGTGTCTATAAAATAACCTATTAAATAGACTTTTTGTACAGCTACAAATTTATCTATTCTAGTACCCCTTACACTATCATAACGCCTTATCTGATCATCTATTGGAATTACAACACCGGTAGTATTATCAAAAGTTACTGAAGAACCCAGTCCTTGAAAACAACTCTCAGGTATCAGCTGCTTATTAGTATTGGGATCTATAGTTAACCCTGGATGTGCTTTTCTCCTAATTAATTCACCTATATTAGCATTATGCTTTCCTTCAGTGGTACTTTGAGAAACTAGTACAGGGACCAATGCGTTGTTTTGATAATACACATTTGTATCTTCATGTACATTATCTCCTGGGTCTAAATAATAAACCCAACCAAGTACTTTTTCAAACGGGTCTAAAACATCATAGATACTACTTATACCATCATCCCAAGCCCAATTATTAAAATGGGGGTCATGAAAAGTTATTGTTGAGTGCTGTCTGAAGTTATTTATATTACAATTACTATACATTAATTGAGTATCCCACAACTTATACCCATTGGTAGTACTTAAAATGTTTTTCCAACTAGATAAATTTCTAGTAGGTATTGGGGTTCTACCGGTTATCATAACATGTGTATCTTTGTTTACAAAACTTTTAGAAGGTATCTCATAATAAATTTTACTAGCAAAATCAGCGGCTTTTTTACCAATAGCTACAAACTCAACATAACCATCAGCGTTAACTATGGGTTCTAATAAATAAGAACTACTACCAATGCCAAATTCTTCTAATAAAGACATTTTTAAAGCAGAGATAGCATCCATATGCTTAAGATCAATTCCTTCTAAAAAACCCCCAGCGCTGCCTAAAAAAGGAATATCAAAAGTCTCTAAAACCAAATCAGCTACACGCCTAGACGCTGAGTCAGCGTAGCCTTCCATAGAAAGAACACCTAAACCAAAATTCGATTTATATTCCCTTACACTGGGTCCGTCATTAAAAGCCATTTACTCTCCTTATTTATTTAAAGCTGTTATTACTTGTGTTTTTAATGAAGCTAATCTAACATCATACTCACTAAATTTTTCTGAAACTCTATTTTCTACTCTAACAGCATTTCCGGTTAAAGCACTTACTTTTGAGTTAGAGTTTTGTATCTCGGCTGTTAAACTAGCAAGCTCAACATTGAGTCTTTCATTTAAATCTGATTGTGTGGTATTTAAAACTTCAATAACCCCTGTATTCCTATCTATGTTTTCTATACCTATGTCAAGTGTATTTTTATACTCAGCCAATAGTTCTTTTATATCTATCTCGTCAGCACCAACAGCACCACCGTTAGTATTAGTTAATGAGTTTAGTGCTTCTTTAAATTCATCTACATTAAGTTTTATTTCTTGTGGTATAATATCTCCAGTTGTATTAGTAACGTTTGCTGTAACATCTATTGCTAAAACATTATCAGAAATAAGCTCCGTAACCCTACCTTTTACCTGTAACTCAGAAACCTCACTAAAATCAGGACTTATTTTAATTGATTCTAACTTGGTCAGTCCTTCTTGATCTACTGATATTATAAACTGGCCACTATCCATTTTGCTAACTAGAGACTTAACGGTGTCATCGGCTGTTATCACCTTATCGGCCGAGCCGCCGCTGCTTCCGCTAGCATTTAAAGTTTTGTCAACATAATATAAACTATCAGCTGATGGATTATATTTAGCTTCGTACCTATCCATTTGTTCTGCTGGAGTCATTGTTTCTGCTCTAGCGGCCGGACTTAAAGCCCCGAGATACTTCTGTTGAAAGGTATTTATTAACCCTGGTTCATAACCTCCAGAATAATAACCAACACCTTCAATACCATCGGTAGGATATTGCCTTACAGTTCCAATTGATCGCATGCTCATATCACTTAATAAGCCAGCCATAGATAGGTTTGTTACAGGGTCTAGCCCTTGATTCTCCATCATCTTATAGCTATCAGCCATACCAAGAACACTTCTTGCTGTTAGGGCTTGTTTTCCTGACAGGTCCCCTGTTGTATCATAGGTTAGTGTACTTACGGCAGTATCTCTATAGTAATCTGCCATACCTCTTCTGTTTCTTTGGGTTCCTTCAGCCCAAGGAGTATTCTGCTGCGTCATTGCTGACTGCTCTACAGAAAACCCTGGCTGAGTACCTAGCTGTATAGGGCCGGCTGAATAACTTCCCATGGGCTGGCCTGAAATAAATTTATCAACAAGTGCTTTTTTACTAGGATCTGTTGATGGGTATGTTGTAATTCCAGGATATTGAAATGAAAGACCGTTGGGACGGACTCCCGGAGCTATTAAAGAGGCTCTATAGTCTGTAGCCGCTTGTCCTACGGCTAGAGTTCCATGCATTCCAGGGGTCATACCGCCGCCAGCCAAGGCTTGTTTGGTGGCATCACTGAGAATCAACTCACCAGAATAAGAAGAACCAAGAACTGTACCGTCAGATAAAATTGGATATGGGGTCCTTTTATCTTTAACTCTAAGATTAGCCTCGTTTTCTTCAATTCGAGCTTTAGCTGTTTCTTCTAAGTAAGCTTGATTAAATCCCGATGAGTTATCCCCTTCGCCTTCCGAAGAAATAATAAACTTCTTTCGAAGCTTAACTACATTACTATCCATTATAGCCATCTGACGTAACTCTTTTTTATTATATTCAGCTAAATTAGGATCTTTAGCATTTTTTGCAGGTCCATAGGCAACAACATTTAAATTAGGATCTTTAGAACTTGTTGCAGGCACATACGGGCTCTTCTTTATAACTTCTTTTTCTCCTCTGATATTCTTTATGTCTTGAATTAATTTTTCATAATCAACGCCGGAAAGAGCGGCAATTTTTCCTAAAAGCTCTGTTTGAATCCCCATAATATCTAACTGAGACATCAAAGTACCGTGTATAGGGTCTAAAGCACCTACTACAGGGTTATTTTTTGCATCTAAATCCCTCTTAAAACTAGCTATGTCTCCGAAACCCTCATCTTGAAGCCTCTTCATGTCTTGAGGTTTTATTCCAATTACTGAGTCTGTAAGATCTATATCTTTTACAGTATCCTTAAGAAAACCGTATTCGGGGGATTTAGTACCATAAGCTTCTTCAGCTTGTCTTAAAAACTCTGCCTTAGTTATAGGCTCTGTACTTCTATCAAGAGCGTCCATTGTCAGGTTGCTTAACTTACCTAACTCCGCGTCTCGTTCCGGGGTTAGCTGGTCGGCATAAGTAACCCTTATACCCTGTAAATCCCTAAGTGTCTGTAAGAAGGGTGCTTGTTGTCTTTCTAATTTTCTATTAGTTTTTTGCCTAAGCTCTCGATTCTTAGCTTTTTCTATATCCCCTGGAAGACCTCTATTAAGCTCTTCTATTATTCTTTTTCTATCCTGCCCTGTAGCAGTTCTTAATCTTGATTTTAGCTCAGCCTCTCTCTTATCAAACTGATTAGACTCCATGTCTACAAGATTAACACCAACCCTAGAAGCATCCAGTTGTTCCATAGTAGAAACTTCTTGGCCGGCAAAAGCAGAACTTCCTCCATATCTTCTGGACATCTTATCAAGGAAATCCTGATAACCATCTAAACTTTCAACTGCTTCTTCGATAGTTACTTCACTTATAGAATCTTCAAGTCTATATAGAGCAGAAGCCACCTTGTCTATATAAGTAACAAGGGGTGCCATATTCTTAAGAGCTTCACTTAAGTTTGTTGATGTTTCTCCTAAATTTTCTAAATGGCTTGTAACTCCAACTAGTTCCTCATCTATTTTACCACGTGCTGCATCGGTAGCTCCAACTTTTTTCATTTCTAAACCAGACTTTCTAGCAACAGCTTCAGATATTTGCTTATTAATACTTTCAGAATCAGATGTTAGATCTATATACTCATTGAAAAGCTGTCTTACCTCTTTTGGTAAATCAGTAGCAATTCTTTCTACTGAAGACATTTCGTTTCTAGCCATTGGAAGCTGAGGAGCTCCACCAAAACCTACCATGTTATTTATTTGATTTCTTGTATTGTAAGTTCTTTCAGCCGCTGATTGCATTCTTCTAGTAAAGACTTCCGATACTGCGCCTAATCTATCCATTGCTACGGCAGCATTTTCCAAACCAGCTGTTACTATAGCCAGAACACTTAAAATAACGCCCTGAACGTCTGTAAGCCTTTTCAAGTCATCCGCGGTATAATCTGGTTTTTTAGCAGGAAGTCCGACTATTTCTTTTGTATTAGCCTCAGAAGCAGATATCAACTGCTTTCTCATTTCTTCTAAACCAGAGAACGCTCCTTTTGTAGTACCAATATCTAATAAAGAAGTATCAACATTTAAATTAGCTTTTTTTATGATGTCTTTTACATTACTTTTATCAAAAGGCTTAGACAAAGAAGAGGAATATAAACCTCTAAAAGAGTCTGTATCTCTCATAAGGCCTAACTTAATCATATTAAACATGTCACTAGCCATGTCCTTAATATTTATATCAAGCCCTGTTTTAACCTGTATGTCCGTAAGAAATTCTTGTAATTTATTTATTTCCTCTTCTACTGTCATTAAGTTATTAGACAAGCTATCCTTAACCTCTCTAAATTTTGCTTGGAACTGTGAAGCCAAATCAGTAATATCAAGCGCTTCTGGTAGATAATCAAACATAGCATCGGTTTCGACATGAGCACCAGTAGATTTTGAGGCCATAGCTATTAGTTCTGCTTCAAATGCTTTGCCAGCTGCTTCCGGATAAGCATCTAGTAATTCTTTAACGCTTTCAGCTGTATTTTTACCTATACCTTCCATAGATCTTTTATTTAATAAATCAGCTGTTTTATCAGCAGCATAACCTGTTAAAGCAGTTAATACATAAGTAGCAAGAAGTTGTTTTAGTTTGTTAGGGCCTTGTTTTTCATCTTTCAAGACGTCTGCGAAAGAGTCAGCCCCTTTCTGTCTAAAAAGATCAACAATTTCCTGAGGCCCTGATTCAAGAGGCTTAATGTTTATTGCGTCTAATTCATCTTTCATCCTCTCTAATTCAACGTCAGTTAGCTTATGAAAATCTTGTATCTTTTTTATTTTAGCGTCATGTGAATCTCTTATAGTAGTAAGTTTAGACTCATCAAGCTTTTGTTCGTTGGCTTTGCTATAAGACTCATCAAAGCGCATAGTTTCCTGATAAAGAGCCTCGTTTGCTGGGGATGCCTTTCTAAACTTTTTCTGCCTGTCTTCATAATCAGCTATATTTTTAAGTTCTTCTTCTTTTATATCTAATAAACTACCAAAACCAGCTTGAGCTAGCATATTTTTTAGTACTTTTTCGTTAGGCTCGTCGTCAAAACCTCTTTCAGATATTGCTTTATTATAAGCCTTTTCCATTTTTTTACCGCCGGCTTTTAACTTAGAAGAATCTAGTTTTCCACCAGCTATTACTTTACCCATTTCATCATATAAATCTTTTCCGAAAGCTTTTGCAGCTGCAGGCATCTCTGTTTTAGACACAGAAGCAACGGCGCTCATAATACTATATAAACTAGCAAAACCAACTACTGTCTTATCTATACCATATTCTGTTAAATCTAAAGTATTAGCCAGCTCAGCAACACCACCAACAGATAAAGCAAACGTCTGTGTAGAGCCGTAGAAGTTAGCTAGTTTTTGTTCTTCAGCTTTTCTTTGTTTTAATCCTTTTAGTTCTGTTTGAAGTCTATCATACTCCTTATCTCCTAAAATCTTTGAGCCGTCTTTTAATTTACCTTGTAAAACCCTAATCTGCTGAACATACTTCTCTATTTCTTTATTAGATACGTTTTTTTCAAACTGGGTATAAGTTAATGTAGCAACAGCGGCCTTCTGATAAAATGATTTTCCGAATATAGCGTCTTTTGGTTTTCCTTCCAAGTTAGACTCTACTCTTGACCTCATTTTATCAAAATCTCTTCTCTTATCTTCAAACAGAATACCAGTGTTAAAACCAGGCCTTGTAGTTCTTGGCCCTATATCTTCAGCCATAGTATTAAGAAACCTGTTCATGTCTATATTTTTTAACATGTTGGCGTAAAAACCTGATGCGTTCGCACTATCAGGACCAAGATGCTCCATGGGCCTATTCCGATCAACCAACCAACCTGATCTCATTTCCTCAGGAAAAGACTTTCCTAGCCATTTATCCCCAATACCTGGAATAGTATCTCTAACAGAACCAGGAATTAAATCAGGAACTTGTACTTTTAAGTAACCTCCGCCTACTAAAGGGCCGCCTACTGTATCGGCTGCTGCTTGAAAAGCCTTGTTAACATCCCCGCCCTGGGCCTTAATAGCATTATATAATTTTTCATACTGAGAATCCCTAGCAGGCTGAAGAAGCCTCATCTGCTCTAAGTTATTATCTTCCCTAGCTTTGTCTAATTTCTCGCCTATTGTATTTATAGAAGCGCCTATTTCTTTAGGGTCAGTAAGGGTTGAATACCCTTCTAATTCTTTTGATAAATCCATAAGAGCTTTTTCAGGAGTACCTTCCTTAGCAGTATTATAAGCTATTTGTGATAAGTAATCGTTAGCAACCTCTCCATGCCTAGCTGTCTGTTGGGCATATGTTATTAACTCAGACTGTGCTGTATCGCCAGTATTTTGTACTCTAGATATAAAATCCTTACGCTCCCTAAGGCTAAGCTTAGCCCCAAAACCTGTTGCTGTCTTAGTTATATAGTCTATAGCTACCTTAGCTTTACTAATTTCTTCTAGTTGTTTTTTTAGGCCGTCCCTCTTAATTACTTCTTGTTTATATTTACCAGCTTTCTCGCCTATTACAGGATTCTCAATAGCTGCTTTTTCTAAAACGCTTAAATTTTTGTACTCTCTTTTACCCAAATCTATATTAAATAAATCATCTGGGTATTCAGATAAGTAGCCTTGAGGAGTAGGGTGTTTCTGATTAGCAATCTGTTCAGAAATCTTCTTAGTAATAGCTAACCTATCTTGTTCTACTTGTACATTTTCAGCAGTTACTCTAGTACCCTGCTCAAGGGTCTTTAACAAGTCTTGCATTACAGCATTGAATTGAACCACTATTTGATTGTTTTGAAGAATCTTTTGAAGTCTAGTTAGATCTTTATGGGCGGTGTTCTCTAAGTCGGCTATTTTTAGGGTACTACCAGTCTCACTAGTATATGGCCTAATTTTATTTTTAAACTCATCTAAATATTTTTGATAGTATTTATCAAATATTTCATTCATTCCTAATGTTTCAACTTTAGAACCGCCTGTTGTAATTTCTTCTCCTCCTGGAGGAACCCTAGTAGTTTTTTCTAAAGTAGTAACATCAAGCTGGGCAAACCTAGATGAACCATAACGCTCACCATAATTTGCGGTAGGATCATATGTTTTATTAGACTGAACTAATACAGAGGTTGGAATATCACTAAAGAATCTTTGTCCTAGATTAAAGTCCTTCTTAAAAGCTTTCTGACTTAACCCAGTAAAGCCAGCCGTAGCCCCTGTTAAGAAGTCTTCAAATATAGCTAATTTATCTTTAAAATCTTTTTCTATTTTATTTATAGGAAATATAGCTTGAACATAATTAGCTATATCAGAAACAGGTGCCTTGGTAAGAGTCAAGGTATCACCTGTTTTCTTCATATAAGTAGCAAAAGCTTTTCCATTCTTATCCATAGTAATAACGGCTTGACCAGAGGCGGCTTGAAGTTCTTCTGCAAACTCTTTATAAAAAATAACTAAATCATGATCTTTTACATTATATTTTAAACCACCATCAGCCATGGCTTCTGGTATTCTCTGCTTTATTCCTAATTCAGTAAATCTTTCTGCAGTACTCTGTGGATTTATACCAAGCTCAATATTAAAACCCCTACCAAGGACTTCTGAAGCATAAATATCCTGCCATTCTATTGGTCTATCTAATGACTCACCGTAAAGAGCAGTTTCAAGATTAGCAAAAATAGTAAAGGCTTGCTTATATTCGGGGTTTTCACTAAAAGATTTATCTATTTCCTCAAGAGATAATCCCTCTGTAGAAGTTTCAGCTACTAAATCTCTAAGACGCTTTTGTGTTTCTTCGACTGTGGCTTTTGTTTTATTATTAGCATCTATAGCTTCTTTAAGCTGCTTATCAAAACTACCAGACTTGGCCGATAGAGGGTATCTCGATGCAACTCCCTGTAATTCATTTACTCTTGATGAAGATATTTCAAGGGCTTTAGCGGCACTAAGTCCTATATTATCTCCCAGTATGTTTGCTCCAGGCATTTGAGATAATAAACTTTTTAACTCGTTTTTAAAATTTTCTATGCCATCAGTCTTTGTAAGTGACTCTACATATTTACCTATAATATCGGCTTGAGTTTTAACTAAGTCCTTAAGCTTATCTACACGCATGTCTTCCATTGCTTTTTTGAAGTTAATGCCGGCTTTTAAAACAGCATTACCCATTGCATCATAACCCACTGCCAATGTTAGATTTGAAGCGGCTAAATCATTGTTAAATTGAATTACGTCTTTTTTAAGGGCCGCTTCTTTACGTAATGGGGACTCATAAGTACCAAGATCCATTCGTCTGGCTCTTGTTTCTGGTGTTCTAAGGGCAGTTATGTCCTCCCTAGTACTTTCTATCTCGCTATATTTTGAAATAAGATTATTTATATTGGAAAGCTCCTCCTGATGCCCCCTCTTAATACCGTACATAGATTGTTCATAATCTGCAGCAGACACCGTTAATCTATGAAAATATGATATAAGTTCTTTTATAGCGGGGAAAGCTAGGGCTATAGTCAACCCCATTGGGGCTATTGATTTAATTAAACCTGAGTTTTTACTTGCCCACCCTTCAAACATTTTTTTGCTTTTCTTATCAAGTCCTTCTCCAAACTTTTCTGCAAAAATACCTGAAGCTCCAAAACCTAATGCACCTACCTCTGCTGCAACACCAATTAAGCTTTTTCCAATCTTTAAAGCCCCTTTCGGGCCTTGGGTTTTTAATGTTTCTTTAACAGCCTGCCCTGATAATCCTCTTTGGCCGCGAAACCCACCAAAATCACTGAATTGTTTTTTTCTCATTTTTTTAAATAATAAACCACCACCAAATAAAGCACCACCAAATAACTCCATCGCTATCAAAGCCGGCAAACTAGTTATAGCACCAGCAACTCTTCCAAGTAAACTTCCACCAGCTTTTTTAGCTACACCATGACCAACACCGTGAATAGCCCCGTGCTTGGCGGCTGATTTTCCAGCAGAAGCCATCCCTCCATAAAGACCAGCCGCCCCTATACTAAATAGAGAACCAGCTTTCATCATATAATCCCCAGTTTTAGCTAAGCCTCTACCAAACATACCAGCAGCTTTAAGTATAAAGGTATTATATGCTTCTCCAGCTGATTTTATTAAGAAAGCGCCTTTGCCTATAGATGAATGAAAGTCCGAAAGATCAAAACCTCTAGGCAATAACTCTCCTTCTTTACCCCCAGCCGTTGGTATTTTACCTAAGGTTTTTAAACCTCTTATACTTTGACCTGATCCTTTACCAAACAACTCAAACTTACCTGTAGTAAGCTCTGCTTTAAGGGTAGAAACTAAATTACCCATAATACCACTACCGGCACTGGTCCAATTTGAAATACCGTCTATAATATCAGCCCCTTTAGCTAAATAAGCTACAAAACCAACAGCTCCGGCTATTAAAGCTTTCATATAACCAGGTATAGCCGTTAGAGTCTCTATTAACGCTTTGGCTCCAGTTAATATTCCTTTAAAAGCAGGAAGGACTGCTTTACCTACAGAGACTTGAAGCTCAACCATGGCTGCCTTTGTCTGAGCTAAATGCTTATTATAGGTTTTCATTATTTCAATATTACGTCTTTCTGCTGAGCCTTTAGAATTAGTACCATCAGCAACAGCTCTTACGGCCTCCTTCCAGTTATCCATTAAAACTAGTAATGAGTTATACTGTCTAGTACCACCAACAGCTTGAGCAACGTTCATTTTTTCTGCTGTGGTTAGGTCTTTCCATTTATTTTCAAGATCACCAAGTATGTCGAAACCGCTTCTCAGGTTTCCTCCAGGCTCCATCGTGGGTATACCCAACCTTCCAAGCTCTTTTGGGCCTTTCTCAGAGGATAATCTTCTTGTAATAAATCTAATAGACGTACCTATTTCTTTACCGGTCTGCCTTGTCACAGCACCGATGGCAGTAACAATACCATTTAACACATTAAAGGTAAATCCAGCATTCTTAGCGGCGGAAGCTGCTTTCTTAATAGCGTTAGCCATATCACCAGCAGTAATGGCGTGCCTAGCTTCAACCTCACTCCAGGCGTCCAGAAAATATAAGGCACTTTTGCTTTCACCGGAAAAAACCTTCATAGCGGCGGTTAAAGCTTCAGTAGCGTCAGAAGCAGACAAAGTAGTAACGTTTGCTGCTAAAGTAGCAACACGCGTTCTATCAATTACCTCAGCCTGGCCTAAACCTTGCTGGGCAAATATTCTCATAGACTTAAGAACATCTAATACCGACACACCGTATTGTTTGGCGAAGCCCATAGCGGACTTTCCTAATGCATCAAAGTCTGTACCTATAGGAGCCATAACCATTTTAATTTGTGCCATAGCCATTTCTATGTCACCAAGAACACTTATGGAATCTTTTAGCTTGGCCATACCACCATAAACTAAGGTAGATGCAGCCCCCCACTTAGCAGCCCTTACTATAGCACCCCTAAAACCTCTAGTAGTACCCTGCATTACAGCGGTTATATCTCTTTGTTTTGTACTGAATGTGCCAACTTTTTGCCCAGCAGAATTTACAGCCTCTCCATATTTATAAAAATCTTGAGTCACGTTTCTAAGAACATTACCTGCATCGTCAAGTATTTTAACAGTATAACTCATTCTCTGGCCTATCTTAGCACCACCTTCTTTCTCAGACCTACCAAAAAACTCTTTATACTTCTGTATATTTCTGGTATGCATTGCATCCTGGTCTGTAGGAGAAAGTGTTTTTGGGACCTGTACTACACCAGTAACACCCCATTGTCCAGGAACACCTGCTTGAGGACCGGCACCAGCATCAATGCCAGTATACATATTCTCATAGTTCTTAAGGTACTTTATAGTATTATCTAAATTCTTTTGTTGATTTACTTGATAATCTTCAGCAACATTAAATTTTCTATATTTTTCAAGAGCAGCTCTTAGTCTAGAAACCTTATCTACAGCAGAAGAGAAATCCCAAGCGTCTACTATATCTGGTCCTATACGCTTTAACATCTCAGCATCACCCATTAAGTCTACAAGCTCTTGATCCATGTTTGTTATTTCTTTGAAGATCATCCTTGCTTTCTCAAGCGGGGCAGTCATTTTATCCCCGTCACCGAGATCACTGGTCAATGAGTCAAATAGTTTTATAAGTTGCTCGTCGTCTCCTAAAGGAGCAGAGGCTTTTCTCATTATTTGGGCTGGATTCATATATACACCAGACGCTTCAGCTAGGCCTGGATAAACGTATCTTCTGTCGTCAGTATAAATATCACTAGCTTTACCAACGTTTCTTTTTATAAACTCTTGCATCTTAGAAACTGAAGCTCTAAAATTAGAATACTCTAAATGAGCACTACCTACACCTACTTCGGCCTCTGCCTCATCTAAAGTTTTTTTGGCGGCATCCATTTCATTTATAATACTTTCAGCTATAGCTGCTTTATATGCTTTCCAAGCTCTAGCTATTTGAGCATTATCTATACCCTGGGCCCCGGAGGTTTTTTCACCTAACTGTTTAAGAGATTCAGTCTGGTCTATAAACCACTGATAATCAGGACCGCCTTCTTTTCTAACACGCTCTATTTCTCCTCCAAGCGAAGGATCTAATTTTTTCGTACTTATATCAGTTCCTTTATACTGTTGATAAATTATAGACTGTTCGTGTAGTTTCTTAAGGTTTTCATAAATAGACGTTATGCCTTTACCTGTAGAAATTGAAGTAGGCATTTCGTATGCGTTTAAGTCATACTCCTCACTCTTCATTCTTTTTTCAGCAAATCTTTTAAATTCATCATCTGTAGAGGATAAAGCTGTAGCCTTTGTTCTATCTACTCCTTGAGATAAACTTACCTTGGCTTTTCTGTTAAGGTAGGCTTGTCTAGAAGCTTCATTAAAATACTCGGTTTCTTCTGGTGATAGAAATCCTTGCCCTTGACTCTCTAGTCTTTGTCTTTCGGCATCAGCTAATCTAAGCTCACTTACTGAAGCTGTTTTTAAATACCCTTTCCCCTCTTTGTTTATACGGTTTCTAGCCTCAGCTATAGCAGCCATGTCCCGCTTATATCTTTTCTCGTCTATAGCTCCAAAACTTACGGTGGCCGCTGGGGATTCAGGGCTTTTAGCACTATAAAACTGTGCCTCTGATTCAAAATTTATTCCTGGTTTAAGTCCTAAACTTGCAGAGCTTTTATTTAAAGCCTTCTTGTATATATTTAATTGTGAAGCAACGTCTTCAAGTTTTTGGCGAGCATAGCTCTCTACTCTATCTGTTGAGCGTAAATTCTTAATAACATCTTCATAATTAGACGTTCCGCCAGAGGCTATAGATTTATCTATGGCTCTGTTTATTGCTTCATAAACTTCTTGGCTAGTTGTTTTTATGTCGATGGGCTTTGCGGCGTTCTTCTCTATATCTATTTCAAGAGCATCTATATGCCCTGTTATAATACCATTAAGCTTATCTCTAAGAACAATAAGTTTTTCTTTCTCAAAGCCTTTTCCAGAAGAAGCTGCAGCAGCCTCTAGATCTTTCTCTATCTTATCATGAAGAGCTGTACCTAATACTGCAGAAACCTCAAGGTTACTTAAGGTCTTTTCTGACTTACGCTCTTTAGTCATATTTTCAATTATTTCATTAACTTGACTTTCAAACCTCTTTTTATCTTTACCTGTATCTACGCCTGCGTGCTTTTCAAAAAGAGCTTTTCTTATGCCATAATTACCACCAGAACTAATACCACTAGCCCTGTATACTTTTTCAAAAGAATCTCCTTGGGCAGTATTTATTCCTCCAGAGGCCTTGTTAGCCAAATATCTTAGCTCTTCTGACAATAACTCATCTGCAGTAAACGCAGGATCTCTATTAGCGGCGGCTATAGAGCTTACTTTACCTTTTATATCTCCAAAATTAAATACAACACTATCATCTATACCTTTTATCCATACTGGAACGATACCTGATGGTCCTGCATAAAGACCTCCAGGCTTACCTTTACCCGGACTACCTCCGCCAGGAGGACCATAACCTTCACCTTCTCCGAGGAAATCCTCTATCATTTCTTCTTTTGTTCTGTTTACAGAGACATCTCTAATTATAGGTTTCTTTCTAGGTAACTGTTGATCAAGTACAGGGGCAGAGAACACACGCTCTACCACAACACTGCTTCCTCCGGAAGCCTGTATCATCTTTACAACCCTATCCAATTCATAAAGAGCTTTTACTTTAGCTAATTTATCCTCAACAAACTCTTTTATTTCAGCATCATAAGCTTCTTTACTTAATCCTTCTTTGCTTATTTCCTCTTTAGCAAGTGCTGTAAACCTATCACTGGTGGCTTGTCTTATTGGTGTTTCTACAAGCCTACTAGCTCCAGGATAACCAACCAAATTAGTATACTCATCGGTACGCTCTCTAAAATCAGCTGAATCCAAAACACCCTTCTGTAAAGGAGCAAGCCCTTCTCCTGATATTAATCTATCAGCTAGGTTTTTAAACTCTGCCTCAGGATTTTCATACTCAGGAACTTTGAAATCTTTCACACCACTGAAAAGGGTATTTATCTTTTTCTGATTACTTTGTAACCCTTCTAAAGTACCCTTAGCCATTTCAGTATAAGAAGTTGTTCTAGGATCTGCCTCTACACTTAATAAAGCAGCTGATAGCATGTTGGCGGTCGCTGCAGATCTTTTGTATTGCTCTTCGTACTTTTTAGGAACACCCCTAACATCAGGCTCTACACCAAAGCGAGTACCATAAGCATCATATTGATTTTCTGGATCAGAGCCATATGTTCTAAGGCTATATAAAGGATCTTGTACATTAGTTATATATTTCTTAACCATTGAAGCTGAGGTTTGGCTACCCGGCTTCATCTTCTTTTCTATTTGTTTATTTACATACTCCTCAATGGTTTTTCCGCCAACCTTCTTGCTAAATGCACCTGGGCTTACAGCTTTTAAACTCTCAAGCTCCATGGTCATGCCCTTTCTTACACCGTCTTCTACTTGCTGCTGTAACTCTTTTATGAAGCCATAGAAACCCTCAACATCTATTATGGCTTTTATAAGTTCATCTCTGTTAGAAGGAGCTTCAAAATTATCTTTGCCGGCGCGCTTATATGAATCTATAGCTCTTTTTTGTAAGTCCTCAGTAGTCATACCTCCGAGTTCATACTCTAGGGCTTTTTCATTCACACCAGCAAAATCTTTAAGTCCTTCAAATTTCTTATCTGTTTTAATTTTAGAAACTAACTCATCTGCTCCACGCTTTCCTTGAGTTAAATATCTAACCATTTCACCAGATATAGGCTTCTCTCCAGCATGCTTAACATCCATACCTTTCTGAAATGTTATTCTAAGGAACTCATTCATCTGCGTAGTTCTTAAAGCTTGCATTTTATCGCCGGCATCAGAAGAACCATACATACCAAGAACACCTTTCTGATTACCGTAATTACCTTCAAACATCCTATTAATTCTAAATAAAGCTTCAGTATCTGGCCCTGTGTGTATTTTAAATAATTGAGCCTCTATAGCATCTTTATACTTTTCTTCTGATAGTTTATTTCGTATACCACCCTTAAGCGCCTGTTTAAATGACTCATCTGTTATTTTTTCTATTCTTTTAGCAAGCTGCTGTGATGTTCTTTCTATAATACTTCTATCGCCTTTAGAAGTGCCTATCTCTTGTGGTAGTTTTTCAGCAAAATTTTGAATGTCTTTGAATAGTTCTATATCATTACCTCTCAGAGATTCCTGTCCAATGTCCGCTAGAACAGTACTAATACCTTTGCCAGAAAGCTCGGTCTCTTTAGAAGCTAAGATTGCAAGCTGATCTGCCATGTTTATATACTCTAAGTCTTGAGAAGTGTATGGGTTTTTTAAGAAGTCAAAGCCTGCATCGGTAGGATTTCTTTTAGAGAATGCTTTTCCTATATAAGACATGGTAAAGGGATCGTCCCCTCTCTGTATAGGATCATTAGCACCATAGGTAAACTCATCCCTTAAGAAACCAGCAGCACTTTTATAATCACTCTGTATCATATCATAGTGCTTCTTAATATCTTTTCTGGACTGCATTGTCTGTGCAGAATGGATTTCTATTTGATCACCATCGAAGTCAAGTTTCTGTTGGTGGGCTATATATTTAGGAAGAACATCAGAAATAGCCTTACTAAGATCATTAATAAGGTTAGTAAGTCGTTGCCCTTTTGCAACATCCCCAGAAGCAAAAGCTTCTTTTCTAGCATCCATTGCTTTATCTCTGATACCCCTAACCACCCCTATTTGTCCCTCAAAGCCTTCCATATCCATTTCTGGCATTCCTGGAACAACAAGTGCATGCTCACCTAGTTTGCTGTCATTCTTTAAAAGACGAGCTTTGTATGGCTGTATACTGGATGTGCCTGTGAATGGAAACCTTATGCTTTCTATATAAGGAAGCAACTCTTGTTCTATAAAGTCATCTATTGCCTTCCTATCTGGATCAAAACCTTCTCTTTTTTCGGGATTTTTTAATTTTTCAATATAGTTAAGTAGATCAAGAAGTGTACCTTTAACCTGCTCTGGTCCCTTCTCGGTGCCAGTTAAATCTTCACCGGCCTCGTTATATCTCTTTTCAAAAGTTAGTTGTATTTTTTTAGCCATGGATGCTGGAACACCTAACTCATGTTGTTTTAGTACAGGTAACCCTAGTCCACTATACTGATCAACATTTTTTTTATGATCTACCTTTATTTTCTGAATTTCTTTAGAAACATCTTCAAGGCCACCAAGACCTAGTTCTTTAAATGTAGAATCTGACGCTATGTTTTGAATAGCACCTCTAAAAGCCTCCAATTCTTCAGTCCTATCTACTGTAGCGTTAACGGCTTTAGCCATTACGGCTGGAACTTTTTTAGTAAAGAATGTCTTAGCTACTGAGCCTGATTTACCAGTAATCTGTTTTGCCAGCTCTGTGTAATAGGCAGCTTTAGCTTTTTCTAAGCTATCCATAGCTACTGCTATTTTCTCATCTTTAGTAACTTTTAAATCTATAACAGCAGCCATCTCTTTTAGTTTTCCAGAATCTACTGATTCTTCAACTTTAGATTGAGTATACCCAGCCGGCAAAGAATAACCTGCTTTAGGTCCTATGGCTATATCTGAAGCTTTATATATGGTTTTAGCTAAAGCTTTTAATTCTGCTTTAGACCCCTCAGCTACATTTTTTAAAGCCTCTGCCTTAAAATTACTTAGTAACTCTTTATCTTTCTCATTAAATATACCTATGTTTATAAACTCATCATAAATGTTTTCTAATTCAGCTTTATTTTTATCACTATAATCACCATAAGCAAAACCACCAGCTTTCTTTGTGAAGCGTCCGCCTATGTTTTTCTTTATAGCTTGTGCCATCTCTGCTTCACTCATTACCTCATCTGGTGCTTCGAGGGCAGCTTCGGCCTTTTTAGCTGAGTTTATAACTTGCTGTAAACGCCTAGAAATAATTTTAGGTCCTTCGGTTCCAGCAACTATTTTATCAGGATAAGTACCTCTTGCCGCCGCAGATGGAATATAAAAGTCTTCGCCTTCCCCGCCGGCTGTAGGTAGTTTAACTTTAAAAGCATTAGGACGTTTATCTATATCATATATAGTATCTTTCATAGAAGGGCGGTCTGGAACCCTATCCGGATGAAAAGTACCTAAAGAAGCAGTAAATTCATTTAGATCCTTAAGCTTAACCTCTTCTAAATTCTTAACTAGTTCTGATTTTATAGCGTCCTTTCCGTCACCAACCCCAGCACGAAGTGCCTTCATATATTCGAAGCCTTCTTTAACATCTAAGGGCATGTCTTGTTTATTACCGACCCTCAACTCTTTCATGAAGCTGGAATCTTCACCAAAAAGAGTGGCATAGGCAGAGTAGGCAGGAACATTAAGTTTAGCACCCTTTGTGCCTTTTTCTATATCTTTTTTAGACCAACCCTGATACATCCCAGGCTCTTCTATTATTTGTAAGAACTTTCCACCAACGAGCCCTTTGCGTTTATTACCAAGCTCATCAATAACATCTGAATAAAACTGAGACTCATATTCTAATTTAGCTGAAGCTAATGCTGCTTTAAACTCAGCAGTGCCATCTTCAAGCCCTTCAGTAAATTGCTTTTCTATTTCATCTTTTGTAAATAACTTACCCTTACCAATAGTTCCAGCACCAAACTCACCAGCACCGGTATACCCCAAAGCTCCAGAATAACTACTAAGACTTCCATGAACCTTTCTACCCCCCAACAACCTTTCATATGTTGTTGGATCAAGGTCTGTTTTCATTGTAGTCTCGCCAACGTTACCTATAACGTTGTTCATGGCCATCTCTAGTACTTCGCCCTGTAAACCACGTTTACCTATACCAAAGGCGCTTAGACGGACATCTATGGCATTTTTTTTGTATAGTTTTTTTGAATCATCGCCGGCTATTTCTTTTCTATATATATCTTTAAGCTTCTTGATATTTCCCATATCAGTATCAGCATCAAAAGCACCACCAAAAGCCTTATTTGTTTTATTGAATAGTTTCTTTTGTTTTATTGCTTCATCTTTGGTAGCTACTCCTTTACTTGCATCCTTAAACATATCTATAATAAACTTATCACCAGACGCCCTTAAATCATCTGCAAGCTTTGAGTCCCCACCACTTTTAGTTATTAATTCAGCAGCTAATTCGCCCATAGTTTTAGGCATATAGGCGGTACCAAGATTACTTTTAGGATCTATTTTATATTTAGCATTCCTACCTTGTTTACCAGCGACTGCCATTACTTTTTCCATTTCTCCAGGAACATAATTTAGTTTTACAGAAGGAGTTACACCAACACCCTTTGATCCATATCTAGTAGTAATCTTTCTACCAAAATGATTCATAAAAACCTCTGCTAGCTTAGCAGACTGCACTTCAGCAGTTTCACCCCTAACAGTGCTTAGAGATTCTTTAACATCTGCTATAAGGGCCTTATCGGCTCTACCAGTATAAACTTGATCTACTCCTAATATATCTTGATACTTTTTAGCAACATCCATTATTTTCTTATCTACATCACCCACAAGCTGTTCTGATATCGGGGAGGCTTTAGTAACACCGTGCTCTGAGCCTTGTAGTGGGCTTGTGGTGACCAATGACTTAGTTGCTGAGGTTAGGGCGTTTGCTAACTTACCACCTATTAGAACTTGATCCTCGAAAGTTCCTGCGGTATGTCTTAATTCAGCCATAACATTAAAACCATAGCCTTTATCGCCATACCTACCACTTTCTATAATAGATCTTTCTCTTTCGGTTTTTAAACTAGGTAACTCTGTACCAATACCGCCTATTATAGGGGTAGCACCAGCATCACTTAATTGTTGGCGTATTTCTCCCATATCAGAAGTCATGGCGTTTGTTACGTTTGATATGTTTCTACCTATATTACCAAACTGTGTACCAAAAGGTGACATTGTTCTGAGGTCATCAGAGTATAGCTTTAAGTACTGTCCTTGTAGAGCAGATAACTTATCAACACCTTCCCCAACATCATCCCATTCGCCGCCAGAAACACCTTGAGCAGTAAACTTTCTTACACCTGCTTGAGACTCTGGTACCCCAAGAGTAGATAGAGTTGGCATTCCTTCAGGAACTGCTTTACGCCTTGCTTCAGCTGCTGGGGCTCCGCCCGTATAACCCTCAAGCATCTTTTTCTCGCTAAATATTTCATTAAATCTTACATTAACATCTTTTATAAGGGTTTTCTGCTCATCAGGCATCAAAGGACCCATGGCCTCATAAGGTCCAGAAGTAAGAACACCTAGATGAGTGACACTTTCTTGATGCATCCCTCTTCTAGCTTTTCCTGGTTCAATTATGGGCATTAACTGCTCAACCTGTGATATAGCATCCTCATACTCTCTTATTGATCTGCCATACTCTGGAATTTTTCCTACTTGTCTTAAAGGAGAAGTTTTAGAATCTACTAATATCTTCTTATATATATCATAAACATTTTCAACCTTAAGCTCATCTAAGGATCTTACAGCGTCATAAGCAGACACACCAGCGTCTTCCATTGTTTTTACAAAGTTCTCTATGCTTTTATCATCTACTTTATCAAAAGCATTTATCGCTACGTTTATTTTATTTACAAACTCATTTACTGACGCATTGATGTCCTCAGGGGCTGAAGATTTTCTAGTAGCCACGCCTCTAGAAACAGCAGCTTGCCTATAAATATTACCCAACTCACCTGTTTTTATAAGGTTTTGTTTTTGAGCTTCTATTATAAGCTTCTTTGAAAATTCTTTAGTTTCCAAATCAGCTTTAGGATTAACACCTATATTCCCAATATCCGCAAACATGTCTTGATACTTTGCCCTATCTTCTTCTTTCTGACTTGATCTAGTTAGTTTTGCGTATAGTTTTTCAAAGCCTGTTTCAAATTTAGCAAATTTAGATAAAGCACGATCACTTCCTTGCTGTGTTTTAAATACTGCTGTACCAGTACCTGTTAGTTGAGCTAAAGGAATTGTTATGTTTTTAACTAGTTTATCTTGCTCTAGAATCTTAGCCGCGTTTGATTTCCCCCTAGTCTGCTTATAGACTGTTTCTAGTGTGTTGCTGCCAGCAAACTTAGTTTCTAACTCCTTGATCATCTTTTCTGAAACACCGCTTTCACCTTTATAATTACTTTTTATTTCGGCTAGTTTCTCATAAACTCCTTTAAGCCACTTACTATGAGCGTCGCTTGGTGTAGTAGCGTTAGCTATTCCTTTAACATCAGCAGACTTTATCCACCTGGCTATATCACTTGTTACACGTTCTTCGTTTTTAGCCGTTTTTAAATCCTCAGCAACTAAACGTTCAGTTATGGTTTTTACAAGCTGCTCTGGTTTAATTTTACTATAATCTTTTTTTGCTCTTCCTTCTCGTTTATCAGAAAACGAAAGCTTGTTGCTTATCTCATTAACATCAGCTATCTGAAGGCTCCAGTCTCTAGGAATACCACCAGCTGTTCTATCACTACCAAGCTTCTTAAACTGGTTTCCTTTATCGCCTACTATTTTCCATCTATCAGCCTTTCCAGCTTCTTTTATAGAGTCCTCTAAAGTACTGACCATACCTTTTTGTAGTTCATTTAAAGAATTACTTAAGTCATTGGCGTTCTTCTTTACTTTTTCTACTACTTCATTAGTGGCTAACTTCTTAGATTTAACTACAGATACGTCTGAAGCAATTAAAGGCCGACCTTCTTTAGGAAGCTCTATTGTTTGTGGAATAAAAGGAAACTGATTCTTTTTAATTCTTATAGCACTTTGTACTTCAGATACGGGTCTATTTTTTATTTTGGACTGGTCTAATATTATAGGGGGAGGCTCTACACGAATTTTAGCAGCTTCTTGTTCAGCTTTGACACGCTTTTTAGTAGCTGCTAATAATTTTTTAGCTTCTCTTTTTTGAGCTTCTGTTTGCTCCTCTGTTTCACTAGCACCAGTCTGCATAGCACTAGCTGCTTCTCCTGTTGAGCCGGCTAATTCTCTTATTTTTCTTTCAATAAGTATAGGATTAACACTTGTTGCTAATTCTAATTTCTGCAAAGAATCAGCCACGCCTACGAGAGCGGCTTTCATTTCTTTGCTGGTAAAGCTTGACTCACTTATACCTTTAGTCATAGATTTGAAAGTCTCGGATTTACTAGCGGTACTAGTTATTTTAGCTGTTTCCACACCCCCATAAATAGCACTTACTTGTGATCCAGAC
>Ga0307379_10003373_pt1 | contig 23267 bp, 27 predicted proteins | sample UN2MG_FD_202237 | JGI IMG/M metagenome (GOLD analysis project Ga0307379, IMG submission 202237) | Soil microbial communities from Risofladan, Vaasa, Finland - UN-2 | ecosystem: Environmental > Terrestrial > Soil > Coastal area > Acid sulfate soil | place: Finland: Risofladan, Vaasa | collected... | reverse complement strand
TTAGCTGTGCCAGTTTACATAATCCACAAGGCCATTCAAACAGTAAAAAACTCTTTTTTTAATGTTTACTCAAATTTTGACATTAAAATTTTGGTGGATACGTCGGGACTCGAACCCAATCCCCGCGGTGCAAGCGCAGTATTCTAGCCAGTTGAACTAACGACCCATTGGTGGAGAAGAAGGGGCTCGAACCCTCGACATCCTGAGTGCAAATCAGGTGCTCTAGCCATCTGAGCTACATCCCCATTGGTACGGAAGGTGGGACTCGAACCCACACGCCCTCACGGGCACCAGATCCTAAGTCTGGCGCGTCTACCAATTCCGCCACATCCGCATAAAAAATTGAACATCGACTACAACACGTTTATCCTACTTTCTTGGCAAGGACTCCATCATGGGTTCCGTTAATTCGTGTGATTTTATAACCCCATACGGAACAAGCGGGGTATTCAATTTAGTCTCGAAGGTGGGACTCGAACCCACACGCCCTTGCGGGCACCAGCTCCTTAGGCTGGCGCGTCTACCAGTTCCGCCACTTCGAGATAAAACTAAAATTGATATGTGAATTCCTCATCACTCCAACCGTCGGACTGCTATCGAAATTAGTTTTTGTACACCCTGACGGATTCGAACCGCCGTTATACTACTCGCCTCCTCCTTGTAAGGGAGGTGCTCTTGACCAACTGAGCTAAGGGTGCAATTTGGATAACATATTAGTCGGAATGACCGATATTCGGAGTTTCTATCCAATATGTTATCTACTTTGTAGTCCCAACGGGAATCGAACCCGTGTTACCAGGATGAAAACCTGGCGTCCTAACCCCTAGACGATGGGACCATTTGTCTGTCCAATTCCAAGTTAGAAATATCCTGATTAGCTATCAGGGACTACCCTCTCTGGTATAGGTATCTGACCGCACTAAGTCAATATTCTTATAACAAACAACATCCTCTTGGAAGGATTGTAAAGTTGCAGTGACTCTCTGATGCGGGCTCAACCCGATTTTTTTAACTTTACTGTTTGCTTTCAGCAGACATTTGTAACCCCGATGGGAATCGAACCCACTCACCTTACGGAACTAGCTTGAAGGGCTAGCGACTCGACCTGTATCGTCCTCAGGGCCAAATTTTAATTCTCTGAGGTCTCTAACCTCGCCCCCGCCCTTCACGGACGGATATGCTCTCACTAAGATCATCATCATTTATAAACCGTATACTGAATATAAACTTTGATTCTCCTCGTATAGTGATCTCCAGGTCATGACTCCTTTCAATCCTAACTCAATTACACCAAAAGAATAGCCGTCCCCGTGGGATTCGAACCCCTCCTCCGCCGTGACAGGGCGGTACTACTAGCCATTATACGACGAGGACGATTGCAGTGCGTACCGGACTCGAACCGGCGACCCTCAGAGTGACAGTCTGATATTCTAACCAACTGAACTAACGCACTAAATTTCCATCATGTCAAAGAACTGTATGAACTGTTTTAAAAATTTTCGAACCAAACATTACCAGTCCATACATTGTAATATTGGTGTTGTCGTGTCGTGTAATTACTTCCGATTCTACTTTTGAAGGAAGACCTTACTACGTGTATAAAATATTTTATTGTTCTCATTTTATTTTTCTTTAAATTGTTAAAAACAAAAAACCCGACTCTGTGAAGATGTCGGGTTCTTTAAGTGGAACGTGGTAGTAAAAATTTTTATGTTCTACACCCGACAAAAGTTTGCGCATCCTCATCAGCCCATAATAGGACTTCTGCGTGTAACGCCACCAGTAATATGTCGAGTAAAGTTCTCATTGTTTCTTTCTTTTAAATATTAGTAAATTTTGTTTTTTCTCAATTATGGTACAAATATAAACTAAATTTTTGGATTTGCCAAATATATTTGTGAAAAATCACATATTAGCCCAAACGACTAGTTCATCTACGGTGACCTAAATTATTTTGAGTTATCATTTTGATAGCCGATTGTAGTAATCCAACCATATCGTCTTGAGGCAAATTATTTCTCCCGAAATCTTGTACTGTTGCTGTGATTTTCTGAAAAAAATTATCTTTTAACTCTTTGGCACGATATTCGTCACTCACCTCATACTCATCGCCTTCCTCCCCCTCATACTCATTATCATTTCTTAAAGATTCTCTTTCGAAGTCTTCGGCGTCACCACGATCATCATCCCAATATTGTTCATTAATCGTTCTCATCATATTGATAATTCTTTTTTGTTCTTCTTGAATTGTTCGTTTCATAATCGTATTTTTTTATATACCAAATGTTTTTTGAAAAAACTTTAATAATTTTTTATTGGAACACCCTCAGCTTCCCCTTCTTCAGTATTTAGGTCGAATGAGAAACCACTTGGTAACCTACTAAGGGATCCTTTCACCATTTCTGTTGCCCGTTGTATTTCATCTTCAGTATAATCTCCAACTGAGTCGACGTTAACAATTTTTAAAGTTCCCATATCAGAATCACCCTTAACTGTTATATCGATTGAGTCTTTTCCAGCATCTTCATCACCGACAGCAAAATGATACCCATCTATTGAAACATAAACGTGGGTATCTAATCTAAGTTTATCGCTTATCTGTTCGTTAACGTTTTTAAATCCTTGGGTCATGTTTTGATCGTACTTTGCGTGATAAGCGTCGTCTTCGTCAAACGCCTTCGGGTTGTCCAATTCCAAATTTGGTTCTTCGTCATCTGATGGTTTGAATCCCCGAATTGCCATTGCATCTGAGTGTGTTGCGGCGTTAAAGAAATGTTCTACCACACTCATGAAATCTGCTTTGAGTTCTTCATCTGATTTTTCGCCAGTGAAATTAGGATCTTCTTTGACATATTTTTCGATCGCAACCTTTAAATCTCCAAGATACCCAGGTAGTAATAAACTTTCATCGAGATCGTCAGTTTTAACTTCATCTTCAAATCCCCAATTTTCATTGACACCTCTCATCATATTGAGAATTCTTTTTTGTTCTTCCTTTAATGTTTTTTTCATAATACCGTGTGTATTAATATAATTATCTTCTATTATTAATAAATTCAATTTTTCTTGCTGAAAGTCACTTTATACGTCTTTCCGTTTAATTCGAAGGTGTCTTTACCTTCTTCTTTTGCTTTCTTAGCTGCCCCGACAAACGCATTCCCTTCAGTCATATCTAACGGTTCGTTCATTTCTCCATCATCAAAGACCTTATATTCTAACATCCCCCTCTCGTTCAATCCAACAAGATCATCATCTTCGTTAGGGTCTTCTTCTGGTTTAATCATAATATAATAGACGATATTTCCCTCTTCATCAACTTTTCTAGCGACACATTCATATTCTCCTTGTGGTAATAATAATCTGATTTCTTGTTGATGTTCGGGTTTGTCTAATTGTGATAAATCCCCATCGATGAAGATTGGTTGGTTTATGACAGCCAGTTCTTCCGCCCGACCATGGAGGTAAGCGTCTTTAAATTCGGCCTCACCAAATGTTTTGCCAGCATTTTCTGGTCGAACTAATGGTTTACCTGTTTCTATATCAGCACCAGTTAATCTCAACGTTTTTTGGGACGTATCAATCGAGTGTTTTTCTGGTGGGTTTACATCTTCATCTCTTGAAAGTTTTCCGAGGGCCATTTTCTCATAGTCACTTAATGATTCCATACCAGACGCACTAACTTTGTCAAGTAATTGATCCATATACTTTACATTTAGTTCTGTTAGGGTGACTCGACCCATAAGATCTAAAATTCTATGTGCTTCATTTATTACGGATTTTTTCATTGAAAGATTTTTTTATACTTATAAATATACCTGTGGCACGATATGTGATATTAACTATATTAAATAAACGCAAATTATGAAAAAACTATTTATCGTACTAATGCTCGTTCTCTTCAGCATAGTGTCGTATTCACAAGAAAGAGAACTTTCCGATTATGAAAAATATCGTATGGAGAAAGAGAGTGAGACATATCAAACCGATGAGGAGGTTTTCTACATTGTGGAAGATATGCCTAAGTTCCAAGGTGAAGATGCTGAAGAGTTCAGAAAGTGGATCACCCAGAATGTAAGATATCCACAAGACGCAATAAAAGATGGTATCAATGGAAAGGTAATTGTCTCTTTTGTTGTAAATAAAGAAGGTAAGGTCGTAAACGCTCAAATTGAAAAAAGTATTGATATTACTCTCGATGCTGAAGCGGTTCGTGTGGTTATGTCATCACCAAAATGGGAACCTGGTAAACAGAGGGGTGAATCAGTTAATGTTCAATTCACATTCCCAATTAATTTCGTTTTGGATAATCAGGAACAAACCGAACCAATGGTAATTAACAATTATTATATTGAGAATGACTATCCGAATTATAGTCGTTTATTAACCTTTGGGTACTCCTACCATTATCCATACTACGATCCTTTCTATTATAGTTACTATCCGTATTATGGTTATTCCACCTATGGGTCATGGTATGGTGGGTATTACAATTATTACGCATATTATGGGATGTATTATCCTTATAGTTATGGATATGGGAGTTATTATCCTTATTATGGTCACAATCGTTACTACGGACACAACAATGGTCAAAGATACGCCACCACAAACGCTTTAGGTTGGAATAGAAATTATTACAGTTCAAAATATAATAGTTACAGTAGTGGTTATGCTACAAGACCTCAAACTCAATCGGTAAGACCACAGATAACCCAAAGGTCAACGCAAGCGGTAAGAACTCAGACCACTCAACGGCCAACAAACGCTGTGAGAACTCAAACAACAAGATCATCTAACACCAGAACCACTCGACCATATAACGCCACATATGCGAGACCAGCGGCTAACCCACGTCCTGAGTATAATAGACAGGTGACAACACAAAGTAGAACGGTTCAGCGACCACAAACTCAAAAGTCAACTACTGTCAGGACTCCCACTCAACAACGTTCTTCAACGTCTTATACAAGGCCAACATCTACAACAAGAAGTTCCACAAGTTATTCGAGGCCAACTTCCACTCCGAGTAGAAGTTACAGTACGCCATCTAGGAGTTACAGCTCCCCATCTAGGAGTTACAGTACACCGTCAAGGAGTTCTGGATCAAGTAGTATGAGTGGATCGAGACCGGCTGGGTCATCAAGTTCTTCAAGGTCGGGAGGGGCTACAAGAAGATAAATATTAATTTAAGATCGGTCTGGATTTAGAGTCGATTGTTGTATTTATTAAGGACAATAATTGACATGAGAGAAACTACAAATATATTAATACTTGACGATTCTAAAGAGGACGCAGATAAAATTATCAAGGTTTTACGTAATGATCAGTTTAATTGCCCCATTGTATATTGTATAAATGAAATTGAATATTTGAAACAGTTGGACGAGTTTCAGCCCGATGTGGTAATATCTGAACACACTATCCCCGATTACAGTTCATTTATAGCGTTTGACGATGCTAGGAAAAGAAATCCAGAAGTTATATTCATCTTGACCTCTGGAGATATTCCTGAAGAATTTGCAATTGAATTACTCAAAGAGGGTATGGATGATTATGTCTTAAAAGACCACCTTCTTCGTTTACCCCACGCAATTGTGGCTGCCATCATTAAACGTAAATACGTTAATGAAACAAAAAAACTGGCAGAAATCAACTCTCAATTGACCATCGCGAATGCCCGGATCGCCGAGAAAAATAAAACGATGACACAAAGTATAATGTTTGCAGAAAGAATTCAAAGCTTAACATTACCAAAACTTGATGTCCTGTTAAAAGATTTCAGAGAGGCGTTTGTGTTATATAAACCCAAAGCCATAGTAAGTGGTGATTTTTATTGGTTTAGTAAGAAGGACAATGTCTTTATGGTGGCAGCTGCCGACTGTACGGGACATGGAGTTTCGGGCGCGTTGTTATCAATGATTGGAACAAATTTCTTAAATGAAATTGGTGAAGATAAAAACAATTTCACTCATCCATCGGATATTTTATCTTTACTGGATTTGAATATAGCATCATTGTTGAAACAGGACGCTTCTGGTGGATATCATGATGGAATAGATATTGCCTTTGTTACCATTGATAAAAATTATAAAAAACTATATTTTTCAGGATGTAAGCGTCCTTTATTGATTTACAAAAGTCGGGACAAAAAAATGGTGGAATATAGGGGTAATCCATATTACATTGGTGGGGTTGATGCGAATGTAAAGAAAACATTCGCAACTCAAGAGATTCCGTATCGATATGGCGATGTGATATATATGTTTAGTGACGGGGTCGTTGACCAATTTGGTGGGCCTGACGATAAAAAATTGAGGAAACAATATTTTATTGAAATGTTGATGACGTTTCAACATCTAAGCTTAACATACCAAGGTGAATTACTTGAACAGAAATTGAAGAGATGGCAGGGGGATCATTCTCAAACGGATGACATGGTGGTCATCGGGATAAAATTATAATTTCAGATATTTATAATAAAGTACAATAGACGATGAAACAAAACTTTTTAAAATTACTAGCGAACATAAAATTATATAGTTCGTATTGGTTTGCAATTTTATCCGTGTTGGGGGTGGTATGGGGGGCATATGCAATGTATTATAATTGGAAAGATAATAATAAGGTATTACAATCCAACGTAAATAAGATAATTCAGGTTCAAACCGTACAAAATCGTACCGATTCTTTATTGTTGAGACAGCAGGCGGATATGAAAGTTCAATTAGACGCCATTCAAGGCACAACAGAGTCTTTAGAATCGTCATATGTCAAACGTCTTAGTAAAGATAAGAGTTTAACAACAGAACAATTTCTAGAATATATGGACGGGTTAAGTTTCGATGTAAAAAAAAATTCTTCCAACGTGAACCCACCTTTGTTATACCAGAAGGAACTGACGGCAACCAAATAGAAATACCACGATGGGATGGGGAAGCTGAAATGTATCCGGTTGATGATAACGGAAATAGAATATTCATCGACTCTACCGGAAATGAAATAGAACCAATTAAAAATAAATAAATAATATGAACTTTTTTAGAAAAATAGGTGATTTTTTTTCATGTCTACTTCAGGAAAATTGTGTGTATTCCATTAAGAAGATCCTTGCATATGCTTTCTCAATATTGATAATTTATATGGCCATCTTCACGGATAAAGAATATTACGACTTATTATTCTTCGTTGGTGGTTTACTTGGCGTACGAGCATATGAAAGGGTACAATTATGGAAATCCAGTCCTAATGAGGCAACTCCTGAACCAGGGTTACAGGACGACGATATGTTAGGGTCAAAAAAACCCGCCAACACAAATAGTAAGAAACAACTTTTAACTGATTAATTTTTTTGTAGGTCTGAAAGAACTTTCATTACTTCAACACAGGTTTCATAATCCTCAATCTTTTCGAAATATGGATTAATGACATCTGTCAAGATATCTAAATTTGCCTTAGTAAATTCCAGTTCAGATTCGAATTCTGTGTCATCGACAGTTGCGGATATATTAACGGCAACTTTTTCTTTTTCTTTCAAAGCATCGAACGCTAGTAAAATTGCCCTGTAAATGGGGTCTCTTGTTTGATTCATAAATGTAGGATAATCCGTAAAGATATCCTTAAAGGATAATACAAATCCCGATTCTTTAATTTCTGGCGTCATTTTATTTATTTTGATATATAATAAATATAAAGAAAATTATTGACATTACAAAAAAAAACCCCGACAATGTATCGGGGTTTAGGTCTAGATGGGTTCAAAACCATCAGTTTTCTTAAACGAGAGGTAATCGACAAAGAGAACCTACAAGAGTATAAATATCAGCGAATATCGAAAAAGTTGGTTTACAGTATCGTTAACTCACCTTTTTTATTACATTTAATCTTGATCGGAACGTTTTGTTTGATGTTACCTTTCAATATTTCGTCACTCAAGAAATCCTCACAAAGATTCTGAATTATCCTTTTGACGGGTCTAGCGCCATAATCTTCTTCGGTGTTTAATTCAAAGACTTTATTGGCCACGGATGCGTGGAAATCGACAATATATTCTTTTTCCTTCAACCTTTTTTTAAGTCCTGAAATTTCAATTGAAATAATTTTCTTCAACTGTGCCTCTCCCAGTGGGTTAAACATGATATGACCGTCAAGACGATTTAAGAATTCGGGATTAAAGTGTTTTTTAAGTTCCTTTAATATGATGGATTTTTTATTTTCCTGTTCTTGAGTTCCATTCGGTAGGACGAATCCCAATCCCCGGCCAAAGTCTACAACCTTCTTTGCTCCAATGTTCGATGTCATAATAATAAGACAGTTGGTGAAATTTACATTCCGACCGAATGAGTCGGTAAGTCTACCTTCATCTAAAATCTGTAATAACATATTGTTAACATCTTTATGGGCTTTCTCAATCTCATCGAACAAAATAACCGAGAATGGGTTGTTCTTGACGGCTTCGGTCAATTGACCTCCTTCATCATATCCCACATAACCCGGGGGCGAACCGATAAGCCTGGAAACGTTATGTTTCTCCATGTACTCACTCATATCGATTCTAATGATATTCTCCGAGGATCCGAATAATAGTTCGGCAATTGTCTTTGCTAGATATGTTTTTCCGACCCCTGTTGAACCCAAAAACATGAATGATCCAATTGGTTTGTTACTACCCTTAATACCCACACGATTTCTCCTGATCGATTTGGCAATAGTTGATATTGCCTCGTCTTGACCAATGATTTTTAATGCAAGTTGTTTTTCAAGGGTAAGAAGGTTTGATGTTTCCTTTGCGTCAAGTTTTGCGATTGGAACTCCCGTGATATTCGTTACAATGCTATATACATCTTCGACCGTTATTGGATCTTTATTGGCGGTCTTATCACTTTCCCAATTACGTTTTTCGTGTTCCAATTTTTTAATCAATTTATTCCCCTCATCCCTCAATTGAGCTGCGAGTTCATATTTTTGATTCTTTACAACATCTCTTTTCTTCTCACTGATTTTGTCAATTTCCTCCCTCAACTTTTCGATTGTTGCAGGGATTTCCACGGTGACATTTTTCTCCGCCCCCAGTTCATCCAATATATCAATGGCCTTATCGGGGAATGCCCGGTCGGTTATGAACTTTCCCGCAAGTAAAACAATCGTTTCCATTACATTCTCAGTATACGTGACTTTATGATAGTCTTCGTATGATGCTCTGAGATTGTGAAGAATCTCTATTGTTTCTTCGGGGGTGGGTTCTTTCAGAATGATCTTTTGGAATCTTCGGGATAATGCTGTGTCCTTCTCGATGTGTTTTTTGTATTCATCGAATGTTGTCGACCCAATACATTGTAATTCACCACGAGCAAGGGCGGGTTTAAAGATGTTCGAAGCGTCCATAGACCCACTAGCGTTACCAGCCCCAACCATCATATGTAATTCATCAATGAATATGATAACATCACGATTTTCCTGGATCTCCACTAATATCCCTTTGATCCTTTCTTCAAACTGTCCTCGATATTTTGTTCCTGCAACTAATGATGTCAAATCAAGCGAGACTATTCGTTTATCTAATAAACTAGTAGGACATTCACCCTTGACAATTAATTGGGCGAGTTTTTCCACCAAGGCGGTTTTACCAACCCCCGCATCTCCGACGATTACGGCATTATTCTTTTTCTTTCGAGAAAGAATTTGTGCGATTCGTCGCACTTCCTTATCTCTCCCAACGACAGGGTCTATTCTACCTTCCTCTGCTAACTTAGTCAAGTCTCTTGAAAAATTATCGAGTATTGGTGTCGCCGACCCCGATTTCTTCGGTTTGGTTGGCTTTTCCGGTTCTTCAAAAAAATCTACACCCATGTATTAAGTTTATTAGTTTGTTGTGTCTTTACTGTCATAACAATAAGTATACCAATAGAGATAACGTCCAAGACGAGTCCTTCAACCACTGATATAATTTCTGTACTTTTACTTAGTGTCCGGGTCTTTAACTTTCGGCTCGGTACCTGGCTTTCTTACAATTGTCATTACAATTAATGCTATAATTGCAAGCACATCTACCCAAATAAGACTTCCAAGGTCATCCACTGATACTCCGCTTGCTCCGAGAATTAATCCAAGTCCAAAAGCTAATCCAAGTGGTAAAAGGGCTAACCATTTCCAACCTCGGCCCCAGGCCGCAATTGTTAAAATAATTTCTACAATTAACATAATTTCTGATTTTTAATTAGATTTATTATTATTTGTTTGTGTGGATTTAATTAGGATTCCACATAACCATGCGAGACACACTGCTGGCCACCACATGAGTTCACTTGATAATACCCCGTTTTCGACTAACCCCGGTAAGGCTGCGGGAACTGCGATAGGCCAAAGCCAATAAACAAGTGTCCCTCCGAACAAAGCTATGAATCCAATCAGTACAATACTGAGTAATCCCATAAGTAGATTTTCAAATAATTTTACCATAATGTTATTTTTAGTTCAGTACAAATATAAAACAAATATTTGAGAAATACAAATGAAGAGTTAAATTGACAATATGACATTTTAGACCGACAAAATGTCTGTATAATTGGATTGGCAAAAAAATTGTATATATATTGTTAAATAATAAAAATTTAAAACTATTAAAGCCATGTACAAACCAAGATTATTTAGTGACCCATTTTTTTCAGATTTCGTTGATCTTCTTTATGAAACTCCAAGATTCGTCGAGAGGACAGTCAAAAGAACTAATATCGTAGAAAACGAAAAGGATTATCAAATTGAGATTGCTGTCCCCGGGTTGATTAAAGATGATATAAACATTAAGGTCGAGGACGATATTCTCACAATCTCCCATGAAAGAGACGAGGATGAAACTTTCCGTTTCACAAGTTCGTTTAAAAAAATCTATACTCTCCCTGATGACGTAAGTATTAAAGGAATAGTTGCCAAGGTGGAGAACGGAGTACTACTTCTAACGCTCCCAAAGGAAAAGAAGAAGAAGAATGAACGAATCATAGAGATAGATTAAATGAGACCCCCGACAATTTCGGGGGTTTTTTTATGGTACACATATATTTATAAGAAATAATCAATCGAAAAGTTATAACTACAAATATGAAAAAAACCGTAAGAATTAGAGAATCGCAACTTAATGACATTATCAAAAAAGTTATTAGGGAACAAGAGGGCCAGGTTATGAATACAGGACCAAGCCCAGAACAAATGGTTGGTACCGCTGATGGAGAAAACGATGCTGCCCCTCATGCAACTGAAGAACCTGATTTCGGGGAATTCATTAATTGTGCAAAACAGTTACTTGACCAAGGGGTTACCATTGGTAATTTGATCGACCAAGTTCTCGATGCTCAGAATGATGAATCATCGGAAGATTCTATGCCAGTTCCTAACCCTGATACTGAAGGTGGGATTGAACCTGAAGTTCCAATGGGATAATGAAACTTTTAGAACAATTAATTGGCGGGTTTGTTGCTCCAGGTGGTGAAGATAATTTCACAACAGAAATTGATAGTCCCGATTTTGGCAATTTCATAATGTGTTCTAAGAAATTACTTGATTCTGGTGTGACGATTGGTGGATTACTTGATAAGCTCATGGAATTACCGAAGCCAGATCTTCCAGGCCGGGAAGAAAACAACGATTATGAGTATCCACAAGATGCTCTTCAAACATTACCATCATTCCCCGGATAATTCACATTTTTTAACAACCCTTGGCTTAATGTCAAGGGTTTATTTTTTTGCCCGATTTTCGTACATTATACTAAAAATTAAGAATATGGGAATCATTTCAGAACAAATTTCGGGAGCAACGATTAATGTCATCATTAATTCGTCCAATTTAAAATCTGCGTCTTATCAAACAGAAGTTAAGACATTATTGGTCACTTTCAAAAACGGAACTATTTATGAGTATTATGGGGTGCCTTGGGACGTGTTTACAAAGTTAAGAATGTCCGAGTCACAAGGAAAATTCCTCAATACGAGTATAAATAAAGTGTACAAATATAAGAAAGTCAAATGACCACAAAGTCGCTAGTCGATGAATTATCGGAGTATAGAGATGAGGATGAGAAGATAATTAAGTCTTTTTATTCAAAAAAATCGTTATCCTTAGATATTTTCGAAAAATCTGATGGAACATACAAAATGCGTGATGATGTCCGAGACAGGTTATTATTAATCACGGAAAAATTTATTGACTTCTTGGGGGTCGATTTTTTTGTATACGATGCCGTATTAACAGGTTCACTAGCGAATTACAATTGGTCTGAATATTCAGATGTTGATTTACACGTCCTAATCGATTATGACGAAAGTGAACACAACAATACTCTCCTTAATGAATTTTTCAACGCAAAGAAAAATGTTTGGAACTCATTACATGATATTAAGATTAAACAATTTGAAGTTGAGATGTATGTTCAGGACGTAAAAGAGCCTCATATATCTAGTGGTGTATATTCGATCTTAAATAATAAATGGTTAGTTGAACCCCAAAAAGAAAAGAAATATGTTGATAGTAGGGGAATTCTTGAAAAGGGCGAGGAGTACGCCAATTTAATTGATTGTTTAGTTGAAAAAAACTCATCTGGTGAGGACGTTACAAAGGAAGTTGAAAGCACGAAAAGTAAACTGAAGCGGTTTAGACAAAGCGGTTTAGATGAGGGTGGCGAATATTCATACGAAAATCTCACATTCAAATTACTCAGGAGAAATGGGTATATAAAGAAATTAATTGATTTGAAAAAAGAGGTGATAGACAATAAATTATCAGTAGATTAGGTGTGCGCCATAATTTTTTATGGATATACTTGTATTTATTGATAAGAATAAAACACATTTAACATTACACAAATGGGAGAGTTAAAACCAATAGGTAGTGAGAAACTAAAAGGGGATGCGAAGATACAACGAATCCTTGATCTCACATATTATCAATCAAATGACGTTCTAAAGGAATCTAAAAATTCCGTGGAGGTCGTTAAAGAAGGTAGAACCGGAATTTACGGCATCGAAAAGGAAAAAGATGGTTATTACGTAAAAAAAGGTCTCAACGAAAATTCCTTAGATTATATAGGGGGTATGTTCATGAAAAACAAGAACAGATTTTCTTCATATAACGAAGCCCTAAAGAAAATGGAATTCCTTGTCGAACAAGAAAATATAGGGAAACCTGTTTTGACGGAAGCAACTAAGTATGTCCTAAAACAAAACAAACCTGTACCTATTGAAGCTGCTCCGTTAGCGTCGGAAGCCCCAATTGCTGCTGAACCACTTGAACCAGCCGTTCCAGGAGGAGATGTTGCTCCATTGCCTGGTGATGAAATGGGTGATGAAGGTGTTGAGGATCCTAATGATTATATGAAGGTTCTTCAGAAAATGGCTGGAAAACTCCAAGAAAAAATAAACAAATACGAAGACAGGCTTGAAAGTGCAGATTATAAAGCTGTTATTAAACAAATTTTAAGTGCTGTTGATTTGAACAAATTGGAAGAGGTTGATAAAGATGACATTCTTTCGATGTTTGAAGATGAAGTTGACCCCAATATGGCCGAACCAACAGGTGATTTCCCAACCGATAATCAGGGTGAAGTTCCCGCTCCACAAGAAACTGCGGAGATGGACGGTATGTCGTTAGATGGTGTTGCTTCCTTAGATGAATTAATTAACACACCTTTGGATGGATTTGATGATGAATATTTGGATGATGAACTTAATATTGAAGATGATTTTTTAAACGACCCTGAAATCAGGAAAGCTGAAAAATTCGCAAAAAAGGATTCGAATGATGAATTCGAACTTGACCATGAAAAAGAACAGGATGATTTCCTAAGAGATTCAGAAGATGAAGAGGAAGTTGATGAGGAAGGATTATATGAACCCAGAGGGAAAAAATATGGAAAGGAAATATCTCGAAGCATCCCCAATCACCCCAGAGGTGGTAAATGGGCTGGAGCGATTGATAGTGATGTAAATAATGTTCCTGGCGAGGCATCTGATGACGGGGAAGTAAGGGAACTTGATTTGGACGAATTAACTAATATGGTTAATAGTACTGTTAAAGAAACTTTAGGTAAATACTTTGAATAAAATGTACTTGGTTTATGTTAACGAACTTGGCCGTGACTATAAGGGTCAAAGGCAATACGAGTTTATTTTCAGTAAACAAGACGACGTTATGGAAGATGACTGGTACACTATACCTTCATCAGGAAGTGCAGTACCACCAGAACTCAAACATATTGATTTAGTGGGATTATTAAAGAATTCAGAATTAGTTCTTGAAACAGTTCAAAATTCCGATTTTTTTGGGGTCGTAGATGCCGCTGACGGAATAATAGCGTTAGCATGGGAACCATTTGACGTGGAATCGGAGGAGAGACCGATTAGAATATCTTTCCATTATGGGAACACCTTAGAAAGTGTAACCGAGAAATTGATGACAAAGGGGCTTAGGTTAATAAATGACGAAATACAATACAAACTACGCAAATGAAAAGGAAAGATATAGTAGCGAGCTTAATGATAGAAGGGTTCACCGAGAAAACGTTGCTCACTCTGAGTGATAAAGAACTTAGTATTTTGGCAAAAAGAGTTCTTAGTGAACAGGCGCCAACACCACCAATGGCAGGAGGAAAAGTCGCACCTGTCACTAACGTTTCACGTACAGATATTGCTACACAAAACGCATTGAAACAACAGAAAAAACCATTTGCAACGTATGAAGGTGAAATGACCGAAGATAAAGACAAAGACGACGAGAAGAAAATTGAAACGATTAAAAAAATCAAATACAAAATCAAGCACGAAAAAGATGAGAAAAAAATTAAAGCTCTCAAATCCTTATTAAAAAGAATGGAAGAAAAGGAAAAAGAGGGAATTAGTTTAAATGAATGGGTAAACCAAGTGGTTGGTAAAAATGTCCATCCTTTCACATCTAAAATCGAAATCATGAGTATGATCAAATCAAAATTACAGGAACAGGAGGTTGCTGAACCGGAAGTTGATGTTGACTCATTACCTGAATGGTTAACTTATGATGCGATTATGGGGGCGGGGGCTCCCGCACCCGCTGAACCAAGAACTATACCAACAACAAAACCGGGTAAGAGAGAGAGAGATGATCCATATAAACCAGGACCAGGGCCAAATACACGACCAAAGGCAGAAAAAAAGTAAACATATGAAACTTACCAATAAAAGTATAAGTAAGTCGGTTCGAAAAAATCTCAGAGAAATGGCAATGGATTTACCACCTGAGAATCAACCAGACCGTGGCGTTCAGGATAAGTTGTCACGAGGAGAGACTCCATTTGATAAGGCTGAATTCCCAGACGCACCCGAAGAACGTCCTGAAAACAATTTTCAAGAACTAATGGCTTCCGAGAGATATCGTGAAGTGATTCGAAAAGTTGAAGAATATACTGGACGACAAGTCTCAATGAGAGGGACAGGTGGAATGATGCCACTACAACAAGCAATGTTACAGTCGTTTAACAATATTACACGAACCGAAATGCAACATAGAGAAGAATTGGAACGACTCGCAGTTGAGATTGTGATGGATGAAATGAAAATCCCAGAGGGTTCGTTTCAATGGGATGTGAAAATTGTTGGAATGGGTGAGGTTGATATGGAAGGTATGGTAAGGGGTAATGAAGAACAACCTCAACAACCTGAACAACCTGAACAACCTGAACAACCTGATGAGGTCGCTCTTAATAATGAAGTTGAGATTGCTGACGACTTAGAAAATCTCGATTTAGAAAAAGCAAAAAGAAGATTAATCAACAGCATAGTTCAAGGATCAGCAATGAAAGGGTATTATATGTACCATAACGTTGCGGATAGATTAACGCAAATCACTGGGTCTGATACTTTAATTAATGATTATGGAATTATGATGTCAGTTAATGACGCTATGTATTGGCAATTACCTGATGAAATGATGAACGCTGCTATGCAAGGTGGGGGGGCCGCAGGAAGTGAAGAGGTTGATAGGAATACAGATCCTCCAACAATTAAAGCAAGAGGGGTGAATTTCCCTGTTTTAGTTCATGAAGTTATTAAAGGTGTAATGGAAGTGTTTTCATTACATGGTTTACCCGAAGATGGGTCTGCTCAAGACGTTATTGCTTCAGAAGATACCCTAGAGAAAGAAGTTTGGGATATTAGATTAGGTCCACCAATTTGGGCTAGATTAAGGGGGATGTTTCCCGAAGATATTATTCTTGACGAAAATCGAAGAGAACTTCAAAATTATCTATTAATGGCGATATTCAAATTACCAGCAAGAGATTTCTTGGTTTTCTTTAAAGAAGTTTTTGAAGGTTCCGAAAGAGGTCAAAACATGGCGAATCAATTAATGGACGGTGTTAGGGCAGCATTTAATGAAGACGAGGATGAAACCCCCGACATAGTTGAATTTCAAGCTGAAGTTAAGGAAGCCGCAGAAGATGTAGACGACCAAGACCTTAATACGTTCTTACAAGAATTAGGAATTGGTGCCGCTAAAGAAAATCCTGCGCCAGAAGCGAAGGGTGAATTGGACGATAAGAAACTTTCTGAAATGGGTCTTAATGCGTTGAACTATGAACTGAATCAAGCAATCGATTCTGAAAATTGGGAGATGGCTCAGAAAATTCAACAAATGATTGCCCGTAAACAAGGAAATCGTTAATAATTACCCACATCATATAATCCTAAACTAAGACAAAGGCGGAGATTTCCGCCTTTTTTTGTATTTATAGGTATGGCATCAAATATTGAACAATTAAAAGAATATGCTCGTATTATCAAAGATACTCCCTACGCATTAAGAACGTATCTTCAAACTTTTGATAACACCCAAAAACGTAATGTACCGTTGGATCTCTTTCCCGATCAAATTACATTGATTGTTGATTATGAGTCATACAATGAAAACATTACAAGAAAATATCGTCAGGCAGGGGTTACCACGGTAACCGCCGCATGGATTTCAAAAGTGTTGCAAACCGCAAAACCTGAGAAACCTGAAAAGGTTTTGATTGTTGCGAACAAACGAGACACCGCAATTGAAATGGCGAATAAAATTCGGTCATTCTTGGTTCAATGGCCAGACTGGATGAATGTGGGGTTTTCAGTAGATAAGAACTCTGAAAGTCGATTTAGATTGAATAATGGATGTGAGGTTAAAGCCGTTGCAACATCGAAGGATGCTCTTAGGGGTTACACTCCTACCATTCTAATATTTGACGAGGCGGCGTATATCGAAGCGGGGGATGATTTCTGGGCAGCTTCAATGGCATCACTTTCAACAGGTGGTAAAATTATCCTTATTTCAACACCCAATGGTTTTGACCAAATATATTATACTGTTTATGCTCAGGCGGTATCTGGAATTAACAACTTCCACATTACTGACTTAAATTGGTATAGAGACCCTCGATATTCAAAAGACCTTAGATGGATTAAAGTAAAAGATATGGTTCATTATATGTTAAACCGAGAATTATATAATGATGACGATGAGGGGTTTATAATATATGAGGATAACCAGGATAATTTTAAAAATTTGATAGAAGATGGATACAAACCATATTCACCATGGTTTGAGGGAATGTCAAAGAAACTCAAATATGACCCAAGGAAAATTGCTCAGGAGATCGAATGTGACTTCTTAGGTTCAGGTGATAGTGTTATTCCGTATGAAACCAGAGAGAACATCGTCAAGAATATGCTTAGAGAACCAAAAGAAAAGTATATGAGTGGGGCTCTATGGCATTGGAAAGAACCAATTGAGGGACATCGATATGTTATGGGAATTGATGTTTCGAGGGGTGATAGTGAAGACTTTTCATCTATTAATATAATCGATTTTGATGACAGGGAACAGGTACTTGAATATATTGGGATGATTCCCCCTGATGATTTGGCGGCCGTTGCATATCGATGGGCTGTTTTATATAAAGCGTTCGTTGGTATTGACATAACAGGTGGAATGGGGGTTGCAACCGCCCGGAAATTCCAGGAGATGGGATATAAGAGCATGTACATCGAAGGAATAAACACACAAAATGTTTGGGAATATAATTCCAAATTAATGGAGAAAATTCCAGGTATAAACTTCAATAATAAGCGGACACAAATTGTTGCCGCTTTCGAGGAACAATTGAGACATGGATTCATTGTTAGGTCTCAGAGAATGGTTAATGAAATGAACACGTTTGTTTATATTAATGGTCGACCTGACCATATGAAAGGAACCCATGACGATTCTATTATGAGTTTGGCGATCGCATTATACATTGCCGACATGAGTTTCGGACAACTTGAAAGGGTGGATCAGGTTAATAAGGCCATTATTGACTCTTGGATGTTATCTGAAAGGTCGTATGAACCTCAACAGTCATTCTATTCTTATGGTCAAGCTTTCGATCCCATGGGTACTATGACGACGGATGGAAGACCTGTAACTGGTAATCCTTTATTTGAGAATGATATAGTGAAAACTCAAAGGCAACAATACGAGACTTATTCATGGTTATTCGGTAATATCAATAAACATAGATAAGCTTCAGAAATATAAAAAAAATCTTTACATTATAACCAATATTTATAGGTATGGCAAAAGAACAAATGACGATCTTTCAAAGATTAACAAAAACGTTCGGTTTTCAAGGGAACACCGTATCGGCACCGCCGCCACCATCGTTTGAGTTTTCGAAAGATACATTACTGAAAACAGACAGTAAGGAAGAATATGAAAAGGCTTTATTACAAGCCAAACAGACTCAGTATATCGCTGACAAATGGTCGAAGCTCGACATGTCACTTTATAATCAATCAGTATATTATGAACCGAATAGACTCTCAGCGTATTATGACTACGAGAGTATGGAGTTTACTCCAGAGGTTTCTGCCGCACTAGACATTTATGCTGAAGAATCGACCACTAAATCAGAAAAGGGACAAATCTTAACCATCCATTCTGATTCAAAAAGAATTAAAGCCATTTTAGATGACCTTTTTTATAACGTACTTGACGTTAATACCAACTTACAAATGTGGACCAGGGGAATGTGTAAGTATGGTGATGACTTCGTTTATTTAAAAATTGACGCTGGTAAAGGTATTATTGGATGTCAACAATTACCAAACATCGAAGTTCAAAGACTTGAAGGGGCAAGACAATCCAGCCCAAATCAAAGTGACAGGGTAAGTTCAAAGTTCCCAACCCGGGAACTACGATTCACTTGGAACAATAAAGATATGGAGTTCCAAGCGTGGGAAATTGCCCACTTCAGGATCTTAGGTGACGATAGGAAACTTCCATATGGTACATCCATGTTAGATAAAATCAGACGTATTTGGAAACAATTGCTTCTGGCCGAAGACGCTATGTTAATATATAGGACATCTAGAGCCCCTGAAAGAAGGGTGTTTAAAGTGTTCGTAGGTAACATGGATGATAAAGACATTGAACCTTACGTACAGAGAATTGCAAACAAATTTAAGAGGGATCAGATTGTAGACCAAAAGAACGGACAGGTGGATATGAGATATAATCAGATGGCAGTTGACCAAGATTATTTCATACCAATGAGGGACATTTCACAAAGCAGTCCTATTGAGACATTACCTGGAGCACAGAACTTGGGTGAAATTGCCGACATCGAATACATCCAAAAGAAAATGTTGGCGGCTCTTAGGATACCTAAGGCGTTCTTAGGTTTTGAAGACGTACTTGGTAATGGTAAAGGGTTAGCGTTACTTGATATCCGATTCGCAAGGACAATCAATAGAATCCAACAATCGATTATTCAGGAATTGAATAAGATTGCGTTAATTCACCTATTCCTTTTAGGGATGGAAGATGAGTTAAACAACTTCACATTAATGATGACCAACCCATCAGGTCAGTCGGATTTATTGAAAATCGAATCTTGGAAAGAAAAAATTACAATGTATAAGGACGCAACGTCCGACCAATCACAGATGGGTATCCTTCCTGTTTCTCACACATGGGCTAAGAAAAATATCTTAGGTATGAGTGATAACGAAGTCATCCTTGATTTACAACAACAAAGAATGGAGCGTGCGATTGGTGCTGAATTAATGTCGACGGCACAGATTATCAGACGTACAGGAGTGTTCGATGATGTTGATAAGAAATACGGTATCCCTGAAGAAGAAAGAAAACAAATTGAGGATACTATAGCCCAAGGCGGAGGCGCTGAGGGTGGAATGCCCGGAGGCGGAGGGGGTGGCGGATCTATGGCCTCTGACTTAGGGGCACCAGCTGGCGGTGAGGCGGCATTACCTGGTATGGAAGGTGGCGGAGCTGCGCCATTAGGTGGTGAGGCTGTCCCGTTAGCCGAAAATAAAAATCCAAGTGAGTCAAGAAAATTTAAGATTCTCTCAATGTTAGGGGAAGATACAAATTTAGAAAATTTATTTGACAACAAAAAGGCTCAGGAGAATATTTATGAAATAGAACAAGTAATAACCGATATAATAAATGACAACACCGATGACTAAATTTGGAGAACTAAAAATCAAAATTCTACACAACCTAACCGAAGCGTATATTATAGGTGATAAGAAAAGAGTTAAAGAATTATTAACAATACTCAAAGAGAACAACGATTTCAGGGAATTATATTTGTTTTATGAGGAAATTGAAAAAATAAACCTAGACGATAAAGAAGTCGCTAAAGTTTATGTTGAAAATGTCGAGAAACTCTTAAAGGAGAAGACAAAGAAAGTTTCCAAATATTGTAAACTAATTGACAAAAAACTTAATGGTGAAAATCTTACTGAAGTTGAGGTGTATAAAATTTTGGATCTTCTTATCGAAGAGGATACTTTAAAAAATATTGATAAGAAGGTATTGGGAAGACAGAAGTTGGTAGAATTCCTTACAACAAAAAAAGATTTAGTTGAATCAACGAATGAATATACCAATAATGAACACTTGTTACAATTTGTGTTAGCTGAGAAGTTCAATAATGATTTTGAGAAAATGTTGAGTGAAGATGAAAAAACTGAATTGTCCAAGATACTATCAATGACAACCGAAGACCTTGTGGACGGGTTTAACACCCTAAAAGAAGAGGTTCGTTCAACACTTGATGACATGGTAATCGTGGAGGCTGATACGGGATTAAAGGAGAAATTAAGAACTACCCTAACTGAAACAGGGAAAATGAAGGTAACCAAATACAACTACTACAAACTACAACAATTAAAAAACGGACTTTAAGTCCGTTTTTTTTGCATAATAATTTTGGTTTTATGGATTCTTTTTCATATATTTATATAACACCATAAAAATTATATTATGATGAAAATACATGAAGACGGGGAAATTTATTACCTTGGGACATTACAACAATGTAAAAATAGGGTATGGTACGGTTGATCACAAAAATTTAAAGACATTATATATCAAATTAAATACGTGGCTGGCACCTGAAAATGAAGACGAAGAGTTCGACAATATCATTTCAAAAACCAAAAGAAAAATTAAATTACGTATATACGATCTCCATTCCGAGTTATTCAAAAAAGAATCTATTGTTGATTTAGACGTTAGAACAAAGGGAATTAAACTCGGAAAAAAGTCATTTCTAAACCTGGAAATAACATTATTCACAGAAAAAACTTTTGATATTCGATCAGATGAGGTGAAAACTCTTATTGAAAATTTCACTCAAGATGTGATTAACTCTGACTTAGACAACGAAATATTGTTTAATTTCCACAAAAATAAAAAATAACTTCTAATACCTATATATTTATAGTAAACTAAAACTATAAATGAAGGTATTAGGAAGAAACGATTTTGGCGTAAAGGGATATTTGATTGAATATGACTCAGGTCAAATCAACCCTCTAGATTTAAAGAACCAACAGATCATCGCCGAGATGAAGAATATGGACTTCATGGGTGAACTCATCCTATATGCCGTCCTACAAAAATATGATACACCCAATAAGAATGGTAGAATATATCCCGAATTTGTTTTAAGACGGGAGAACGACAAATACCAATACCTTATTAAAAACGGTGGGGCCATGAATGAGCTCAACCATCCCACATCATCCCTTATCGATTTAGATAGAGTTTCCCATTCTGTCATTGAAACATGGTGGGAAGGTAACGCACTACTTGGTAAGATAAAACTAAACACCTCTCCTGGTTGGGAAAAAGGTGGAATTATTAGTTGTAAGGGTGACCAAGCCGCAAATTTATTAAGAAATGGGAATACGTTGGGGATATCTTCTCGTGGCGTTGGATCATTAAAAAATGTCAGCGGGCAAAACGTGGTTCAAGATGATTTTGAACTCGTGTGTTTTGACTTAGTATCATCTCCATCTACTCCTGGAGCCTATGTATTTAGCGATCTGGATGATAGGGGAAAATTTGAAGAATCGGTTGATGAAGAGCCCGTAAATAATAATAGGAATTCTCAACTTATGTATAATCTTGATAATTTTCTATCAAGATAAGGAATTTATTTGTCTTTTAAAGTGTATAAAGACAAACTTTTAATAATAATCGAATATTTATAAAAAGAAAACAGAAACAAAATGGCTAAAAAATCAATTTTAGAACAAGCATTGCTTCAAGTAGAAACACTTGAGGAGGCTGTAAAAGCGAACGCAAAAGGCATACTTGCTTCAACAATGAAACAAGAGTTAAATGATTTGCTTAAGGAACAAGAGGATGAAGATCCTGAAGAAGATGAAAATGATGTAGAAGGTGTTGACGCACCTGAAGATGATAACGAACCTTCGATGAACGACGAGCCTAGTCTCGACGAACCAGAACTTGACGAACCAGAGGATGAAATGCCAGACCTTAACGGTGTGGATGATGATTCCGATGACGACGACGTTCTTGACATGACTGGTGCTTCAGAAGACGAAGTTTTGAAAGTTTTCAAAGCTATGAAACCTGAAGATGGTATTGTTGTTAAGAAAGACGGAAACACAGTTCAGTTCTCAGACGACGGAAACGATTACATTATCAAATTAGAAGATGAAGAAGCTGAAGAAGAATCGGATGAACTTCCGGTTGAAACTCCAGATTTTCCTGAAGGACTTAATGAAGATGAAGTTGTTTACGAAATAGAGCTTGATGAAGAAGATGAGGATCAACCTTTCACTGAAAAAGCAAAATCAAAAACTAAAAAGGGTGAGCAAAAAGAAGCCGTTAATGTTACTGATACCGTTGGAGACAACGATCCTTTCGAGAAAAAATCTGAAGCCCAAGTGGGTAAA
>Ga0307379_10003371_pt1 | contig 23271 bp, 21 predicted proteins | sample UN2MG_FD_202237 | JGI IMG/M metagenome (GOLD analysis project Ga0307379, IMG submission 202237) | Soil microbial communities from Risofladan, Vaasa, Finland - UN-2 | ecosystem: Environmental > Terrestrial > Soil > Coastal area > Acid sulfate soil | place: Finland: Risofladan, Vaasa | collected... | reverse complement strand
TCCTGACGCTGATCACCTTCCTGCCGTTGATCGGGGCGCTGATCCTGGTGGCGTTCCTGCGCGGTGACGACGAGATGGCGCAGCTGAACGCCAAGCGACTGGCGCTGCTGGTGACCACGGCCACCTTCCTGTTGTCACTGGCGGTCTTGACCGGCTTCGATCCGTCCGACCCGGGCTTCCAGTTTGTCGAGCAAGGCGAATGGATGGCCGGGCTGACCTACAAGATGGGCATCGACGGGCTGAGCCTGCCTTTTGTCATGCTGACCACGTTCTTCTTCCCGCTGACGATCTATGCGTCATGGGGCGTCGATACCCGGGTCAAGGAATACATGGCTTGCTTCCTGCTGCTGGAGACGCTGATCATTGGCGTTTTCACCTCGCTGGATTTGATTCTGTTCTATCTGTTCTTCGAGGGTGGCCTGATCCCGATGTTCCTGATCATCGGCGTCTGGGGCGGCAAGGACCGGGTCTACGCGGCGTTCAAGTTCTTCCTCTACACGCTGCTCGGATCGCTGCTGATGCTGGTGGCGATGATCTACATGTACTTCGACGCTGGCACGACCGACATCGTGGCGCTGCTGAACCATCAGTTCAGTTACGAGGGTTTCGATGTTCTGGGCTGGCACGTCGTTGGCGGGGCGCAAACCTTGATGTGGCTGGCGTTCTTCGCCTCGTTTGCGGTCAAGATGCCGATGTGGCCGGTGCATACCTGGTTGCCCGACGCCCATGTGCAGGCGCCGACTGCCGGCTCGGTGATCCTGGCGGCGATCCTGCTGAAGATGGGCGGCTATGGCTTCCTGCGCTTCAGTCTGCCGATGTTCCCGGTCGCCTCGGACATCATGGCCAACTTCGTATTCTGGCTGTCGGTAATTGCGATCATCTACACGTCCCTGGTGGCGATGATGCAGGAGGATATCAAGAAGCTGGTGGCTTATTCATCGGTCGCCCATATGGGCTTTGTCACTATGGGCATCTTCGCCGCCAATCAGCAAAGCATCGACGGCGCGATGTTCCAGATGATCAGCCATGGCTTCATCTCTGGCGCACTGTTCCTGTGTGTCGGGGTGGTCTACGACCGCATGCATACCCGCGAGATCGCGGCGTATGGCGGGTTGGTCAACCGGATGCCGATCTTCGCCGCGGTGATGATGCTGTTCACGCTGGCCAATGTCGGGTTGCCGGGAACCTCGGGCTTTGTCGGTGAGTTCCTGATCCTGACCGGTACCTATCAGGTCTCGACCTGGACCGCATTTGGGGCGACGACCGGCGTGATCCTGTCGGCGGCCTATGCGCTGTGGTTGTATCGTCGGGTGGTCTTTGGCGATTTGATCAAGGAAAGCCTAAAGTCGATTACTGACATGGATGGCCGCGAGGTGACCTTCATGGTGCCGCTGGTGGTGATGACCATCCTGCTGGGGATCTACCCGAGCCTGGCTACGGATCTTTTCGGCCCGACCGTCGAAGCCCTGGTCGAGAATGTCCATACCGCGCTGGAGAATGCACAGGCCGCCGCAGTGCAACTGGCCGCGCGCTGAAATGGGATTGAGGGAATACGATGACTGATGGGACCGCAATATGAGCGCCGACTACGCACTGGTTATGCCCGAAATCATCATGGCGGTGGGCGCGATGGCGTTGCTGATGCTGGGCGCCTTTGGCGGCGGGGAACGCCAGACCAACCGTGTGGTCTGGACCTCGGCGGCGCTGATGGCGGGCTTGGGCGCCTGGATCGCCAGCGGCGACGTCCCTCAGGGGTCGGCCTTCAACGGGGATTTCGTGGTCGATGGGTTCTCACGCTTCGCCAAGGTGTTGATCCTGTTCTCCTCCGCTCTGGTTTTGCTGCTCGGCGAGGGCTATCTGGCCCGGCGCGAGGTGTTGCGGTTCGAATATCCGATCCTGATCCTGCTGGCGACGCTGGGCATGATGATGATGGTCTCGTCGGGCGGGCTGATCTCGCTGTATATGGGGCTCGAGTTGCAGTCGTTGGCGCTGTACGTGGTTGCCGCGTTCAACCGGGAATCGCCGCGCTCGACCGAAGCTGGGCTGAAGTATTTCGTGCTTGGCGCGCTGTCGTCCGGCTTGCTGCTGTATGGCGCCTCGCTGATCTACGGCTATACCGGCTCGACCCGGTTCGAGGTCATCGCCCATGTCATCGAGACCGAGGGGGTCAATCTGGGCGTGACCTTCGGGCTGGTGTTCATCTGTGCCGCGTTGGCGTTCAAGATATCAGCCGCGCCGTTCCATATGTGGACACCAGATGTCTACGAGGGATCGCCGACGCCGGTGACTTTCTTCTTCGCCACCGCGCCCAAGGTCGCGGCTGCTGGGATGTTCGCGCGGGTTCTATTCGACGGCTTCGGCCATGCGGTGGCCGAATGGCAGCAGGTGCTGGTGTTCGTCTCCATCGCCTCGATGTTCCTGGGTGCGATTGCGGCGATCGGGCAGTCGAACCTGAAACGACTGATGGCATATTCCTCGATCGGTCATATGGGCTTTGCGCTGGTTGGCCTGGCCGCCGGGACCGAGGCGGGGGCGCAGTCGCTGCTGTTGTATCTGGCGATCTATGTGGTGATGAACCTGGGCGTGTTCTCGTTCATTCTGTCGATGGAGCGCGACGGCTCACCGGTGGTGAAAATCGCCGATCTCGCCGGGCTGGCGCGGGTGCGCCCAGCGCATGCGCTGGCGGTGGCGGTACTGATGTTCTCGCTGGCTGGGCTGCCGCCGATGGTGGGGTTCTTCGCTAAGTTCTTCGTCTTCAAGGCGGCGGTCGATGCCGGGCTGGCTCCCCTGGCGCTGGCCGGAGCCGTGGCCAGCGTGATCGGCGCCTATTATTACATGAACATCGTCCGGGTCATGTACCTGACCGAACCGGGCGAGCCGCTGGAGTTGCGTGTCAATTGGCTCCACAACGTGACGATCGGTGCCTCGGCGCTGATCATGGGCGTCGGGTGGGTTCCCTACTTCGGCGGTTTAGGGGTGCCGGAGATGGCGCTGGGCGCGGCGCAGGCGCTGCTGCGCTAGCATGGCGCATTGGCCGGCGGGGTACGACCGCCTGATCCTCGATCAGACCGACTCCACGAACGATGAGGCGCGGCGGCGCATCGGCGCTCCGGCGCCGCTGTGGATCGCCGCCCGCAAGCAGACCGCCGCGCGTGGCCGTCAGGGCCGGACCTGGGCGGCGCCTAGGGGTAACCTCTCCGCCACCCTGCTGATCGGTCGCGACCAGGCTCCGGCGGAACTGGCGCGGCTGTCGTTCCACGCATCGCTGGCGGTTGTCGACCTGTTTGCCCATTTTGCTCCGGGCGCCGAGATTGCCACCAAATGGCCAAATGACGCGCTGCTGAACGGCAAGAAGGCGGCGGGAATTCTGTTGGAGAATTTTGGTGCCGGGGCAGGGCATAAGGCCAACCTCGCCATCGGCATCGGCATTAACCTGGCTCATCACCCGGACCCGACGCAAAGCCGTTGGCCGCCGACTTCGCTTTTGGCCGAGACCGGCACCGCGCCAGCCATCGAGGAGGCGCTGCTGGTTCTGGCCGATAGCCTCGACCACTGGCTCGGCATCTCGGATTTTGCCGTTATCCGTGCCGCCTGGATGGCGCGGGCCAGCCATTTGGGCCAGCGCATTGAGGCGCGGCTGCCCGACCGAACCCTGAGCGGCACCTTCGAAGAGGTGGACGTAGATGGCGCCCTCGTTCTAAGAACCCCCGATGGTACGCTGCGGATTGCCGCGGCGGACATCTACTTTCCGGAGTGAAGGTCCATGCTTCTCGCGATTGACGTCGGCAACACCAACACCGTCTTTGCGGTTCATGACGGCAATGCGTTTGTCTCTGACTGGCGCTGCAATACCGAAAGCGTGCGCACCGCCGACCAGTATTACGTCTGGCTGAGCCAACTGATGCGTCATCGAGGCCTCGATCCGGCAATTATTGACGAGGTAGTCATCTCGAATACCGCGCCCGCGACGCTGTTCAACCTGCGCGTCCTCTGTGACCGTTATTTTAGCTGCCGCCCGCTGGTGGTGGGAAAGCCGGAATGCAAATTGCCGGTGGAGGTGCGGGTCGATAACCCGGCCGAGGTTGGCGCTGATCGGTTGGTGAACACCGTCGCCGCCTATCGCAAATACGGCGGCGACCTGATCGTGGTCGACTTTGGCACCGCCACCACGTTCGACGTGGTCGGCAATGACGGCGCCTATGTTGGTGGCGTCATCGCACCGGGTGTGAATCTGTCGCTGGATGCGCTGCACCAGGCGGCGGCGCACTTGCCGCGGATCGATGTGACCATGCCGCCGCATGTTTTGGGGCGGAACACGGTGCATTGCATGCAGTCCGGCATCTATTGGGGTTATATCGGACTGATCGAGGGTATATGTGCACGGCTGGCTGAGGAGCGTGAGCGCAAGATGCGCGTCATCGCGACTGGCGGGCTTTCACCCCTGTTCGCACGAGGAACAAATGTAATCGAGGCCGCTGACGGCGACCTCACCATGCGCGGTCTGGTACTGATCCACCGCTATAACAAGACAGGCAAATATGACGAATAAATCAGGCGGGCCGCTGGTCTACGTCGCATTGGGCGGCGCGGGCGAGATTGGCATGAATTGCTATTTATATGGGCTGGGCGACGCCAAGAGCCGGCGTTGGATCATGGTCGATCTGGGTATTGGTTTCGGCGATATGGAAACGGCGCCGGGGGTCGAGTTGATTCTGCCGGACCTGGATTTCATCCTCGGCGAAAAGGGAAAACTGGAAGCGATCTTCCTGACCCATGGCCACGAGGATCATGTCGGCGCGATCCCGCATCTGTGGAAAAACCTCGGCGTGCCGATCTACGCCCGCGCCTTCACCACCGAGGTCGTGCGCAACAAGTTGATCGAGGCCGGGATGGATCCCAAGATCGTCCGGCAGGTTGGTCTGCGCGAGCGGGTACAGGCGGGGGATTTCTCGGTCGAGTGGCTGGCCGTGACCCACTCGGTCCCCGAAGGCTCGATGCTGGCAATCCGCACGCCGGTTGGCACCGTGGTGCATACCGGCGACTTCAAGATGGACCCGGCACCGCAGATTGGCGAGCCGTTCGACATCGCGCCGCTGGAGGCGCTGGGGGCTGAAGGCGTGCTGGCGCTGACCTGCGATTCGACCAACGTGTTCCTGCCCGGCAAGGCGGGCTCCGAGGCCGAGATCATTGCCAACATCCGGGCCCAGATCGAGGCGGCGCCGCGCGCCGTGGCGGCGACCACCTTCGCCTCGAATGTCGCCCGTCTGCGCACCCTGGCCATGGCTGCGCGCGATTCCGGGCGCAGTGTCGTGGTCGCCGGGCGGGCGATGCGGCGGATGATCGAAATGGCGGTCAAGACCGGCCAGATCACCGATTTTCCGGCTACCGTGCCGGAGGATCGGATGTCCGAGATTCCGGCTAAGAAGCTGTTCTATCTGGTCACCGGCAGCCAGGGCGAGGGCCGCGCCGCGCTGGCCCGGATCGCCCATGGAACCCATCCGACAATCAAGCTGAAGACCGGCGACACCGTGTTGTATTCGTCCAAGACCATCCCCGGCAACGAGTCTGGGGTGGCCCGGGTCTACAACCAGCTCAGCGAGCAGGGGGTTCGGGTGATCGACGGCGATATGGAGCGTATCCATGTCTCGGGCCATGCCCGCCGGGACGATCTGGAGCGGGTCTACCAGGCGGTGAAGCCAAAGGTCGCGGTGCCGATGCATGGCGAGCACCGGCATCTGGTCGAGCACGCCCGAATGGCCAAGGAATGGGGTGCGGCCACGTCCATCGTCGCCCCGAACGGCACCATGGTTCGGCTCGACGGCGAGAAGCCGGGGATCACCGAGCATGTCGAGACCGGCCGGATCTACCTCGACGGCCGGGTCCAAGTCGGCGCGATGGATGGGGTGATCCGCGAGCGGTTGAAACTGGCCCGCAACGGTCAGGTGGTGGTCGCGGTGGTGGTCGACATGGACGGCGATTTGATCGCGGATCCGGAAGTTCGTTGCCCCGGTGCGCCACAGAAAGGCGTGGGCTGGAAAGGCACCCTTGACGAGTTGATCGCTAAAGCGGTCGACGACGCGCTTGAAGGCGCGCCAAAGAAGGCAAAACGGACCGATGAAGGGTTGGAGGAGATCATCTCGCGGACGTCCCGCGGCGTCGCGGTTCGGCACTGGGGCAAAAAGCCGGTGATGACGATCTTGATCACCCGGCTGGAGGATTGAGGCTAAGGGCGTTGATACCAACCCATGTCATGCTCGTGCTTGGCACGGGCATCCAGCTCTATAGCGTTTTTCGTGAAAGTTGACTCGACGGGATTCCGAAGGCTTGTGATTTGTGATTCACCGGTGTTGGAGGTGGATCATGGGCAAAGCATATTCGCAGGATCTTCGCACGAGAGTGCATCGACGGGTCCCCGAGGGACATTCTCGGCACGATGTGGGTCGCCGGTTCGGGGTCAGCGCCAGCACGACCATCCGGCTTGAGGTGCGGTATCGCGAGACCGGGGATCTGGCGTCGCGCAGGCAGGGCCGACCAAAGGGCCAGGGCAAGTTGGCACCCTATCTGGGTTTCCTGACTGAGATTGTCGACAGCGTTCCCGACATTACGCTCCTTGAGCTAGCGGCGGCCCTGGCCCCGGAGCACGCGGTCACGGTGCACCAATCTTCGATCTCGCGTGCGCTCCAGGCGGCGGAATATACATATAAAAAATCGCTGATGGCGTCCGAGTGTGATCGCGCTGACGTGCGCAAGGCCCGGCGCGAGTGGATTGGCCTGCGCCAGCCGCGGATGCCCGAGGAGCCGCACCGGCTGACCTTCATCGATGAGACCGGAACCACGGCGAAAATGGCCCGCCCGCGCGGGCGGGCCAAGCGGAGCGAACGCTTGCGCGCCTCGGCGCCCTTTGGTCATTGGGGAACGCAGAGATTCATCGCAGGCCTGCGCTGCGACGAGCTTGTCGCCCCCTGGGTATTGAATGGGCCGATGGCCCGTGCCGCGTTCGACACCTATGTCGAGACACAACTCGCGCCGATGTTGCAAAAGGGCGATGTCGTCATTCTGGACAATGCGCGCCCAATGCCCCGCGCGACGCCAGCGGTTGAACCGGTTCACGCAGGTCGTGTGTGGCCCATAGCGCGCCGGAATGTCCGCCCAGGGCGCGCCAGTGCGCAGTCGCCAGAAGATGCCGTTCAGAACTCGGCGATCATCCGCCCGCTTCATGCCCCGCACTTTCGTCGGGAGCAAAGGTTGGATCACCGACTACTCAAAATCCGTCAAATCAAACCGCGCCATACCCGCCTCCTGTGCTTCGAGACAGTGAATCACAACGCAAATGACTTGGGAATCCTGTTAATGGGTATGTGACCTAGTCCAGGACTACCCCAGCGCACCCATCACCGCGCCAAACAACAACCCACTAACGATGGCCCCACCGATTCCGAACAGCACGTACATGGCAAAGACCTCGCGTCTCACCAACGCCCAGACCGCCGCCATCGCCGGGATGCAACTCACCGCCCCGGCGATCATGAACGACATCGCCGCCCCGGCACTCATGCCGCTTTCCATCAGGCCGGCAACCAGCGGTGGTGCTGCATAGCCGTTGAGATAGGCCGGCGCGCCAACCAACGCCCCCAGAACCACTGGCAACACGCCGGGCCCTCCGACCAAGGCGCCGATCGCTTCGGCTGGAACATACTCGATTAGCAGCCCCTCCAGCAGATAGGCCAGCGACAGCCACTTGGTCAGAAATACTGCCTGTTCCCAAGCAGTTACACCAAAGCTCTCGCGCCGCTCCGCCTGCTCCCAGAAGCGCCAGTGCGGCTTGCCGGCCAGGGCGTCGGCCCCACAGCATTTGCTGGCACACCCCTTGGCAGGCCTCAGCGGCTCGGCAAAAGCTCCGGCGCCGGTCAGCGCCAGCATTGCGAAGCCGCCCATCAAACCGATCATCACCGCGAATATCAGCTTTGCGACTGCGAACTCGACGCCCAGCGCCGCAGTCGTGATCATGAACTGCGGCGGGTCCATCAGCGGCGAGGACAGCCAGAAGGCCATCACCGCCGACAACGGCGTACCCGCCGCCAGCAATGCCGCGATGAACGGGATCACCTCGCACGAACAGAACGGCATCAACCCGCCGACCAGCGCCGCCAGAACGATCATCCGGCGCTCTTGGCCAACAAAGGCCCGCGCCACGATCCCCTCCGCCCCGGTCGCCTTCAACCAGGCGATCAACCCGACGGCGATGGCCATGAACGGCACGGTGCCGCTGAACGCCGAGACGGCGGTCGAAAGCACCGAGCCTGCGTTTCCGGGATCCAACGCAATCAGCGCCATCGGGATCGCCAGGATCAGCAGCCACACACCGTCCCAACCGCGCAAACTGCGCCACAAATCGCCCGCACGGGCCAAAACAAGCTCGGTCATGCCCGTTTCTCCTTCATGTCATCCGCCGAGTCGGCACAGCATTCGCTGACCAGGAACGCCGCGAGCCCTTGAATCCGGTCATAGCGCGCCCGGCAAATCAGCGTGCGGCCGTCGCGGGTCTGCTCCAGAACCCCTGCTTGGATCAAAGCCTTGAGGTGATGGCTAAGCGTCGATCCAGCGATGGCCAGCCGCTGTTGCAGCGCGCCAACGGCCATGCCGGCCGCGCCGGCGCGCACCAGCGCCCTCAGAATCGAGAGGCGAATTTCAGAACCGAGTGCCGCGAATGCCTCGGCCACCTCGGCGCCAGTCAGCTCCGCGTCGGTCAGGCCGTGTTGATGATTCATTTTCATATTTCTAGAATTATCGAATCGTCTGAGATTGTCAAGCCACTCGAGGATGGACTGGCCTGAAGGCGTCCATGCCGCAGCGCGAATTCATTGACATTTTACCGGCATTAGGCAACAAGGCCCGCGGATGTGACCGGCATCAATGGGGATGCCGTGGCCGCGCGGAGACATGCGGCCTATCAATCAGCCGCCCTAAGTCACCCAGGCAACGCCACAGGTATCCATGAAATTCTCAGACATCGATCTCGACCCGCAGGTTCTCAAAGCCGTTGAAGAAGCCGGCTACACGGTCCCCACCCCGATCCAACAACAAGCAATACCGGAAGCCCTGAAGGGCCGCGACGTGCTTGGTATTGCCCAGACCGGTACTGGAAAAACAGCCGGTTTCGTGCTGCCGATGATCACCATCCTGGCCAAAGGCCGGGCTCGGGCGCGGATGCCACGTTCGCTGATCATTTGCCCAACCCGTGAACTCGCTGCCCAGGTGGCCGAGAATTTTGAGATCTACGGCAAGTATCACAAGCTGACCATGGCGCTGCTGATCGGCGGCGTCAGCTTCAAGGACCAGGACAAGAAGATCGACCGTGGCGTCGACGTGCTGATCGCCACGCCGGGCCGGCTGCTCGATCATCACGAACGTGGCAAACTGATGCTGACCGGTGTGCAGATCATGGTCGTGGACGAGGCCGACCGGATGCTCGACATGGGCTTCATCCCGGACATCGAGCGCATCTTCAAGCTGACTCCGTTTACCCGTCAGACCTTGTTCTTCTCGGCCACCATGCCGCCGGAGATCACCCGCCTGACCCAGGAATTCCTGCACAACCCGGTCCGCGTCGAGGTCTCGCGCCAGGCCACCGCCGCCGAGACCGTGACCCAAGGCGTCTACCTGTTCAAGCCGTCCGACCGCACCGCCGCGCCAACCGAAAAGCGCAATTGCCTGCGTGCGATCATGGAGGGCGAGGGCGACAAGCTGCGCAACGCCATCATCTTCTGCAATCGCAAGACCGAAGTCACGATCCTGCACAAGTCATTGGTAAAATACGGCTATAACGCAGGCGCGCTGCATGGCGACCTGGATCAGTCAATCCGAACCGCAACCCTGAATGGGTTCCGCGATGGCAGCATCAAGATACTGGTGGCATCGGATGTGGCGGCGCGCGGATTAGATATCCCGAACGTCAGCCATATCTTCAACTTCGACGTGCCGATCCACGCCGAAGACTATATCCACCGTATCGGCCGCACCGGCCGGGCCGGACGCGAGGGCACGGCGCTGACCATCGCCTCGCCGCTCGACAAGAAATACCTAGACAAGATCGAGGAAATGCTCGGCAAGCAGATCAACCGGATCGAGCCTCCCGCCGGGACCTCGCGCGGAACTGATAGCCCGGCGCGCGACACGGCGCCGGAATCCCGTGAACGCTCCGCCGGCAAGCCCCGGCGGCAGCGTGAGGGAAAGCCAACCGCACCGAGCCAGCCGACCGAGTTACAGGCGCCCATGGAAGCGACGCCGGTGCAGGCGGCCCCAGCGCTGGCCCCCGCCCTGGCACCTGTGGTTCCGGCACCGATGGCGATAACACCGATTGGGGCGGCCCCGATCCAGGCAGCTCCGGCACCAACCAGCGCCCCAAAAACCGACGACGTTCCCCAGCGTGCCGACAACCGGCGCGATGACAACCGGCGTGATGAAAACAGACGCGAAAGCGGTGGGCGTGATGACGGCGGACGAGGCGACAACGCCAAGCGCGATGATGGCAACCGAAACCGTGGGCGCAACGACCGGAGCGGAGGCCGGCCGGTGGTTGGAATGGGCGAACATATGCCCGCCTTCATGATGCACCCGGTGGTCCGTCTGCCCAAGTCTGACGACGACGCCGGCACACCGGAAACCGAGGCTGAATCTCAACCCAAGGGTGCCGCCGTCTGAGTGGAAGAATGCGAGCGGCCGGCTCCTGGAGCCAGAGAAAATCGACCAGACAACAACAAACCAACTGGTCCTCAAATGGACCTGAATTTAATCCGGACAGCAGCGGGCTCGAGCCGGGCATCCAGATCGCGGCTTGACGATTTTGAGACTGAATTGCCGGGTCAAGCCGGGCAAAGGCGGATACCGTAGATGTGACCGGTACACTCAGACATGCGTCTCCTTTGTCGTACTTAATTTGACCTCCGGCCAGTCGCGCGCCACCCGGTCGATGTCCCATTGCAGGCGGGTCATGTAGACCGGGTCGCCGTCGTGGTCCTGGGCAATCTGGCCCCGGTTGGCCTGGATGAAGGCATCAACCTTGTCTTTCGGGCCATTGACCCAGCGGGCGCCGGTGTACTGGGTTTGGTCGAAGCGCACCGGCAGGCCGTATTCGATCTCGATCCGGCTGGCTAATACGTCAAACTGCAAGGCACCAACGACGCCAACAATCCAACCGGAGCCGACCTGCGGCTTGAAGACCTTGGCCGCTCCCTCCTCGGCGAATTGCAGCAGGGCCTTGTCGAGGTGTTTGGCCTTCATCGGGTCGCCGGCGCGGACGTTCTGCAGCAGTTCCGGCGCGAAGGCGGGGATGCCGGTGAAGTGCAGTTCCTCGCCCTCGGTCAGCGCGTCACCGATGCGGAGTTGCCCGTGGTTGGGAATGCCGATGATGTCGCCAGCCCAGGCGTCCTCGGCCAGCTCGCGCTCGGCGGCGAGGAACAGGACCGGGTTGGAGATCGCCATCGGTTTGCCGGCACGAACATGGTGCAGTTTCATGCCACGGATGAAATGACCGCTGCAAAGTCTGACGAAGGCGACACGGTCCCGGTGTTTCGGGTCCATATTTGCCTGCACCTTGAAGACAAACCCGGTGACCGGTTTCTCGTCAGCTGAAACCTGGCGCGAGGCGGTTTTGCACGGCTGCGGCGGCGGGGCGTATTTGCCGATACCCTGCATCAGTTCGCGCACTCCGAACGAGTTGATCGCCGAGCCGAACCAGATCGGTGTCATGTTGCCTTCGCGGAAGCTGGCGAGATTGAACTCGGGCAGCAACCCGCGCGCCATCTCGATTTCCTCGCGCAGCTTTGCCAGCAGGTTGGCCGGGATCAGGCTCTCCAGACGCGGGTCATCCAACCCCTCGATCGAGATCGATTGCGCTTTGACGTTGCGGTCGGCCCGGCTCATCAGCTCGAGCCGGTCGTTGAACAGGTCATAGGCGCCCATGAATTCGCGGCCCTGGCCAATGGGCCACGAGGCGGGGGCGACGTCGAGGGCCAGCATCTCCTGGATCTCGTCGATGATCTCGAAGGTGTCGCGGCTTTCGCGGTCCATCTTGTTGCAGAAGGTCAGGATCGGAAGGTCGCGCAGGCGGCAGACCTCGAACAGCTTGCGGGTCTGGCTCTCGACGCCTTTGGCGCCATCGATGACCATGATCGCGGCATCGACCGCAGTCAGCGTGCGGTAAGTGTCCTCGGAGAAATCCTCATGGCCCGGCGTGTCGACCAGGTTGAACCAGTTGTCGCCATAGGCGAACGACATCGCCGAGGCGGAAATCGAGATGCCGCGGTCCTGCTCCATCTTCATGAAGTCGGAACGGGTGCGCCTCGCCTCGCCCTTGGCGCGGACCTGACCGGCAAGCTGGATCGCGCCACCATACAGCAGCAGCTTTTCGGTCAGCGTGGTCTTGCCCGCATCCGGATGCGAGATAATCGCGAATGTGCGACGCCGCGCGATCGCTAGCGGCAGGGCGGGGGCGTTATGTCCTAGGTCAAGCATGGGCGCGATGTAGCGAAGGGCGCCCGGTTTGCCTAGGGGCATTTGATCTCAGAGGAACGGCAGCTCGCGCATCTCGCCGACAAGTCGCTGGCCGGTCGGAAGTTCGACGGTGACGGTGTCGCCGGGCTGGACGCCGGTGGATATCAGACAGATGCCGATATTCTTCTCCAGCCGGGGCGACCAGGTGTTTGTGGTCATCTTGCCCATCGGAGCATTGCCCTTGAAAACCTGGGAGTGCAGATCATAGAGGGACATCTTCTCCGCGTGATCAAAAACGACGCCCAACTGGTGGCGCTGTGGTTCACGTTCGGCGATGGCGCGCAACTCGCCGATGCCGATGCAATCGTCGGGGGCGTCGAGGTGGACATACTGGCCCATGCGGACCTCGAACGGGTTGGTCTCGGCATCGGTGTCGCCACCGAAGGAGAGCAAGCCGCTCTCGACCCGTTCCGTGCCGCTCGGGCAGCCGGGGCCGATATCGTAGGGCGCGCCCGCAATCTTGATCTTGTTCCACAATTCGGTGCCACGGCTGCCGTCGCGCAGGTACAACTCGAACCCGCCCTGCTTTGACCAGCCGGACCGGGCGAGCACCAGCGGAATGCCGTCAAGTTCGGTCTCGCGGAAGCGGAAATAGCCCATTGAGCGGACGTCGTCGCCAAACAGGTCGGCGATTACCTCGATGGCTTTCGGCCCCTGTACCGCCAGCGGCGAGACATCCGGCTCGGTGACGGTCACATCAAGGCCGCGCTCGCCCGCCACCGCCTTCGCCCACAGCAACAGGTCACCGTCGGCGATGGAAAGCCAGTAGCGGTCCTCGGCCAACTTGAGCAGAATCGGGTCGTTCAACAGCACGCCGTTGTGGTCGCAGACCGGCACGTACCAGCCCTGGCCCGTCTGCATACGATCCAGTTTGCGGGGGCACAGGATCTGCGCCAGACGGCCGGCATCGGGGCCGGCCAATTGGACCTGGCGCTCACAGGCGACATCCCACATGGCGACACCCTGGATCAGGCGGCGGAATTCGCCCATCGGGTCGCCGAAGCTGGTTGGCATGTACATGTGGTTGTAGACCGAAAAACTGACCACCCCATCGGCGACGGTCGAGTCGTAGAAAGGGCTGCGGCGGATCCGGGGGGTGGGCGTGAAATGGACTGGCATATTTGGTGATTCCGCGCTGATTGGTTTTGTCTTACATTACCGAGGGACGGTTCCATGGCAATCGTTGTTGGTTCTCCAGCACTGTGGCAAAAGCGCATTCGACTCGGGTCGGTTGTGCGAAATCCGAGTGCCGCGGTCACGCCAGCTGAGTTGGTAAGAATTCACTGAACCTTGTCAGGAACCGGCGCGCTTGCTACTTATTCAGAGAAGCCGACTAAAATACTTGGGAATGTTCGAGTGGGAACCGCCTTGTGAGTACCGCCACGTTAAAGCTTATCGATACCTCGGCTCCTCCTCGTCTGTCGCTGGAGGGGATCACCGTCGCGTTTGACGGAGTGCCCGCAGTATCCGAGTTGAGCCTGGATGTGGGCGCCGGCGAGATCGTATGTCTGCTGGGCCCGTCGGGTTGTGGCAAGACGACGACGCTGAGGGTCGCTGCCGGGGTCGAACGCCAAAGGGCCGGGCGCGTGCTGGTCGACGGTCGGGTTGTATCGGCACGCGGTGTGCATGAGCCGCCGGAGGCGCGCTCAATCGGCTTGATGTTCCAGGATTTCGCGTTGTTTCCGCATCTAACAGTGGCCGAGAATGTCGCCTTCGGGCTGCGCCGTATCGGCGCCCAGGGCGAGCGCGCAAAGCTGGCAGCCGAGTATCTGAGCCGGGTCGGGATGGAGGCCTATGGCCGAAAGTTTCCGCATCAGCTGTCGGGCGGCGAGCAGCAGCGGGTGGCGCTGGCGCGGGCGTTGGCGCCTAGGCCGAGCGTGATGTTGATGGACGAGCCGTTCTCCGGCCTCGACAATCGGCTGCGCGACGAGGTGCGTGACCAGACCCTGTCGATCCTCAAGGAGGAGGGGGCAGGGGTGCTGCTGGTCACTCACGAGCCCGAGGAGGCCATGCGCATGGCCGATCGGATTGCCCTGATGCGCGATGGGCGGATCGTCCAAATCGGGGCGCCCTATCATGTTTATAATTACCCGGTGGACCGGCAGGCGGCGCGGTTTTTCTCGGACCTCAACTTGATCCACGGCGTTGTCCGTGACCGCCAGACCGATACGCCATTTGGCCTGTTCCTGACCCCGCAGTTGGTCGATGGCGCCGATGTCGAGATCGTCAGCCGCCCCCAGCATTTGCAGATCGAGGCTGATGACGGGACGCCGCCGGAGGCGACGTCGGAACATGGCATGCCGGCGCGCGGCCATGTGGTGCGCGCACGCTTCATTGGGGCGATGAGCCTGATCGAGGTTGCGATGGACCATGATGGCTCGATCTTGCGCGCCACTGTGCCCTTTGCCTGGCTGCCGGAACAGGGCGCGCGGGTATGGCTGAGCTTGCGCCGCGACCGGTGTTTCGTGTTTCCCTGCGTCAATCAAAGCCGGGTGAGTTCGCCTTACGCCGCGGAATAAATAAGCGGCGCGGGTCGGAATGGGCTTTAACAGCGGTCTTCGATCCAATATGTGTGTGACAAACAACAACAGCCGGGATGCTGCATCCGGCTTGAATGGGAGTGTTCGAAATGTTGAACAATATCGGCCCAATCGGTCTGATCGTTATCCTGGTGGTGGTTTTGTTGCTGTTTGGCCGGGGCAAGATCCCGCAACTGATGGGCGACGTTGCCAAGGGCATCAAAAGCTTCAAGCGGGGCATGAAGGAAGACCTCGATGAGGCTGACCAGATTGACAAGGCCTCGGATGAGCCGATCGATGTGACCCCGAAAAAGCACGAGAACATCTGATCCGACCAGATCGCGGAGGCGCGTGACATGTTGGACCTGGGATGGTCCGAAATTCTGGTGATCGGGGTTGTCGCCCTGATTGTCGTCGGACCGAAGGATCTGCCAAAGATGCTGCGGACGCTTGGGCAATATGCCGGGCGGGCGAAGGGTATTGCGCGCGATTTCCAGCGCTCGATGGACGATGCGGCGCGGCAGGCTGATATCGAGGAGCTGAAAGACGTCAAGAAGGGGCTCGACGACATGCGCGATGCCCAGCACAAGATGCAGCGCGATCTCAGCCAGTCGTTCCTGGATGGGCCGTCGAAGCCGGCGGCGAAGAAATCCGAAGCGGTATCGGGCGATGTGAAGGCGAAGGTTGAGGCGGCGGCGGTGGCTGAAGCGGCGCCGAAACCGGCGAAACCCAAGGCTAAACCAAAGGCCGTGAAGGCCGCCGATAAAGGCAGTGTGAGCGGCGTATGAGTGAGAATCATATCGAGGACAGCTCGGCGCCCCTCATTGACCATCTGATCGAACTCAGGCGCCGGCTGATCTGGTCGATCGCGGCATTCGTCATCGCGATGTTGGCCTGTTTCACGGTTGCCGATCCGATTTACGCATTTTTGGCCGAGCCGATAAGGCAGGCGATGATCGAACGCGGGCATGACCCCACGCTGATCGTTACCGGGGCGCACAAGGTGTTTTTCACCTATGTTTCGTTGGCGATGTTTGGTGGCATATTCGTCGCCTTCCCGGTCATTGCGACTCAGCTTTGGCGATTTGTCGCGCCGGGGTTGTACAAAACTGAGCAGACCGCGTTTCTGCCGTTCCTGATTGCCAGCCCAGCGTTGTTCCTGCTTGGCGCCGCATTCGCCTATTACGCGGCGTTGCCGCTGGCGCTCAATTTTTTCTTCAGCTTCGAGAAACCACCCGGCGCCGAACAGGGGCTGGGAATCGAGGTTCTCCAAGCGGCGGACGAATATCTTGGTCTGGCGATGAAGTTCATCCTGGCCTTCGGCATCTGCTTCCAGTTGCCGGTTGCGCTGACGCTGATGGGCAAGGCCGGGCTGGTCGGGGCCGAGGGGCTGCGCAAAAACCGGAAATACGCGATCGTCGGAATGCTGGTCACGGCGGCGCTTTTCACGCCGCCCGATGTGTTCAGCATGATGCTGTTGTTCTCGTCGGTATACTCGCTCTACGAGGTCTCGATCCTGCTGGTCCAATGGGTCGAGAAGCAACGTGAGGACAAACTGCGGGCCGAGGGTTATTTCGACGACGATGAGGACGAGGACGAAGGCACGGATACCGAAAGCGCCGAGACGGAGACCGACAAGTGAGCCGCGATGTCGAAGCGTTGGAGCGGATTGCCGCCGCGCTGGAGCGAATCAGCCCGCCCAGTGCCGCGCTGCCCGATTTTGCCGATGCCAGCGCCTATTTTTGGGCCGCCGAGCCGGATCGGCTGGTGCCGGTGGCCAAGGTGCATCGGGTCGAGCTGAGGCTTCTGATCGGCATCGACCGCGCCCGCGATACGCTGATGTATAACACGGTCCGCTTCGCCAACGGCCTGCCTGCCAACAACGCGCTGCTGTGGGGCGCGCGGGGCATGGGCAAATCATCGCTCGTCAAAGCTGCCCATGCGACGGCCAATGCCCAGACCGGATCGCTGGTGCTGATCGAGATCCACCGCGAGGACATTCCCTCAATTGGCCGGCTGCTTGACCTGCTGCGGACTTCAGACCGGCGCTTCCTGGTGTTCTGCGACGACCTTTCCTTCGACAAGGACGATTCGCATTACAAATCGCTGAAGGCGGTGCTGGATGGCGGCATTGCTGGGCGGCCCGAGAACGTGCTGTTCTACGCCACCTCGAACCGGCGCCATCTGATGCCGCGCGACATGATCGAGAACGAGCGTTCAACGGCGATCAACCCCTCGGAGTCGACCGAGGAGAAGGTCTCGCTGAGCGATCGGTTCGGACTGTGGCTGGGCTTCCACCCCTGCGATCAGGCTGAATATCTGCGGATGATTCGGGGTTATTGCGATCACTTCGGCATTGCCGTCGACGACGACCGGCTGCGCGCCGAGGCCATCGAATGGCGCCAGACCCGCGGCGCCATGTCGGGTCGAGTGGCATGGCAGTTCGTCCAGGATCTTGCTGGACGCGAGGGCGTGCGGATCACGGCTTAGCGCACGGTTCGATCCAACCTACGCGGGTCGAATAATCCCTTCCACGTTTTCTCGCGAATTGTATGCTGCTGCGTGGGCTCCGCCGAACTTGAACTTAGATTCAGAAAAACCGCTCAGGATCCATGCTCTCGGCGCCTTTGCGGACTTCGAAATGCATCCGTGGCTGCGGCGACGGCGAAACGACGCCGATCTGCTGACCCCGCGATACAATATCGCCCTTGCCGACCGTCACCCTCTCAATCCGGCCATAGACCGTCAGATAGTCGTCGTAGTGACGAATAAGGACGATGGTGCCGAGCCCGCCCAGCGATTGGCTGACCAGCGCGACCTCGCCCTCAGCGGACGCGATCACCGGTGAGCCTGAGGGCGTCGCAAAATCGATTCCATCGTTGCGGCCTCGTCCGGTACCCTGGTTAAAACGGGTCACCACAGGCCCGGACACCGGCGGGATCAGTGTGAACTCCCCGGTTTGGCGTGGAATGACTGGCTGTGGCGTTATCTCGGTTACCGCAGTTTCGACCGAAGTCATGTCTTCAACGGGCTGTTCCGATGGCGTCGTGATTGTCACGACCGGTCGTGGCTGTGGCGCCGGTATGAGCTGCTCGGTCGTCGGTGTCTGGTATTGTTTCAGTTGCGGCGAGGCAAGCTCGGCCGGCGCCTGCGGGTCTGGCGGCAAGGCCTCGACGGCGCTCGGCGGCGCGGCGAGGTTGCCCTGGTTGTCGATACCAACCGCGCGGTCAATTGCAGCGGCGGCAAATTCCGGGCTCCAGCCCCCGCCGCTTGTATTTGTTGGTTCGGTCGTGGGAGGGGCGGTGGCGCCGTTGGTATCGAGCGGTGCAGCCTCGATCTGCGTCGTCAACGGATCGGCCACGGCGATCTGAGTGTCGCTGCTGGGATAGGCGGGTACGGTGGTCGTCTCGGTTCCGGTCGCATAGCCCCCCGGGCGCGGCGGCAATACCAATTCATCGCCTGGTCGCAGCGGGTGGGTCGGTGACAATCCGTTGTACGAGCCAAGCTCGGAGGCGGAAAGACCGATGCGCTGGGCGACGGTAGCGACAGTATCACCCGACTGGGCCACTGCGGCCTGGTAGCCGTCGTAGCTGACAATTCCGCTGGCATCGGCAATGGTGCTTCCGGTAGTTGCGGGTGCCGCGCCCAATGTCGCTGACGGCGCGGTCGTCCCTGGGGTCGTTCCTCTGATCTCGACCGACGCCCGGTCGGCAGACTGCCTGGGGCTGCAACCGGTGGCGGCCAGCAGTGCTGCCAACAACGCCACTGTTATCGTGCGGTTAAATCTCGTCGTTTTCATGCCTATATTCCCTGCCTCGATTGGGCCGATTGGCGGCTCAGTCCCCGATGTCTTCGGGTAGTCCCTCGACGAGAGGGACAAAAAGCACGTCGCACAGCTCGGTATAACGCGGACCGCTTTCGGTCTTCTCGATCTTAATCAACTGTTGCACCTCGTCGGTCTGACCGACCGGCAACACCATTATGCCACCTGGGCGCAATTGTTCCAACAAATTAGCGGGGGTGTCATCAGCGGCGGCCGAAACCAGGATGCGATCGAAGGGCGCCTGCTCCGGCCAGCCCTTGGTACCGTCGCCGGAACGGATGGTGACATTGCCCAATCCGAGCTGGGCAATGCGCTCGCGCGCCTCCAACGCCAGCGCGCGGTGGCGCTCGATGCCGTAGACCCGCCGCGCCAGCCGGGCGAGAATAGCACAGACATAACCGGAGCCAGCGCCGATCTCGAGCACCTTACAGCGCGGCGTGACATCCAGCGCCTGAAGCATCGTGGCGACGACGGCCGGCTGCGAGATGGTTTGGCCACACGAGATCGGCAGCGGACGGTCCTCGAAGGCGCGCTCGCGGAAAGCGCGTTCGACGAAGATTTCGCGTGGGGTTTTCTCGATCGCCTCCAGCACGCGCTGATTGGTCAGGCCCGCCTGGCGCAGGGTGAGCATGAGCTGCATCAGCTTTTCATCACGGCTGTCAGGCGGCATCGCGCTCCTCCCCGGAAGACATTCTGGCCCGACCTTAGACGCTTCGCGCACCGCTGTCAGCCCGCCCGATTTTCGAGCGTGGCGCGGGCACCGTCGAGCAGATCGACGGCGGTAAGTTGCGGCCGCAATGGGGTGACCGTGACCCAGCCATCGGCACCAAGCCGGGCGTCGGAGCCTGCGGGTGCCGACCTGTTCGCGGTACTGTGCCTCAGGAACATGAAGTCGCGTCCGTTTGGCGCTCGGTGCGGTATGACCTCGAAAGTCGCGTCGGATCGGATGCCCTGGGGGCAGACGGTCATGCCGCGGATTGCCTCGGGTTTTACCGCCGGAAAGTTGACGCTGTAGAAGGATTTATCGGCGAAGGGCATCTCCAGCACAGCCTTGACCGCCTTCAGCCCCCAGGCGCGGGTCGGATCCCAGATATCATCTGGCCCATTCGGCCCGGCACTGTAGAACTGGCTGAGCGCGATTGAACGTATGCCGCTCAACCCACCCTCCATCGCCGCCCCGGCGGTGCCGGAATAGACCACGTCCTCGGCGACGTTGTGGCCCCGGTTGACGCCGGACAGGATCAAGTCCGGTGGGCTGTTCTTCAGGATCACACGCAGCCCGACCAGCACGCAGTCAGCCGGGTAGCCGTCAACGGTGTAGCGGCGCTCGTCGAGCTGGGTCATCCGCATTGGCGAGGTGTAGGAGATGGCGTGCGAGACGCCGGAGCGCTCGAAATCCGGGGCGACAACCCAAACCTCGCCATCGGGACCGGCGATCCCGGTGGCGATCTCCTCGGCAAGCTTCAGCCCCGGGGCGGTGATGCCGTCGTCATTGGTTACCAGAATGCGCATGTGCCCCGCCCCTCGCCAGCCTGTTCGCAGGCGTTGTAGGCGTGCGCGGGCGGCGCGTCTAGCGGGGGGTGTCGATTGCGCGCAGAATCTGATTTTGAGCAGCAATATAGCCCGGCGCGGTGCTCTTTAGAGCGTGCTCGATCTCCGCTGTAAGGGCGCCGAGACGGTGGAACGGGACGGTGGGTGCCGCATGATGCGCGGTGTGCCAGGGCATCTCCCAGGTCAGCCAGCGAATGGCGCGGTGAGTGAATGTGGTGCGGCTGTTGGCGAGCATGTCGGGGACCAGCGGGCAGGCGGTATGCTCGGCCAGCAGGAAGGCGCGCAGCATGGGTTGGCCGAGCAGGGCCGGGATGACCAAGAGGGTCAGTGCCAGGGTCGAGCCGGTCAGGGTCGGCAGAGTGGCGACGACGGCATAGACCGCCAGAAAGACCCGCGCCTCGGCCCGCACCCTGGCAGCGCCCCGTGGTGGCACGTATTCGGGTAGCGGGGCTCCAGCGGCGGCTGTAATCAGCGCGTGCATTTGCGCCGACCAGTAACTCCACCCGGTCAGGCGCCGGAAATACTCGCCGCGCGTTCTCGGCTTGGGCGTGGCAAGTTCCGGATCGCGCTCGGCATCCTGGGTGTGGCGGTGGTGGGCGAAGTGGAAATAACGGAAGGCGTTCGGCGGCAGCATCAGCGCCAGCCCGGCGCCCCACGCCACCGTGTCGTTCAGCCAGCGGGTGCGGAAGGCGGTGCGGTGGATGCATTCATGCGCGGCCGAGAAGAGGAAGACCAGGACGGTGCCGTGCAGAAATTGGAGCGGTAGCCGCCACCAGCCCTCGACGGCCAGCACAGCTGTAACGGTGAGGACCAGCAGCCCCAGATGACTGGCCAGCCGGATCAAGCCGGGCCTGTCCGAGGTCTCGCCCAGCGCCGCGACGCGCTCGGAGCCGACGGCGGCCAGGGCGGCGCGGTGGTCTTTGTCAGACGAGGCTGCCATCGGCGTTGATCCGTTCGGCATTGCGCATGTAGGGGCGGAGCGCCTGGGGGATGGTGATGGCGCCGTCTTGTTGCTGGTAGTTTTCCATCACCGCGATCAGGGTGCGGCCAACGGCCAGGCCGGAGCCGTTGAGGGTGTGCAGGAATTCCGGCTTCTTGGTTGCATCGCGGCGGAAGCGGGCGTTCATGCGGCGGGCCTGGAAATCACCGCACAGCGAGCAGGAGCTGATCTCGCGGTAGGCATTCTGGCCCGGCAGCCAGACCTCGATGTCATGGGTGCGCCGGGCGCCAAAGCCCATGTCGCCGCTGCAGAGGACCACGGTGCGGTAGGCTAAGTCCAGGCGCTCCAATATATTTTCGGCGCAGCGGGTCATGCGTTCAAGTTCGGCCTCGCCATCCTCGGGGCGGGTGATCGAGACCATTTCGACCTTTTCGAACTGGTGCTGGCGGATCATGCCGCGGGTGTCCTTGCCGGCGGAGCCGGCCTCGGAGCGGAAGCATTGGGTCCAGGCGGTGTAGCGGCGCGGCAGGGTGGCCTCGTCGAGGATATCGCCGGCGTGGAGGTTGGTGAGGGTGACCTCGGCGGTCGGGATCAGCCACCAGCCGTTCTCGGTTCTGTAGAGGTCGTCAGCGAATTTTGGCAGCTGGCCGGTGCCAATCAGCACCTCGTCGCGCACCAGAACCGGGGTCCAGACCTCGGTTAAGCCATTGATATCTATGTGGGTATCCAGCATGAACTGAGCCAGGGCGCGGTGCAGGCGGATGAGGGATCCCTTGAGGATTACGAAGCGGGCGCCGGAGATTTTGGCGGCGGTTTCGAAGTCCATCAGGGCCATGGCTTCGCCTAGTTCGAAGTGTTCCTTGGGGGGGAAGGCGAAATTGCGCAGGGCGCCGTGGCGGCGGAGCTCGACGTTGTCGGCCTCGGTGGTGCCGTTTGGGATATCGTCGAGGGGGGCGTTGGGGATGGTGAGCATGACGGTTTGCAGCCGCGCCTCGGTGGCGTTGATGGTGTCCTTGGCGGCGGCCATGGCAAGTTTTTTCTCGGCGACGGTGGCCTTAAGTCCCTCGGCTTCCACGGTTTTTCCGGCCTGCATCGCGGCGCCGATTTGTTTGGCGGCGGCGTTCAGGGCGGCCTGGGTGGTCTCGGCTTCGTGGGTCGCCTCGCGCCATTCCTTGTCGATCTCCAGGATCGTTGCCGACAACGGCGCCAGCCCCCGGCGCGCCATCAGGGCATCGAATTCGGCGGGGTTCTCGCGGATCAGGCGGATGTCGTGCATGGGTTTTCTCCGGTCGGGAATCGGCGGGGTTATGCACTATTGGGGCGGGGGTTTCCAGCGGAGAGGGCAATTTGGGCTGGGATTCCAACGGGGGTGTTTTGGGGGTGTTATTGGGGTGTTTTGGGGGTGTTATCGGAGTGCTCGCGACTCGACCTGATTTTGTCACGCAGGCTGCGGTTTTCGCGGCTTGCCGGGTGGAGCGCCGGAGGCGAGCCAGAAATGGTATTTTGAGTCGTCGTCCCAAGGTTCGATGGTTTCCGTGTCCCAGTGATCCGGCATCGTGATTCCATCAGGCAGGATGGTGGCGCTATCGGCGTAGGCGGCGTTGACGTGGTCCTGTGTGAAATGTTTCGCGTTGGCGAATCTTAGACTGCCCCCGAGGTTCGCTCCTTCGAACCGCGATCCGATCAGCAGGGCGTGGATGCCGTAGATTGCCGCGCGGGGTGTGGTGCGGCATAGCCGGACAAAACCGTCGTCAAAGCGATGGGTCCAATCCCAATTCTTTGGGTTCCAAACCATCGGTGGGAGGGTGTCTTGAAAATGGGTAGCGCCTCGGCTTGAATTTCGGCTGTGCGGACAAAGCAGCCTTTGAGCATCAGAGTTGAAACGA